>Ga0160434_100040_pt1 | contig 105246 bp, 80 predicted proteins | sample HID1973I_E0MG_FD_108273 | JGI IMG/M metagenome (GOLD analysis project Ga0160434, IMG submission 108273) | Enriched mosquito-associated microbial communities from UW Madison campus, WI, USA - HID1973I_E0 MG | ecosystem: Host-associated > Arthropoda: Insects > Digestive system > Unclassified ... | reverse complement strand
CGAACACCGAACGCGCCGCGGCCTTGCCTCGATGGCTCGAGCACTACAACATGAACCGACCCCACCTCGGCATCGACGGCGCTCGCCCTATCGACCGCGTCAACAACGCAGCGGGTCCGTACAGCTAGCCCGCACGGGACCGGGCGCGGCCCGGTCCCGGCGGGGCCCTCAGCGGCCCCCGAGCGCGCGCTCGCGCCGGCGGCGGTCCGCGGGGCGCAGGACGGCGACGAGCGCGACGACGCCGCGCCACCCGAGCATCGTCACGGCGAGGAAGCCGAAGGACACGATCTGGAACGCGGGCGCGACGCCCTGGTCGGTGAGGACGCGCAGGACGACGCCGAGGGCCCACGCGCAGCCCCACACGACGACGCCCGTCGGCCACAGCCGCCACGGGTGGCGCCACGCGCGCGAGACGAGCCAGCCGACGAGCGCGCCCACCGCGAACGGCCACGCGACGACCAGCAGCCGGGCCGCCCCCTCGCCGGGCGAGTGCGCCGCGAGGCCGCCGGTCGCGAGCGCGAGGACGCACGCGACGTCGGCCAGCGCGGCGAGCAGCACGAGCCCGGCCCGGTGGCGGGGGACCGGGTGCACGACCGACGTCGTCGGGGCGGGTCCGGGTGCGGGGTCGCCGGGCGAGGTGCTCATCCGGCGACGGTACCCCGCGGCGCGGGCGTCCCCGCACCCGGCACCGCCGCCTAGGGTTGTCCCCGTGCACCTCGCCGCCGACGACCTCGCCTTCGCCTATCCCGGACGCCCCGTCCTCGACGGCGTGAGCGTGCGCGTCGCGGAGGGGACGCGGCTCGGCGTCGTCGGGGAGAACGGGACGGGCAAGTCGACGCTCCTGCGCGTCCTCGCGGGCGAGCTCGTGCCGAGCCGGGGCGACGTGCGGCGCTCGGGCGACCTGGCCGTCGTCGAGCAGGAGCTCGCGGTCGCGCCCGGCCAGACCGTGGGCGACCTGGTGGGCGCCACGCTCGCCGGGCTGCGCGCGCTCGCCGCGGAGCTCGACGCCGCGGCCCGGGACTTCGACCACGACGCGGGCGACCTCGCCGAGCTCACGTCCCTGCTCGCCCGCGCCGAGCACCTCGCCGTGTGGGACGCCGACCGCCGGGTCGACGTCGCGCTGTCCCGGCTCGGCGCGACCCGCGACCGCGAGCGCGAGCTCGCGACCCTGTCCGTCGGGGAGCGGTACCGCGTGCGCCTCGCGTGCCGCCTCGCCGAGCGCGCCGAGCTGCTCCTGCTCGACGAGCCGACGAACCACCTCGACACGAGCGGCATCGACTTCCTCACGGGCGAGCTCGTCGCGTGGCGCGGGGGCGTGGTCATGGTCACGCACGACCGCCAGCTGCTCGACGACGTCGCGACCGAGATCCTCGACCTCGACCCGTCGATGGACGGGCGGCCCGTGCTCTACGGCCAGCCCGGCTACCTCTCCTACCGGTTCGCGAAGAACCAGGCCCTGCACCGGTGGCGCCAGCGCTACCGCGCGGAGCGCAAGCGGGCCGAGAAGCTCGCGGGCGTCCTCGACGCGTCCTACGAGGGGCTCTCGGACGAGTGGCGGCCGCCCAAGGGCAGCCAGAAGCACCGCCGGGCCACGCGCGCCCGCATCCACGTCAAGGCCGCCGACCGCATGATCCAGAAGCTCGAGGCCGAGGCCGTCGAGGTCCCGGTCCCGCCCCTGCAGCTCGCGTTCCCCGAGCTGCCCGCGATGTCGCCGGGGTGGGACCCCGGCGACCCGGTCCTCGAGCTGCGCAGCCCGCGCGTCGACGGCAGGCCCGGCGCCGACCCGCGCCTCGACCTCCCGGGCACCCGCGTCGCGCTCCCGCCGTCGGGGCGCCTGCTCGTCACCGGCCCGAACGGGAGCGGCAAGTCGACGTTCCTCGCGGCGCTCGCGGGCCGCGTCCGGCTCGACCGCGGCACGCGCTCGGTCGTCGACGGCGCCCGGCTGGGGATCGTCGCGCAGGAGGGCCCGGACCTGCCGCCCGAGGCGGAGGAGCGCACCGGCTTCGACGAGTACGCGGCGGAGGCGCTCGACCTGCTCGGCACGGGCCGCCTCGACCCGGACCACCTCGTGCCCGTCGCGTTCCTCGGGCTCCTCGACGAGGACGACCTCGAGCGGCCGCTGCGCGAGCTCTCGGCGGGCCAGCGCCGCCGCTTCGACCTCGCGCGGGCGCTCCTCGCGGCCCCGCACGTCCTGCTGCTCGACGAGCCGACGAACCACCTGTCGATCGACCTCGTCGACGAGCTCACGCAGGCGCTGCGCGTCACGCCCGCGGCCGTCGTCGTCGCGACGCACGACCGGCGCATGCGCGAGGACCTCGAGGACTGGCCGCACCTCGAGCTCGCGGGCTGAGCGGCCGGGCGCGGGGCCGGGCGCGCAGCCCGGCGATGCCCGCGACGGCCGTGGAGGCGGGCGGGCGTCAGGCCGGCGGGGCGGGCGTCGCCGGGACGAGCGCGTCGGCGAGCGACCGGCCCCACGCGCGGGCGCGGTCGAGCTCGCCGTCGTCGAGCGGTCCCTCGACGTCGCCCACGTAGAACGACGCCGGCGCGACGAGCATGCGGAACCCCGCGCGGCGCAGCACCTTGGCCGCCCCGCGCGCGGCCGAGCCGGGCAGCGGCTTGACCTTGGTCACGCGCGTGTCGAACGTCGCGGCGAGCCGCGCGTCGCCCTGGCGCGGCACGGACTCGACCCACTCGCGCAGGCCGCGCGTGCGGCCCGACACGTCGCCCGTCGCGCGCTGCACCGCGTCGGCGCGGGTCGCCGGCCGCGTCATGCCGAACGCGTGCGTCGGTCCGCCCGCGACGAGCAGGTCGGCGTCCTGCAGGCCCTCCGGCGCGGCGGCCGGGTCGTCGACGTCGAGGATCGTCACCCCGACGCGCTCGCCCAGGCCCTCCGCGACCGCGCGCGCCACGCGCTCGCTGTTGCCGAACATCGACTCGTAGACCACGACAGCGTCCATGACCGTCCCTCCGTCCCCGACGGGCGCCGTGGGTACGGGCGTCCTCCTCCTACGCTCGCGCGCGGGCTCGGTGCGGTCACGGGTCCACGGTCCCGCGGGGCCGGGCCCTCCGTCCCGGCGCCGTCAGGGGGCCGGGCGCAGGCGGGCGTCGACGAGCCGCACGAGCCACGCGAGGGCGAGGAAGACGACGGCGACGACCGCGGTGGCGAGCAGCGCCCGGGGGTACCCGACCTCCCCGACGTCGAGGAAGGGGTACGGGTACCAGCCCACGGCCGCGCCCCGCGCGAACGTGTATGCGATCCAGGCGAGCGGGTAGGCGACGGACCACCACACCGTGGCCGCGGCGACGCGCGGTCGCGGACCGACGAGCGCCCACGCGACGACCGCGAGGAGCGGCGCGGCGAGGTGCAGCAGGAGGTTGGACACCTGGCCCGCGGCGCTGAGGTCGGCGAGCCCGCGCAGCACCGTGTTGTAGACGATCCCGGTCACGGCGATGCACAGCAGCGCGTCGAGGCGCGCGACGCGGAACACCCGCCCGTCGCGGCGCGGGTCGACCACGAGGAGCACGGACACGACGCCGACGAGCACGTTCGACTGGATCGTGAAGTAGCTGACGAGGCGCACCAGACGCTCGGCGTGCGTCGGCGCGGTCCCGGGCCCGCCCGTGAGCGCGATGACGACCTCCATGACGACGCCCGTGAGCGCGGCGACCGCGACGAGCCCGTGCAGCGCGCGCGCCGCCGCGAGCCGCCCGCGGTGCGGGTCGGCTCGCGTCACGGGAGCCGGCCGACGAACGCCATCGCCTGGCGCAGCAGCACCCCCTGGCCGCCGCGCATCTCGAGCTGCACCTCGTCGCTGCACGCCTGCTCGGGCGTGAGCCACGCGAGCTCGAGCGCGTTCTGCTGCGGGCGGCAGTCGCCGGACACCGGGACGACGTACGCGAGCGAGACCGCGTGCTGGCGGGGGTCGTGGTACGACGTGATGCCCGGCGTCGGGAAGTACTCCGCGACCGTGAACGGCTGCGGGGACGCCGGGACCTGGGGCAGGGCGACCGGACCCAGGTCCTTCTCGATGTGGCGCAGCAGCGCGTCGCGGATGCGCTCGTGGTACATGACGCGCCCCGAGACGAGCGCGCGCGTCATCATCCCGTCGGGTGCGACCCGCAGCAGCAGCCCGACCGCGACCACGTCCCCCGAGTCGTCGACGCGCACCGGGATCGCGTCGACGTAGACGAGCGGGAGCTGGGCGCGCACGACGGCGATCTCCTCGGGCGTGAGCCAGCCCGCGGGTCGCGGGTTCTCGTGCGAGAAGTCGTCGGGCGGGAAGTCGGCGGTGTCGGTCACGCGACTGTTCTACCCCGACCGGCGTGCCGGGGCGAGCCGGTCCCGGTCAGGACGCCCCCGGGTCGCTGAAGCGCGCGACGAGCTCGACGAGCAGGCGCTCCGCGACCGGGCCGGGCAGGGCCTCCATGACGGCGAGCAGCGGGGCGAGGCTTCCGGGCAGGGCGAGCCCCGCGTCGTCGGACGGCGCGGGGCCGCCGTCGCGCGCCGCGGGAGCCCCCGCACCCGGCTCCCCGCCGAGCAGCGCGCCCTGCAGGACCGCCCACACCTCGTCGGCGCCGGCCCCGGCCAGGTGCGCGACGGCCTCCTCGGGCGACGCACCGAGCGCCCCGGCGATCCCTCCGAGCACGTCCGCGGCCGCGGGGCGCGGCGCCCCGCGCACCGCCTCGGCGCTCGCGCGCAGCGCCGCGACGAGCCCGTCGACCCCCGCCTCCGTCACGGGCGTCACCGTAAGGTGCGTCGTGTGCGGCAGGCGCGTGCCGTCGTCCTGCACGAGGCCGGGCTGGGGCTGCAGGACCCAGCCGTGGGTGCGGACCGCGTCGGCCCACACGTGCGGGTCCACGCGGCGGTCCGCGGGGACCGACCCGTCGGTCGCGACGGCGACGAGCGGGCCGTCCGGGGAGCCGACGACGCGCAGCCCCTCGATCGCGCCCACCGCGGCGACGAGCGCGCGCGTGGCCCGCACGCAGCGCGCCGTGAGCGCGGTGTAGCCGTCGGTGCCGAGCGCCTGGCTCACGGCCCACGCCGCGGCGAGGGGCGCCGCCGAGCGCGAGCCCGACGTCGTCGCGTTGACGACGGGGTACCCGGGCCAGCCGGTCGTCGCGAAGAACTGCCGCCGCTGGCGGTCCCGGCCGCGCACGAGCAGCACCGACGTGCCCTTGGGCGCGTAGCCGTACTTGTGGACGTCGGCCGAGATGCTCGTGACGCCCGGCACGGAGAAGTCGAACGGCGGGACGGCGTCGCCGCCCGCGGCCTCCCAGAAGGGCAGGACCCAGCCCCCGACGCACGCGTCGACGTGCACGGGCACGCCGAGCGCCTGCGCCGCGTCCGCGACCTCGGCCACCGGGTCCACGACGCCGTGGGGGTAGGACGGCGCCGAGACGACCGCGAGCGCGACGTCCCCGCCGGCCAGCGCGGCGCCGGTCGCTGCCGCGTCCGCGCGGCCGGAGGCGGGGTCGACGGGCACGAGCGTCAGGTCGACGCCGAGGTACTGCGCGGCCTTGCGGAACGCCGCGTGCACCGAGACCGGCGCGACGACGCGCGGCCGGACGCCCGGGTGCTGCTCGACGAACGCGTCGCGCGCGATCTTCACGGCGAGCAGGCAGCTCTCCGTGCCGCCCGACGTCACGGACCCGACGACGGCGTCGGGGCCGTCCACCGGGCCGCGCAGCACGCGCCGTGCGAACGCGACGAGCTCGCGCTCCATGACCGCGACCGACGTGAACGTCGTCGGGTCGAGGCCGTTGACGGGCTGCACCGCGCGCATCGCGGCCGCCGCGAGCTCGTCGAGCTCGGCGAGCCCCGGGTCGTACACGTAGGACAGGACCCGGCCGCCGTGCGTCGGGGCGTCGGCGGCGCGCAGCGCGGCGAGGCGGTCGAGGATGCCGTCGGTGCGCAGCGGGACGTCCGGGGCGCCCGCCGCCTCCGGGCCGGTCGGGTCGTCGGTCGCACGGGGCAGGGTGGTCACGCGGCAGCTCCGGTGGTGTCGTCGATGTCCCCCCTGCGCAGACCGTATCTCAGGAGCGGGACGAGGCTCGCCAGGACGAGCAGCGCGGGCAGCGCCGAGAACGACAGGGCGATCGCGTCGACGGCCGCGGCGGGCTGGGCCGCCGTCTCGCCCGCGCGCGTCGAGACGTAGCCCGTCGCCCCGAGCACGACGGACAGGAGCGCCGGGCCGAGCGCCATGCCCGTCGTCTCGCCCGCCGTCCACACGCCGCTGAACGCGCCGCCGCGCCCCTCGCCGTGGGTGCGCGCGTCGCGCGTGATGACGTCGGGCAGCATGGCGAGCGGCAGCGCCTGCATCCCCGCGTACGCGACCCCGGCGAGCGCCGTCGGCAGGTAGACCCACGCGCCGGGGGCCCACGCGAGCGGCACCATGCCCAGGGCCGCGACGGCGAACAGCACGGTCGCGACGACGAAGCCGCGCTCCTTGCCCCGGCGGCGCGCGAGGCGCGACCACAGCGGCATGCACGCGAGCGCGGGCGCGATGAGGGCGGCGAACAGCAGGCTCACCGCCGCGTCGTCGCGCAGCACGTACCGGGCGACGTACGCCGCGCCCGCGAGCATGAGGCCCGTCGCCACCGCCTGGAGGAAGAACGTCGCGAGCAGCGTGCGGAACGGGCGCGAGCGGCGCAGGACGTCGGCGGCCTCGCGCACGGCGACGAGGCGCGCTCCGCGCGCGGGGGGCGCCGCGGCCGGTGCCCCGCGCGGCGCGGTGCGTGACGCGACGAGCATGCCGGCGCCGATGACGAGCGCCGAGACGACGCCCATGAGCAGGTACCCGCCGAGCGAGTCGGCGTCGCCGCGCAGGATCGGCCCGCCCGCGCCGAACAGCAGGATGGCGAGCGCGAGCGTCGCGACGCGCCACGCGAGCAGGCGCGTGCGCCCGTCGTACGACAGCCCGAGCTCGGCGGGCAGCGCGATGTACGGGACCTGGAACAGGCTGAACGCCGTGGCCGAGAGCAGGAACGCGACGAGCACCCACAGCGCCGCGGCCGTCGGGCCCGCGGACGCCGGCACGGCGAACGTCAGGGCGAAGAGCACCGGCAGCGCGAGCGCGCCGGCGGTCATGAAACGCCGGCGCGACCCCGTGCGCGCGAGGTCGCGGTCCGACGCGTGCCCGACGAAGGGGTCGATGACGACGTCCCAGACCTTGGCCCCGGTGACGATGAGGCCCGCGACGGCGGCCGGGACGGCGAGCGCGTCCGTGAGGTAGACGAGCAGCACGAGACCGGGCAGGGTCCCGAACCCGCCGGTGCCGACGGACCCGGCCGCGTAGCCCAGGAGGGTGCGGCGGGGGAGGTGCCCGGCGCGTGCCGGGGCGGCGGCGCCGCGGGCGCCCGGGTCGGTGGCGTTCGTCACAGCGTCAGCGTAGGGGGCGCCCGTGACCTGCGGGCACGCGTGCGGGGGAATACCGCGGACCGGACGGTTGCTGCACTGGGCGGAACCCCCGAATCCCCCTGGAGGAATCACCCATGGCCACGCAGACCCTCACCGAGTCGACCTTCGAGCAGACGATCACCGAGAACGACATCGTCCTCGTCGACTTCTGGGCGGACTGGTGCGGACCGTGCAAGATGTTCGCGCCCGTCTTCGAGGCGTCGTCGGAGGAGAACCCCGACGTCGTCCACGGCAAGATCGACACCGAGGCCGAGCGCGGTCTCGCCGCCGCCGCGAACATCACGTCGATCCCGACGCTCATGGCGTTCCGCGAGGGCATCCTCGTCTTCTCGCAGCCGGGCGCGCTCCCCGCGCCGGCGCTCAAGCAGGTCGTCGACGCCGTGAAGGGCCTCGACATGGACGACGTGCGTCGTCAGATCGCCGCGGCCGGCGACGGCCAGGCGCAGGACGCCTGACGCGTCCCGGCACCCGGCCGCCGGCCGGTGCGCGAGGCGGGACTCGAACCCGCACGTCCGAGGACACCAGGACCTAAACCTGGCGCGGCTGCCAGTTACGCCACTCGCGCGCGGTCGTCAGTCTAGGGCGTGCCGACCGCGCCGTCCCCGCCCGGGCGACGCGTCCACGGACGCGTCTCCCGGGCGGAGCCGCGCCGCCGCTACCGCGGGTCGATGCCGAGGTCGCGGCGCAGCTTGGCGACGTGGCCCGTCGCCTTGACGTTGTACTGCGCGAGCTCGACGGCGCCCTCGGGGTCGACGACGACCGTCGAGCGGATCACGCCGACCACCGTCTTGCCGTAGAGCTTCTTCTCGCCCCACGCGCCGTACGCCTCGAGGACCGTGCGGTCCGGGTCCGACACGAGCGGGAACGTCAGGTGCTCGGCCTCGGCGAAGGCTGCGAGCTTGTCGACCGGGTCGGGCGAGACGCCGACGACGGCGTAGCCCGCGCCCTGCAGGGACGCGAGGCTGTCGCGGAAGTCGCACGCCTGGGTCGTGCAGCCGGGCGTGCCCGCGGCGGGGTAGAAGTACACGACCACGTGCTCGCCGCGCAGGTCGGAGAGCGTGACGGACGACCCGTCGGCGGCGGGCAGGGTGAAGTCGGGGGCGGTGTCGCCGACGGCGAGACGCGTGGACATGGATCTCCTTCGCTGCAGGGCTCGGTGTCCCTCCGAGGGTAGGCGACCCGGGTAGCGTGGTGGCCGTGAGCAAGACGACGTCCGCCCCGTCCGGCGCCCGCGGCGCCGACCTCCCGATCCGCATGCTGCACGACCGCCTCCTCGTCGACCCCGAGGTCGACGCGAGCGAGCGCCAGAGCTCCGCCGGCCTCGTCATCCCCGCGACGGCGGTCGGCCCGAAGCGGCTCGCGTGGGCCGTCGTGGTCGCCGCGGGCGAGCACGTGCGCCAGGTCGCGGTGGGGGACCGGGTCCTGTTCGACCCGGACGAGCGCGCCGAGGTCGAGCTCGGCGGCAAGGACCTCGTGCTGCTGCGCGAGCGCGACGTGCACGCGGTGTCCCAGGACGTCGAGGAGGGCGGGCCGACCGGCCTGTACCTGTAGGCGACGCACCCTCCCGGCCGGCCGCGCGGCGTGGTCCGGGAGCCTGTCACGCACGTCACAGGCTCCCGCCCCGGAAAGATTTCCGCCCCCGGCCGGGCGGCTGCTAGTGTTTTCTCTCGCGCGCCATTAGCTCAATTGGCAGAGCAGCTGACTCTTAATCAGCGGGTTCGGGGTTCGAGTCCCTGATGGCGCACCATCCCCGACCAGGCCGTCCACCCCCGCGTGGGCGGCCTGTCTCGTGGGGGCAGGCTCGTCCTGCACCGGAGGGACGACCGCGTCGGGCCTGGTCACGGCCGGGCCGCACGGCTGCTACTGTTTCCTCCGCGCGCCATTAGCTCAATTGGCAGAGCAGCTGACTCTTAATCAGCGGGTTCGGGGTTCGAGTCCCTGATGGCGCACCACCGGCAGACGCCGGGCCGAGGCCGTCCACCCTCCCGGGTGGGCGGCCTTCGTCGTGCCCGCCGTGCACCGGACCGTCGCCGGTCGTTCCGCCCCCGTTCGTCACGGCTCGCCCGAGAGTTCACCCGTGCCCGGAATGGTCCGGTGCGGGTGCGGTCGCCCCGGGCGACGGTGGTCGCCGTGCCCTTCGCCACGACGAGAGGACACGACGATGACGCACGTCCACGGGCACCCGCCCAGGACCCGCAGGAGACGCCGCGCGCTCGCGGCCGTGCTGGGGGCGACCCTCGCCGCGGGCACGCTCGTCCCGGCCGCCGCCGCGGCGGCCGCCCCCGCCGCGCCGTCCGCGGCAGGAGCGCAGGAGCCGGCCGGGACGCCCGTGCTGCGGCCCACGACCGGCACGTACGTCGACGGGACCGTCGCGGTGACCGCGGACCCGGTGCAGGCCGGCGACCGGGTCGCGACGCTCGCCGTCGACGGCGAGACGCTCGACGCGACGCCGACGCCCGCGACCGCGCGGCTGCTGTTCGACGTCGGCTCCAACTCGGTCGAGAAGCGCTACGGCAGCTACGTGCTCGTCAACGGCGAGCGGATCGGCCTCGACCGCGACATGGTCTCCGAGCGGGTCGCGCTCGACGTGCCCCACGACCTGCTCGTGCAGGGCGAGAACTCCGTCCGGTTCGTCGTCGGGGCGGTCACGACGTCGTGCGGCACGAACTACGACGACTACGACCTCACCGACGTCTCCCTCGAGCTCCTCGGCGAGGTCGCCGACGGCGCGGGGAACAAGTTCTCGTACCAGTTCGGCGACGGCTCGTGCGGCACGAACACCGTGCGCGTGCTCGAGGCCGAGCTGTCGTTCACGGTCGACCAGGACCCCGCGGCGACGACGGGCCTGGCCGCCGAGCTCGACACGACGACGCTCGAGAACGGCGCCCACACGCTCACGGCGACGACCGCCGCGGGCCTCACCGCGACGAGCGCCGTGACGGTCAACAACTCCGCGCCCGGCGCGCCCGCGATCACGCCCGCCGACGGTGCGCTCCTCGACGGCGTCCGGACGGTCCTCGCGACGCCCCCGCTGGGCGGCGACGCCCCGGCGGGCATCGAGGTCGACGGCGACGCGCTCGACGTCACCGAGACCCTCGGCGCCGGGTCGTCGGCGTTCGTCTTCACCGTGGGCTCCAACTCCGTCGAGGCGCGCTACGCGAACCACCTGCTGGTCAACGGCCAGCGCATCGACCTCGTCGACCGCGACTACGTGAGCGAGACCGTGCGCGTCGACGTGCCGAACGCCTACCTCGTGCCGGGGCGCAACACGATCCGGTTCGTCACGGGCACGTTCCCGACGGCGTGCGGCGACAACCGCGACGACTTCGCGATCTCGGGGATCGGCCTCGAGCCGAGCCACGGCACGGCGACCCCGGTCGGCGTCGCGCCGTCCTACTCGCTCGGCGACGGCGACTGCGGGTCGAGCGCCACGAAGCCGCGCGAGGCGGTGCTCGTCTTCGACGTGGCCCAGGGCCCCGACGCGCCCGCCCGCGGCCTGCGCGCCGACCTCGACACCGCGACGCTCGCCGACGGCGAGCACGTCCTCACGTCCGCGACGGCGGCGGGCGCGACGGCGCGGCGCACCGTCACGACCGACAACACCGGCCCCGCGATCGCGTCGAGCACGCCCGCGGCGGACGCCGAGCTCGCCGCCGCCACGTCGCTCGCGGTCGAGCTCTCCGACGCCTCGGGCGTCCTCGACGGGCCGCACGTCACGCTCGACGGCGAGACCGTCGAGCAGGGCGACCCGGTGGGCCCTGGCCTCGCGCCGGGCCGGCACACGCTCGTCGTCACGGCGACCGACGTGCTGGGCAACGCGAGCGAGCACGAGATCGTCTTCACGAGCCTCGGCGTCCCGGACGTCCCCGCCGACCTGACCCCCGCCACGGGGACGTCGGGCGTCGAGGGGTCGGTCGAGCTCGGCGCCCGCGTGGCCGTGCCCGGCGGCGGCGACGTCACCGCGACGTTCGCGCGCGCCCGGGTGAGCGCCCCCACGCTCGCGGCGCAGGGCGAGACGGACGAGGTCGCGCTCGACGCCCTCCGGGTCGAGGGCGAGGAGCCCGCCGCGGTCGACGCGCTCGTCCCCGGCGACGACGCCTCGCTCGACTCGCCGCACGCGACCGGCGTGGCGTTCCAGCGCTTCGAGGTCCCGGCCGAGGGTGACGTGGCGGGCAAGGTGCTGCGCTGGGACGGCGTCGTCGACCCGCAGCGCGTCGCGACGCTCCACGTGTGGGACGGGGCGGCGTGGACGCCGCTCGCGTCGGCGCGCGGCGCGGCCGAGGGGCGCACCGAGCTCACGGCGACCCTCACGGACGGCCAGGCGCACGACGGCGTCGTGCACGCGCTCGTCACCGGCACCGACCCGTTCGCCGACGACATCGACGACGGCGTGGGCACCGAGGAGCCGACGTCGTTCGCCGACCGGAACTCCTACGACTTCTCGATGGTGCACTTCACGGACACGCAGTACCTGTCCGAGGGCGCGGTCGAGCAGGAGGCGCCCGAGGAGCGCGCGGTGTGGGCGAAGGCCTACACCGACCTCACGCAGTGGGTCGTCGACAACGCCGAGGAGCGGGGCATCGCGTACGTCGCGCACACGGGCGACGTCATCGAGAACTACACGCGCGTGCCCGCCGACGAGGCGGCCGCCGAGCAGGTCCGCGGCGAGTACGAGCTCTCGTCCTCCGCGCAGCGCCTGCTCGACGACGCGGGGATCCCCAACGGCGTCCTCGCGGGCAACCACGACAACCTCACCGGCACGGACAACGGCGCGGGCGCGCTCTTCAACGCCTACTACGGGCCGGACCGCTACGAGGCGCTCTCGGCGGGCTGGGACGGCGCCTCGTACGGCGGCCCCTGGCGCGAGGGGGACAACCAGAACCACTACGACCTGTTCACGGCCGGCGGCCTCGACTTCGTCGCGGTGTACCTGTCGTACGGCGTGACCGACGAGGAGGCCGCGTGGGCCGACGGCGTGCTCGAGCAGTTCGCCGACCGCAACGCGATCGTCCTCGCGCACGACTACCTCGCGCCGAGCACCGCGCCCGACGGCCGCGGCGCCCCGTTCTCGACGCCCGACGGCCGCCTGCTCTACTCCACGGTCGTCGAGCCCAACCCCAACGTGTTCCTCGTGCTGTCCGGGCACGAGCACGGCGTGGGCATCAACGTGAAGCAGGACGTCGGCACGCCGGGCAACGGCGTCGTCGAGCTCCTGGCCGACTACCAGTTCTACGAGGTCACGGCCGAGGAGGCGGGGCTCACCGAGATCGGCGGGTACGCGCCGGACGCGGGCCTGCGCCTCGGGTCGAGCTTCCTGCGCCTGCTGCAGTTCGACGTCGACCGCGCGGAGATGATCGTCGACACGTACTCGCCGTGGCTCGGGAACTTCGGCGCGACCGAGTACGACGACCGTGCGCGGTACAACGGCCTCGAGGACGACTTCACGGTGCCCGTCGACCTCACGACGCGCACCACGAGCCTCGCGACCGACGCCGTCTCGCTCTACGCGCCGGCGGAGGAGATCGGCACCGTGACGGTGCCCTCCGGCGAGGTCGCGAGCGTGACGTGGGACGGTCTCGAGCCGGGCGCGCTCCACGCGTGGACGGTCACCGCGACGAGCGCCGGCGGCGGCGTCGCGGTCTCGCCGGTGCAGTCGTTCACGACGGCGCCCGCGGACGACGCGCTCGTCGTCACGACGACCGCCCGGGCCCAGTGCCTGGCCGGGACGGCGTACGTCGCCGTGCGGGCGACGAACGACGACACGGTCCCGGTCGACGTCACGCTCGAGACGCCGTTCGGCACGCGCACCGTCACCGGCGTCGAGCCGGGGCGGTCGGCGTACCAGGCGTTCTCGGTGCGCGCGGCGTCGGTCGAGGCCGGCACGGCGCACGTGAGCGCGTCCGGCGACGGCCGCACGGCCTCCGTCGACGTCGCGCACGAGGCGGTCTCGTGCGGCTGACGTGAGCCGGGGGAGCGGCGTCCCGACGCCGTGACCGCGCAGGACGACGACGGCTCCCGGACCACCCGGTCCGGGAGCCGTCGTCGTCCTGCCTGCGGGCCGCGGGACGTGTCAGACCGCGGCCCAGCCGCCGTCGCTGTGCAGGACCGCGCCCGACACGTTCGCCGAGTCGTCGGAGAGCAGCCACGTGATGGCGGCGGCCAGCTCCTCGGCGCTCGCGGCGGGCGGCACGGTCGTGGCCATGACCGGCCCGAGCCGCTCGCCCGCGTACGGCGACCGGAACGGCGCCTCGATGCTCGTCGCGACGGCGCCCGGCGCGACGACGTTCGCCCGCACGCCCCGCGGCGTGTAGAAGAACGCCGTGCTCCGCGTGAACCCGACGATCGCGTGCTTGGACGTCGCGTACGCGGTGCCCGACGCGGAGGCGCGGGTGCCGGCCTCCGAGCCGACGTTGACGATCGAGCCCCTGCCCGCGTCGAGCATGAGCGGCAGCACCGCGCGCGTCAGGCGCATCGGGCCGGTGACGTTGACCGCCATGACGCGGTCCCACGTCTCGTCGTCGACCTCGGCGGACGGGAGGAACCCGTCCATGATGCCGGCGACGTTGGCGAGCGCGTCGACCCGGCCGCCGGCCGCGGCGAGCACGGCGTCGATCGTCGCCTGCTCGCTCACGTCGCCCGCGACCGTCACGAGGGCGTCCGTGCCGAGGTCGGCCGCGAGCTTGTCGAGGCGGTCCTCGCGGACGTCGGTCGCGACGACGCGCGCGCCCTCCGCGAGCAGCCGCTCCGTCGTCGCGCGCCCGATGCCGGCGCCCGCGCCGGTGACGACCGCCGTGCGACCCTCGAACCGGCCGGGAACGTGGTTGCTGACCATGACGGCTCCTTCCGTCCGCGCCGGCACTGCCGTCGTCCGGCGTCCTGGTCCCATCCCAGCGCCGCGCGGCGGCGCCCACGAGGGCCGATCGTCCCGGTCCGGGCGGCGGTGGTCCTCCCGGGCGGCACCGGGGTAGGGTCGCCCCGTGACGCACCCGTCCGTGACCTCGTGGTGGCCGGCCGCCTGACGGCCGGTGACCTCACCCGGCCGTGCCCCGACGACGCGGGCGGCCTCGGCGGACCCCGGTGCGCGCGTCGTCGGCTCCCGGCCTCCTCCCCGAGATGGAGCTCTCGATGACCACCCAGCCGACGTCCACCGCCCCCGTCCCGGTCCGCTCGCTCGAGCCGACCGGCGCCGAGGTCCCCTCGACCGTCCCGACGCACTGGTACAACCTCGCCGCCGACCTGCCCGAGCCGGTCCCGCCGCACCTGCACCCGGGGACGCGCGAGCCGCTGACCCCGGACGACCTGGCGCCCCTGTTCCCGCTCGCGCTCGTGCAGCAGGAGGTCACGACCGAGCGGTACGTCGAGATCCCGCAGACGGTGCGCGAGATCTACGCCCTGTGGCGCCCCGCGCCCCTCGTGCGCGCGCACCGCCTGGAGCGCGCGCTGGGCACGCCGGCCCGGGTCTACTACAAGTACGAGGGCGTGAGCCCGGTCGGCTCGCACAAGCCGAACACGGCCGTGGCGCAGGCGTACTACAACGCGCTCGAGGGCACCACGAGGCTCACGACGGAGACGGGCGCCGGGCAGTGGGGCGCGTCGCTGTCGTTCGCGGGCGCGCTCCTCGGCCTCGAGGTCGAGGTGTGGCAGGTGCGCGCGTCCTACGACGCCAAGCCGTACCGCCGCGCGCAGATGGAGGTCTACGGCGGGGTGTGCCACCCGTCGCCGTCGGACCTCACCGAGGCGGGGCGCGCGATGCTCGCGGCCGACCCCGGCACGACCGGCTCGCTCGGCATGGCGATCAGCGAGGCCGTGGAGACGGCCGCGAAGGACCCGCGCGCCCACTACGCGCTCGGCAGCGTGCTCAACCACGTCATGCTGCACCAGTCGGTCATCGGCCAGGAGGCGCTCGTCCAGCTCGCCGAGGCCGGCGACCCCGTCCCGGACGTCGTGTTCGGGTGCGCGGGCGGCGGGTCGAACCTCGCCGGGCTGACGTTCCCGTTCCTCGGGCGCAACCTGCGCGAGGGCACGACGACGCGCCTCGTCGCGTGCGAGCCCGCCGCGTGCCCGTCGCTCACGCAGGGCGAGTACCGGTACGACTTCGGCGACGTCGCCGGCCTCACGCCCCTGCTGAAGATGCACACGCTCGGCAAGGACTTCGTGCCGCCCGCGATCCACGCGGGCGGCCTGCGCTACCACGGCATGTCGCCGATGGTGTCGCACGCGGTGGACCTCGGGCTCATGGAGGCCGTCGCCGTCGAGCAGGACGACGCGTTCGAGGCGGGCCTCGTGTTCGCGCGCGCGGAGGGCATCATCCCCGCGCCCGAGTCGACGCACGCGGTGGCCGCGGCGATCGCGCACGCGCGCGCCGCGACGGAGCCCGAGGTCGTCGTGCTCGGCCTGTCCGGCAACGGGGTGCTCGACCTGCCGGCGTACGCGGCGTACGTCTGACGCGGCCGGGGCGTCCCGCGCGGCCGGTGCCGCGCGGGGCGCCCCGTACCCTGGTGCGGTGCCCGAACCCCTCGTCCCGGACGGCGTGACCGACACGCCCGACCGTCCGCGCTACCGCACGCAGCCCGTCTCCTTCGTGCGGCGCAGCGGACGCCTGGGCACCCGGCAGCAGCGCGCGTGGGACGCCCACCGCGAGCGCTACCTGCTCGACGTCCCGCGCGACGTCGCCCGGACCTCGGTGGACCCGGCGTTCGTCGTGGACCCCGCCGCGCTCTTCGGGCGGTCGGCCCGCCTCGTCGTCGAGATCGGCTCGGGCCAGGGCGAGGCCGTCGTGGCGGCCGCGGAGGCCGACCCGGCGACCGACTTCCTCGCCGTCGAGGTGTACACGCCCGGGCTCGCGCAGACGGTGCTGCGCGCCGCCCAGCGCGACCTCGCCAACCTGCGCCTCGTCCAGGCCAACGCGGTCGAGCTGCTCGCCACGACGCTGCCCGCGGGGAGCGTCGACGAGCTGTGGGTCTTCTTCCCGGACCCGTGGCACAAGTCGCGCCACCACAAGCGCCGGCTCGTTACGCCGTCGTTCGCGGCGCTCGCGGAGCGCGTGCTGCGCGCGCCGGGCGACGGGACGCCGGGCGGCACGCTGCGGCTCGCGACGGACTGGCTCGAGTACGCCGAGCAGATGGTCGAGGTGCTCGACGCGGCCCCCGGCCTGCGCAACGCCCACGGGGCCGGTGCCGTCGCGCCGCGGTTCGAGGGGCGCGTGCTCACGGGCTTCGAGCGCAAGGGCGAGACGGCGGGCCGCACGATCACCGACCTGGCGTACGTGCGCGTCTGAGGCGGCGTCGGGCCGGTGGGCCCGGGTCCGGACGTGCCGCGGGGAGTCCTTGCGGACAGAAGTGATCTACGGCACATTGTGCCGGGGGGTGAAACGTCGCCCCGAGCACGCAGTGTCGCGTCTCGCCGTCCGGCCGACGCGGTCCCGCGCGCTCCCCATGAGCCAACGGAGGCGTCATGACCGACGTACCGGCCGCACCCGGACAGGTGCCTGCCGAGGAGACCGACTACCAACGGGTGCAGCGCTCGCCCGAGTTCCAGGACCTGCGCCGCCGCTTCCGGAACTTCGTGTTCCCGATGACGGCCCTCTTCCTCGTCTGGTACTTCCTCTACGTGCTCCTCGCGAGCTACGCGCACGATTTCATGAGCATCCGGGTGGCGGGGAACATCACCGTCGGGCTGCTGCTGGGCCTCGGGCAGTTCGTGTCGACCTTCGCCATCACGATGATCTACGCCCGCTGGGCGAACCGGCGGTTCGACGCCGCCGCCGACGAGCTGCGCCGCGAGATCGAGGAGGACGAGCTGTGAGCACCCGCCTGCTGGCCGCCGAGGCCACCGACGTCGGCAACCCCGTCGTCAACGTCGCGATCTTCGCGGCGTTCGTCGCCGTGACGCTCGTCATCGTGCTGCGCGCGTCGCGCCAGAACAAGTCCGCCGCCGACTACTACGCGGGCGGCCGCAGCTTCACCGGACCGCAGAACGGGACCGCCATCGCGGGCGACTACCTCTCCGCCGCGAGCTTCCTCGGCATCTGCGGCGCCATCGCGATCAACGGCTACGACGGCTTCCTCTACTCGATCGGGTTCCTCGTCGCGTGGCTCGTCGCGCTCCTGCTCGTCGCCGAGCTCCTGCGCAACACCGGGAAGTTCACGATGGCCGACGTGCTGTCGTTCCGGCTCAAGCAGCGCCCGGTGCGCATGGCGGCCGCGCTCGCGACGCTCGCCGTCGTGTTCTTCTACCTGCTCGCGCAGATGGCGGGGGCGGGCGGCCTCGTCGCGCTCCTGCTCGGCATCGACTCGACCGCGGGGCAGAGCGTCGTGGTCGCCGTCGTCGGCGCGCTGATGATCCTCTACGTCCTCGTCGGCGGCATGAAGGGCACCACGTGGGTGCAGATCATCAAGGCCGTCCTGCTCATCGCGGGCGCCGGCGTCATGACGGTCTGGGTGCTCGCCCAGTTCGGGTTCAACCTGTCGGCGCTCTTCCAGGGCGCGATCGACATGGCCGGGCCGGGCGGGGAGGCCCTCATCGAGCCCGGCAAGCAGTACGGCGCGACGGGCATCACGAAGCTCGACTTCCTGTCGCTCGCCCTCGCGCTCGTGCTCGGCACCGCGGGCCTGCCGCACGTCCTCATGCGGTTCTACACGGTGCCGTCCGCCAAGGAGGCGCGGCGGTCGGTCGTCTGGGCCATCTGGCTCATCGGCATCTTCTACCTCTTCACGCTCGTGCTCGGGTACGGCGCGGCCGCGCTCGTCGGGCCGGAGGCCATCAGCTCGGCACCGGGCGGCGTGAACTCCGCGGCGCCCCTGCTCGCGTTCGCGCTCGGCGGCGAGATCCTGCTCGGGTTCATCTCGGCCGTCGCGTTCGCGACGATCCTGGCCGTCGTCGCGGGCCTGACGATCACGGCCGCGGCGAGCTTCGCGCACGACATCTACGCCAACGTCATCAAGCGCGGCGAGGTCAAGCCCGACGGCGAGGTGCGCGTCGCGCGGATCACGGTCGTCGTCATCGGCGTCCTCGCGATCCTCGGGGGCATCTTCGCGCAGGGCCAGAACGTCGCGTTCCTCGTGGCCCTCGCGTTCGCGGTCGCGGCGAGCGCGAACCTGCCGACGATCCTCTACTCGCTCTTCTGGAAGCGGTTCAACACCTCGGGTGCGCTGTGGAGCATGTACGGCGGGCTCGTCTCGTGCGTCGTGCTCATCGCGTTCTCGCCGGTCGTCTCGGGCAAGGTCGACCCGGTGACGGGCGCGAGCCTTTCGATGATCAAGGACACGAGCGTGGACTTCGCCGTCTTCCCGCTGAGCAACCCGGGGATCGTCTCCATCCCGCTCGCGTTCCTCCTCGGCATCGTCGGGACGTTCCTGAGCCGCGAGAAGCCGCACCCCGAGAAGTTCGCCGAGATGGAAGTCCGCTCGCTCACCGGAGCGGGCGCCGAGAAGGCGACGGTGCACTGACGGGACGGCACGGGGAGCGCGACGGCGCGTCCGCGGTGAGGATGGGCCCATGACGAGCGACGACGACACGACCCTGCCCGCGGCCACCGAGACGTACGACGTGATCGTCGTGGGAGGCGGCCCGGTCGGCGAGAACGTCGCCGACCGGGCCGGGCGCACCGGGCTCTCGGTCGCGCTCGTCGAGGCCGAGCTCGTCGGCGGCGAGTGCTCCTACTGGGCCTGCATCCCCTCCAAGACGCTGCTGCGTCCGGGAGCGGTGCGGGCCGAGGCCGCCGCGACGCCGGGGCTGGGCGCGCCCGCCCTCGACGTCGCGGCGGTCCTCGCGCGCCGCGACGCCATCGTCGGCGACTGGGACGACGCCGGGCAGGTGGAGTGGGTCGCAGGCGCGGGCATCACGCTCGTGCGCGGGCTCGGCCGCGTCGTGGGCGAGCGCCGGGTCGAGGTCGTCGCGGAGGACCCCGACGCCGACGTCGACGACCTGCCGCGCTCGCGCGTCCTCGTCGCGCGGCACGCCGTCGTCGCGGCGACGGGCAGCGTCCCGGTCCTGCCCGACGTTCCCGGTCTCGCCGCCGTGAACCCGTGGACGAGCCGCGAGGCGACGAGCGTCCAGGAGGTCCCGGAGTCGCTCGCGATCGTGGGCGGGGGCGTCGTCGCGTGCGAGATGGCGTTCGCGTTCTCCGACCTCGGGGCCCGCGTCACCGTCCTGTCCCGCGGCGGGCTCCTCGGGCGCACCGAGCCGTGGGCGGGCGAGGCCGTCGCCGCGTCGCTGCGCGAGGCGGGCGTCGACGTCCGCCTCGGCGTCGGCACGAGCGCCGTCGAGGAGCTGCCGGACGGCGGCGCGCGCCTCGTGCTCGAGGCCGCCGGCCCCGCGTCCGGGGACGCACCGGACCTCGCCCCGGTCGAGGCGGCGCGCGTCCTCGTCGCGACGGGCCGTGCGCCCCGGACCCAGGACCTGGGCGTCGAGCTCCTCGGGCTCGCACCGGGCCGCCCGCTCGACGTCGACGACACGATGCTCGTGCGCGGCGTCGAGGGCGGCTGGCTCTACGCCGCGGGCGACGTCACGGGCCGGGCCGCGACCACCCACCAGGGCAAGTACCAGGGCCGCGTCGCGGGCGACGTCGTCGCGGCGCGGTTCGGCGACGCCGCGACGGACGGCGCGCCGACCGCGGGCGACCCCGCGCCGGCGGCGGGCGACGCCCCCGCCCCGTGGTCGCGGTACGCGGCGACGGCCGACCTGCACGCCGCGCCCCAGGTCGTCTTCACCCGGCCGGAGGTCGCCGCCGTCGGGCACACCGAGCGCTCCGCGCGCGAGGCCGGGCTCGACGTGCGCGTCGTGCGCTACGACCTCGCGAACGTCTCCGGCGCGACGGTGCGCTCGCCCGACTACGCGGGCACGGCGCAGGTCGTCGTCGACACGGCCCGGCGCGTGGTCGTCGGGGCGACGTTCGTCGCGCCCGACGCCGCCGAGATGCTCCACGCCGCGACGATCGCCGTCGTGGGCGAGGTGCCGCTCGAGCGGCTGTGGCACGCCGTGCCGTCCTACCCGACGGTGAGCGAGGTGTGGCTGCGGTTCCTCGAGGAGTACGGGCTCTGACGGAGCGGGGCGCGCCCCGCCCGTGCACCTGCCGCGCGGCGGGTCGTTCGCCTAGGCTCGGCCCGTGACCACCGAGACCCCCCGCGTCGCCCTCGCGACCTGCTCCGTCCTGCCCGACCTCGACGCCGACGACGCCCCGCTGGTCCGCGCGCTCGGCACCCGGGGCGTCGAGGCCACCCCCGCCGTGTGGGACGACGACGCGGTGGACTGGTCCGCGTTCGACGCCGTCGTCGTGCGCTCGACGTGGGACTACTCCGCGCGGCGCGACGACTTCGTGGCGTGGGCCGCGCGCGTCCCGCGCATCCTCAACACCGAGCGCGTGCTGCGGTGGAACACCGACAAGGGGTACCTGCGCGGGCTGGAGGCGGCGGGCGTCCCGGTCATCCCGACGCTGTGGCTCGACCCGGCGCGCAACCTCTCGTCGCGCGCGATCCACACGCGGCTGCCCGCCCAGGGCGACTTCGTCATCAAGCCCGTCGTCAGCGCGGGCGCGAAGGACACCGGCCGCTACCAGTCCGGCGAGGCCCACTCGCGCGGCCTCGCGATCCAGCACGCCCGGAACCTCCTCGTCTCGGGCCGCGAGGTCATGGTGCAGCCGTACGTGACGAGCGTCGACACCGCGGGCGAGGCGGGGCTCGTCTTCGTGGACGGGGCGTTCTCGCACGCGGTGCGCAAGAACGCGCTCCTCACGGGGCCCCACCGGCCCACGCGCGGTCTCTACCAGCAGGAGGAGATGAGCCCGTTCACGGCGAGCGAGGAGCAGGTCGCCGTCGCGACGAACGCGCTCGCGGTCGCGGCGGCGGAGGTCGCGGACGGCGACCCCGCGTCGTTCCTCTACGCGCGCGTCGACCTCGTGACGGGCAACGACGGCGGCCCCGTCGTCATCGAGCTCGAGCTCACCGAGCCCTCGCTCTTCATGGCGCTCGCGCCGGGCGCGCTCGACCGGTTCGCCGACGCGATCGCCGCGCGCGTGGGCGTCGTGCGCTGACGGCGGTCGTGCGCGGGGACGTCGCGCGCTGACGGCGGCGGTGCGCCGACGGTAGCCGTGCCCCGGCGGGTGACGTCACGATCCGTTCACGTCGTCTCGGGCGGTGATAACTCGTCCCGCGGGGCGAGCCCGAGGTCGTGCGCGGTCGTACGGTGTGCGCCCCCTGACCGAGAGGCGCAGCACCATGGCACCGACCCGCACCGCCGCCCCGCGCGCCGCCGCCGCGCGCGGCTTCACGACCCGCCAGGTCCACGCGGGCGACGTCGTCGCCGACGGGCCCGCGGGCGCCGTGGCGCCGCGCGCGACGCCCGTGTACCTCACGGCCGGCTTCCGGTTCGACGACCTCGACCAGGCGGGCGCGCACTTCGGGGCCGGCGAGGGGTGGGCCTACACGCGCCACGGCAACCCGACGACCGAGGCCGCCGAGCGCAAGATCGCCGCGCTCGAGGGCGGGGCGGAGGCGCTCCTCGTCGCGAGCGGCCAGGCGGCGGTCACGGTGGCGCTCCTGGGGCTCGTCGCGGCGGGACAGCGCGTGCTGTCGGCGACGAGCGTCTACGAGGGCACGCGCGGCCTGCTCCTGGAGAACCTGCCGCGCCTCGGCATCGAGACCGACTTCGTCGCGGACGCCAACGACCCGGACGAGTGGGCCCGGCGCATCACCCCGGACACGCGCGCCCTGTTCTGCGAGTCGGTGCCCAACCCCCGCAACGACCTCGTCGACCTCGCCGCCGTCGCGGAGGTCGCGCACGCGCACGGGCTGCCGCTCGTCGTCGACAACACGCTCGCGACGCCGTACCTGCTGCGGCCGATCGAGCACGGCGCCGACGTCGTCGTGCACTCGGCGAGCAAGTTCCTCGCCGGGCAGGGGGCCGTGCTCGGGGGTGTGGTCGTCGACGCGGGCACGTTCGACGCCGAGCGGTCGGGCGCGCTCTTCCCGCACCTCGTGGAGCCGACCCGGCTCGGAGGTCCGGGGTTCGCGGAGCGCCACGGCGGGCGCGCCCGCGCCGCGTACGCGCGCGAGGTGGTCGCGCCGCGCCTCGGTCCGACGCCGTCGCCCTTCACCGCGTTCCTCGTGGCCCAGGGCGTGGAGACGCTGTCGCTGCGCGTCGCGCGCCAGAGCGCCGTCGCGCTCGAGGTCGCCTCGTGGCTCGCCGCGCGCCCCGACGTCCTCTCGGTGGACTACTCGGGCCTGCCGTCGAGCCCGTCCTACGGGCTCGCGCAGCGGTACCTGCCCGACGGCCAGGGCTCCGTCTTCTCGTTCACGCTGCGCGACGGCGAGCGCGCGGCCCGGTCCGTGGTGGAGAACCTCGAGCTCTTCACGCACATGACGCACCTGGGCGACGTGCGCTCGCTCGTCCTGCACCCGGCGAGCACGAGCCACGTGCTGCGCTCGCCCGAGGAGCAGGCCGCGGCCGGGATCTGGCCGGGGACGCTGCGCCTGTCGATCGGCATCGAGGACCCCGAGGACCTCGTGCGCGACCTCGAGCGCGCGCTGTCGGCAGGTGCGCGGTGAGCCGCCCGCAGCACCTCGGGTGGTTCCTCGCGCGCGGGTTCGGCCCGCACGGGTGGGGCCACCCGTACCTCGACTGGGGCTACCGCTGGACGTCGCCGGACCTGTACCAGCAGTCCGCGCGCGAGCTCGACCAGGCCGGGTTCGACCTGCTCGTCGTCGAGGACGCGCCCTCGCTCGGCTCGGCCGAGACCCTCGACCTGCGCGTGCGGCACGCGTTCGGCGGGCCCAAGCTCGACCCGCTGCTCCTCGCGCCCTACCTGTTCCAGGCGACGCGGCACCTCGGCGTCGTGCCGACGGTGAACCCGGCGGCGGTCGGGCCGTACACGGCGGCGCGCCAGCTCGCGACGCTGCAGCACCTCAGCGGCCACCGGCTCGGCGTGAACGTCGTCACCGACACCGGCAGCGCGCGGCACTTCGGCGACGCCCCGCCCCTGGGGCACGACGCCGCGTACGACCGGGCGCAGGAGTGGCTCGACGGCGTGCGGTCGCTGTGGCGCAGCTGGGACGACGGCGCGCTGGTCGCCGACGCCGCGACGGGCCGGTACGCGGACGGCTCGCGGCTGCGCGCCGTGCGCCACCGCGGCGAGCACTTCGCGTTCGACGGCCCGCTCAACGCGGTCCCGTTCACCGACGGCGAGCCGGTCGTCGTCTCGCCGGGCGGGTCGGAGCGCGGGCTCGCGTTCGCGGGGTCGCGCTCGGACGTCCAGCTCGCGCTCGCCCCGCTCGACGTCGAGAGCGTGCGCGCGTACCGGGCGAGGGTCCACGCGGCCGCGCTCGCGCAGGGACGCTCGCCGCAGGACGTGCGCGTGCTCTTCGCGGTCCAGCCCGTGCTCGTGCCGAGCACGGAGGAGGCCGACCGCCTCGTCGCGGCGTCGGCCGACCCCGACGACGGGGCGCTGCGCCGCATCGCGGAGCGCCAGTCGAGCGACCTCGAGACCGACCTCACGGAGCTGGACCTCGACCGCCCGCTGGACCTGGGCGTGTTCGGCGACCACGTCTCGCACGGCAGCATCCGGCGCCTCGTCGGCGCGCACGACGTGGCGTCGACCCCGCTGCGCACGCTGCTCGCCGCGCACGCTCGGCTCGGGCGGCTCGCGGACCGCACGGGCTTCGTGGGGACGGCCGACGAGCTCGCCGACCTCTTCGAGGAGCTCGGGGAGGAGGCCGACAACGACGGCTTCCTGCTGTGGGGAGACCTGCACCCGGTGACGGTGCACCGGATGCTCGACGACCTCGTGCCGATCCTGCGGCGCCGGGGCGTCCTGCGGACCGAGCGCGCCGGGTCGTTGCGGGCGAACCTCGCGGCGTTCTGAGGCCACCGGCCGGCGCGCAGCCCGCGGGCGGCCGGAGCCCGCCGGCGGCCGGGTGCCCGCAGGCCGGAGACGGGCGTGGCCCGCCCCGGGGGACCGGGACGGGCCACGCGCGGCCGAGGTCAGGACAGGCCGTTCTCCGACAGCCAGTCCGCGGCGATGTCCTCCGACGACCGCTGGTCGACGGTGGACTGCACGTTGAGGTCGACGAGACCCTCCGGCGTGAGGGCCGCGCTCACCGGGTCGATGACGTCCGCGATCTCGTCGGCGAGGTCGGCGCTCACGAGCGGCACGACGTTCGACGCGAGGAACAGGCCCTCGGGGTCGTCGAGCGTGACGAGGCCCTCGGTCTGGATCCGCGGGTCGGCGCTGAACACGTTGGCGATGTTCACGGTGCCCGCGACGAGGTCCTGGACCGTCGTGTCGCCGGTCGCGACGAACTTCACGTCGACGCCGTACGTGTCCTCGAGCCCCTGCGGGCCGTAGGGCCGCTGCTCGAGCTCGGCCGGCCCGCCGAGGGTGAGGTCCACGTCGAGGCCCGCGAGGTCGGCCAGGCTGCTCACGTCGTTCTCGGAAGCGAACGCCTCGGTGACGTTGTAGGAGTCCTGGTCGGTCGCCGACGACTGGTCGAGGACGGCGAGGCTGTCGGGCAGCGCGTCCTGCAGGGCCGCGTAGACGTCGTCGGGCGAGGTCGCGGTGGTCTCCGGGTCGAAGAACTGCAGCAGGTTGCCGGTGTACTCGGGGAAGAGCTGGACCTCGCCGGCCTCGAGCGCGGGCATGTAGGCGTCGCGCTGGCCGATGCTGAAGTTCCGCTCGACCTCGAAGCCCTTCGCCTCGAGGGCCTGGGCGTAGATCTCGGCGATGATCTCGTTGGAGTAGTAGGCCTGGGAGCCGACGACGATCGTGTCGGAGGCCGCGGACCCGCCGTCGCCCGAGGTGCCGGTGTCCGTGTCGAGCGGGTCGGAGCTGCTGCAGGCGCCGAGCGCGAGCGCTGCGGTGGCCGCGCCCGCGAGGAGGGCGAGGGTGCGTCGTGAGGTGCGCATGGGTGGTGTCCTTCGTGTGGGGAGCGTCCCGCGGGACGGGCTCGGTTCCGGTCGGGTCGGGGCGGTGGTGCCGCCGGGTCGGTCAGGCGGGCGTCGGGGCGGTGGCGGCGCGCCGTCGGCGGCGGCCGGGGGCCTCCGTCGTGCGGCCGGCGCTGACGCCGCGCGGGACGGCGAAGCGCTGGAGGAGCGCGAACAGGGCGTCGAGCAGGAGCGCGAGCACGACGACGAGGATCGCCGCGCCGAGGATCTGGGCGAAGTCGCGGATCTGGATGCCCTGGATGATGTAGAACCCGAGGCCCCAGCTGCCGACGTACCCGGCGAGCGTCACGGTCGCGACGACCTGCAGGGTCGCGGAGCGCAGGCCGCCGAGGAGCAGGGGGAGGCCGAGCGGCGCCTCGACCTTCGTGAGGACCTGCCAGGGCGTCATGCCGACCGAGCGGGCGCCGTCGACCACGCGCCGCTCGACGGCCTCGACGCCCGCGTACGCGCCCGCGAGGATCGGCGGGATCGCGAGGAGGACGAACGCCGTCGTCGAGGCCGCGACCTTGTGCGTGACCCCGAGGACGAGCACGAGCAGGAGCACGAGCCCGAAGGACGGGACCGCGCGCGCCGCGCCCGAGAGCGCGACGGCGACCTCGCGCCCGCGGCCCGTGTGGCCGATGAGCCAGCCCGCGGGGATCGCGATCGCCGCGGCGATCACCACGGAGACGACGGTGAACGCGAGGTGCGTCCAGATCGCCTCGGACAGGGGGAGCGCGCCCTCGGCCCGGGCGGGGGAGAAGATCCAGGCGATCGCCTCGGCGAAGAGGTTCATGAGCGCACCGCCCGGGTCCAGGGGAGCACGAGCCGGCCGAGCAGCACGAGCAGCCCGTCCACGACGAGGGCGACCACGACGACGGCGACGACGCCCGCGAGGATCTCCGCGACGATCTGCCGCTGGTACCCGTTGGTGAACAGGTAGCCGAGGTTGTCGATGCCGATGAGGATGCCGACCGTGGCGAGCGAGATCGTGGACACCGCCGTGACGCGCAGCCCGGCGAGGACGACGGGCCCCGCCAGGGGGAGGTCCACCTGCCAGAAGCGCCGCCACGGCCCGTAGCCGACGGCGACGGCGGCCTGGCGCACGACGGGGTCGACGGAGTCCAGCGCGTCGGCCACGAACCGGGTCATGATCGCGACCGCGTAGATCGTCAGCGCGATGATCAGGTTCACCTCCGACAGGAAGCTGATGCCGAGGATCGGGGGCAGCAGCGCGAAGAGCGCGAGCGACGGGATCGTGTACAGCAGGCCGACGAGCGTGAGCACGAGGCCGCGCGTGAGCCGGTACCGGTACGCGAACCAGCCCGCGGGGACCGAGACGAGGAACCCGAGGAGGATCGGGAGCGCGCTCTGGCGCAGGTGCTCGACCGTGAGGCGCCCGATGAGGTCGAGGTTGTCGGCGACCCAGGTCATGCGCCGCCCTCGACGAGGACGCCCTGCGTGCGGCCCGCGGAGTCCACGAGGACCGTCCCGTGCTCGGTGCGCTTCGTGCGCAGGGCGCGGGTCCCGCGCTCGACGCCGACGAAGCTCGCGACGAACTCGCTCGCCGGGTTCTCCAGGATCTCGCTCGGCGAGCCGACCTGGGCGACGTGCGCGCCCTCCTCGAGGATCACGACCTGGTCTCCCAGCAGGAACGCCTCGTCGATGTCGTGCGTGACGAACACGATCGTCTTCTGCAGCTCCTGCTGGAGCCGCAGCGTCTCCGTCTGCAGCTCGGCGCGCACGATGGGGTCGACCGCGCCGAACGGCTCGTCCATGAGGAGGATGTTCGGGTCGGCCGCGAGGGCCCGCGCGACGCCGACGCGCTGCTGCTGGCCGCCGGAGAGCTGGCTGGGGTAGCGGCGCGCGAGCGAGCGGTCGAGGCCCACGGTGTCGAGGAGCTCGAGGGCGCGCTCGCGCGCGAGCCCCTTCGGCGTGCGCTCGAGGCGGAGCACCGTCGTGACGTTGTCGAGCACCGTGTAGTGGGGGAGCAGGCCCCCGTTCTGCAGCACGTAGCCGATGCCGCGGCGCAGCCGGACGGGGTCCTTGTCGGCGATGGGCTCGCCGTCGATCTCGATGACGCCCGACGTCGGGTCGACCATGCGGTTGATCATGCGCAGGAGGGTCGTCTTGCCGCTCCCCGAGGAGCCGACGAGCACCGTCGTGCGGTGCGGGGGGATCACGAGGCTGAAGTCGTCGACCGCGACCGTCCCGTCGGGGTAGGTCTTGCCGATCGCGCGGAACTCGATCACGGACGCTGCCTCCTGGTCGGTGAACTGGCGTCCCACCCAACCACGGCCGTGTTTCGGCCTGTCAAGCGCAATGCCGTGTGTCTCACCGACCGTACGCGGGCCCCCCGGGCGCCGCACGCTCACCGGGCCCGTCGGGAGCGGTGGTCGTGCTCGGCACCGGGCCCGAGGAGCGGCCCGCGGACCGGCCGGAGCGCGGACGGGTCCGGAGACGAGAACAGGGCCCCTCGCGAACGAGGGGCCCTGCGCGTGGGGTGAGTAACGGGACTTGAACCCGCGACCCCCTGGACCACAACCAGGTGCTCTACCAGCTGAGCTATACCCACCACTGTGGGACGGACCCACGAGCCGGCGCGTGAGCACCGGCCGTCGAAAAGTGTACTAGGTCTGCGGGGCGGTTCAGGACCGCGGGGCGCCGTCCGTCGTCGCGGGGTCTGTGACGGTCGCCACGGAGGCGTCGTCCTCGCCCGCGGCGGCCCGTCCCGCGACGCTCGTCGCCTTGATCCGGGCGGCCACCTGGCGGGCGGTCGCCGAGTCTGGTCCGGGCTGCGGCACGAAGACGGCCTCGCGGTAGTAGCGCAGCTCGTCGATGCTCTCGAGGATGTCCGCGAGGGCGCGGTGGCCGCCGTTCTTCTCGGGCGAGGCGAAGTAGGCGCGCGGGTACCAGCGGCGCGAGAGCTCCTTGATCGACGACACGTCGATGATCCGGTAGTGCAGGTGCCCCATGAGCGCGGGCATGTCGCGGTCGAGGAACCCCTTGTCGGTGCCCACGGAGTTGCCCGCGAGCGGGGCCTTGCCCGGCTCGGGGACGTGGGCGCGCACGTAGTCGAGCACGCGCTGCTCGGCCTCGGCGAGCGTGAGGCCGGTGCCGAGCTCGTCGAGCAGGCCCGAGGTCGTGTGCATCTGGCGCACGAAGTCGCCCATCTGCTCGAGCGCCTCGGCCGGGGGCCTGACGAGGACGTCCACGCCCTCGCCGAGCACGTTGAGCTCGGAGTCGGTGACGACGGCGGCGACCTCGACGAGGGCGTCTGCGCCCAGGTCGAGACCGGTCATCTCGCAGTCGATCCAGACGATGCGTTCGGTGGCGTTCACGGGACTCACGCCCGACAGCCTAGTCGGGGGCGCCCGCACGGACCGGCGGACGGCGAAGGCCCCGGCTGCCGGACCGTGAGGGTCCGTGCGGCCGGGGCCGTCGGGGTACTCCGCCATCCGCCCGGGTGGGACCCGGCGCGGGTGCGCGGTCGGTGCGCGTCATGCGGTGCGACGCGGCAGGCGGGCCTGCCGGGTGCGCGCCGGGACGCGGGTCGTCGAGCGGCGCAGCTGCTCGCGGCGCAGGGTCTGCTCCTGCAGCTGCTCGCGGCGGCTGAGGGCCGCCACGTCGAAGGTGATGAGGGGATGCATGGTGCTGCTCTCGTGACGTCGGGATGCTGGGTCTGGCCGGACCCCCCACCGCCCGGTACGGACCGGACGGACGCCACCGCGGTGTGTGACCACGGAACCACGACCCGCCACCGCGATGCACGGCATTTACGCCGAGGGCGTCGGCTCGCCCTGCGGGGACGCGGCCCGGTGCGTAGCGTCCGGGCATGGACGGTGCGGGTGGGCGGCGGGGCCGGGAGGTGCTCGGGCTCGTGCTGCCCGGCGTGCTCCTCGTGGTGGCGGGGGTGCTCGGGTTCGCGGGGCTCCTCGACGCGGTGCGCGAGCAGGACGACGTGTGGTCGCTCGACGACCCGCTCCTCGCGTGGTTCGTCGCGCACCGGACCGCGGCGGCCACGGCCGTGCTCACCGTCGTCACGGACGCGTTCGGGCCGTACGTGCTGCCCGTCCTCGTGGCCGCGGGGTGCGTGCTCTGGGCCCGCCGCACGGGGTCGTGGTGGGACCCCGGCCTGCTCGCGGGCGCGATGGTCGTCTCGACGCTCGTCTCCACGGTGCTCAAGATGCTCGTCGCGCGCCCGCGGCCGCCGGACGCGTCGATGGTCGTGGCCGGGCTGGAACGCTCCTTCTCCTTCCCGTCGGGCCACACGATCGGTGCCGCGACGCTCGTCCTCGTCGGGGGCTACCTCGTGTGGCACCGCCACCGCAGCGGGAGGCTGCTGGCGGTGTGGGTGCTCGTCTCGGTCGTGGTGGTGGGCGTCGTCGCGACGAGCCGGCTCTACCTCGGCTACCACTTCCTCACCGACGTGCTCGCGGGGGTGTGCGTCGCCGTCGCGGTGCTCGGCCTGGTGGTCGTCGTGAACCGCCTGCACGACGCGCGGCGGCCCGCCGAGCGTCTGGAGACATGATTCTAAAGAACCCTTGCGCAAGAAGTCTTTAGAGTTGTAGCGTTCCCGCCATGAGCGCACCCGGGACCGGGCCCGGCCACGGCCGTGCCCCCCTCGTCACGTCCGACCCCGAGCGCATGCGCGCGCTCGCGCACCCGCTGCGGCTGCGCCTGCTGTCGCTGCTCGACGACGAGGGCGAGGCCACCGCGACGCGGTGCGCCGAGGTGACGGGCGAGTCGGTCGCGAGCTGCTCGTTCCACCTGCGCATGCTCGCCAAGTACGGCTTCGTCGAGCCGGCCGAGCGGCGGGGCCGGGAGAAGCCGTGGCGCGCGGTGGGCCAGGGCAGGACCACGCGCTTCGACCCGGACGTGCCCGGCTCGCTCGTCGCCGCGGGGGAGGTCGCCGCGCTGCTGCTCGACCAGGAGGTCGCCCGCGTGCGCGACTGGCTCGCGCGCGCCGCGTCCGACGACCCGGCGTGGCTGCTCGCGTCGACCCTCACCTCGTCGTCGTTCTGGGCCACGCGCGAGGAGCTCGACGAGCTCGCGCGCGCGGTCGAGGCCCTCACCGACCGGTTCGCGGGCCGCTGGGACGACCCGTCCCTGCGCCCGCCGGGAGCGCGGCCGTCGCGCCTGCTCGGCGTCGTCAACGCCGACGTCCCCGCCGGCGGCGACGCGCACGGGGCGGAGCGATGAGCGACGAGCGCTCGTCCGCGCCCCCCGCGCCCCCGGCCGCGGCGGCTCCCGCCACGGCCGTCCCGCCCGCCACGGACGTCCCGGCCGCGGAAGCCGCGGAGACGCCGGACGCGGGTGCGACCGGCACGGGGACCCCCGCAGCCGCCCGCGCGGCGCTGCGCTCGCGCCCGTTCCGGCTGCTCACGGTCGGCTGGGCGTTCACGAACTTCGCCGACTCGGTGCTCGCGGTCATCCTCGCCGTCTGGGTCAAGGACCTCACGGGGTCGGACGGCGCGGGCGGGCTCGTGTTCGCCGCGCTCGGCCTCCCGGCCCTCGTCTCGCCGCTCCTCGGCCAGGTCGCCGACCGGGTCTCGCGGCGCCGCATGCTCGTCGTGTCCTACCTCGTCGGCGCCCTGTCCCTCCTCCTGCTGCTCGCCGTCCGCGGGCCGGGCCAGGTGTGGCTCATCTTCGTCGTCACGGTCGTCTACTCGGGCGTGGGCTTCGCCACCGCCGCGGCCCAGTCGGGCCTGCTGCGCGACATGCTGCCCGACGACGCGCTCGCGCCGGCCAACGGGCGCTTCACGACGATCGACCAGGTCTTCCGCCTCCTCATGCCCGTCGTCGGGGCGGGCGTGTACGCGTTCTCCGGCCCGGTGCCGCTCGTGCTCGCGGCCTCGGTGGCCTTCGCCGTCGCCGCGCTCGTCGTCGGGCGCATCGCTCTCGCCGAGACCCCGCCCACGCCCGCCGCCGACCGCGAGCCGCTGCTCGCCGAGACGACGGCGGGCTTCCGCCACCTCGTGCGCACGCCGCCGCTCGGGGGGCTGACGGTGGCGCTCGTCGTCGCGTTCGCCGGCGTCGGTCTGCTCAACGCCGTGAGCTTCGCGATCATCGAGGGCCTCGGCCTCGCGCCGGAGCTCCTCGGGCCCATCTCGTCGGTCCAGGCGGTCACGGCGATCGTCGCCGGGCTCACCGCCGCGCGCCTCGTCGCCCGGTGGGGAGCGTCGCGCGTCGTCGCCCTGGGCCTCCTCGTGCTGGGGCTGGGGGTCGCCCCGGCGCTCGGCACGAACCTCGTCGCCGTCATGGTCGGGCTCGGGGCCGTCGGGCTCGGCGTCACGTGGGCGATCGTCGGGTTCGTCACCGAGCGACAGCTGCGCACGCCGCCCGGACTGCAGGGGCGCGTGTCCGCGGCGACGAACATGCTCCTCAACGTGCCGCAGCTCGCGCTGACGGTCGTCGGCGCGGCCCTCGTCGGGGCGGTCGACTACCGCGCGATGCTCGCCGTCACCGTCGTCGCCGTGGTCGGCGCGGCCGGGATCGCCCTGCGGGGCCGGCGCGTCGCGACGCGGTAGGCGGCCGGTCGGCGGGCTCGGCGCGGCGGGCAGGTCGGCCGTGGTCCCGAGCCGTCAGTCGTCGAGGCCCCGGGCGCGCAGCGCGTCGCCGAGGGCGTCGGCCTGGCGCAGCGCGCCGACGACGAGCGGGACCGCGTACGCGCGCACGTCGTGCTCGCGCCCGCGCGCCCGGCACGCGTCGCGCACCCGGCCCGCGAGCGCCGTCACGACCGGGACGCTGCGCACGGCGAGGGACAGGACGAGGGCGACCCGTGCGACGTCGACCCCGACGTGCCGCAGCGGGCGCAGTCCGCGCTCGACCGCCGCGAGCACCGCGGACGTGCGGGTCGTGACGAGCACGAGCCCGGCGAGCGCGACGAGGGCGACGAGCCGCGTCGTGAGGACGACGGCGGGCACCGGCCCGAGCGTGACCCACTGCACCGCGAGCAGGATGGGGACGACGAGCCGCAGCGGCCGCACCTGCTCCCACAGCACGCGCGGGCCCGCGCCCGCCGTCGCGTAGAGCGCGGCGACCCCGAGCGCCGCGGCGCCGACGGCGCGCGGGTCGGTGACCGCGAGGAGGCCGGCGCCCGCGGCGGCGAGGCCGAGGAGCTTCGCGCCGGCGGGTGCGCGGTGCAGCCCGGAGCGTCCGGGGCGGTACGCGCCGCCCGGGCTCATCGGGCCGCGCCGGGCGCGCGGGCGGGGGCCGTCGGCCCGAGGGCGGGCAGCGGTGCCGTCTCCGGGGCCGTCACCGGTTCCCCGGGACCGTCCGGCGCCTCGTCGACGAGCCGCCGGTAGTACGCGAGCGCCGCGCGCGGCTCGTCGTCGGCGACGACGCGGCCCCCGTCCACGACGAGCACCCGCTCGGCGACCTGCTCGACGACGTCGAGGTCGTGGGACACGAGCACGAGCTGCTGGGGGAGCGCCGCGAGCTCCGCCGCGACGCGGCGCGTGTTGGCACGGTCGAGGAGCGTCGTCGGCTCGTCGGCGACCACGAGCGCAGGGTCGGTGACGAGCACCGACGCGAGCGCGAGGAGCTGCTTCTGCCCGCCGGAGAGCAGGTGCGCGGGGTGGTCGGCGTGGTCCGCGAGGCCCCGCGCGGCGAGCGCGGCGCGCACGCGCGCGTCGCGCTCCGGGCCGGGCGGGGTGCCGCGCAGCGAGTACGCGACGTCCTCCGCGACGGTCGGCATGACGATCTGCGCGTCGGGGTCGGTGAACACGAACCCGACGCGTCGGCGCACGCGCGCGCCGTGGCGGCGCGTGTCGAGGCCGTCGACGAGCACCCGGCCCGCCGTCGGGAGCACGAGGCCGTCGAGCAGGCGCGCGAGCGTGCTCTTGCCCGAGCCGTTCGCCCCGACGACGCCGATGCGGCGCTCGCGCAGCTCGAGGTCGACGCCGCGCAGCACGTCGCGCTCGCCGAGCCGCACGTGCACGTCCTCGAGCCGCACGACGCACCCGCGCGTCGCCTCGCGGCGCGCCGTCTCGTCCGCCGGTCCGGTCGCCGGGGACGATCCCTCCGCCGGTGCGGGACCCGGTCCCGCCTCGGAGACCGGCGCCGGTCGCCGTCGCCACCTCACCGGACCACCTCCACGAGCGCGGCGACGCCGAGGCCGCCGCCGACCGCGGCCGTCGCGAGCCCCGTCGTGCCCGCGGGAGTGCCTCCGCGCACGAGGCGGGAGAAGAGGCGGACGACGGACACCGCACCGCTCGCGCCCCACGGGTGGCCGAGCGCGAGCGCGCCGCCGTCCGGGCACACGCGCTCGTCGCCGCCCAGCGGGTCGAGGCCCAGGGCGTCCGTCACGGCGAGCACCTGCGCGGCGAACGCCTCGACGACCTCGACCGCGGCGAGCCCGTCGACGGTCGCGCCCGCACGCGAGAGCACCGCGCGCGTCGCCGGGACCGGGCCCCACCCCGGCTCCGCGGGGTCGCACCCGACCGTCGCCGCCGCCACGACCCGCAGACCCGGGACCCCGAGCGCGCGGCGCACGCCCTCCGGGACGACCGCGACCGCGGCGGCACCGTCGCTCACCGGGCTCGCGGACCCCGCGGTGACGGTCCCGTCCGGCGTGAACGCGGCGGGGAGCCGCGCGAGGAGCGCGGGGTCGAGGCGCCGCGCCCGCTCGTCGCGCCGCAGCCCGCCGCGACCGGCGCCGACGACGACCGTCTCGGCGTCGAACCGGCCCGCGGCGTGCGCGGCGACGGCGCGCGCGTGGCTGCGCGCGGCGTACGCGTCCTGCCGGTCGCGGGAGACGCCGCGGCGCCGGGCGAGCGCGTCGGCCGCCGCGCCCATCCCCGGGTCGGCCCAGGGGACCGGCGTGAACGCGGCACGGTCGTACGACCGCCCGGCCGCGCCGGGGAACGACCGCACGGGGGCGCGCGACGCGCTCTCCGTGCCGCCCGCGAGCACGAGCGTCGCGTCGCCCGCGCGCACCTGCTGCGCCGCGAGGAGCACGGCCGCGAGCCCCGACCCGCACTGCCGGTCCACGGTGACGCCCGGCACCGCGGCACCGAGACCGGCGGCGAGCGCCGCGACGCGCGCGACGTTCCCGCCGGGACCGGTGCAGTTGCCCAGCACGACGTCGGCGACGTCCGCCGCGACGCCGAGGGACCGCGCGTCGTCGGCCACGGCCCGCAGCACCGCGGCGGCGAGATCCGTCTCGGTCCGCGCGCGGTGACCGTGCCCCGCGGTCCCGACCCACGTGCGGCGCGCGGCGACGACGACGGGCGCGGCGTCGTCCGGCGCCCGCCGCTGCGTCCCGCTCATCGCAGCGCCACGAGGTCCGTGCCGTCGTGGTCCGGCGCCCCGAGCGCCTCGCTCACGGCGGCGCGCGCGGGCTTGCCCGACGGCGTGCGCGGCAGCGACGGCGTGCCGAACCAGCGGCGCGGGCGCTGCGCCGGGGCGAGCGCGGACCGCGCGACGCGCTCGAGGTGGGCGCGCAGCCCGGGCCGGCCGTCGCACTCGACGACCGCGGTGACGACCGCGCCGAAGCGCCGGTGCGGCGTCCCGAGCACCACGACGTCCCGCACGCCCGGCACCGCGCGCAGCACGACCTCGACGTCCTCCGGCACGACGGTCGCGCCGCTCGTGAGGATCGCGCCGTCGCCGCGCCCGCGCAGGACGAGGCGTGGCGCGTCGTCCCCGGGCGGCGGCGGGTCGGCGAGGTCGCCGACCGTGCGCCACGCGCCGTCGTCGCGCAGGGGGCCGGTCGCGCGCGCGAGGTACCCGCGCGCGACCCAGGGGGAGCGGACCCACACCTCCCCGACGCTCGCGCCGGGCAGGGGCCGCACGTCGACGTCCACCTCGGGGAACGGCCGCAGCCCCGCGCCGTCGGGGTCGTGCGCGACGAACGACAGCTCGACCGCGCCGTAGTACGCGAGCACGTCGACCCCGTGCCGCGCGGCGTGCTCGCGTGCTCCCGGGGTCAGCGACGCGCCGCCGACGACCGCCCGGCGCAGGCGCGACGGCGTACCCGCGTCGAGGGCTCCGAGCACCTCGTCGAGCACGGACGGCACGAGGTGCACGACGTCGCACCGCGCGAGGGCCGCCGTCGTCGCGGCCGGGGTGCGCGTGAGGTAGGCGCACGCGCCGAGCGCGAGCGCGTGCACCGCGGCGAAGCAGTAGAGGGACGACGCGAGCGGTCCGGGCACGAGGACGGTGTCCTCCGGCCGCGCGCCGGTGAGGCGCGTGACGTGCTCGAACGAGCCCGCCCAGGACGCGCGCGTGCGGACGACGGCGCGCGGACGCCCGGTGCTGCCCGAGGAGAACCCGGCCCACGCGAGGTCGTGCGGCCCGGCCGGCGGCACGTGCGGCGCGCCGGCCGGGTCCGGTGCCGGGGCGCCGGGGGAGAGCGTGCCGCGCGGCAGCGGCACCTCGACGAACGTGCGCGGCGCGAGCGTGCGCAGCACCTCGGCGCGCTGCGCGCGCGGCCACGCCGGGTCGCACACGAGCGGCGTCGCGCCCGCGTGGTCGACGGCCAGGACCGCCACGAGGAGGTCGACCGGGTCCGGGAGCGACACCGCGACGAGGTCGCCCGGGGCCGTGCCGACCGCGCGCAGGTACGTGGCGCCGGCGCGCACGTCGGCCCCGAGCGCCGCGTACGTGCGCGAGCGGTCGGCCGTGCGCAGCGCGACGCGTTCAGAGGTCGCGGGGTCGGCGGCGTGGTGCAGGACCTGCGGGGCGACGGGCACGGGCTTCCTCCCGGCTCAGGCGCGCGGACGCCGCGCCGCCGGGTAGGCCCGCACGACCCCCACCACGACGGCAGCGGCCGCGAGCGCCTTGAGCAGGTCGCCGGGCAGGAACGCGAGCGAGAGCCAGGCCGTCGTGCCGAGCGGCACGCCCGTGACGAGCGCCTGGACCGGGACGCCGCACGCGTAGACCACCGCGACGCCCCCGACGAGGCAGGCACCGAGCACCGGCCAGAACCGCACGCGCCGCAGGCGGTCGACGAGCAGCCCGACGACCGCCGCGCCCGCGAGGAACCCGACGAGGTAGCCGGCGGACGGGCCGACGAACACCGCGAGCCCGCCCCGTCCGCCCGCCAGCAGGGGCAGGCCTGCGGCCACGAGGACGAGGAACGTCGCGACGGCGAGCGTCCCCCGCCACGCCCCGAGGAGCGCCCCGGCGAGCATCACGCCGAGCGTCTGGAGCGTGACCGGCACGGCGCTGCCGAACAGCGCGACCGACCCGGGGGCACCGAGGACGGCGAGCAGCGCGGCGAACGTCGCGACGCGTGCGGCGTCGCCCGCCGACAGCGCGAGCGGGTGCGGGCGGGCGTCGGGCGCGGCGGGGGTCGCGGTCGCGTCGGTCACGGGGTGCTCCTCGGGTCGGTCCGGTGCGGTCACGACCACTCTGGCGTCCGCGACGCCGCGGCGCCGACGGGGCGGTCGACGACCGGACGCCCCCGCCGTGCACGAAGCGCACAACGCGTTGGAGGATCCCTCCAGTCCGGGCCCTCCGCCGGGGGCCGAACCAGGAGGAATCCTCCAACGGTCGGGCGAGGGGTGCTGCTCAGGCCTCGCCGGGCAGAGCCTTGCGCACCACGAGGCGCGTCCACGCGCCGAGGTACACGCGGTCGCCGTCACCGAGCTCGCGCCGCTGCCCGGCCGGGATCGGGTCGGTCGGCAGCGCCTCGCCCGCCGGGCTCACGTACGTGCCGTTGGACGACTGCAGGTCCTCGACCCACCAGCGCTGCCCGTCCGTGCTCAGCTGGCAGTGCCGGCGGGACACGCCCGTGTCGGCGCCGCAGTCGACCTGCGGGTGGATGCCGCGCGAGGCCGACGGGCGGCCGACGAGGACGCTGCGCTCGCGCAGCACGACGAGGCCGGGCAGGCCCGCGGACGGCATCGGGTCCTCGGGCCGCTGCGCGGCGTACCAGTCGGGGTCGATCCAGATCTCGACGACCCACTGGTCGGGGCCCGGGACGGGCGGCGTCGGCAGGTGCGTGCCCGACGTCGCGGGCTCGCCCGGTCCGGTCTCCGTGGGCGCGCCCTCGACGCCCGCGACGGCCTCGGGCGCGCCGTCCGGTGCGGCCGGGGCGGGCGCGCCGGTCGGTTCCGGCGCAGGGGCCGCCGTCGGTGCGGCGGCGGGCGGCGTGGGCGCCGAGGGCGGGTCGAGCGAGAGCGCCGACGGCGGCTCGACCGGGTCCGGCAGCGCGCCGGTCGTGAAGTCGTAGCCGCAGTTCTCGCAGAACAGGGCCCCACCCGGGGCGGGGGCGCCGCAGTTCGGGCACGTGGTCGCGGCGGGCGCCGCGGTCGCGGGGGCGGGCGCCGGCGTCGAGGGAGCGCCGGTCGCCGCGGCGATCGGCTCGCCGCAGACGTCGCAGTAGTCCGTCGAGGCCGACGCGTGCCCGTTGGGGCAGACGACCGCGCTCACCGGCGCACCCGCGTCGTCTTCGTCGAGGCGGTGTCGAGCGCCATCTCGTCGAGCTTGTCCGTGTTGCGCTTGAGCCGGACCGTGCCCTGCTCCTCGCTGTCGATCTCGACGACCTTGCGCAGGCGCGTCGTGGCCTCGGCGTTGCCGGTCTGCTGCGCGAGCTGCACGGCGCGGCCGAGCTTGACGGTCGCCGTCGCCTCGTCGCCCGACGCCTTCGCCGCCAGGCCCTCCTGGATGGCCGCCGCGAGCTCGGTCTGCCCCGTGTAGTGCGCGACCTCGGGGTTGATGCGCGTGGTGAGCGACTCGTCGTCGGACCACTTCGCCTTCACGAGCCCGGACGAGACCACCTCGCCGTTGACGGCGAGCTGCACGCGTGCCGCGAGCTGCTCCGAGCCGACCGGCTTCGACGCGACGCGGATCGCGACGTGGTAGTCGCGCGTCTCGTCGCCCCACGACCCGGTCGGGTAGGAGCCCGTCAGGGGGTTGACCTCGGCGCGGCGGGTCGTGAGGTCCTCGACCGTCGGCGCGACCTGGCGCACGAACAGCACCTGCGCGCCCTGCGGCGCCCACACGCGCAGGTCCGCCGACGCGACGCCGCGCGCCATCGACGCGCGCATGAGCGTCTCGAAGTCCGCCGCGATCTGGCTGGGGTCGGCGATGAGGTCCACCGAGCCGAGGAGCGCGGTCGAGATCTCGCGCAGCTCGTCGACCTGCCACCGCGAGCCGACGCCGCGCGCGTCGCACTGGAAGTGCCCGGTCACGTCGCGCACGGCCGCGGAGAGGTTCGCCCGCGGCTCCGACTCGTTCTTGCCGTCCGTGAGGAGGATCGCGTGGCGCTGCGTCGCCTGCGGGACCGTCGCGAAGAGCTGGTCGGCCAGCCGCAGCCACGTGCTCATCGCCGTGCCGCCGCCGGGCGTGAGCATCGAGATCGCGCGCTTCGCCTCGGCCCGGGCGCCGGGCTCCATCTGCACCATCGCCATGCGGGCGTTGGGGTAGGGGAACGCGCGGTTCGCGACGTGGCTGCCGCCGACGATCGCGAACCAGGTGCCGTCGAGGATCTGGTCGACCGCGACCTGGGCCGCGTGCTTCGCGGCCTCGATGTTGCGGCCCGACATCGACCCCGACGTGTCCACCATGATGATCTCGGCGACCCCGCCGGCCGCGCCGCCCCCGGCGGTGCCGGCGCCCGAGCACGTCACGGTGACGATCGCGTGGACGTCCGTCGCGCCGTCGGACAGGAACTCGTTCTGGAAGACCTCGGCGGAGAACTCGGCCATGGGGGTGGGCTCCTTCGGTGGTGCGGTGTGGGCAGGCTATCGGGTCGTCCGGGACCGGACGAGCGGGACGGCGCGGCCGGGCGCCGGCGTGGTCTCACGCGGCCGCCGCGGGGGCGAAGCGGGCGAGCGCGACCGTGATGTTGTCCCGCCCGCCCTGGGCGTTCGCCCAGCGGACGAGCTCGGCGGCGAGCGCCTGGGGGTCGTGGTCGTCGCGGTCGCTCGCGCGCACGAGCGCGGCGAGGTCCGGGGCGGCGGAGCAGTAGTTCCACAGCCCGTCCGAGCAGACGAGCACCCATCCGGGGCCGTCGGGCAGCGTCGCGGCGGTGCGGGCCGTCGGGTCCGGCGCGTCGGGACCGAGCCAGCGCGTGATGGCGTGCGCCTGCGGCGACGACTCGGCCTGGGCGCGCGGGATGCCCTGCGCCATCATCTCCTGCGCCCACGAGTCGTCCACGCTCAGCTGGTGCGCCTCGCCCGCGTCGGGCAGCCAGTAGGCGCGCGAGTCGCCCACCCAGCCGGTGACGACGACGGGCCCGTCGACGACGGCCGCCGCGAACGTGCACGACGGCGGGTTCTCGTGGTCGGCCGTGTCGGGCACCGACGCGAGCACGGCGGCGTTCGCGGCGCGCGCGGCGTCCCCGAGGAGGACCGACCACGCGCTGAGCCGCGCGCTCGTCTCGCCCTGCACGGGCGCGGCCCCCTCGGGGCCGCCCGCGGCGAGCGTGTCGCGCGCGGCGCGGGCCGCGGCGAGGCTCGCGACGTCGGAGTCGGGCGCGCTCGACACGCCGTCGCACACGACGAGCGCGGCGAACGGCCGCGCGGTGCCGTCGGGCGCGGACGGGCCGTCGTCGGGCGCGGGCGCGGTCGTGACCCCGCCGGCGACCGGCGCCGGGCCGCTCGCGGCGACGGCGAGGGCGTCCTCGTTGCGCGCGTGGCGCACGCCGCGGTCGCACACGCCCGCCGCCCAGGCGGTGGGACGCTCGACCCAGTGGTCGCGCTCGCTCGCGGCCGGCTCGCCGCACTGGACGCAGTAGCCGTCGGGCGCGACGGTCCCGCCGCAGCGCACGCACGGGCGCGCGCCCTGCGCCCCGCCCTCCTCGGTCGCCTCGGCCGTCGGCGGGGGCGGGACCGGTCCGGGGTCGGGCAGGCTCCCCGTCCCGCTCGGGCCGTCGGCGCCGTCGCCGGACGTGCCGGCGGCCGCGTCGTCCCCCGCGGGCGCGGCGAACGTCGCGAGCGGCGTGCCGCACGCCTCGCAGAACCGCGCACCCTCGTGCGACGGCTCCCCGCAGGACGGGCACGCGAGCGTCGCGACCTCGGGCCCGGGACCGCCGGTCGTCGCGCTCACCGGACCGTCCACCGGCGCACCTCGTTGGCACGGTCGACGAGCAGGATGCGCTCGTCGCGCGTGTCCGTGAGCGCCGCGAGCTCGCGGTACGCCGCCTCGAGCGCGTCCCGCAGCGCGGGCTCGTCGGCGGGCACGCCCGCGATCCGCGTCGTCGGCTCGGGGCCGGACTCCGTCACGGTGTCCAGGGCCGAGCGCAGGACGCCCACGGACAGCTCGGCGCGCTCGCGCGGGGCGATCGACACCGACTGGACGCTCGCCATCGCGTCGGCGAGCGCCGGCAGCCCGCGACCCGAGTCGGCGAGCAGGTGGGCGCGCAGCGTCCGCGACTCGACGTACGAGCCGCGCGTCGGGCCGACGAGGTCGAGCGCGTGCAGCGCGCCGTCGAGGTCGCCGCGCGCCTCGCGGATGCGCGTGAGCCCGAAGGCCGCGGGCGCGGTGTAGTTGGCGTCCGTGCGCGCGCAGATGACGTAGAGCGACTCGGCGATGTCCGGCTCGCCGCTCAGCTCGCACGCCGCGGCGAGCGCGAGCTTGGGCGCGAGCTCGCCGGGCACCTGGCCGTAGACGGCGTTGAACGACGCGCGCGCGGAGACGGCGTCGCCCTGCGCGAGCTCGCCGAGGCCGCCGAGCCAGGCGGCGCGCCACTCCCACGGGTCGTCCGCGAGGATCTGGCCGATCGTGTCCCGCAGGACGTCGAAGCGCCCGGCCTCGATCGCCGCGCGCGCCCGCGCGAGCTGGACCTCGACCGTGTCCTCGGGCGCCCCGCCGAGCGCGGCGAGCCGCGCGTCGGGGTCCACGACGTTCACGCCCGCGAGCCACGCGGCCATGGGGTCGTGGTCGTCGCGGCGCAGCGCGGGCAGCTCGTCCCACGCGAGCGGACGCTGGGCGACGTCCGCGACGGGCGCCTCGAAGAGCACCGACGCGGCCGAGTGGAGCGCGGGGTTGCCCGGGCCCGCGTCGGTCGCGACGACCTCGCGCAGCACGCCGAGCAGCTGTGTGCGCATCTCGTCGGCCGTCGCGAAGCGGTCGGCCGGGTCGAGCGCGCACGACTTCGCGAGCAGCCGGTAGAACGAGTCGTACGCCTGGAACACCGGCGTGTCCGCGACCGGCGGCAGCGACGCGACGAACGTCGTCGTGTTCCCGCGGAAGTCGAGCGCGAGCGTCGCGAGCGTGCGCCCGATCGTGTAGACGTCGGACGCGACCGACGGTCCGACCTCCGCGACCTCGGGGGCCTGGTAGCCGACCGTCCCGAAGATCGCCGAGGTGAGGTCGTCGGACCGGCGCACGCCGCCCAGGTCGATGAGCTTGACGCCGTCGCCCTGCTGGATGATGTTGTCCGGCTTGAAGTCGCAGAACAGCAGGTTGTGGTCGTGCAGGTACGCGAACGCGGGCAGGATCGCGAGGACGTACGCGAGCGCCTGGTCGACCGGCAGGGGGTCGACGGCGCCGCCGTTCTGGTCGCGGCGGTCCTTGAGGATCTCCTTGAGCGACTCGCCGCCGACGTACTCCATGACGGTGTAGCCCGCGCCGTCGTGCATCGCGAAGTTGTAGATCTCGACGATGAGCGGGTGCTCGACCTCGGCGAGGAACTGGCGCTCGGAGATGGCCGCGGCGTACGCGTCGGGGTCGCCCGAGTTGAGCAGGCCCTTGAGCACGACCCACCGGCCCGACACGTTCTGGTCGCGCGCGAGGTAGATCCAGCCGAGGCCGCCGTGCGCGAGGCAGCCGACGACCTCGTACTGCCCGCCGACGACGTCGCCGGGGGAGAGCTGGGGCGCGAAGTCGAAGCGGTTGCCGCAGTGCGGGCAGAACCCGGCCGTGCGGCCCGGCTGTCCGTCGCGCCCGCGACCGACCTTCTCCCCGCACGCGGGGCAGTAGCGCTTGCTCTCGGGGACCTCGGGCACGGCCATGACCGACTGGAGGGGGTCGCGCGTGGGCACCGACGGGACGGTCGTGAGCCCGGCGCCGAGGCCGCGGCCGCGCAGGCGCGTCGAGGACGTGCCGACGCGGCGCGTCGCCTTCGACCCGGTCGCGACGGTGCGCGCCGACCCGAGGGCGGTGCTCGCGAGGCGGCTCGAGCTCGTGCGCCCGGTGCGGGTCGACCGCTCGGCGTCGGGGTCGCCGGCACCGGGGGACGTGACCCCGGTGCGGCCCTGGACGAAGCCCGTGCCGAGCATCGCCGACGGCGACGCCGCGGCGGCCGAGCCGGGCCCGGGGGAGCCGGTGGTGCCCGCGGACGCGGGTGCGCCGCCCCCGGAGCCGCCGGCCGGCGCCCCGCAGACGTTGCAGTAGCCGTCCTCGATGGTGCCCGGGCAGCCGGGCTCCGAGCACGGGACGGTCGCGGTGGTGGTCACGACGACGCTCCTTCCGAGGTGGGCAGGTCGCGGGTGAGGAACTGGTACTGCTCGACGAGGAACCGGGCGAGCACGACGTCGCACGGCGCGGCCTCGACGGCGGCGCGCGCCTCGGCGAGGCCCGAGCGCACGGTCGGCGACGCCGACCGGCCGTTGGCGTCGGCCTTCGCCGTGAGCTTGTCGAGGCTGTAGCGCAGCTCGGCGCGCTCGCGCAGCGGCCGGGCGTACGCGTCCTCGACCGTCTGCACGGCACGGGCGACGGCGTCGAGGCGCGCGGAGTACGCGTCGAGCTCGAACCGGGAGTCGGGCACGGGACCGAGGCGCGAGACGTCGGGCACGGCGAGGCGCGGCGGGTGCGCGATCTCGCGGCGGCAGCGCGTGACGAGCTCGCGCAGCGCGGGCTCGCGCGCCTCGAGCGCGTCGCGGCGCTCGGTCGTGCGGGCCCGGTCGCGGCCGAGCTCGCGCCGCTGCGCCGACGCGACGATGAGGTCGCGCTCGGCGCGGGCGACCTCGGACTCGAGCTCGGCGAGCGGTCCCGCGACGTCGGCCCCGCGCGCGGCCTGCGCGACGAGGTGGTCGAGCCGGCCGCGCAGCGTCTCGATGCGGCCGCGCGCGTCGGCGTCCGACCCGGCGAGGTCCTCGCAGCGCACGAGCTCGGCGCGCACGCCGCGCAGGCGCGCCACCTGGTCGGCGGTGTGCGGGTCGAACGACAGGCGCGTGCGCAGCTGCACGACGAGCGCGTCGCACAGCTTGACGGCCTCGACGAGGGAGACGAGCGCGGCGCCCGAGCCGGAGTCGAGCCGGCCCCACACGAGCTGGGAGATCTTCTCGCGCGCGACGACGTCGGCACGGCCCGAGTCCCACACGGGGCGGATCTCGTCCGCGCGCGAGCGGATCGCCTGCCACAGCGACAGCGCGAGCACCAGGTCGGCGGTGTACGCGTCCGGCGTCGCGGCGGCCTGCGCGGCGGCGTCGAGCCGGTCGAGCTCGGTGCGCCGCGCGTCGAGCCACGTCTCGAGCGCGGCGAGGTACGCCAGGAGCTCGGCGGCGGGGACCGCTTCGCCGAGCCGGCCCGGCGCCTCGGGCGCGACGGGACGGTTCACGGCGTCCGGCCGTACACCGCGGCCGGCGGCTCCGGTGCGTCGCCCAGCACGCCGAGCCAGCGGTCGTAGCTCTCTGCCCACGTGCCGTCGGACTTCATCCGCTCCAGGACGCCGTTGACGAAGCGCACCATGTCGACCTGCTGCGCCGGGACGCCCACGCCGTACGGCTCGTCGCTGATCGCCTCGCCGACGACCTTCGCGTACGGGTCCTGCGCGGCGAACCCCGCGAGGATCGTGTCGTCGCCCGTGATCGCGTCGACCTTGCCCTGCTGGAAGAGCACGAGGCACTGGGTGTGGGTCGTCGCGGGGACCGCCTCGATGCCCTCGTACTGGCCGAGGCGGTCGAGCGTCGTCGTGCCCTCGGGGGCGCACACGCGCTCGCCCTCGAGGTCGGCGATGCCGCCCGCGTCCGAGTCGCGCGTGACGAGCACCTTCTGGCCCGCGTGGTAGTACTCCGCCGAGAACGCGATCTGCTCCCAGCGGTCGCAGTTGATCGTGAACGCGCGCGCGACGAGGTCGACGGCGGGCTCGTCGCCCTCGAGCACCTCGATGCGCTGGCCCGACGTGATCACGCGGAACTGCAGCCGGTCCGGGTCGCCGAAGATCGCGCGCGACACCTCGCGCAGCACGTCGATGTCGAAGCCCTCGATGTCGCCCGAGAGCGGGTTGCGCGCGCCCATGAGGAGCGTGTCGGCGGAGACCCCGACGCGCAGCACGCCGCGCTCGCGGATCTCGGCCATCGTGCTGCCGGACGGCAGCGCGTCCGGCGCGGGCAGGTCGCCCTCGGGCGCGTACGACGCGAGCGGGTCGGAGCACTCGGCGGGGGCCGCCGCCGCGGGGGGCGAGGTCTCCTCCTGCTCCTGCGGCGCGTTGGCGTCGAGCCGCAGGTCGTCGGCCCCGCTCGGGCCGGAGCACGCCGTGAGCACCAGCGTGGTCGCGGCGAGCGCCGCGCCGAGCGACGTCAGGGCGCGCCGGCGCCGGGTCGGTGCCGTGGTCGTCGTCCTCACCGGTACTCCTCCAGTCGTGCCGTCATGCCGCGCCACGCGAGCAGGGCCGCGACGAGGCCCGCCGCGAGCAGCAGCCAGCCGGCCACCGCCGCGCTCGTGCTCGCCGAGGCGAGGTCGTCGCGCGTCGTCGCCGCGTTGGTCGCGATGTCCGCGCGCGCCGCCGCGGAGAACTCCTCGAAGGCCGCGTTCGGGCTGTCGGGCTCGGTGCTCGTCGCGAGCGCGACGGCGGCGTCCCAGTCGCCCTCGTCGTCGGCCGCGCGGATCTCGGCGTGCCGCGAGACCCACGCGTCGAGCGCCTGCGCGGTCGTGCCGTCGAGCACCCCGTCGGACGCCGCGGTGTCGAGCCGCTCGGTCGCGTCGGCGACGGCCTGCTGGAACGCCTCCTCGTAGGCCTGCCCGGAGCCGCGCTTGATGAGCGTGAACGCCTCCATCGACTTCGCCTCGTTGCCGAGCGAGTAGGCCTGCGAGGCGGCGAGCGTCGCGGCGTACGGGCCCGAGCGCACGTCGTCCGCGCGCGACGAGGCCTGCGAGAGCAGCACCGCGCCGACGACGCCCACGACCAGCACGACGCCGGTCGCCGTGGCGAGGCCGACGTTGAGGACGCGGTGCGTGCGGCGCGCGAGCCACACCTGGCTCAGCAGCAGCACGGCGAGCGCGACGAGCCCCCCGGCGAGCACCCACAGGGCGTTGCGGACGCCGGAGAAGTCCGCGGCGACGCGGTCGGCGTCGTCGAGGACGACCTCGTCGAGCGCGGGCAGCATCTCGTCGCGCAGGATGCTCGACGCCTGGTCGAGGTACGCCGCGCCGACGGGGAAGCCCTGCCGGTTGGTCGCGCGCGCCTGCTCGACGAGGCCCGTGTAGACGGTGAGGTCGGCCGCGACCCGGCCGAGCAGCTCGGCGTCGGCCTCGTTGCTGCCGGACAGCGTCGCGAGGTCCGCCGCGGCCTGGTCGACGAGCTCGTCGTACCGCGCGCGCTGCTCCGCGGGCTCGAGCCCGCCGACGAGGAACGCGCCCGTCGCCGTGGCGTCCGCGGCGACGAGGGCGTTGGCGACGTCCTGGACCCCGACGAGCTGGGCCGCGTCCTCGGACGCGGCGTCGAGCGCGCGCGACTGGAGGCTGCCGGCCTGGAAGCCCAGCAGGCCGAGCACGACGGACGCGAGGACGCACAGCGCGAGGACGAGGCGGAGCTGGCCGGGCGTGCGGCGCAGCGCGCCGCGGGCGCGCGAGACGGACGCGGGCGCCGCCGGCTGGACGGCCTGGCCGGCCGGCGCCGCGGGCGTCCGCTGCACGGCGCCCGCGGGCGGGGGCGCCGCCTGGCGGACCGGGGTGGTCGTCATGCGTTCTCCTCGACGGTGGGGTGGGCGGGAGGCGTGGTGTCGGACACGGCGGGCGCGTCGCCGGTGGCGGGCTCGTCGTCGGTCGCATCGTGGGTCGCATCGTGGGTCGCGGGCGCGTCGCCGGTGGCGCCGTCCGCGTCGGCGTCCGGTGCGGGCGGGTCGAGCGACGCGAGGAGCGCCGGGGCGCCCTCGCCGTCGACGAGGTCGGCGGGCAGCAGGGTCCGCAGCTCGTCGAGCGTCGGCGCGGGCACGTCGCGCAGGCGCCACGCGTGCCGCGAGATGGCGGCGTCGAGCACGTTGCGCGCCCAGCGCGCGTTGCCGAAGCCCTCGGTGCGCGGCTGCGCGGCGGCGAGGCGCGCGAACGTCTCGAGCGTCCCGGGCGTGGGCACGAAGTCGGCGCGCTCGGCCATGCCCGCGAAGATGTCGCGCAGCTCGTCGTCCGCGTAGTCCTCGAACGTGATGGTCGTGGAGAACCGGGACTCCAGGCCGGGGTTCGTCGCGAGGAAGTCGGCCATCGGGCCGGGGTACCCCGCGACCACGACGACGAGCTCGTCGCGGTGGTCCTCCATGTCCTTGACGAGCGTGTTGATCGCCTCGGCGCCGTACTGGTCCTCCGCGAGGCCGTACGCCTCGTCGACGAACAGCACGCCGCCGAGCGCGGTCGCCACGACCTCGGACGTCTTCACGGCCGTCTGGCCGAGGTAGCCCGCGACGAGCTCGGACCGGTCGACCTCGACGAGGTGGCCCTTCTCCAGCAGCCCGAGCGCGCGGTAGATGCCCGCGACGAGGCGCGCGACCGTCGTCTTGCCCGTGCCGGGGTTGCCGAGGAACACGAGGTGGCGCGTGAGCGTCGGGCGCGTGAGCCCGGCGTCGGTGCGCAGCTTCTCGACCCGCAGCAGCTCGGTCTGGCGGTGGATCTCGTCCTTGACGCGGCCCAGCCCGGTGAGCGCGTCGAGCTCGGCGAGCAGCTCCTCGAGCGGACGCGCGGGCTCCTGCTCGGTGTCCGCCTCGGCCTCGGTCGCCTCCGCCGTCGCGGCGGCCGTGCCCGGGGCCGCGGACCCGGTCGTGCCGGGAGTGCCCGACGTCGCGGCACCGCCCGGACCGGGCGCGCCGCCCTGGCCGGCGGGGGCCGCGCCGTGGCCGCGCGCCCCGAGCGCGTCGAGGATCGCGTCGACGGACGGGACGTCGGGCACGGGGGAGCGGGTGGAGGCGGCGAGGTCGCCGAGGTCGAACGGGTTGCCCGACGCCGGTCGCGTCCCGAGCGGACCGCCGGCGGCGGGGGCGACCGCTCCCGCCGGGACGGCCCGGGCCGCCGGACGGCCGCCGGCCGCCGCCGTCCGCTGGACCGCGGCGGTGCCCGCCGCGCTCGCCGCGACGTGCGGGCCGGGCGCGCCGAGGCCCGCCGCGGACGCCGCGACGTCGGCGAGCGCCGCGCCGTACGCGCCGGCGTGGGTCGAGCGCGCGGCCACGAGGCCCGCGAGGACGTCGGTGGGCGACGAGCGCCAGCGCCGCGCGCTCGACGCGGCCGTGAAGAACGCGCCGGTCGCGGCGGGGTCGTGGCCGAGCGCGGCGAGCCAGGCCCGCGGGGCACCCGTCGAGGACTCGGCGACCGCGGCCGCGAGGCGGGCGCCCTCGTCGCGCGCCGCGGCCTCGTCGACACCGGCCCCTCGGGCGGCGGCGGCGAGCGCGTCGAGCGCGGTGGCGAGGTCGGGCGTCGTCACGGGGCCTCCAGGCGACCGGTCTGGCCGGGCGGCGGCGACCCGGCGCCCGCGTCGGGGGACAGCGCGATCGAGGAGTCCCGGAACTTGTCCGCCAGGAACTGCCCGTGCGCGACGAGCGCCGCGGCGTCGGCGCGCGAGACCGCGTCGGAGATCTTGTCGAGCGTCACGCCGAGCAGGTCGAGCTGGTCGCACAGGAGCATGAGCGACGTCTTGCCCTGCGCGACGACCCGCCGGTCGGCGAAGTCGCGCGGCAGCCGCAGGTACGCGCCGACCGCCTCGGGCAGGTAGCTCGTCGCGGTCGCGACGACCGTGTGCGCCTGCTGCGACCCGCCGCCGAGGCGGTCGAGGCGCGGCACCATCTCCTCGACCGTGCCCGTGATGCGGTGCACGCGCGCGGTCACCGCGGGCGGCACCCTGTCCTCGATCTGCTGCTCGACGCGCTCGACGGACGCGAGGATGTCCGCGCTCGTCGGGGGCGGCGGCAGCACGACGGCGGGCTCGGTCGTGCGGGAGCCGCCGCCCAGTCGGGCGACCATGTCGGAGAACCAGCCCATCGAGGCGACCATCCAGCTCGGGTTCGTACGGGTGCGGTCGGGTGCTGCGGGGTGCCGACGAGCCGGGCTCAGAGCCGCCCGATGTCGAGCGAGCCGCTCCCGGCCTGCGACACGTCGGAGCGGCGCGCGCGGTCGAGGTACTCGTTCGCCTTGGTGGTCTCGGTCTCCAGGACGCCGATCGTCTGGGCCATGGAGTCCAGGGCCTGGGTCTTGAACGTCGAGATCGAGTCGAGCGTCGCGTAGATGTTCGCGAACGCCTGCTGGAGCTGGGGCAGCCCCACGGTCGCGCTCGCGGCCTGCGACTGGATGCTCGCCGACTGGTCCGCGAGCATCTTCGACGTCGACGCGATCATGTTCGACGTGGTGGTGTTGAGCGCCGTGATCTGGTCGAGCACGAGCTTCTGGTTCGCGAGCGCCTGCGCCACGATGACCGCCGTGCGCAGCGCCGAGACCGTCGTGGTCGTCGCGCGGTCGACGCCCTTGATGAGCTCGAGGTTGTTCTTCATGATGATGTCCATCGCGAGGTAGCCCTGGATGGACACCGCGAGCTGCGTGAGCAGGTCCTGGTGCTTCTGGCGCACGTAGAACAGCACGTCCTCGCGCAGCGCCTGCGCGCGCTCGGGGTCGGTCGCGTCGAGCTCGGCGATCTTCGTCGAGAGCTCGGTGTCGAGGCGCTCGGCGATGAAGATGTACTGGTTGAGCCGGCCCATCGTGTCCCAGAGGTTCTGCTTCTCCAGGTTGAGCGCGGCGTTGTCCTTGCGGAGCTCGTCCTGCCCGTTGTACAGCGACTGGACGATCGCGTTGAGCTGGGACTGCGAGCTCTCGTAGCGGCGGAAGTAGTCCTGGATCTTGCCGCCGAACGGGATGAGGCCGAGGAACTTCTTGCCGACCGACGCCTCGCTGGGGTCGAGGTCCTCGACCGTGCGGCGCAGCTCGAGCAGCGACTTGCTGACCTTCGAGCTCTCGGACACGCCGCCCTCGCGCAGCTCCTTGACCGGCATCTCGAGCATGCGGTTGGAGACGTCGGCGGCGGCGCGCACGTCGGCGTCGCCCATCTTGCGCACGTCGTCGGCCTTCGCGGCGAACTCCGGCGAGCGCGTGTCGGTCGACAGGAGCTGGTCGAGGTACGAGCCGACCTTCGCCTCGAGGCCGGGGATCGCGGCCTCGTCGATGCGGGGCGCCAGCGCGGGAGCCTGCGTGGCGGCGACCGGCTTGACGGGCTCCGGCGCGGTGAGCGTGAGCGTCTCCGTCGGGGCGGGGGGCTGGAGCGGTGCTGCCTCGGTCATCTCGATCCTTCGCTCGTGCGTGCCGTCGGTCGCCGTCGGTGGCGGCGGGGAGCGCGACGCGCACGCCCCCGGGGACCCGGGCGAACCGGGCCGAACCGGCCACAAGCCGGTCCGGCGAGTATATCTACGACGAGTGGCCCGCTCTTTACCCTTTCCGGCCCCGGGGGCGGGTGAGAACTCCCCATGCAGGAGCCAACGCGGCGGGCGCCCGCCGGGTTCCTCCCGCGTCGTCGACCTCGACGCCTCGCCCGGGGGAGGCACGCCGTGCGTGCCGGGCCGGACCGCCCGCGCGAGCGCGGCGGCGTGCGGCCGCGCGTGGTGCCCCGAGCAGGACTCGAACCTGCAACCTACGGATTAGAAGGCCGTTGCTCTATCCATTGAGCTATCGAGGCGCGCAGTCATCGTAGTGGGCGACGCGGCGACGCGGGAGGTCACGACCGGTCCGCGCGCCGGGGCGGGCCGCGGCGGCGGGTCCGCGCCGCGCGGACGGCGCGTACGTTTTGCGGGGTCCGGTCCAGGCGTCAGGATGAACCCGTGAGAACCCGAGACGTCGCGACGGGCGCCGCGCGCGCCACCGGCCAGGACGGCGTGCCGGGCGTCGGCCGCGCCGAGCACGGCGAGGAGCTGGGCGTCACCGTCTTCGACGTGGCGCGCGACCTGCGGCGCGACGTCGCCGCGGTCGAGCTCCCGCTCGCGGTCGACGGCGCGCAGGAGGCGGCCGCGTCGCGCGACCGGCTGCTCACCCAGCTCGACGAGCACCTGCTGCCGCGCCTCAAGGAGCTCTCGTCGCCGGCGGTCGTCGTCGTCGCGGGCTCGACGGGCGCCGGGAAGTCGACGCTGTACAACTCGCTGCTCGGCGAGGAGGTCTCCCAGGCGGGCGTGCTGCGCCCCACCACGCGCGAGCCCGTCCTCGCGTTCAACCCGCTCGACGCGGACGTGATCGTCGAGGGCCCGGCCACGCGCGTCTCGCGCGTCATCGAGCACGACGGCGTCCCGCGCGGCACCGCGCTCCTCGACGCGCCGGACCTCGACTCGCTGCTCGCGGAGAACCGCGACACCGCGGGCCTGCTGCTCGAGGCGGCGGACCTGTGGCTGTTCGTCACGACGGCCTCGCGCTACGGCGACGCGCTGCCGTGGAAGGCCCTGGGGCGCGCGATGGAGCGCGGCGCGAGCGTCGCGATGGTCCTCAACCGCGTCCCGCGCGAGACGCTGACGACGATCCGCGGCGACCTGCTGCAGCGGCTGCGCGAGCACGGGATGGACGGCGTCCCGCTGTTCGTCGTGCCCGACGTCGGCCCGCACGAGGGGCTGCTCGACCGGACCGTCGTCGCGCCCGTCGCGCGGTGGCTCACGATGCTCGCCGGGCCCGACCGCTCCCGCGCGGTCGTCGTGCGCACCCTCAAGGGCTCGCTCGCCGCGCTGCCCGCGTGGATCACCGGCGTCTCGGACGCGGTCGAGCAGCAGGTCGAGGCCGCGCAGACGATCCGCGACGCCGTGGCCGACGCCCTCCCGCCCGCGCGGGCCCTCGCCCGCGAGGCCGTCCTGCGCGGCGACGTCGCGCGCGGCTCGCTGGAGGCGCGCTGGGCCCAGATCGCGGGCGCCGACAAGGTCGACCGCGTCACCGTGCGCGGCGGCGTCGTGCGCTCCACGCGGCGGCGCGGGCGCGCGCGCGACGCCGCGCTCGTGCCCCTGGGCGACGAGGTGCGCGCGGTCGCAGGCCGCACGCTCGTCGCCGACGGCTCGCTCGCGCACGACGCGCTGCGCGCCGCGCTCGACGGCGGCACCGCGGTGCCCGGCGGCCCCGACGTGCTGCCCGACCCGGAGCAGGCGTCGTCCGCGCGCGAGAGCGCCGCGGCGCGTGAGGTCGAGGGGTGGGCGGCGCGCGCGGACCAGGTGGTCGCCGAGCTCGCCGGCCCGGACGGCACCGACGCGGCGCGCGCGGCGACGAAGGCGTTCGGCGAGCGGGGCCTCGCGGCCCTCCTCCTCGCGGCGGCCGTCGGGAACGACGACGCCGCGCGGGTCGTGCGCACCGTCCTGCCCGACGCCGCGGACGACGCCCTCGCGGCGCTCGCGGCGGACCTCGCGGACCGGGCCGGGACGATGGTCGACCGCGAGGCCGAGCCGGTCCTCGCCGCGCTCGACGTGCCCGCCCTCGCCCCGGACGCCGCCGTCGGCCTGCGGCTACGACTCGCCGAGCTGAGGAGGCTCATGTGACGTCCCACGACGCCCAGCTGCGCGCGCGCACGGACGACCTCGCGCGCGCGGTGGACCTCGCGGGCGACCGCCTCGACCCCGCGGTGTCCGACCAGGTGCGCGACGCGATCGCCGGCGTGCGCGAACGCCTCGAGCTCGGGGTCGACCACACCGTCGTCGCGCTCGCGGGCGGGACGGGCTCCGGCAAGTCGAGCCTGTTCAACCGCGTCTCGCGCCTCGACTTCGCCGACGTCGGCGTCAAGCGCCCCACGACGGCGCGCATCACCGCGTGCGCGTGGAGCGACGCCGCGACCGCGCTGCTCGACTGGCTCGAGGTCGACCCGGAGCGCCGGATCACGCGCGACGGCGAGCTCGACGCCGACGACGAGTCGGCGCTCGGCGGGCTCGTGCTGCTCGACCTGCCCGACCACGACTCGATCGAGCCCGCGCACCGGGCCGTCGTGGACCGCGTGCTGCCGCTCGTCGACCTGCTCGTGTGGGTCGTGGACCCGCAGAAGTACGCCGACGACGCGCTGCACTCCGGCTACCTGCAGAAGTCCGCGGGGCTCGAGGGGTCGATGGTCGTGGCCCTCAACCAGGTCGACACGGTCCCCGAGAGCCGTCGCGAGGCCCTCGTCGCCGACATGGGTCGCCTCCTCGGCGAGGACGGGCTCACGGGCGTGTACGTCACGACCGTCTCGGCGCGCACCGGCGAGGGGCTGGGCGAGCTGCGCGGCCTGCTGGAGCAGGCCGTCGCGCGCCGCAGCGTCGCCGCGAGCCGCGTCGCCGGCGAGCTCGACCGGGCGGGCCGGCTCCTCCTGGAGGAGATCCCCGGCGACGTGCCGTGGACCATGAGCGCCGCGGTCGACGAGGAGGTCGACGCGCTCGCCGCGGCGACCGGCCTGTCGGCCGTCGCGGGGCAGGTGGGCGCCGCGGTGCGCAACGGCTACGGGCGGCCCGAGTTCTCCCCGCCGCAGCCCGACGCCGTCGCGCTGGGCCGCTCGCGCTGGGTCGAGCGGGCCGGGCGCTCGCTGCGGCCCGGGTGGCGGCGCGCGCTCGACGACGCGGTCGCGCCCGCGCGCACTGTCACGGAGTCGACGGTCGCCGCGCTGGCGAAGATCCCGCTCGACACGCGCGGTCCCGCCTCGGCGCGCCCGACGCGCCGGGCGGCGTGGACCGCGCTCGCCGTCGGGGTCGTCGCGGGCGTCCTCGCGGTGCTGGGCTCCCTGAGCGTGCTCGACCTGTCGAGCGCGCTCGTCACGGTGTGCGCCGTCGTCGCGGCCGTCGCCGTGCTGGGGGCGGTCGCGTGCTTCCTCGCGGCGGTCCAGGTGCGGCGCACCCTCGCCCGACGGCGCGAGCAGCAGGTCCTCGCGTCGGGGCGCGGCGCGATCGAGCGGGTCGTGCAGGAGGCGATGGGCAGGCCCACGCAGGACCTGCTCGACACGCACCGCCAGGTGCGCGAGCTCGCGCAGTCGGCCCGCGACCAGACGCCCGCCGCGCCGCTCACCGGGGCGCTACACCTACCCACAGGCGCCGAGCTCGAGGCGTCGTCCACAGGCGAGGGCACGACGACGGACGGCGCCGCCGCGCGCACCGCACCCTGAGGCGGTGGCCGGGACCGACCCGGCCCCCACCCCAGGAGGCACCCATGCACGGTGACGTCACGGTCACGCTCTCGGGCTTCGTCGCGACGAGCCCCACGCTGTTCAGCTCCTCGACGGGCACGGACTTCACGAGCTTCCGCATCGCGCAGACGCGGCGCTACCTCGACCGCGAGCGCGGCGAGTGGGTCGACGGCCGCACGCTGTGGTTCACCGTCAAGGCGTTCAAGCACGTCGCGCGCAACGTCGCGACGTCGCTGCACAAGGGCGACCCGGTCGTGGTGACCGGGCGGCTCTCGGTCGACGAGTGGACGGGGCCGGACGGCCCGCGCACGAGCCTCGTCGTCGAGGCGACCGCGCTCGGGCACGACCTCACGCTCGGCGAGTCCCGCTTCGCCCGCACGGTGCACCGGCGCGAGGAGACGGCGGGGCCGACGGGCGGCCCGGGCGCGGCGACGACGGACGGCGCCGCCCCGGCCGACGGCGCGGAGGACCCCTGGCGGCTGACCGCCGGTCCCGACGCGGACCCCGACGCGGACCCCGACGCCGGACCGGCCGGCGAGGCCCCGACCGACGACGTGGCCCCGGTCGCCGAGGAGCGGCTCGCCGCCGTCTGAGCGGCCCGCCGCGCGGCGTGCCCGGTCCGGGCACCCGCGCGGCGGCCCGACCGCGTACGCTGAGTGGTCGAGATTCCCCGACCGACTCCAGACGACCGAAACGGTGGCACGACAGGCTGTGGCTGAGTTCATCTACTCCATGTACAAGGCGCGCAAGGCGCACGGCGACAAGGTCATCCTCGACGACGTCTCCCTGAACTTCCTGCCCGGCGCCAAGATCGGCGTCGTCGGCCCCAACGGCGCGGGGAAGTCCACGATCCTCAAGATCATGGCCGGCCTCGACACGCCGTCGAACGGCGAGGCGCGCCTGTCCCCGGGCTACAGCGTCGGCATCCTGCTCCAGGAGCCGCCGCTCAACGAGGAGAAGACCGTCCTCGGCAACGTCCAGGAGGCGGTCGCGGACATCCTCGCGAAGAAGCAGCGCTTCGACGAGATCTCGGCCCTCATGGCCGAGCCCGACGCCGACTTCGACGCGCTCCTCGCCGAGATGGGCACCCTCCAGGAGGCCATCGACGCGGCCGACGCGTGGGACCTCGACTCCCAGCTCGAGCAGGCGATGGACGCGCTGCGCTGCCCGCCGCCGGACGCCGACGTGTCCGTGCTCTCCGGCGGTGAGCGCCGCCGCGTCGCGCTGTGCAAGCTGCTCCTCGAGAAGCCCGACCTGCTGCTCCTCGACGAGCCGACCAACCACCTCGACGCCGAGTCCGTGCTGTGGCTCGAGCAGCACCTCGCGACGTACCCCGGCGCGATCCTCGCGGTGACGCACGACCGGTACTTCCTCGACCACGTCGCGGAGTGGATCTGCGAGGTCGACCGCGGTCGCCTGTACCCCTACGAGGGCAACTACTCGACCTACCTGGAGAAGAAGCAGGAGCGCCTGCAGGTCCAGGGCAAGAAGGACGCCAAGCTCGCCAAGCGACTCAAGGACGAGCTCGAGTGGGTCCGCTCCAACGCGAAGGGCCGCCAGACCAAGTCGAAGGCGCGCCTCGCCCGCTACGAGGAGATGGCCGCCGAGGCGGAGCGCACGAGGAAGCTCGACTTCGAGGAGATCCAGATCCCGCCGGGCCCGCGCCTGGGCAACGTCGTGCTGGAGGCCTCGAACCTGCAGAAGGGCTTCGACGGCCGCCAGCTCATCGACGGCCTGAGCTTCACGCTCCCGCGCAACGGCATCGTCGGCGTCATCGGCCCGAACGGCGTCGGCAAGACGACGCTGTTCAAGACGATCGTCGGGCTCGAGCCGCTCGACGGCGGCGACCTCAAGGTCGGCGAGACCGTCTCGATCTCGTACGTCGACCAGTCGCGCGGCGGCATCGACCCCAAGAAGACGCTGTGGGAGGTCGTGTCCGACGGGCTCGACTTCATCAAGGTCGGCAACGTCGAGATCCCGTCGCGTGCGTACGTCGCGTCGTTCGGGTTCAAGGGCCCGGACCAGCAGAAGCCCGCGGGCGTGCTGTCCGGCGGCGAGCGCAACCGCCTCAACCTCGCGCTCACGCTCAAGCAGGGCGGCAACCTGCTGCTCCTCGACGAGCCCACCAACGACCTCGACGTCGAGACCCTCGGCTCGCTCGAGAACGCGCTGCTCGAGTTCCCCGGCTGCGCCGTCGTGGTGTCCCACGACCGGTGGTTCCTCGACCGGGTCGCGACGCACATCCTCGCGTACGAGGGCACCGAGGAGAACCCGGCGAGCTGGTACTGGTTCGAGGGCAACTTCGCGTCGTACGAGGAGAACAAGGTCGAGCGCCTCGGCGCCGACGCGGCGCGCCCGCACCGCGTGACGTACCGCAAGCTCACGCGCGACTGAGCGCGTCCGACGGCGCCGGGCGGGTCTCCCGTCCGGCGCCGTCGTGCGTCGGGGTCGGGAGGGGCGGGTTGCGTCCGCCCGGCGTCCACGACGGCGCGCGCGGTCTTCCATCCGGCCGCTCGTTCCTCGCGGCCTCCCGCCAGGCCCGCCACGACCGCGCGCGCCGTCGTTCCCGCCGGGCTCGTCCTTCGGCCCGTCGTGCGCGCGCCGTCGTTCCCGCCGGGCTCGTCCTTCGGCCCGTCGTGCGCGCGCCGTCGTTCCTGCTGGGCTCGTCCCTCGGCGCGCCACGACCGCGCGTGACCAGGGCCGTTGGGGCACACTGGCCGGATGACGGAGCCCCGCCCGCCGCGTGACGACGCCGACCGGACGGTCGTCGCCGACGGCGGGACCGCGGGGCTCGCGGAGGCGCTGGAGATCCTGCGCGGACGGCTCGGGGCGCTGCGGCTCCCGCTCGACGTGCCGGGCGTCGCGGCCGCCCGCCACGACCTCGCGCTCGCGGTCGACCAGCTCGACGACTACCTGCTGCCGCGGCTGCGGTCGCGCGCCGCGCCGCTGCTCGTCGTCGTCGGGGGCTCGACGGGCGCGGGCAAGTCCACGCTCGTCAACTCGCTGCTCGGCGAGCACGTGTCCGCGCCCGGGGTGCTGCGTCCCACGACGCGGGCGCCCGTGCTCGTGCACCACCCGCTCGACGAGCGCTGGTTCTCGACGGACCGGGTGCTGCCCGGCCTCGCGCGCGTGAGCACGCACGGGCCGTCCGGCCCGGGCCTGGAGGGCCACGCCGGCGCGGCGACGCCGTCCGACCCGACGCGCTCGCTGCGTCTGGTCGCGAGCGACGCGCTGCCGCAGGGGCTCGCGCTCGTCGACGCCCCGGACGTCGACTCCGTCGAGACCGCCAACCGGGAGCTCGCGGCCCAGCTCCTCGGCGCCGCCGACCTCTGGCTCTTCGTCACGACGGCGGCCCGGTACGCCGACGCCGTGCCGTGGGACCTCCTGCACCGCGCGGCCGAGCGCCGCGCGCAGGTCGCGATCGTGCTCGACCGCGTGGACCCGGGCGCGGAGGCCGTCGCCGCCGACCTGCGCCGGATGATGGCGGTGAACGGGCTGGGCGGCTCGCCGCTCTTCGTCGTGGGCGAGCGCGACCTCGTCGACGGCTTCCTCCCGGAGGACGCCGTCGCGGAGGTCTCCGGCTGGCTCACCGCGCTGGGCGCGGACGGCGACGAGCGTGACCGCGTCGCCCTCGCGACGCGCGACGGCGTGGTCGACGACCTCGTGCGGCGCGCGGTGCTCGTCGCGGGCGCGGCCGACGCCCAGGGTGCGTCGGACGCGCGGCTGCGCGACGTCGTCGGGCGCGCGTACGCGGACGCCGTGGCCCAGGTCGACGCCGCGACGAGCGACGGCGCGCTGCTGCGCGGCGAGGTGCTCGCGCGCTGGCAGGACTTCGTGGGGACGAGCGAGCTCTTCCGCGCCGTCGAGCAGGGGGTCGGGCGCGTGCGCGACGCCGTCGTCGCGTTCTTCCGCGGCCGTCCCGCCCAGGCGCCGCAGGTCGAGCAGGCGATCGCGCACGGGCTGGAGGCCGTGGTGCTCGACGCCGCGGACACGGCCGCCGAGCGGGCCTGGGGGACGTGGCGCGCCGACCCGTCGGGGCTCGCTCTGCTCGACGGCCTCGACCTCTCCCGCTCCTCGGCCGGCGCCCGGACAGAGGTCGCGGCGCAGATCCGCGCGTGGCAGGGCGACGTGCTCGACCTCGTGCGCGAGCAGGGCGCCGGCAAGCGCGGAGCGGCACGTGCGCTCTCGTTCGGCATCAACGGTCTCGGGGTCAGCCTCATGGTCGTGGTCTTCGCCTCGACCGGCGGGATCACGGGCGCGGAGGTCGGGATCGCGGGCGGCACGGCGATCGTCGCCCAGAAGCTCCTGGAGGCCGTGTTCGGCGACGACGCGGTGCGCCGGCTCACGCGCACGGCGCGCGAGCGGCTCGCCGAGCGCGTGGGGACCGTCCTCGACGCGGAGGCGCTGCGGTTCACCGTCCAGCTCGACGCGCTCGGCAGCGCGGACGCCGTCGTCGCCGGGCAGGGCGTGCGCGAGGCGGCGCGCGCGGTCGAGACCGCCGCCCGGGCCGAGCGTGCCGCCCGCCCCGCGCCCCGCGGGGCGTCGCCCGGCCGCCACGCCGCCCGGCCGCTGCGCGGTGCCCGGGCCGAGGAGGAGATCCCGACCGACCTCGCGCCCGCGGGCGAGCGTCCCGGCTTCTGGCGCCGCCTGCTCGGCCGGAACGCCCGGGCGGACGACGCCGCGCCGGACGCGGGCACGACCGACCCGGAGGCAGGCCCGTGAGCATCGACCTGGCGGACCGCACGGCCGCGCTGGAGTCCGCGGTGCGCGCGGGCGACGGGCGGCTCGACGCGCGGCTCGTGGCCGACGCGCGCGACGTCGTCGGGCGGGCGCGCGAGCGCGCGGGCCTGTCCGCCGACCACACGGTCGTCGCGCTCGCGGGGGCGACGGGCTCGGGCAAGTCGTCGGTGTTCAACGCGCTCGCCGGGAGCGAGCTCGCGACCGTCGGGGTCCAGCGGCCGACGACGTCGCACCCGCTCGCCGCGGTGTGGGGACCGGGCGGCACCGGTCCTGCCGGGCCGCTGCTCGACTGGCTCGAGGTGTCGCGGCGGCACGAGATGGGCGGACCGCTCACGTCCGGCGACACCGCCGACGACGGCCGGCCCGGCGGGCTGCGCGGCCTGCTGCGCGGGGGCGGGCGCCGCGCGTCCGACCTCACGAGCGGGCTCGTGCTGCTCGACCTGCCCGACCACGACTCCGTCGTCACGGAGCACCGGGTGCGGGCCGAGCGCCTCGTCGAGCGCGCGGACCTGCTCGTGTGGGTCGTGGACCCGCAGAAGTACGCCGACGCGGCGCTGCACGAGCGCTACCTGCGCCCGCTCGCGGGCCACGCGGCCGTCGTCGTCCTCGTGCTCAACCAGGTCGACCGCCTCGCGCCGGCCGACGCGGAGGCGTGCCTCGCGGACCTGCGGCGCCTCGCCGCGCAGGACGGCCTGGCCGACGCGCGCGTCCTCGGCGTCTCGGCGCGCACCGGCGAGGGCCTCGACACGCTGCGCGGCCTGCTCGCGGACGCCGCCGCGCGTCGTCGGGCGGCGAACGACCGGCACGCCGCCGACGAGCGCGCCGTGGCGCGACGGATCGCCGACGCGTGCGGCGACCCGCCGCCCGAGCGGGCCGCCCAGCGGGCGCGCGACGGTCTGGTCGGCGCGCTCGAGGCCGCCGCGGGCGTGCCCACGGTCGTCGCGGCGGTGCGCGGGTCCGCGGTGCGCGACGCGCGGGCCGCGACCGGGTGGCCCGTGACGCGCTGGATCGGGCGCCTCCGGCGCGACCCGCTGCGCCGGCTCGGCCTGCGCCCCGGCCCCGCGCCGGGTTCGCGCGCGGCGCGCTCGGCACGCCGCCTGGGCGGGGAGGGGACGCCGGAGCCGCCGGAGGAGATCGTGCGCACGTCGCTGCCCGCGGTCCCGGCCGCGCTGCGCGCCGGGGCGCAGACCGCGGTGCGCGACTACGTGGCCGCGGCGACCGTCGGCGTCCCGGACGCGTGGGCGGTCACCGCGCGCCACCGCGCCGCGGACGGCGCCGCCGACCTCGCCGACGCGCTCGACCGGGCCGTCGCGGGAACCGAGCTCGAGGCGGCCCGGCGCCCGGCGTGGTGGCGCGTCGTCGGCGCGCTGCAGTGGCTCGTCCTCGCGGCGCTCGTCGTCGGGCTCGTGTGGCTCGCCGCGCTGTGGCTGTTCGCCTACCTGCGCCTGCCCGAGCCACCCACGCCGGTGCTCACGCTCGGCGGGGAGGGCGCCGCGTCGCTGCCGTGGCCGACGCTGCTCGTGCTCGGCGGCGTCGTGGCCGGGGTGCTCGTCGCGCTCGTGTCGCGGGCCGCGGCGGCGGTCGGGGCACGGCGCCGGGCCGCCCGCGCGCGGCGCCGGCTGCGCGACGCGGTCGGCCGGGTGGCGGACGAGGTCGTGCGCCTGCCCGTCGCCGAGGAGCTCGCCGCGCTCGCGCGCTGCCGGGCCGCGGCGCTCGTCGCCGCGTCCTGACGGCCGCGGGCACAATGGGCGACGGGTGCGCCGGCCCACGAGGGACGGCACGACCCGGAGAGAGAGGACCCTCATGACCCGCCTGCACGTCCCGGTCGCCCTGCGGTGGTCGGACCTCGACGCCTACGCGCACGTGAACAACGTCGAGATGTTCCGCCTGCTCGAGGACGCGCGCATCACCGCGTTCTGGACCCATCCCGAGGCGGGCGAGCGCGCGTGGCCCACCGCGGTCCTCGAGACGGGACCGCACGCGACGAGCCACACGCTCGTCGCGCGCCAGGAGATCGAGTACCTGCGCCCGCTCGGGTTCACGCGCACGCCGGTGCGGGTCGAGCTGTGGATCGGTCACCTCGGCGGCGCGAGCCTCGAGGTCTGCTACGAGGTGCACGACGGCGCACCCGGCGGCTTCGCGCGGACCGGTGCGACGTCGGGCGGGCAGCCGTACGCCAAGGCCGCGACGACGATCGTCGTGGTGGACGCCGCGTCGGGGAGCCCGCGCCGCATCACCGAGACCGAGCGCGCCGCGTGGGAGCCGTTCGTCGAGGAGCCGCTGACGTTCCGTCGTCGCCGCTGACCGCGTGCGGGGCCCGGTGCCCCGCACGCGGCCGTCGGTCACGCGACGGTGCAGGGCGCGCCGTCGAGCGAGAACTGCGTCGGCGCCGTGTTCGTGCCGCCGTGCGCGACGTTGAACCCGACCTCGACCGACCCGCCCGGCGCGACGGTGCCGTTCCAGCCCAGCGACCGCGCCGTGACGACCGCGCCCTGCTGCGACCACGTCGCGCTCCAGCCGTTCGTCAGGGTCTGGCCCGCGGGGAACGCGAACGTGAGCCCCCAGCCCGTGAGCGCGGTGGGGCCGGTGTTCGTCAGGCGCAGCGTCACCGTGCCGCCGGTGCCCCAGTCGCTCGACGTCCACCGCACCGAGCACGCCGCCGTGGCGGGCGCCGGGGCCGTCGTGAACGACGTCGCGGCGCTCGCGGGCGAGACGTTGCCCGCGCGGTCGGTGGCGCGCACGGTGACGCGGTAGGCGGTCTGCGCGGTGAGCCCGGTGAGGGCGTGGGAGGTCGTGGTGGTCGTGGCGACGCGCGTGCCGTCGAGCAGCACGTCGTAGCCCGCGACGCCGCTGCCGGCGTCGGTGGACGCCGCCCACGTGACGGTCGCGCCGGTCGCGGTGACGTCGCGCGCGGCGGGCGTGCCGGGCGCCGTCGGCGGGGTGGTGTCCGGCGCGGGCGCCTCGGCCGTCGTGAACGACGCCGCGGCGCTCGCGGGCGAGACGTTGCCCGCGCGGTCGGCCGCGCGCACGGTGACGCGGTAGGCGGTCTGCGGCGTGAGCCCGGTGAGGGCGTGGGAGGTCGCGGTGGTCGTGGCGACGCGCGTGCCGTCGAGGAGCACGTCGTAGCCCGCCACGCCGCTGCCGGCGTCGGTGGATGCCGCCCACGTGACGGTGGCACCGGTCGCGGTGACGTCGCGCACGGCGGGCGTGCCGGGCGCCGTCGGCGCCGTCGTGTCGGGCACCGACGGTCCCGGCTCGTCGCCCCACAGGAGCTCGTCGCCCTCGTAGAGGGTGATCCGCGCGTTCTTCGTGAGCGCCTCGCCCGTCGAGACCCCGGCGTACGACCAGTCGTCCGCCGCGTCCCACACGTTCGCGGTGACGCGGAGCTGGACCTCGCGACGGTGCTGCGACTGGCCGCCCGGGTAGACGACCGAGGACCCGCAGTCCACCTCGACCCAGTACTGGTCGCCGCCCGCGTGCCCGACGCGCGTCGTGACCCCCGGGCACTCGGAGTAGTTCGTCGTCGCGCGGACGGTCGACGGGTCGGCGCCCTCGTCGAGCGTGAACCAGTAGCGCAGCCGCACGTCGTCGAGCACGCGCGCGGGGAACGCCGACCGGTTGCGCAGGATCGCCTTGACCTCGGTGAACTGGGTGCCGGGCTGGTTGAGCCGGGACTCGACGAAGAACTCGTCCTGGTCGGGCGCCTCGACGGGCGGGAAGTCCGCGAGCGGCGTGCCGCCGTACCGGGCCGTCAGGTGGGCGAGCGCGGACGTGAACCCGGCGTTGTAGTCGGTGGCGACCTCGTTGGAGACGTAGTCGGTGCGCCGGTCGGTGTAGGAGTCGTCGGCCGCCCCGGGGCCGCCGACGAGCGCGCCATAGAGCACGTGCCGGGTGCCGGCGGGGTCGGTGAGGGAGTCGAGCCACGAGCCGTGGGCGGTGCGGTGGTGCGGGTTCTGCGGCGGGTTCGCGCCGTACCCGACGACGTACGAGGACCCGCGCGGGTTGTCGCCGAGCGCGTAGTCGATCTGCCGCACGCCGAAGTCGTGGTACCGCTGCGCGCGGGTCGTGTCCCCGCGGTCGGCCAGCCAGTCGCCGTACGTCAGCGCGACGAACGCCGTGTTCGCGGCGTACCGCAGCGACCCCCACGTGTCGAGGAACGCCTGCCCGCCGGGGGAGTACCGCACGCGGCTGCCCTGGTAGCCGTCCGTCCAGTAGTCCAGCCACCGGTTGGCGTCGTCCACGTACTGCTGCTTGCCGGTGGCCTGCGCGAGCAGCGCGTACGCGCCGTACGTCTTGTCGTCCCACGCGACGGTCCAGCGGTACGAGCGCGTGCTCGACTGCGGCTCGCGCGACAGGCCCGCGTACTCCTGCTCCGCCTTCGCGAGGTACGCGGCGTCGCCGGTCGCCTCGTACAGCCAGTACGCGCCCCACACGAGCTCGTCCTGGTACCCGGACCACGAGTTGTAGAAGGATCCGGCCGGGACGCAGTCGGAGTACTTGCCCCGGTACGTGTCGGCGAAGTCGTAGAGCTGCACCGCGTGCTCGACGAGCTCGGCCGCGTACGCCGGGTCGGAGTCCGCGAAGACGATCGAGGACGCCGCCATCGCCGCGGCCGTCTCGCCCGCGACGTCGCTGCCGGGGCACGAGCGGTCGACCTTGTACGCGGGCCGGTCCATCTGCATCGCCTCGGCCGGGCCCCACCACTTGTGGTCGGCGTCGCCGTCGCCGACCTGGGCGTACAGCACGTCGGGCTCGGGGTGGGCCTTCACGAAGTAGTCGTTGACCCAGCGCAGCGAGTCGAGCAGCTCGTCCTCCTGGCCCGACGCCGCGTAGCCCTCGGGGCTCGCGATCGCGCCCCACGCGAGCATCGTCGTCGTGAACGCCATCGGCAGGCCGAACTTCACGTGGTCGCCCGCGTCGTACCAGCCGCCCGTGAGGTCGAGGCCGACGTCGGCGCCGTCGTCGAGCCCGGAGTCGCCGCGCCAGCTCACGCGGAAGTCGTCGGGCAGGTCGCCCGAGCGCTGGGCGTCGTAGAAGAAGAGCGACTTCTGGAGCGCCTCGGCGTAGTCCGGCGCGGCGTCCGCGGCGGCGAGGGGCGCGGGCGCGGCCGTCGCGGGCGCCACCGCGGCGAGGCCGCCGACGAGCAGCGCGCACGCGGTCGTGACCGCCGTGGTCCGGACGGCGCGCGCCCGGGCGCGCGCGGAGGGTCGTGGGTGCATGGCTGCCTCTCGGTCCGTCCGCGTCCACGTCGACGCGGGGTCGTCGCCACTGTCCGGACCGCGCCCCCGGCAGGCAAGGGGACGCCGGGGCACGAAACGTTTAGACCCGGGCGCCCGCCGGGCTCGTGCCGTCGTCGCCCTCGCGCGCGGCCTGCTCGGCCGCCTCGGCGACGTTGCGCTGCATCCCGCCGAACACGACGCCGTGGAACGGCTTCACGGCCCACCAGTAGGCCTGGCCCGCGAGGCCGTGCGGGTGGAACAGCGCGCGCTGCGCGAAGTAGGTGCGGTCCGGGCCGCTCGCGTCCTGCGGCGACGGCCCCGGCGCGTCCGGGTCCGTCGCGTCGGCCAGCTCCTCGGCGGCCTCATCGACGCGCAGCTCGAGCCAGGCGAGCCCCGGCAGGCGCATCTCGGCGCGCAGCAGCAGCCGGCGGCCGGGCTCGATCGCCTCGACGCGCCACCAGTCGAGCTCGTCGTCGACGCGCAGGTGCTGCTCGTCGCGCCGCCCCCGCCGCAGCCCGGGCCCGCCCACCACGCGGTCCAGGAGCCCGCGCACGCGCCACGCCAGGGACCACGAGTACCAGCCGCCCTGCCCGCCGATCTGCTCCACGACGCGCCACAGCACGTCGGGCGGCGCGTCGACGACGGTGCGCCGCTCGTCGACGTACAGCGAGCCGCCGGCCCAGTCGGGGTCGCTGGGCAGCGGGTCCGACGGCGCGCCCGGCACCGACGCGGACGACCAGCGCGTCGTCACCTCGCCGTCGTGGATGCGCTCGAGCGCGAGCCCGACGGCGCGGTCGAAGCCGAGGAGGCCCTCGGGAGGGTCGGGGACGTACCGCGCGATGTCGTGCTCCTGGCACACGACCTCGTGCTGGAGCGACTCGACGAGCGGCCGGGCGATGCCGCTCGGCACGGGCGTGACGAGGCCGACCCAGTGCGACGACAGCCGCGGCGTGAGCACCGGGACGCTGACGATGCGGCGCCGGGGCAGGTCCGCGACGCGCGCGTAGCGCTGCATCATGTCGCGGTACGTGAGCACGTCGGGGCCGCCGACGTCGAAGGCGCGCGACACGTCGTCGGGCATCGACGCCGAGCCCACGAGGTAGCGGAGCACGTCGCGGATCGCGATCGGCTGGATGCGGTTGTCGACCCACTTCGGGGTCGTCATCGCGGGCAGCCGCTCGGTGAGGTAGCGCATCATCTCGAACGACGCCGAACCCGAGCCGAGGATCACCGCGGCGCGCAGGACCGTCGTCGGCACCCCGGAGGCGAGCAGGATCTCGCCCACCTCCTTGCGCGAGGCGAGGTGGGGCGAGAGCTCCCCCTCGGGGACGTCGGGGAACAGGCCGCCGAGGTAGACGATGCGCCGCACGCCCGCCTCGCGCGCGGCGCGCGCGAACGTCAGCGCGGTGCGGCGGTCGCGGACCTCGAACGTGCGACCGGTGCCGAGCGAGTGGACGAGGTAGTACGCGACGTCGGCACCCTCCAGGCCCGCCCGGATCTGGTCGAGGTCGCTCGCGTCGGCCTCGACGAGCTCGACGTCCTGCGCCCAGTCGCGCCCTGCGAGGCGCTCGGGGTGCCGGGCGAGGGCGCGCACCTCGACGCCCGCGCGGAGCAGCTCGGGCACGAGCCGGCCGCCCACGTAGCCGGTGACCCCGGTGACCGCGGCCCTCATCCGAGGAGCTCCAGGACCTCGCGCTCGGCGCGCGCGGACGAGCGCGTGGCACCGATGGTCTCCCCGCGCTCCCACAGGTCGAACAGGCGGGGGTCGATGTACGACGAGCGCGCGACGGCGGGCGTGTTGCCGAGCTCCTCGGCGACGTCCTTGACGATCCCGGTGACGACGCGGCGCCGGGCGCGCTCGGAGGCCGGTGCGGCGCCGGCGTCGGCGAGCGCCCGGGCCGCGAGCACCGTCGCGTGCCACGTGCGGAAGTCCTTGGGCGTCGCGTCGTCGCCGAGCCGCTCCTTGATGCCCGCCTGGACGTCGGCGCTCGTCACGTCGTGCCACGTGCCGCGGCCCCCGGGCAGCTCCTCGCGCCACGCGAGGAGCTCGCGGCTGCCCCCGCCGGGGCGCCGCCGCTTGAGCGTCGTGACGAGCTCCGCGACGACGGGGTCGTCGACGACGACGTCGCGCACCTGGCCCGACTTCGCGGGGTAGTGGAAGTGCACGCTGCCGTCGCGGCGCACGCGCGCGTGCTCGGTGCGGATCGTCGCGAGGCCGTAGCTCTTGTTCTGCTTGGCGTACACCTCGCCGCCCGCCCGGAAGTACGCGAGGTCGAGCAGGCGGAAGGCGAGCGCCAGCGCCTTCTCGCGCGGCATCCCCGGCAGCTCGAGGTCGCGCGCGACGCGGCGGCGCGCGGCGGGCAGCCGGCGGCCGACGTCGAGCACGTGGTCGTGCTTGCGGCGGGCCCGCCGCGCCTGCCACTGCTCGTGGTACAGGTACTGGCCGCGCCCGGCGGCGTCCCGCCCGAAGGCCTGGATGTGCCCGTTCGGGTACCGGCAGATCCACACGTCGGCCCACGCGGGCGGCACGGCGAGCCGCGTGCAGCGCGCGACCTCGTCGTCGTCGGTCAGGGGCAGGCCCTCCGCGTCGAGGAACACCCACGCGTCGCCCTTCGGGCGGCGCGCGTACCCCGGGGAGGTGACGGACACGCGGCGAAGTCGCACCCGGTCAGTGTGGGGTCGCTCCGCCGCGGTCGCAGCGCGGGCGGCCCGCGGGACGGCACGGGCGGGGGCAGCACCCCCCCGCCCGCGCCGTCCCTCCGGGCGTCAGGAGACCGTGCACTCCTCGCCGTTCAGGGCGAAGCCCTCGGGCGTGCCCGCGGTCCCGCTGCCGATGAACCCGACGTCGGACGACGCGCCCGGTGCCAGCGTCGTCGCCCAGCCGGGCGCGGCGACGCGGACCTGCGCACCGCTCTGCGTCGCGGTGCCGCCCCACGACTGGGTGACCGTCTCGCCGGCGGTGAACTCCCACGTCAGCTGCCACGCGGGGGCCGGGGCGTCCGACGTGTTCGTCACGCGCGCCGTCGCCTGGAAGCCGTTCGGCCACGAGCCGACGACGTCGTACGCGACCGCGCACGCCGCGTCGCCGGGCTCCTCGGTCGGCTCCTCGGTCGGCTCCTCGGTCGGCTCCTCCGTGGGCTCCTCGGTCGGCTCGGTGCCCGGGTCGCCCGCGAGGTCGCCGACGACGACGCCGCGGCCGTTCGTCCCGACGTACACGCGGCCGTAGACGTCGGGGTCGCCCGTGACGACGGAGCCGGTCCAGGCCCACTGGTGCTCGTCGTCGTTGACCCGGACCCACGTCGCTCCGGCGTCGTCGGAGCGGAAGATGCCGCGCATCCCGTCGATCCTCGACGACGTGTAGACCGCGGGGTAGGAGCGGCCCGGTGCGGCCTTGCCGAAGCCGACGGCGTCGCCCTCGTCGACGTCCGCGACGCGCGTGAACGTCGCGCCCTTGTCCGTCGAGCGCCACATGCCGTAGGTCGAGCCGGTCGCACCGCCCGCGAGCCACACGTCGCCCTCGTGGCCGGGCGCCGCGCCGAAGCGGACGTTGCCCTCGGCGGGCAGGCCCGAGGCCGACGACGCGGTGAAGGACGCCCCGCCGTCGGTGCTCGTGTAGAACCTCCCGGCGGCGTAGGCGTAGAAGACCTTCGGGTTCACGCGGTCCGCCTCGACGCGCGCCCCGGCGGGCACGCCCGTCGACGCGGTCCACGACGAGCCGAGGGTCGTCGACACGTGCACCCCGGTGCCCTGCGGGCTCCACACGATGCGCGTGCCGTCCGCCCCGACGGCCACGGTCCCCGCGCCCGTCACGCCGGCCGGCTCCTGGCCCGCCCACCAGGACGACCCGCCGCTCGTCGAGACACCGATGTGGGACTCGACCGCGCCGTCGACGCCCTGCCCGACGCGCACGACCGTCGACGGGGCGAGCCCCGCGTGGTCGAGGCTGTGCACGGCGCCGTGGTACGGCTGGGTGAACATCATGTCGGGCACCTGGGTGATGTCCTCGTGCACGAAGCCGCCGATGTCGCCGAGGCCCGAGATCAGCTCCGCGCCGCCCGGAGGGGCGACGAGGTCGAGCACCGCGGTCTCCTCGATGCCCTGGGCCTTGACGGAGATGTCGACCGTGCCGCCGGTGTCCCAGTCGGTGAGGTTCGTGCCGCCGTACACCGTCGCGCCGGTGCCGTAGAGGAAGCGGTCGGAGTCGAAGGGGTCGATCTCGAACGACTCGGTCATCCAGCCGAGCTTGGGGCTCGGCTCGGGCGGCTGCGGCTGCTCGCCGAACGTGAGCCACGGCGCGCCGGAGATGTCGAGCGAGTAGCGCAGGTCGCGGTCCGGGTACCCGGCCCACTCCCAGATCGAGGTCCACGTCTCGCCGCGGTCGGTGCTGCGGTACACCTGGATGTCCGGCCACCACGAGATCTGGCTGACGACCATGAGCGTGTCGGGGTCCTGGCGGTCGACCGTCAGGCCCGAGTAGCCGAAGTAGGCGTCCGGGCTCGTGGACGGGACCGGGCTGATCCGCGACCAGGCGCCCGACGCGGTGTCGAGGCGCCAGACGTCGCCCGCGCCGCCGTCGTACGGCCCGCCGGTGTCCGACGTCGCGAGGTAGAGCTGGCCCCCCTCGTCGTCGAGCACGACCTTGTGCGGGAGGAAGCCGGTCGGCGCGCCGGGGACGGGCTCCCACGTCGCGCCGGCGTCGGTGGACCGGTAGAGGGGGTTCTCCGTGTCCGCGACGCCGACGTAGAGCGTCGGGGTGGGGGAGCCGGCCGTGCCCGACGCCGGGTCGGGCACCACGGTGACCACGCCCTGGTTGGCCGTGAGGTAGTCGTTGGGGTCGTCGGGGTCCTGGACGTAGGTGCCGGGGTTGGGGAACGACGTCACCTCCGACCACGTGACGCCCGCGTCGGTGCTGCGCCACAGCCCGTTGCCGTTCTCGGTCCCGAGGTAGAGCACGTCGTGGTCGAGCGGGTCGACGACGAGGCGCTCGCCCATGCCGCGCCCGGGCATGTTCCCGCCGACCTTGAACGGCAGGTCGGTCCGGTCCCAGGTCTCGCCCCGGTCGGACGAGCGCAGCACGGCGCCCTCGTTCGGGTCCCACGAGTTGGTGTAGGTCCCGACCGCGACGTAGACGTTGTCGGGGTCCACGGGGTCGGTCGCGAGGCTCTGGACCCCGGTGTGCCCCCAGTCGTCCCAGCCCACGTGGTCGAGCAGCGGGACCCAGCGCCGGGTCTGCTGGTCGAGGCGGTAGGCGCCGCCGATGTCGGTGCGCGCGTAGACGAGCCCGGGCTCGGTGCGGTTGAAGACGATGCCGGGGACGAACCCGCCGCCGACGATCTCGACGTTGCCCCACTCGTAGCCGGTCGTGGCCGGGTCGGCTCCCGCGACGGCGCCGGGCACGGCCGCGGCGGCCGCCCCCAGTCCCGTGGCGAGGAGCCCGCACCCGACGAGCGCGGCGATGGCTGGTCGCAAGCTCATCCGTTCTCACTCCTTCGTGCGAGGGGCGGGGGCGTGCCCCCGGGCACGTCGTCGTGCCGCGCGCCACGCTAGGCGAAGCGCTTCGACGATCGGCAGGACGAAACGTTTAGGCGAGCGGGCCGCGCGGCCCGCGCGGACGGGCGGGGGACTGCAGGCGCGGGAGGCAGGGCACGGGACGGCAGGGCGCGGCGGCCCGGGCCGGGCGGTGCCCGGGCCGCCGCGGGCTCAGGAGCAGGCCGCGCCGTCGAGCACGAACCGCGACGGCGCGGTGTTCACCCCGCCGTGGGAGCCGTTGAAGCCGACCGTGACGCTCGCGCCCGGCGCGATGGTGGCGTTCCACGGCGCGTTCGTCACGGTGACGTCCGCGCCGGACTGCGCGTACGTCGCGGACCAGCCCTGCGTGACCCGCTGGCCGTCGGCGAACGAGAACGCGAGCGTCCAGCCCTCGACGGGCACGGCGCCGGTGTTGGTGACCGTGAGGTTCGCGGTGAAGCCCGTGCTCCAGCCGTTCACCGCGTACGCGACCCGGCACGTGGCCGGGGGACCCGTGGGGTCTGTCGGATCGGTGGGGTCGGTGGGGTCGGTGGGGTCGGCACCGAGGGCCGTCGCGACGGCGGCGTACGCCGGCTTCGGCGCGTACGCCTCGTCCCACACGAGCGCGGCGCCCTGGCCGGGGAAGACCCCGGGGATCCACGAGTACCGGTCCGTGACGCCCCACAGCGTCACGCCCGTGCAGCCGTCCACGTCGAGGCACGCCTGGACGACGCGCGCGTACTCGGTCGCCTGCTGCGCGAGCCGGGCCGGGTCGGCCGGCGTGGCCATGCGGATGTCGAGCTCGGTGAGGCGTACGTCGACGCCGAGGTCGGTGAACCGCCGGAGGTTCGCCGTGAGGCTCGACGGCACCTGCCCGAGCACGAGGTGCGCCTGGAACCCGACGCAGTCGATCGGCACGCCGCGTGCGCGGAAGTCCCGCACGAGCTCGTAGACCGCGGTGCTCTTCGCGGTGATCCCGTCGGTGCCGTAGTCGTTGAGGCACAGGTCGGCGTCGGGGTCGGCGGCCCGCGCGGCGCGGAACGCGTCCTCGATCCAGCCGTCGCCGAGCCGCTGCTGGAACACGCTCTGGCGGCGCGAGCCGTCGTCGGCGAACGCCTCGTTGACGACGTCCCACGCGTCGACGCGCCCGGCGTAGCGCCCCGCGACGGCCGTGACGTGGTCGGTCATGGCCGCGCGGAGCTCGGCGGGCGTCGACAGGGCCGAGACCCACGCCGGGAGCTGGGAGTGCCACACGAGCGTGTGCCCGTAGAGGTCGGCGTCGTGGGCCTGCGCCCAGTCGGCGACCTGGTCCGCCGCGCCCCACCGGTAGACCCCGCGCTGGGGCTCGGTCGCGTCCCACTTCATGGCGTTCTCCGCCACGACGAGGGAGAACTCGCGCTCGGCGACGGCCGCGTACGCGGGCTCGGCGAGCCGCGCGGGGTCGAGCGCGAACCCGACCGTGCGGCCGTGCTCGGCGGCGGCGTCGCGCAGCGGCTCGAAGGCGGGGGCCGGGGCGGCCGCGGTCGCGGTCGGGAGCAGGAGCGTCGCCGCCAGCGCGGACGCGGCGAGCGCCGCGCCCGCGCGCGCCAGGCCGCGCACCGGGGCGCGGCCGGGGCGGGCGGGGATCGTCGGGTCGTCCGTCATCGTTCCTCCACGAGGGTCGGTCCGCCGCCCGGCGGCGTCCTCGGGAGCGGGGCGCGGCGTCGCGACGGACGGGACCGGCGGCCGGGGCGTGGGCCCCGGCCGCCGGCCGGTGGGTCAGGCGACGGTGCAGGCCGCGCCGTTGAGCGTGAACGCGGTGGGCTTGCCGTTGGTCCCCGAGTGGGTGCCGTTGAAGCCGACCTCGACGCTCGCGCCCGCGCCGAGCGTGGTGTTCCACGCCGCCGGGGTCACCGTGACCGTGGAGCCCTGCTGGGCGTACTGCGCCGACCAGCCCTGCGTGACGGTCTGGCCGTCCGGGAAGGCGAACGTCAGGGTCCAGCCCTGCAGCGGCGACGACGAGCCGTTGGTGATGCGCAGCGACCCGGTGAAGCCCGTGTTCCACGAGCTCGCCGTGTAGGTCACGGTGCAGGCGCCGCCGGGGGTCCCGGACGTCGTCGTGCCCGTCACCGTGCCCGACGCCGCGGACACGTTGCCCGCCGCGTCGAACGCGCGGACCGCGTACACGTGCGCCGTGCCGGCCGAGAGGCCGGTGTCGGTGAACGACGTCGACGTCGTCTGGCCGACCTGGACGCCGTCACGCAGGACGCGGTAGCCCGCGACGCCCGTGTCGTCGCTCGACGCGTTCCACGCGAGCGCGACCGTGGACGCCGTGACGCCCGTGACCCGGAGCGAGGCCGGGACGGTCGGGGCCTGGGTGTCGCCCGGCGTGCCGCCCTGCTGGGTCGTCACGGCGAGAGGCGCCGAGGCCGCGGAGACGTTGCCGGCCGCGTCGCGGGCCCGCACGGTGACCGCGTACGACTCGCCGGCCTCGAGCCCGGTGATCGTGTACGACGTCGACGCCGTCGTGCCCACGGCCTGGCCGTCGACGAGGACCGTGTAGCCGGTCACGCCGCGGTCGTCGGTCGACGCGGTCCAGCTCACGGGCGCGGTCGTCGTCGTGGTCGTGCCGGCCCGGAGCCCGGTCGGGACGGACGGGGCCGTCGTGTCCGCGGGGAGCTGGCCGCCGTCGCCCTCGATGACGGGGTAGGCGTTCTCGACGAGCATCTCGAACTGCGACTCGAACCACTGGCCCGCGAGCGGGGCGTCGGGGAGCGCGCCGGTGAGCTGGTTCGCCAGCTTGGGCGACACGAACGTCGGGTCGCACATGCGGTCGAACCGCTTGCCCTGGTCGTTCGGGATGTCGGACGACGCGCCGTCCGACTCGCCCGGGGGCTTGACCCACACGTACGCGTGCAGGTGCGACTCCGGGTACCCCGAGGGCGTGGCCTGCGGGCGCTCGCCGATGCCGGCGCCGGCCGGGTTGCACCACGCGCCGCGGTGGATGCGCTTGTCCACGCGGGACTCGTTCACGTAGGTGTTGAGGTTCGTCGACGTGCTCACCGCGGTCGGGCGGTCCTCGCCGCCCCAGCCGTTGCGGGACGTGTCGATGAGCATGCCGATCGAGGACGGGAAGCCCTCGGCGACGAGCAGGTCGTAGAGGTGGGCCGTCCAGTCGGTCTCGTCGAAGTCGGCGTTCCACTCGTAGAACGTCGCCGAGCGCACCGGGGTGCTCCCGAGCTGGACGTCCTCGAGGAACGGCTCGTGCAGCGGCGTGGAGTTGGCGGTGTTCGTCACGAAGCCGGTGACCGAGGCGTAGCCCGCCTGCGTCGACGTCACGACCTCCTTGAACAGCTTCGCCGCGGGGCCCGAGTTGCTCGGCCAGCCGAGCCAGCCGGCGTGCGCGGCGTCGATGTAGGAGTAGACGTTGCCGACCTTGTACAGCTCGTCGAGCGCGTACTTCACGCCCGCGCGGTAGTACGGCGCGGACTGCTGGCACTCGGCCGTGCTGATGTTCGTGATGAGGTTCGGCAGCGAGTCGGGCTCGATCGTCGCGGCGATGCGCAGCGAGTCGTACTTCGGGTCGTCGAGGATGTCGACGATCGCGTCGATGTACTCGGTCTTGTAGCGCGCGAACCCGGCGTCCGTGGCGGGCAGCTCGCCGTTGGACGCGAGCGCGTAGCAGTCGCGGCCGGGCAGGTCGTAGATGACGAGGTTGAACACGAGCGGCACGCCGGCCTGCTTCTGCTCGAGGGCCTCGTCGAGGTGGAAGCGCAGGCCCGGCCCGTCGACGTTGCCCTCGATGGCGCTGATGCGGTCCATCCAGACCGCGGTCGGCTCCTCGGAGATGGCGAGCATCTGGGACCCGAGGTCGCCGCCGGCGCGGCCGGCGGCCGCCTCGACGTTCGCGGACCAGAAGGGGTTGACGTACTGGGTGGCGCCGGCGAAGGGGTTGCTCACTCGCGGCTCGGCGGCGCTCGCGGGCGCCGTGGCGGCGACCAGCGGGGCGCTCAGGAGCGCGAGCGAAGCGACGACCGTCGCGCCCTTGCGCAGTCGACTCGATCGGGATGGCACGTGGTCCTCCAGCTGCTCGGTGGTGCGCGGACGAGGTCCGCTGCCGGGCGGGTCCGCCCGACGGGGACAACGTGACAACACCGGGCCGCCGCGCACACCGTGTGAAACGTTTAGGGCTCCCGGGGTGGCGCGGTCGTGCCGCGCAGGAGCAGCTTCGCCGCGGGCGGGGGACCGGGCTCCTCGAGCGCCTCGGCGGCCCGGCCCAGGTCGAGCCGGCGCACGAGCGAGGCCGCGACGTGCGCCCCGAGGGGCAGGAACGGGCGGTGCACCGCGGTGAGCGCGGGCGCCACGAGCCGGCACGTCGCCGAGTCCTCGCCCGAGAGCACCGACAGGTCCCACGGCACCTCGAGGCCGCGCCGCCGCGCCGCCTCGAGCACGGCGAGGGCGGCGACGTCGCCGTCGGTGAGCACCGCCGTCGGCCGCGACCCGTGGGCGAGCAGGCGTGCCGCGCTCGCGCGCGTCTCCTCCCACGTGCGGCACTCCACGAGGTCGACGCGCGTCTCGGGACCGCCGGCCTCGCCCATCGCGCGCAGCAGGGCGCGGGCGACGTCGTCGTGCGCGTCCGAGACGAGGACGGCGACCCGGCGGTGGCCGAGCTCGACGAGGTAGCGCGCCGCCCGGGCGTCGGCGTCGCCCGCGAACCAGGCGGCCCCCGCCCCGTCGTCGGCGCCGGACGCCCGCGACCGCGGACCGGCGGCGTCCGCGGAGACCTCGACGAGCGGGATCGAGCCGTCGCGCGCGACGCCGCGCCGCGGGTCGCGCTCGTGGACGCCCGCGACGACGAACGCCGCGTGCCGGCGTTCCGACCATCCCGTCTCGATGTCGCGGGCGCCCGCGTCCCGGTCGGGCACGACCTCGACGCTCAGCGCGAGGTCGTGCGCGGCGAGCACCGGGCGCATCCCCGCGGCGAGGGAGACGGCGCGCGCCGCACCGGGCGCGCCCTCCGCGCCGTGGACCACCTGGAGGCCCACGCTACGGGCCCGCGCGCGCAGCGAGCGCGCAGCCGCGCTGGGGCGCCAGCCCAGGTCGGCGGCCGTGCGCAGCACGTGGCGGCGCGTGCGCTCGGAGACGCCGGGCCGGTCGTTGAGCGCGTAGGAGACGACGGCGATCGAGACGCCCGCGGCGCGCGCCACGTCGGTGATCGTGATGCGCCGCTCCCCGGGCGCCGGGTGCCCCGGGGAGGAGGTCCCGTGCGAGGAATTTGTGGTCACGCTCCCACACTGTGCCCGGTTTGGGTGCATGATGCATATCAGGACTCGACGACGAGGACGGTGAGGCAGATGTCGACGGACGCGACGAGGCGGCCGAGGCAGGCGGGGGAGCAGCTGACGTTCGGGGTGCTCTGCCCGGTGGTCGGAGGTTTCTACTTCGGGCGGTCCCTGGCCGGGATCGCCCGCGTGCTGCGGGGCCACGGGCACCGGGTGGTCGCCCTGCAGACGTACCCCGCGGACCTGGACCGCGACGAGTTCCCCGTGCCCCCGGGCCGGCGCCCGGTGCTCGGGCGGTCGTCGTTCGACGGGTTCGTCGTCATGACGACGGCGCTCGCCGACGCGGAGCTGCGCGAGCTCGACGCGTCGGGCGTGCCGCTCGTGCTGCTCGGCGTGCGCGCGGACGGTCTGCGCGCCCCGGCGGTGGCCCCGGACAACGCGGGCGGGGTGCGCGCGGCCGTCGACCACCTCGTGGACCACGGGCACCACCGGATCGGGTTCCTCGGCAACACCGAGCAGCGCGACACGCTCGAGCGCTTCGACGCCTACCGGGCCGCGCTCGCCGCGCACGACCTGCCGTTCTCGCCGTCGTGGGTGTACCGGACCCGGGACAACCAGGAGGCGAGCGCCGAGACGGTCGCGCGCCGGCTCGCGGCCCGGGGCCTGCCCACGACCGCGACGCTCGCGGCGACGGACCGCAACGCGATCGGCTTCATGCGAGGGCTGCAGGCCGCGGGGCTCGAGCTGCCCGCGGGACAGGCCGTCGTCGGGTTCGACCACGCCGACTCGGGCGCGCGGGCGCGCCCCCGCCTCTCCACGGTCGACCCGCTGCACGACCAGGTGGGCGAGCGCGTCGCGGAGCTGCTCGTCGCGCGCGTGCGCGGCGAGAGCGTGGTGCGCGACAACCGCCTCGGCCGCGCCGCGCTCATCCGCCGGGAGTCGTGCGGGTGCCTCGAGGGGACCCAGGGCGAGCTCATCCAGACCGCCGGCCCCCCGGCCCCCGGGGCGTCCGGGGTGCCCGGGACGGCCGTCGCGCGCGACGCCGCGCCGCCCGACGCCGACGTCGTCCCCGGCGGCCCGGCCGCCGACGCCCGCCCGCTCGACGAGGTCGCGCGCGTCGTGTTCGCGACGGTCGCGGACCGTGCCGACCTGCGCGGCGGCCGCCGGCGCGCCCGGCCCGAGGGCGTGCGCCGCGCGTCGCCGCTCGCCGCGTGGCTGCTCATGCTGCGGCACATGATGCGCGGCGCCGCGGAGAACGGCGTCGTCCCGCCGCCCGCGGTGCTGCGCTCGTTCGCCGACCGCACGGCCGCGATGCGCCCGTCCCAGGAGGCGCTCGAGCAGCTCGTCCCGGCGCTCGAGGCGGAGGTCGGCGACCTCCTGCGCGACGTGCGCCGGCGGCGCGCGAGCGCGCGCGCCACCCAGCTCGGCCGGACGGTGCTGTCCCGCACCCCGCACCGCGAGCGCACCGCGCCGTCCGCGACGGCGCGCGCCGAGGCCGTGCGCGAGACCGCGGCGGAGGTCGTCGTGGCGATCGCGCGCGGGTGCGCGCACGGCACGCTCGCGCGCACGGGCCGCCTCGAGCAGGACCTCGTCGACCTCTACGAGGTGGACCTCGGGCTCCTGCGCGGCGACGGGGACGCGCTGCGCCGGCTGGACTGGCTCCCGCGCGGCGTCGCGGGGACGGCGGCGCTCGCGCTGTGGGACGACGAGGCCGACGGGCGGCGCGTGCTGCGCATCGTCGGCGTCCGCGGGGGCGGGACGGCGGTCGAGCGGCTCGTGGGCGCGACGTTCCCCACGGCGTCCTTCCCGCCCCGCGAGCTCACCGACCCCCGGTCGCTGACGATCGTCGCGCCCGTCGCGTTCGGGCGCTCCGACTGGGGCTTCCTCCTCGTGGGCGGCCTCGTCGACACGCGGGCGACGAGCACGCGCGAGCGGTACAACCACTGGGCCGCGATGCTCGCGGTCGCGCTCGACCAGGAGGCCCTGGTGACCTCGCTCCAGCAGCAGCAGCACGCGCTCGCCGCCGCGGCCGAGCGGGTGCGCGAGCTCGCGCTCGAGGTCGAGGCGGGGGCGGAGCGCGCGGCGCTCGTGTCCATCGCGTCGCACGACGGCACGTGGGACTGGGACGTCGAGGTCGGCACGGTGCAGTTCTCGCCCGCGTGGGCGCAGATCGTGGGGTGCGACGTCGCGGACCTGCGCGACGACCCCGAGGAGTGGCTCGGGCGCGTCCACCCCGGCGACGTGCAGGCCGTGCACGCCGCGATCGCCGCGCAGCTCTCGGGCGCGAAGGAGCCGCTCGACGTCGAGCACCGCCTGCGCTGCGCCGACGGGGAGTACGTGCGCGTGCGGTGCCGCGCGGTGACCGTGCACGACGCGGGCGGGCGCCCGGCCCGCATGGTCGGCGCGCTCGCCGTCCTGTCCGACGTCGAGCGGTTCCGCAGCGAGCTGCGCGAGCGCGCGCTCGTCGACCCGGACTCCGGGGTCCTGCACCGGGCCCTGTTCGTCGACCGGCTCGCCGAGGCGGTCGGGCGCGCGGCCCGCGTGCCCGGGTACGACGCGCACGTGCTCGCGGTCGGCTTCACGACGCCGCCCACCGTGCCGGTGCTGCACCGTCTCGCGGGCGTCCTCGGCGGCGGGGCCTCGGTGTGCGCGCTCGCGCCGCACGACCTCGTCGTGCTGCTCGACGGCGCGGGAGACGCCGACGCCGGGCGCGCGGGGGCGCTCGTCGGCGCGGCGCTCGGGCCGGGCGTGCTCGTCGAGCACGTCGGGAGCGTCGCGGGCGTGCCCGACGCGCTGGAGGTGCTGCGCCGGGCGGGCGCGTCGCTCGCGCACCGGCGGGCGCGCGGGCTCGTGCCCGTCGCGCGGATCGGGGCACCCGAAACGTTTCGGTCGTTGTGAGCGCCCGGCGCCCTGGCGACAGTCGAGCCGACCCGCCGCGGCGGGGCCCGCCGACGAGGGCGGGCCCGGGGACGGCGCGCGGGGCTCGACGACGAGAGGGAGCACGATGCCACGTTCATCCCGGCGCGCAGCGCCACCACCGACCGCGCACCCGCGCACGGGCCGTCGCGCCCGCACCGCCGCGGCGGCGCTCACCGCGTGCGCGACGCTCGCCGCGTTCGCCGCGGTGCAGCCCGCCAGCGCCGAGCCGGCGGCTCCAGCGGCCGCCCCGCAGGCCGCCGTCGCGCTCGCCGCGGACGGCGAGTACACGCAGCGCTTCCTCGAGCTCTACGACAAGATCCACGACCCGGCGAACGGCTACTTCTCGCCGCAGGGCATCCCGTACCACGCGGTCGAGACGCTCATGGTCGAGGCGCCGGACTACGGGCACGAGACGACGTCCGAGGCGTACTCGTTCTGGCTGTGGCTCGAGACGTCCTACGGGCAGGTCACGGGGGACTGGGAGCCGTTCAACCACGCGTGGGACACGCTCGAGCAGTACATGATCCCGACGACCGAGAACCAGCCGACGAACGCGGCGTACAACCCGAACAGCCCCGCCACCTACGCGGCCGAGCACAACCACCCGAGCGCGTACCCGTCCCAGCTCACGAGCGGCGTCGCGGTGGGCCGCGACCCGATCGGCGCGGAGCTGCGCCAGACCTACGGGACGTCCGAGGTCTACGGCATGCACTGGCTCGCGGACGTCGACAACGTCTACGGGTTCGGCGCGGCCCCCGGCTCGTCGACGCTGCTCGGCCCGGACCACGAGGGGACGTCGTACATCAACACGTTCCAGCGCGGCCCCCAGGAGTCCGTGTGGGAGACGATCCCGCAGCCGTCGATCGACGACTTCAGCTTCGGCGGCGACAACGGCTACCTCGACCTCTTCACGGGCGACGCGTCGTACGCCAAGCAGTGGAAGTACACGAACGCGCCGGACGCCGACGCGCGCGCCGTCGAGGCCGCGTACTGGGCGAACAAGTTCGCGACCGAGCAGGGCCAGCCCGAGGCCGTCGCCGAGACCGTCGGCAAGGCCTCGAAGATGGGCGACTACCTGCGCTACGCGCTGTTCGACAAGTACTTCAAGACGCCCGGCTGCGCGTCGACGTCGTGCGCGGCCGGCACGGGCAAGGACAGCGCGCACTACCTGCTCTCCTGGTACTACGCGTGGGGCGGCTCCCTGAGCACGACCGGCCCGTGGGCGTGGCGCATCGGCTCGAGCCACGCGCACTTCGGGTACCAGAACCCGATGGCCGCGTGGGCGCTCGCGAACGACCCGGCGCTCGAGCCCGCCTCCCCGACGGCCGCGGCCGACTGGAGCAAGAGCCTGGACCGCCAGGTCGAGCTGTTCCAGTGGCTCCAGGCGCCCGAGGGCGGCATCGCGGGCGGCGGCACGAACTCGTGGGACGGCGCGTACGCGGCCCGGCCGGCCGGGACACCGACGTTCTACGGCATGGCGTACACCGAGGCGCCGGTCTACCACGACCCGCCGTCGAACCAGTGGATGGGCATGCAGGGGTGGGGCATGGAGCGCATCGCGCAGCTCTACCACGAGACCGGCGACGAGCGCGCCGAGGCCATCCTCGACAAGTGGGTGCCGTGGGTCGTGGACAACATCACGGTCACCGGCACGTCGTGGCAGATCCCGTCCGAGCTCACGTGGAGCGGCAAGCCCGACACGTGGGACGCCGCGAACCCGGGCGACAACTCCGGTCTCTCCGTGAGCGTCAAGAGCTACGGCCAGGACGTCGGCGTGGCCGGCGCGCTCGCCCGCACCCTCATGTACTACGCCGCGGGCTCCGGCGACACCGTCGCGCAGGAGACGGCGCGCGACCTGCTCGACGCGATCTGGGAGCAGAACAGCGACCCCGTCGGCGTCGCGACGGACGAGACGCGCGGCGACTACGCCCGCTTCGACGACGTCCTGACGTCCCCCACGGGCAACGGGACCTACGTGCCCGCCGGGTGGTCGGGGACGATGCCGAACGGCGACGTGATCGAGCCGGGGATCTCGTTCCTCGACATCCGCTCGTTCTACCTGGACGACCCGGAGTGGGACAAGGTCCAGGCGCACCTCGACGGCGGGCCGGCGCCCGAGTTCCGGTACCACCGGTTCTGGGCGCAGACCGCGGTCGCGACGGCGCTCGCGGACTACGACCGGCTCTTCGGCGAGGACGGCGGCACGCCCGACCCCGACACGCAGGCGCCGACGGTCCCGCAGGGCCTGCAGGTCACCGCGACCGACGCGTCGTCCGTCTCGCTCGCGTGGCAGGCGTCGACCGACGACGTGCGCGTCACCGGCTACCAGGTGCGCCGTGACGGCCAGGTCGTCGCGACCGTGCCGGGCACGACGTTCCGCGACACCGGCCTGGACCCCGAGACGGCGTACCGGTACACGGTGAGCGCGCGCGACGCCGCGGGCAACGTCTCGGCGGCCTCGGCGGCGGTCACGGGGACGACGGACGAGGCGGCCCCGGTCCAGGCGTGCACGGCCGCGTACACGACCCGCGGGTCGTGGACCGGCGGCTACCAGGGCGAGGTGACGGTCACCGCGGGGTCGGCCCCGATCACGGGCTGGACGGTCTCGCTCGACCTCGCGCCCGGCGGCCTGTCGCAGGCGTGGAACGCGACGACGAGCGTGAGCGGGGGCGTGCTCACCGCCTCGAACGTCGGGTGGAACGGCTCGCTCGCCGCGGGCGCCACCACGTCGTTCGGGTTCATCGGCACGGGCAGCCCGCCGGCGGCCACGACGGCGACCTGCCGCTGACCCTGCGGCGAGGCAGGGTCCGCCTCCCGGCGCTCACAGCGCCGGGAGGCGGACCATGCCCTCCTGCGCGATGGACGCGACGAGCGTCCCGTCCTGGGCGAACACGCGCGCGGCGCCGAGCCCGCGACCGCCCTGCGCGCTCGACGCGGACTGCACGTAGAGCATCCAGTCGTCGACGCGCACGTCGCGGTGCCACCACATGGCGTGGTCGAGGCTCGCGATCGACATCCCGGGCGTCACCCAGCTCACCCCGGCCTCGCGCAGGACGGGCTCGAGCATGACCTGGTCGCACGCGTACGCCATGAGCGCGCGGTGCAGGAGCTGGTCGTCGCCGACGTCGCCGCGCGCCCGCATCCACACCATCTGGTGGTCCTTGGGCTCGCCGTCGGGCCCCAGGTAGAGCGAGCCGCCGACGTGGCGCAGCTCGAACGCCGAGTGGTGGGACCAGAACCGCGCGATGGGGTGGTCGATCCCGCCGAGCACGTCGAGCGCCGACGGCACGGTCTCCGGGTCCGGCGCGTCGGGCATCGACGACGAGTGCTCGATCCCGCCCTGCTCCTCCTGGAACGACGCGATCATCGACAGGATGGGCGCGCCGTGCTGGATCGCGTGCGTGCGCCGCGCGCTGAACGACCGGCCGTCGCGCAGGCGCTCGACGGCGAGGTCGATCGGCACGTCGAGGACGCCCGGGCGCAGGAAGTACCCGTGCAGCGAGTGGGGCAGGCGCCCCTCGGGGACGGTCCGGCCCGCCGCGAGCACGGCCTGGGCGAGCACCTGGCCGCCGTACACCCGGCCGGTCGGCTGGTGGACGCTCACCCCGCGGAAGTGCTCGGGGTCCGCCGCGGACCCGTCGCCGTCGCCCACGCGCTCGAGCCGCAGCACCTCGAGGAGGTGCGCGAGCGGGTTCGGGACCTGCCCGGCGGGGGCGGCGTCCGACGTCGGGCCGGGCGACGTCGTGGGGGCGGGCTCGGGGTGCTCGGAGGTCACGGGGGTCATGCTCCTTGGCTCGGCGGTCGGGGTCCGCGGCGCCGGGTCAGTCCTCGAAGGTGTTGAGGAGGGAGTGCGCGGCGCGTTCCAGATAGTCCCACAGCGTGGCCTCCTGGATCGGCGCGAGCCCGAGCGTGTCGACGGCGGCGCGCATGTGGGCGAGCCAGCGGTCGCGCGCGTCGGGGTTCACCTTGAACCCGCCGTGGCGCATGCGCAGCCGCGGGTGCCCGCGCTGCTGGCTGTAGGTCGTCGGCCCGCCCCAGTACTGCTCGAGGAAGGCGGTGAGCCGCCAGCGCGCGGGGCCGAGGTCCTCCTCGGGGTACATCGGCCGCAGCACGGGGTCGGTCGCGACGCCCTCGTAGAACGCGTCGACGAGGCGCACGAACGTCTCGTGGCCGCCGACCTCGTCGTAGAACGTGCGGCTCGGGCGCACCGGCGCGGCGTCGGTCGCGGGTCCGGTCGGCGTGCCGTTCGACAGGCCGGCGACGGGCAGCGTCGGGCGCGGGGAGGGGTCGGTGGTCACCCGCCCATCATCGCACCGGCGCCGCGGGCCTCCGTGCGGCGCCGGGCGTGCGGCGCCTCACAGGCCCAGGTCGGCGAGCTGCGGGAGGGCGTCGCGCACGACGGCGCGGGCCTCGGCGGCGCTCTCGGCGTCCAGGGCCAGGCGAGCGAGGCGGCGGCACTCGTCGAGGTCGACCTCGCGCAGGAGCGCGGCCACGTCCGGGATGGCGCGCGCCGTCATGGACAGCGACGACACGCCGAGCCCGACGAGCACCACCGCGAGCACCGGGTGGGACGCCGCCTCGCCGCACACGCCGACGGGGCGACCCTGCTGCGCGCCGCCCGCGCACGTCGCGGCGACGAGGCGCAGGACCGCGGGCTGCCACGGGTCGGAGAGCTCGGCGAGCGAGCCGAGGAGGCGGTCGGCGGCCATCGTGTACTGCGTGAGGTCGTTGGTGCCGATCGACGCGAACGCGGCGCGCGCGAGGATCGGGCCGGCGAGCAGCGCGGCGCTCGGCACCTCGACCATCACGCCCGCGACGTCGAGGCCGTGCGCGCGGCACCTCTCGACGAACCACTCGGTCTCGGCCACGGTGGAGACCATCGGGGCCATGACCCAGACCTCGGCCTCCTCGGCGGCCGCCGCCTGGGCGATCGCGTCGAGCTGCTCCTCCAGCAGCTCGGGCCAGCGGCCGGCCGTGCGCAGCCCGCGCACGCCGAGGGCGGGGTTCTCCTCGTCGTCGACGGACAGGAAGTGCAGCGGCTTGTCGGCACCGGAGTCGAGCGTGCGGATGACGACCTTGCGCCCGGCGAACGCGTGGAAGACCGTGCGGTACGCGGCGACCTGCTCGGCGACGGTCGGCGGCTCCTCGCGGTCGAGGAAGCAGAACTCGGAGCGGAACAGCCCCACGCCCTCGGCGCCCGCCGCGGCCGCGGGCGCCGCACCCTCCGGGTCGCCGACGTTCGCGAGGAGCTGGACGCGGTGGCCGTCGCGCGTGCGGCCGGTCCCGTCGAACGTGCGCACCTGCCGGGCGCGCGCCCGCGCGGCCTCGACCTGCTCGGGCGTCGGGTGCACGACGACCGTCCCCGCCGACCCGTCGACGAGCACGACGTCCTCCGGCGCGAGCGCCGCGCTCGCGCCGACCGCCGCGACGACCGCCGGGATGCCCTTGGCGTTCGCGACGATCGCCGTGTGCGACGTCGGGCCCGCGCCGTCCGTGACGATCGCGAGGACGCGCGCCGGGTCGAGGGCCGCGGTGGCCGACGGCGCGAGGTCCGGGGCGACGAGCACGAACGGTTCCGCGTGGTCGGGCACGCCCGGGGCGGGCCGGTCCGTGAGCGCCGCGACGAGCCGGTCCCGGACGTCGGCGACGTCGTGGGCGCGCTCGGCGAAGTAGCCGCCGAGCGCAGTAAACTGGCGCACCACCTCGTCGGCCGCCTCCCACACCGCGCGCTCGGGCACGAGGTGCTCGTCGAGCACGCGGCGGCGAGCGTCCGCGGCGAGCGTCGGGTCCGCGGCCATCGCGGCCGTCGCCTCCAGGACGTCGCGCGTGTCGCCCTCGGCGCCGGCGGCCGCGCGCTCCAGGTCGGCCGCGACCCGGGACGCGGCCTCGTCCACGCGCCGCGCCTGGGCCTCGTGGTCGGCCCGCGGGGGGAGGCGGAGGCCGGCGGCCGGCTCCGCGATCGGCTCCGGCATGAGCACGACCGGTCCGACGACCGTGCCGGCGCACACGCCGATGCCCGTGATGACCTGCCGCGTCTCGTCCTGCGATCCCACGACCCGCTCCCGTCCGCCGCGGTGCGGCGTGCCGCACCTGTACCCGCACCCGACCCGCACCCGGGCCGCACCTGACCCGTGCGGTCCCGGCGTCGGGCGGCGGGGGCGAGCCGCGTGCGCCGCCCAGCACACGCGCGTTGCGCTCCCGTTTCGCCGCGACGTCGATCCGGTGACAACCGTGCCAGGAGACTAGGCTGTACCCAGGGTGCACGGCACCCCGACACCCCGGATCCTCAGTCCGGATCCCCTCCCGCACCGCTTCAGGAGACGACTTCGATGAGCACCCCCTCGGACCCCAAGGCCCAGCAGATCCTCGACGCGCTCGGGGGGCAGGGCAACGTCGTCGACCTCGAGCCGTGCATCACGCGGCTGCGCGTCGAGGTCACGGACCCCCAGCTCGTCGACGAGGCCCGCCTCAAGGCCACCGGCGCGTTCGGCGTCGTGCGCTCGGGCCGCGTCGTCCAGGTGATCGTCGGCCCCGAGGCCGACAACCTCGCCGCGGAGCTCGACGGCCTGCGCTGAGACCTCCGCCGGGCGGCGGCGGGGCGGGCGACCGCTCAGGCGGTCGGGCCGCCGTCCGCCCGGGCCTGCACGGCGTGCGCGGCTGCGGCCCGCCGCGCGCTCGCGGCGTCCGGCGCGGCCCCTTCCGGGCGGGCCTCCGGCTCGGCGGGCGAGTGGTCGAGGACGACCACCTGCTGCGCGCCGGCGAGCGGCACGCGCGCCTCCGCGAGCGCGGTCCGCACCTGCGTGCGCAGCGCCCGGGCCACCTCCCACTGCATCGCGGCCTGCGTCTTGACCTGCACCTTGAGCTGGACCGCCTCGGCGCTCATGGTCTCGATCCCCGTGACCTCCGGGGGCTCGAGCAGGTAGGTCGCGAGCACCGGGTCGGCCGCGACCTCCTCCGCGGCGCCGAGCAGCGTCGCGCGGACCGCCTCGACGTCGGCCCAGTAGGCGATCCGCACGTCGACCGACGCGCGGCCCCACTCCTGCGACTTGTTGCCTGTGCGCAGGATCTCCCCGTTGCGCACGAACCACAGCGTCCCGTTCGCGTCGCGCACCTTGGTGACGCGCAGCGCGACCTCCTCCACGGTCCCCGTGACCTCGCCGAAGTCGACCGTGTCGCCCACGCCGTACTGGTCCTCCAGCAGCATGAACGTGCCGGACAGGAAGTCCTTGACCAGGCTCTGCGCGCCGAAGCCGAGCGCGACGCCCGCGATCCCGGCGGACGCGAGGAACGGCGCGATGTTCAGGCCGAGCTCGGCGAGCACCATGAGCACGACGGTCGACCCGATGATGATGTTCGCGGCCGAGCGCAGCACCGACCCGATCGTGCGGGCCCGCGCGGCCCGCCGGGCGCTCGCGAGCGGGTTGGCGCGCAGCAGCACCGCGCCGACGTCGGTCTGGCCGAGCCCCTTGAGCCGCGGGCCGCGCAGCGTGGGCGTGCCCTCGGCGATGTGCTCGGAGACCTTGCGGATGAGCCGGCGCAGCACCGCGAGCAGGACCGAGCCGATCGCGACGATGAGCAGCACGCGCAGGGGCACGCCCACGAACCACTGCAGCCAGTCGTCGGGGTTGCTCGGGTCGAAGCCGTCGACGGGCTCCGCGAGAGGGTCAAGGAGGGAGGCGGGCATGGCGGCAGGCTACCCGCCGAGTCTGGGCTCGCCGGGCCGAGGACCTGCCCGGACGCGTGCGTTCTGGCAGGATGCGGTGGGTGAGCGATCCCTCGCAGACGGACCTTCCCGAGCCGTTGGTGCGCCTGGCCGAGGCCTACGGCGTCGCGTCCGACTTCTGGGACTTCGACGGCACGAGGCGGCAGGTGCGCGCGTCGACGCTCGTCGCGGTCCTCGAGGCGCTCGGGGTGCCCGCGTCCTCGCCCGAGAAGGTCGCGGTCTCGCTCGAGCACTCGCACGACGACGAGTGGCGTCAGATGCTCCCGCCGACCGTCGTCGTGCGCCAGGGCGACGCGGTGCCCGTGCCCGTGCACGTCGCGGACGGCTCGCCCGTCGAGGTGTGGGTCGAGCTCGAGGCCGCGCCCCGGACCGGGCGCCCGACGGCGCGTCCCCCGCGCGAGCGGCGCACGCTCGCCCAGCTCGACGCGTTCGTCCCGCCGCGCACCGTCGACGGCCGCGCCGTCGGGCGCGCGACGTTCGAGGTCCCGGCGGACCTCCCGCTCGGCTGGCACGACCTGCACGCGACGAGCGACGGCACGCAGGCCCGCGCGACGCTCGTCGTCACGCCCCGGCGCCTCGAGCTGCCCGAGGCGCTGGCCGAGCGCCCCGCGTGGGGCTTCATGGCCCAGCTCTACTCGGTGCGCTCGCGCGCGTCGTGGGGCGTGGGCGACCTCGCCGACCTCGCCGACCTCGCGTGGCTCTCCGCGCGCGAGGCGGGCGCCGACTTCGTCCTCGTCAACCCGCTGCACGCCGCCGAGCCGCGCACCCCGCTCACGCCGTCGCCGTACCTGCCGTCGAGCCGGCGGTTCGTCAACCCGCTGTACGTGCGCGTCGAGGACGTCCGCGAGACGGCGTACCTGTCCGCCGCGGACCGCTCGCTCGTCGAGTGGGCCTTCGACCCGGTGCGCGACCTCAGCGCCGATCCGGGCCCGATCGACCGCGACGCCGCGTGGGAGGCGAAGAAGGCCGCGCTCGAGGTGGTGTTCGCCGCGCCGCGCTCGACCGCCCGCCAGGCGTCCCTCGACGCGTTCCGCGCCGAGCAGGGCCGCGGGCTCGAGGACTTCGCGACGTGGTGCGCGCTCGTCGACCACTACGGGGACCGGGCGTGGCCGCCGGGCGCGACGGACCCCGCGAGCCCGACCGTCGCGGCTCTGCGCGAGCACCTCGCGGACCGCGTCGACTTCTACTGCTGGCTGCAGTGGGTCGCCGACGAGCAGCTGCGCGTCGCCCAGCGCACCGCGCGCGAGGCGGGGATGTCGGTCGGGATCATGCACGACCTCGCGGTGGGCGTGCACCCGGACGGCGCCGACGTGTGGGCGCACCGCGGCGTGCTCGCGACCGGGGTGTCCGTCGGCGCGCCGCCGGACATGTACAACCAGCAGGGCCAGAACTGGTCCCAGCCGCCGTGGCACCCGCGGGCGCTCGCGCGCGCGGGCTACGCGCCGTACCGCGACATGCTCCGCACCGTGCTCCGGCACGCGGGCGCGATCCGCATCGACCACGTCATCGGGCTCTTCCGGCTCTGGTGGATCCCGGGCGGCGCGCGGGCGGACGCCGGCGCGTACGTGCGCTACGACCACGAGGCGCTCGTCGGGATCCTGTGCCTCGAGGCGCAGCGCGCCGGCGCCGTCGTCATCGGGGAGGACCTCGGCGTCTTCGAGCCGTGGGTGCGCGACTACCTCGCCGACCGCGGCGTGCTCGGGACGTCGGTCCTGTGGTTCGAGAAGACGGACGACAAGCGGCCCCTGCCGCCGGAGGACTACCGGCGCCTCGCGCTCGCCACGGTGACGACGCACGACCTGCCCCCGACCGCGGGCTACCTCGCGGGCGAGCACGTCGAGCTGCGCGACCGCCTCGGCGTGCTCACCGTGCCCGTCGAGGAGGTGCGCCGCGCCGCGCGCGCGGAGCGCGACGAGATGCTCGCGTTCCTCGCCGAGCGCGGCCTGTGCGGGGACGAACCGTCCGAGCGCGAGCTCGTCGAGGCGCTGCACCGGCTCGTCCGGCAGTCGCCGGCCGTGCTCGTGGGCGTCTCGCTCGCCGACGCGGTGGGGGAGCGGCGCTCGCAGAACCAGCCGGGCACGAACACCGAGTACCCGAACTGGAAGGTCCCGCTCGGCGACGCGTCGGGCCACGTGGTGCTCCTCGAGGACCTCTTCGACAGCGCCCGGCTCCGCTCGCTCGCCGCGGCGATGGACGCCCCGCTCTGACCCCACCCGGGTCCGTGGCGCCGACACACCCGGTCCCACGCAGGAGGGCCCCGGTCGACGACCGGGGCCCTCCTGCGTGCGTGCGCGTCAGGCGGCGTCGCGCTCCTGGGCGACGAGCGCGCGCTCGACCCCGGCGAGGTTCTCCACGACGAGGCGGCGCAGTGCCGGAGCGGCGTCGGCGTGGGCGTCGAGCCAGGCCCGCGTCGCGTCGCGCAGCTCGGCGCTCGCGAGCGGCGCCGGGTACAGACCCGTGACGAGCGTCTCGGCGATGTGGTACGAGCGCGCCTCCCACAGCGGCAGCAGCGCGTCGAAGTACGGCCCGACGAGGCCGGACAGCGTCGCGGGGTCGTTGACGTGCACGAAGCCCTGCGTCGTCGCGCGCACGATGGCGTTCGGCGCGCCGTCGGTCCCGACGAGGCGGTCGAACGCGGCGCGCTTGGCCTCGGCGGTCGGCACGGTCGCGCGCGCCCGGGCGGCGGACTGCTGGCCCGTGGCGGTCGAGTCGCCGGCGAGGGTCTCCTCGACCTCCGCGTCGTCCGCGAGCCCGAGCAGCACGAGGCCCTCGAGGATCTCCCAGCGCAGGTCGGTGTCGATCTCGAGCCCGTCGAGCGCGACCGAGCCGTCGAGCAGGCCGCGCAGCGCGGTGCCGTGCCCGGGCGTCGAGGCGAGGTGCGCGAAGAACTTCACGAGCTGGAACTGCAGGTCGGACCCGGCGGCGGCCTCCTGGGCCTGGGCCCACAGCGCGTCGCCGACCTCGACGAGCGTCTCGGCCCGGCGCTCGGGCGCGACGTACGACTTCGCGGCGAGCGCGAGCTGGTTGAGCGTCGTGCGCACCGTCGTCGACTCGGTCTCGCGCGCGATGTTGCCGAGCACGAGGCGCACGTAGTCGCCGGCGGGCGTCTCGCCGTCGCGCGTCGCGTCCCACGCCGAGCCCCACACGAGCGAGCGCGCGAGCGGGTCGGCGATGTCGGCGAGGTGCTCGGTCGCGACCTCGAGCGACGCGGGGTCGAGGCGGACCTTCGCGTACGCGAGGTCGTCGTCGTTGAGCAGCACGAGCTGCGGGCGGTCGAGGCCGAGCAGCTCGGGGACCTCGGTGCGCGCGCCGTCGACGTCGACCTCGACGCGGTGCACGCGCGTCAGCACGCCGTCCACGAGGTCGTAGAAGCCGATGCCGAGGCGGTGCGGGCGCAGCACGGGGTGCTCGGGCGCCGCGGTCTGCACGACGCGGAACGCGACGACGCGCCCGTGCGCGTCGAGCTCGATCTCGGGGCGCAGCGTGTTCACGCCCGCCGTCTCGAGCCACTTCGTCGACCAGTCGGTGAGGTCGCGGCCGCTCGTGGCCTCGAGCTCGACGAGCAGGTCGCGCAGCTCGGTGTTGCCCCACGCGTGCTTGCGGAAGTACGCCGCGACGCCGGCGAGGAACTGCTCCTGGCCGACCCACGCGACGAGCTGCTTGAGCACCGACGCGCCCTTGGCGTAGGTGATGCCGTCGAAGTTGACGAACACGTCCTCGAGGTCGTTGATCGTCGCGACGATGGGGTGCGTCGAGGGGAGCTGGTCCTGGCGGTACGCCCACGACTTCTCCATCGCGGCGAACGTGGTCCAGGCCTCGTGCCACTCGGTCGCCTCGGCGGTCGCGAGCGTCGACGCGTACTCCGCGAACGACTCGTTGAGCCAGAGGTCGTTCCACCACTTCATCGTCACGAGGTCGCCGAACCACATGTGCGCGAGCTCGTGCAGGATCGTCACGACGCGACGCTCCTTGACCGCGTCGGTCACCTTCGAGCGGAAGACGTACGTCTCGGTGAACGTCACGCAGCCCGCGTTCTCCATCGCGCCCATGTTGTACTCGGGCACGAAGAGCTGGTCGTACTTGGCGAACGGGTAGGGGTGCTCGAACGCCTTCTCGAAGAACGCGAAGCCCTCGCGCGTCTTGTCGAAGACGTAGTCCGCGTCGAGGTGCTCGGCGAGCGACGCGCGGGCGAAGACGCCGAGCGGGATCGTGCGGCCGTCGGACGACGTCAGCTCGCTGCGCTCGACGACGTACGGCCCGGCGACGAGCGCGGTGATGTACGACGAGATGCGCGGCGTCGGCTCGAACGACCAGCGCGCGACCTCGACGTCGCCCGCGCCGGTGCCGGTCGGGTCGGCGACGGCGCCGAGCGCCTCGGGCTCGGGCGTCGGCTGGTTGCTCACGACCTGCCACGCGGCGGGCGCGGTGACGGTGAAGGCGAACGTCGCCTTGAGGTCGGGCTGCTCGAACACCGCGAACACGCGGCGCGAGTCCGGGACCTCGAACTGCGTGTAGAGGTAGACCTCGCCGTCGACCGGGTCGACGAACCGGTGCAGGCCCTCGCCCGTGTTGGTGTACCCGCAGTCGGCGACGACGTGCAGCTCGTTCTGCGCGGCGAGGCCGTCGAGCGCGATCCGGGAGTCGGCGAAGACCTCCGCCGGGTCGAGCGAGCGTCCGTTGAGCACGACCTCGCGCACGGCGGGGGCGACGAGGTCGACGAACGTCGACGCGCCGTCGGTCGCGGCGAACCGGACCACGGTCGTCGAGGCGAAGGTCGTGGCCCCCGTCGTCAGGTCGAGCGCGACGTCGTAGGACTGGAGGTCGACGATCGCCGCGCGCTCGCTCGCCTCGGCGCGGGTGAGGTTCTCTCCGGGCACTGCAACTCCTCGGTCTCGATGGGGCTCGGTCACGGCCTGTGAGCCACGGACGATCATCCCACGCGCCCGCCCGCCGGCTCGCGGGATTACCGGGGCCCGACGCCCGTCGGGAATACTCGGCGCGCCGCCGGTGTCGGGTACTGCCGTGAGCGCCCGCCGGCAGGACCCGCCCGGGCGACGACCTACGAAGGAGCCAGCCCCGTGACCCTTGCCGCGACGCCGGACACGACCGCCCTCGCCACCGACCGGCCCGCCCCGGACCCGGCCGACGACCTCGCGGGCGTCCAGGTGGCCGACTTCTGGTTCGACCCCGTGTGCCCGTGGGCGTGGATGACGAGCCGCTGGATGGGCGAGGTGGAGCAGGTGCGCGACGTCACCGTCCGCTGGCACGTCATGAGCCTCGCCGTCCTCAACGAGGGCCGCGACCTGCCCGAGAAGTACCGCGAGCTCATGGACAAGGCGTGGGGCCCGGTGCGCGTCGTGACGGCCGCGCGGGTCGAGCACGGCGAGGAGGTCGTGAAGCCGCTGTACGACGCGATCGGCACGCGCCTGCACCCCGGCGGCCGCACGGACTACGACGCCGTCCTCGCCGAGGCTCTCGCCGAGGTCGGCCTGCCCGCGTCGCTCGCCGAGGCCGCGACGAGCGACGCCTGGGACGAGCAGCTGCGCGCGTCGCACGCCGAGGGCATCGGGCGCGTCGGCGAGGACGTCGGGACCCCGGTCGTCGCGTTCGCCGGCACGGCGTTCTTCGGCCCGGTCGTCACGCCTGCGCCGAAGGGCGAGGCGGCCGGGCGGCTGTGGGACGGCTGCGTCCTCGTCGCCGGGACGCCGGGCTTCTTCGAGATCAAGCGCACCCGCACGCAGGGCCCCGTCTTCGACTGACGCGTCGGGGTCCCGACCTGCGCCGGGACCCTCCGCGGGGCGTCGCCGGACGACCCCGCGGAGGGCCCGGCGGCCGGTCTCCCAGGGGGCGTCGAGGTTCGACCGCTGCGGGTGCCTCGTGCCATGCTTCATCGGTTGCGGGCCGGCTGCGTCGTCGGCCCGCGCCGCCCGGCGCACGACCGGGCGCGTCCGCCCCCACGATCCCGCGAGGAGCCGCGCATGTCCCCGAACGCACCGGTGCCACCCCCTCCGCCGCCGCCCGGCGGCGCCCCGGGGAACGCACCCGCGCGCGGCGACGAGACGCGGGTCGCGGCGTACGTGCCGCCGGCCGGGGGCTGGCAGCCACCGGCCGCGCCGCCCACGTCCCCGCCGCCGGCCTTCGCGCCCGCCTCGGGCCAGGCCGTGCGGTCCCCGGCGTCCCGGTACACCCCGGCCGACGGCCAGGCGACCGTCGTGCAGCCGGCCGTCGGGCACGGCGCGGCGCCGCAGCAGCCGACCCAGCGGCTCGGTGCGACCCCGCCGGCGCAGCACACGGCCGTGCACGGCGGGGACGCGACGTTCGTGCAGCGCGTGACCCCGACGACCGACCTGCCGACGGCCGCGCAGCCCGCCGTCCCCGCGCCCTCTCCGGCGCCCGTCCCGCCGCAGCGCGTGCGGTACGCGACGGAGCAGGGCTACGGCGGCCCACCCACGGTCCGCGGCGTCGGTGCGCCCGCCGCATACGCCCCGGCGGCCGCGCAGTCCTCGCCGCAGGCGCCGACGACCGCGTACGCGCCGGCGGCCGCGCCGCAGGCGGCGTACCACCCGCCCGCCCAGGCCGGCGGCTACGCCCCGCAGCCCGCGCCGGCCCCGGCCGCCGCCCCGGCGAACCGCGCCCCCGCGACGCGCGCGGCCGCGGGCGGCGGGCGCGGCGGGTCCGGCTCGCGCAAGACGTCCGGACGCCTCAGCCCGGGCTGGATCGCGTTCATCGTCGTCGACGTCCTGCTCGTCATCGGTGCGGTGGTCTTCGCGATCTCGCTCGCGGGCGGCGGCTCCGACGACGACCCGAAGTCCCCGGTCACGAGCGGCGCGTCGCCGTCCGCGGAGACGACCGAGGACGCCGGCACCGCACCCCAGGAGCCCACGGTCTCGGAGTCGTTCGCGTCGAAGACGAAGAACATCTCGTGCGAGATGACGGACGTCGGCGTGACGTGCTCCATCGCCGAGCTCGCCTCGCAGCCGGCTCCCGTCGCGGGCTGCGAGGGCACCGTGGGCTACCGCGTCGTGCTCGACGCCGAGGGCGTCACCCAGCCGTGCGTGCCGGCCGCCGAGCAGCCGCGTGCCGCCGGGGGCGACGTCGAGGTGCTGCCCTACGGCGAGTCGAAGACGGTCGGCGGGTTCACGTGCGACAGCGCCGACACGGGCGTCACGTGCCGTGACGACGCGACGGGCAAGGGCTTCACGGTCGCGCGCGCGGGCATCCGCTCGCTCTGACGCGTCCGCCACGGCGGAGGCGACCGCCGCGGCGTACGCGACCGCCCCGCGTCGTCGGTCACCAGATGCGCACGCGCTCCTCGGGCGCGAGGTACAGCGCGTCGCCCGGCTGCACGTCGTACGCGTCGTAGAACTCGTCGACGTTGCGGACCACGCCGTTGCAGCGGAACTCGTTGGGCGAGTGCGGGTCGGTCGCGATGCGGCGCACGACCTCCTCGTCGCGACCCTTCGACTGCCACACCTGGGCCCAGCCGAGGAACACGCGCTCGATCCCCGTCAGGCCCTCGACGACCGGCGCCTGCGCGAGCGGCACGCCGAGCGCGATCCGGTAGGCCTTGAGCGCGATCGACAGGCCGCCGAGGTCGCCGATGTTCTCGCCGATCGTCAGCGCGCCGTTGACGTGCGGGCCGTCCTGGAGCTGCTCGGGGCGGTACGCGTCGTACTGCGCGATGAGCGCCTTCGTGCGCTTCTCGAACTCCTCGCGGTCGGTGGGGGTCCACCAGTCCTCGAGGCGGCCCGCGCCGTCGTACTTCGAGCCCTGGTCGTCGAACCCGTGGCCGATCTCGTGGCCGATCACGGCGCCGATGCCGCCGTAGTTCACGGCGTCCTCGGCGTCGGGGTCGAAGAACGGCGGCTGGAGGATCGCCGCGGGGAAGACGATCTCGTTCATCCCCGGGTTGTAGTACGCGTTGACCGTCTGCGGCGTCATGAACCACTCGTCGCGGTCCAGCGGCTTCCCGATCTTGCCCAGCTCGCGGTCCTGCTCGAACGCGTGCGCGCGGCGGACGTTGCCCACGAGGTCGTCCGGCTCGACGACGAGCGCGGAGTAGTCGCGCCACCGCACCGGGTACCCGATCTTCGGCGTGAACGCCTCGAGCTTCGCGAGCGCCTTGGTCTTGGTCTCCTCGGTCATCCAGTCGAGGTCCTGGATCGACTCGCGGTACGCGGCGACGAGGGACGCCACGAGCTCCTCCATGCGCGCCTTGTGCGCGGGCGGGAAGTGGCGCGCGACGTACTGCGCGCCGACGGCCTCGCCGAGCGCGCCCTCGACCACCGACACGCCGCGCTTCCAGCGCTCGCGGACCTCCTGCGCGCCCGAGAGCGTGCGCCCGTAGAAGTCGAAGTTCGCCTCGACGAGCTCGTCGGTGAGGTAGGGGGCGCGGGCGGTCACGAGGTGGTAGACCGTCCAGAGCTTCCAGTCCTCGAGCGGCTCCGCGTCCCACAGCGCCGCGAAGCCCGTCGCGAAGTCGGGCTCGCGCACGACGACGTCGTCGAGCGACCCCGCGGGCGCGCCCAGGGCGAGCACCCACGCGCGCCAGTCGAACCCGGGCGCCGAGTCCGCGAGCGCGGCCAGCGACATCGGGTTGTACGTGAGGTCCGCGTCGCGGTCGCGCACGACGTCCCAGTGCTTCGCCGCGAGGCGCGTCTCGAGGGCGACGACGCGCTCCGCCGCCTCGTCGGGGCTCGCGCCCCACACCTCGGACGTCACGCCGGCGAGGGCGAGCATCCGCGCGACGTGCGGCACGTACTTCTCACGGACGGGCGCGTACTGGTCCTCGCGGTAGTACGCCTCGTCCGGCAGGCCGAGGCCCGACTGGTAGAGGTACGCCACGTAGCGCTCGGGGTCCTTGGCGTCGTTGTCGACCCAGAAGCCCACGGCGCCCGCCCCGCCGGTGCGCTGGAGCGCGCCGAGCACGCCCGTCAGCTCGGCCTGGCTCGTCGCGGCGGCGACGAGCGCGAGGTCGCTCTGCAGCGGCGTCGTGCCGAGCGCCTCGATGCGCTCGGTGTTCATGAAGCTCGCGTAGAGCGCGCCGACCTTCGCCGCGTCCGGGCCGACGTCCGCGGAGCCCGACGACACGGCCGCGCCGAGGTCGGTGATGATCTCGCGCACGTCGAGCTCGGCCTGGTCGTGCAGGGCGCGGAACGCCCCGTCCATCGCACGGTCCGCCGGGATCTCGTGCGTCGCGAGCCAGCGACCGTTCACGTGCCGGTACAGGTCGTCCTGCGGCCGCACGGCCTCGTCGAGGGCGTCGCGGTCGATGCCGGAGCGCGGCGCGTCGGGCGGGTTCGTCGTGGACGGCGGGGAGGTCTGTGTCATGCGTCTCAGGCTACGGCCTCGCCCCCACGGCCGGGGGCCCTCCTGCGGCATGATGGGGGCCATGCGCGTTCACATCGCCGCCGATCATGCCGGCTACGAGCTCAAGACCCACCTCGTCGAGCACCTCGAGGCCGCGGGCCACGACGTCGTGGACCACGGGGCCCACGCGTTCGACGCCCTCGACGACTACCCGTCGTTCTGCTTCGCCGCGGGCGAGGCGGTCGTCGCGGAGCCGGGCTCGCTCGGCGTCGTCATCGGGGGGTCGGGCAACGGCGAGCAGATCGCCGCGAACAAGGTGGCCGGCGTGCGCGCCGCGCTCGCGTGGAACCTCGACACCGCCCGCCTGGGCCGCCAGCACAACGACGCGAACGTCGTCGCCGTCGGCGCGCGCCAGCACTCGGTCGACGAGGCCGTCGAGCTCGTCGACGCGTTCCTCGCCGAGCCGTTCAGCGGCGACGCGCGCCACCAGCGCCGGATCGACCAGCTCGCCGCCTACGAGGCGTCGCGCGGCGCGTCCGCCTGAGGTGCCCGAGGGGCACACCGTCCACCGGCTCGCGCGCGCGTTCGGCGAGCTCTTCACGGGGCAGCCGCTCGCCGTGAGCAGCCCGCAGGGGCGGTTCGCGGCCGGCGCCGTGCTCCTCGACGGGCACGTCCTCGTGGCGAGCGAGGCCTGGGGCAAGCAGCTCTTCCTCGGCTTCGCGCCGGACCGGGCGGGCACGCCGGAGCGCTGGCTGCGCGTGCACCTCGGCCTGTACGGGGCGTGGACGTTCGCGGGCGACGGGAGCGCCGCCGTCGTGCACGCGATCGGCGCGCCGCGCCGTCGCGTCGGCGAGCGCGAGACCGTCCCGGCCGGGGCCGCGGCGCCCGTGGCGGACGGCGCGTGGTCGCCCCCGCCGCCGCGCGGCGCCGTGCGCGTCCGGCTCGTCGGCGAGCACGCGGTCGCGGACCTCACGGGCCCGACGGCGTGCGAGGTCGTCACGGGCGAGGAGAAGCGCGCGGTCGAGGCGCGCCTCGGGCCGGACCCGGTCCGCGAGCCCGCCGACGGCGAGCCGGACCCGCGCGAGGAGTTCTCCCGGGGCGTGCGCCGCTCGCGGAGCCCGGTGGGGCTGCTGCTCATGAACCAGGACGTCGTCGCGGGTGTCGGCAACATCTACCGCGCCGAGTCGCTGTTCCGGGCCCGCCTCGACCCGTTGCGCCCCGGGCGCGACGTGCCGGCGGACGTGCTGGGCGACCTCTGGGACGACCTCGTCGTCCTCATGCGCGATGGCACGCGCACGGGCGCGATCGTCACGACGCGCCCGGAGGACCGCGACGCTCCGCGCGACGGCGGCGCGCGACCCGACGGGACGCCCGGCCGGCGCTCCCGGGTGCGGCAGAACACGGACGGCGCGCCGGACGCGGTGGCGCCCGAGGACGCGTTCTACGTCTACCACCGCGACGGGCTGCCGTGCCGCGTGTGCGCGACGCCCGTGCTGCGCTCGGAGCTCGCCGGGCGCAGCCTCTACCGGTGCGCGGTCTGCCAGGTCTGAGCCGGCCCGGCCGTCGGCCCACCCGGCGGTCGACCACCCGGCCGTCGGACCGCCCGGCCGTCGGACCGCCCGGCCGTCAGAACACCCAGCTGCACACGGGCGCGACGGGCCACGCGAACGCGCTGCTCGCGCGCGCGAGCGCGCCGTGCTCGTGCTCGGCGACGAGGCCCGCCGCCGCGAGCGCGGCGAGCGACACGCCGCCGAGGTACGCGGCGCCCAGCTCGCGCACGTCGAGCGAGAGGTCCGCGGCGTCGTCCGTGCGCGCGGCGTTCGCCGGGCCGAACGCGTCCGCGCGCACGCGCCAGCGGCCGGCGTTCTCGGGGACCCGGTCGTCCGTGACGTGGAGCACGAGGTCGACGTCCGTGGCGTAGCGCCGCGCGGCGAGCGCCGCCGCGACGTCGACGACGCGCACCCACAGGTTGTCCGCGACCCGCGGGGTCGCGGCGCGCGGGTCGACGAGCAGGTGCACGAGCACGTCGTCGACCGGCAGCACGAACGGCGTCACCTCGTGCGAGAGGTCGAGGTCGGTGAGGACGCCCCACAGGGCGCGCGCCGCCGCGGCGTCGAGCGCGACGACCTCGCCCGTCGAGACGGTCCCGCGCGGCCCCGCGGTCTCCCACGACAGGCTCCGGCGGAAGCGCGCGTAGCCGCGCGGCTCGCCGTCGAGCTCGACCACGGCGATGCGCAGCGCCTCGCGCCCCTTGCGGAACGCGGGCGGGTCGTCCCACGAGACGGCCTCGAGCTCGGCGGTCTCGCGCGTCGCCCAGCCCGGGCGGTTGAGCGGCGAGCCGCCGCCGTGGCCCGTGGGGTCGGCGCCCGCGCGCTCGTGCAGCGCGGCGACGAGGTCGCCGTGCCGCGCCCGGTCGGCCCGCTCGACGCGCACGGTGTGCCGCTCGGCGCCGGGCACGTCGCGCAGCGCGGCGCCCCGGGGCACGGTGACGCGCAGGTCGTCCGCCGCCTTGCCGTAGCCGAACCGCCCGTAGATCGCCGCCTCCGCGGCGAACAGCGCGGACACCGCCTCTCCGCGCTCGCGGCAGCGTGCCAGGTGGAGGTCGACCATCGCGCCGAGCAGCCCGCGGCGCCGGTGCGCGGGGTGCACCCCGACCCAGGTCAGCCCGGCGACCGGGGTCGTCGCGCCGGGCACGGGGAACCGGGAGAACGGGTAGGACGCGTGCATGCCGACGAGCTCGCGCCGCACGGGCAGCGCGCCGTCGACGGGCTCCGCGGCGTCGTCCTCGACCTCGCGCACGACGCCGACGGTGCGCGACCACGTCAGCGGCGACGGCCGCTCGACGAGCTCGTCGGCGTCGACGGGCGACGGGAACGCCCACGTGTCCAGCTCGAGCACGTCGCGCAGGTCCTCGCGGCGCAGGTCGGCGAACGCGTACCCGGCGGGCAGGGCGGCCCCCGCGCCGGGCGTCGTCGGGCGGGCGGGCGCGTCGTGGTGGCTCATGGGGCGATCCTCGCGGTCGGCACCCCGGGGCGCCAGGGGATTGCGGTGTGGGCCGCCGCGCGTAGGGTGCCGCACGTGCACGACGACCAGCAGGCAGACCCGCGGGACGCCGCCGCGCAGTACGCCGCGGCGGTCCTCGCCCTCGTCCGGCGCATCCCCGCCGCCCGGGCGATGACGTACGGCCTCGTCGCGGAGATCGTCGCCGAGACCCTGCACCGCGGCGGGCCCCGCCAGGTGGGGAACGTGCTCGCCGGGTCGTCGGGCGTGGACGACGACGGCGCGCCCGTCCCGTGGTGGCGCGTCGTCAACGCCGCGGGGTCGCCCCCGGCGCACCACCTCGACGCCGCGCTCACCGAGCTCCGGGCCGAGGGCTGCCCGCTCACGCGCGACGGCCGTCGCGTCGACCTGCGCCGCGCCGTGTGGTTCCCCGAGGCGGACGGGGCGGACGCCTGACCGTCAGGACGTCTCGGCGGCGAGGAGCGGGGCGAGCGTGCGCACCGCGGTCGCGTCGCCCTGCACGAGGAGCGTCGTGACGGCGGTCGCGCGCCACGCGTCGAGCTCGCGCGCGATCTTGTCGGCCGGGCCGACGAGCGCGACGTCCTCGACCATCGCCGTCGGGACGGCCGCCGCGGCGAGGTCCTTGCGCCCCGCGAGGTAGTGCGCCTGGATCTCGTCGCACGCCTGCGCGTAGCCGAGCCGGTCGAGCGCGTCGCGGTGGAAGTTCGCGCCCTTCGCGCCCATGCCGCCGACGTAGAGCGCGAGGAACGGCCGCACGCGGTCCGCGGCGCGCTCGACGTGCTCGTCCACGACGACGGGCACCGTCGCGCTGACCTCGAACGCCTCGACGGGGGAGCGCTCCGGGGCGCGGCGGGCGAACCCGTCGGCGAGGAGCTCGCGGAACGTGTCGTCCATGCGCGGGGAGTAGAAGAGGGGGAGCCAGCCGTCGGCGATCTCGGCGGCGAGCGCGACGTTGCGCGGCCCCTCGGCGGCGAGGTGGATCGGCAGGTCCGCGCGCAGCGGGTGCACCGTGGAGCGCAGGGCCTTGCCGAGCCCGGTGCCCTCGCCCTCGGGGAGGGGGAGCGGGTAGTGCGGCCCGGGCGACGTCACGGGCGCCTCGCGCGCGAGCACCTGGCGCACGACGTCGACGTACTCGCGCGTGCGGGCGAGCGGGCGGGGGTACGGCTGGCCGTACCAGCCCTCGACGACCTGCGGACCGGACACGCCGAGCCCGAGGACGAAGCGCCCGCCGGAGAGGTGGTCGAGCGTGAGCGCGGCCATCGCGGTCGCCGTCGGGGTGCGCGCCGAGATCTGGGCCACGGCCGTGCCGAGCCGTACGCGCGACGTCCGCGAGCCCCACCACGCGAGGGGCGAGAACGCGTCGGACCCGTACGCCTCCGCGGTCCACACCGAGTCGACGCCGAGCCGGTCGGCCGCGACGACCGCCTCCTGGACGCCGTCGGGCGGACCCGCGGACCAGTAGCCGGTGTGGATGCCGAGGCGCATGGCGTCTCCTCGTCGTCGAGGGCGGGGGATGAGCGCGGTACCCGGGCCGTCGTCACGAGCAGGGGGATATCCGAGACGCCGGGTCCCGGGTACCGCAGCACCCACCCTAGTGGATCGCCGGCGGTGCTCCGTCCGCGCCGACCGGCGGACGCGCGAGAGGCCGCCCCCGGGGGAGCGGCCTCTCGCGCGGCGGCGCCCGACGGCGCGGCCGGCCGTCAGATGACGTACTCGATGAGGAGCGAGGGGTCCTCGACCTCCCCGCGCTCCGGCGTCGCGGGGGCGGGCATCCGCACGCGGGCCGGCACACCGACCGCGACCGCGCCCGCGGGGACGTCCTTGACGACGACGGCGTTCGCGCCGACCTGCACGTCGTCGCCGACCCACACCGGGCCGAGGATCTTCGCGCCCGCGCCGACGACGACGCGGTCCCCGAGGGTCGGGTGCCGCTTGCCGCGCTTCATCGAGCGCCCGCCGAGGGTCGAGGTGTGGAACAGCACGACGTCGTCGCCCACGACGGCCGTCTCGCCGACGACCACGCCCATGCCGTGGTCGATGAACAGGCGTCGTCCGATCCGCGCGCCCGGGTGGATCTCCACGCCCGTGAGGAAGCGCGCGAGCTGGGAGACCAGGCGCGCGGGCAGGCGCAGGACGGGCTCGCGCCACATGCGGTGCGCGAGCCGGTACGCCCAGACCGCGTGGACGCCGGGGTAGGCGAGCGCGACCTCGAGGCGGCTGCGCGCGGCGGGGTCGCGCCGCCGGGCCGCCTCGAGGTCCTCGCCGAGGACGCGCAGGAACCGCCGGACCCGGTGACCGGTGGCGGCGGTCCTGCGCGACGTGCGGGGCTCGGACACGTCAGTCCAGGAGGTCCGCGTAGAGGATCGAGGAGAGGTAGCGCTCGCCGAACGACGGGATGATCGTGACGATGAGCTTGCCCGCGTTCTCCGGGCGCGCCGCGAGCTGCAGGGCCGCGGCGATCGCCGCGCCGGACGAGATGCCGACGAGCAGGCCCTCCTCCTTCGCGGCGCGGCGCGCGAACTCGACCGCGGTCTCGGCGTTGACGTCGATGACCTCGTCGTACACCGAGGTGTCGAGGATCTCCGGGACGAAGTTCGCGCCGATGCCCTGGATCTTGTGCGGGCCGGGGGCGCCGCCGTTGAGGATGGGCGACTCCTCCGGCTCGACCGCGACGATCTGCACGCCGGGCTTGCGCTCCTTGAGCACCTGGCCGACGCCCGTGATGGTGCCGCCCGTGCCGATGCCCGCGACGACGATGTCGACCTGGCCGTCGGTGTCGGCCCAGATCTCCTCGGCCGTCGTGGCGCGGTGGATCGCCGGGTTGGCCTCGTTGGCGAACTGGCGGGCGAGGATCGCGCCCTCGCGCTCGGCGACGATCTCGTCGGCCTTGTTCACGGCGCCCTTCATGCCCTCGGAGCCCGGCGTGAGGATGAGCTCCGCGCCGAACGCGCGCAGCAGGGCGCGGCGCTCCTTGGACATCGTCTCGGGCATGGTGAGCACGACGTCGTAGCCGCGCGCCGCGCCGACCATCGCGAGCGCGATGCCGGTGTTGCCCGACGTCGCCTCGACGATCGTGCCGCCGGGCTCGAGCTGGCCCGACGCCTCGGCGGCGTCGATGATCGCGACGCCGATGCGGTCCTTGACGGAGTTCGCCGGGTTGTAGAACTCGAGCTTGCCGACGACGGTCGCGCCGGTGCCCTCGGTGAGCTTGTTGAGGCGGACGAGCGGGGTGTTGCCGACGAGCTGCGTGACGTCGTCGTAGATGCGTGCCATGACTTCCTCTTCTGTCGACGGCTCGGGCGAGCCGGGGGGACCAGCGGGGGTTCTCGGTGCGGGGGTGCACCAGGTGCGGGGGCCGTGGCGACGGCCGCGGGGCACTGCCGGCGGGGCGGGGGCCCGCGGCGACGGGCGTCGTCCGCGACGGTGGCGGGCGTGCCGGCCGGCGGGCTCGGGCGGGCGCGTGCGGGGCGCGTCCGGCGGTCGTCAGCGACAGCCGTGACAGCGACAACAGGAGGTGCGCGCGGCAGCGCGACGGGGCGACGTGGGACGCGCGACGGTCGCGGTCATTCCTCGCTCCTCCTGCTCGGTGGCTCCCGGTCGGGGCCGGGCGCGCGATGGGTCCGAGGCTATCGGTCCACGTCGCGGGCCTGCAACGTGGCCGGGCCGGGAAGGACGACGGGCGCCCCGCGGTGGTGGCGGGACGCCCGTCGTGCGTCGTGGAGCGGGCGACGGGAATCGAACCCGCGTGGCCAGTTTGGAAGACTGGGGCTCTACCATTGAGCTACGCCCGCAGCGGGTCGGTCGCGCCGACCTGCGGCCGCAACCTTAGCAAACGGGCGGGGTCGCGCCGCCGGTCCGCCGCCGGTCCGTCGCAGGGGAGCGCGGCCGCCGCGGTCCCGCCACCAGTACACTTGCGCTGGCCCGCCGCCTCCCGGCGGGTGCACGGGGTGTGGCGCAGCTTGGTAGCGCGTCCGCTTTGGGAGCGGAAGGTCGCAGGTTCGAATCCTGTCACCCCGACACGTCGTCGCCGGGCGGGCTCCGGGCGCGCAGGCCGCCGGGACCGCGCCGCCGACGCGCGGGGCACCGGCGCTTGGCGTCGTGGCGTACCCTTGATGGGTTGCCCGTACGCCTGCCGGGTCCGCGGCGGGCCTGCTCGCGGTCGTCCGCGAGAGGCCGTCGGTCCCGTGGCGGCGTCGCAGCTCGTCCCGTAGCCGCACGCCGGCCCGCCCCGATCAGTTGGAGATCATCGAAGTGAAGAGCGCCGTCGAGACCCTGGACCCCACCAAGGTCAAGCTGACCGTCGAGGTGGAGTACGACGAGCTCAAGCCGAGCATCGACCACGCCTACCAGCACATCGCGGAGCAGGTGAACATCCCCGGCTTCCGCAAGGGCAAGGTCCCGCCCCGCATCATCGACCAGCGCGTCGGCCGCGCCGCGGTCCTCGAGCACGCCGTGAACGACGGCCTGTCCGGGTTCTACCGCCAGGCCGTCACCGAGTCGGGCATCCGCCCCCTCGGCCAGCCCGAGGTCGACGTGACCGAGGTCCCGATCGACGCCGAGGGCCCGCTGAAGTTCTCCGCCGAGGTCGAGGTCCGCCCCGAGATCGACCTGCCCGAGCTCTCGTCGCTGGCCCTCACGGTCGACGCCGCCGAGGTCACGGACGAGGACGTCGCCGAGCGCCTCGACGCGCTGCGCGAGCGCTTCGGCACGCTGGTCGGCGTCGACCGCCCGGCCGTCGAGGGCGACTTCGTCGTGCTCGACCTCAAGGCCGTCATCGACGGCGAGGAGGTCGACTCGGTGTCCGGCGTCAGCTACCAGATCGGCTCGGGCAACATGCTCGAGGGCCTCGACGAGGCGCTCACCGGTCTCTCGGCCGACGAGACCACGACGTTCTCGGCCCCCCTCGCCGGCGGCGAGCACGAGGGCAAGGACGCCGAGGTCACGGTCACGGCGACCACGGTCAAGCAGCGCGACCTGCCCGAGGCGGACGACGACTTCGCCCAGCTCGCGTCCGAGTTCGACACGCTCGACGAGCTCACCGCCGACCTGCGCGAGCAGGTCGCGGGCATCAAGACCTCGAACCAGGCCGTGGCCGCGCGCGACGAGCTCCTCAAGGCGCTCACCGAGGCCGTCGAGATCCCCGTCCCGAACGGCGTCGTCGAGGCCGAGGTGCACCGCCACCTCGAGTCCGAGGGCCGTCTCGAGGACGACGAGCACCGCGCCGAGGTCACCGTCGACGCGACGACCGCGATCAAGAACCAGATCCTCCTCGACACCCTCGCGGAGAAGCTCGAGATCAAGGTCGCGCAGAACGAGCTCCTCGAGTACCTCGTCCAGGCGTCGCGCCAGTACGGGATGGACCCGAACCAGTTCATCCAGTCGCTCGACCAGGGCGGCCAGATCCCGGCGATGGTCGGCGAGGTCGCGCGCTCGAAGTCGCTCGCGGTCGCGCTGCGCCAGATCGAGGTCAAGGACTCCGCGGGCAACGTCGTGGACCTCTCCGAGTTCATCGGCTCGGACGAGGAGGACGCCGGCGAGCTGCCCGAGGTCGTCGAGGAGGCCGCCGAGGTGGCCGCCGCCGAGGCCGTGACCGAGGAGCTCGCCGAGGAGGCCGTCGCCGAGGTCGAGGCCGAGGAGGCCGCCGCGGAGAAGCCCGCCAAGAAGACCGCGAAGAAGTCGTCGAAGAAGGCCGCGGACACCACCGAGGCCTGACGCGCCGAGCGTCGTCGCGACGGCCCCCGCACCCCTCCCCGGGGTGCGGGGGCCGTCGTCGTGCGGGCCCGTATGCGCTGTCGGCGAAAAGGGGCGCGGTCGGGACGAACGGTGGATGCCGTCCACGTTAGGGTCACTGCAACGGCGACGTCCCGGGGTTCGTCCCACGGACGGCGTGACCGGGGCCCCCGGGCCCCGAGGACGAGGAGCGACGAAGGAGATGGACGTGAACGATCAGCTGCTGCGGATGGACGCCGCAGGTCCCGTGGCGCGGGCGGAGAGCCCCGGTTTCGGCCTCAACGACTCCATCTACAACCGGCTCCTCAAGGAGCGCATCATCTGGCTCGGCTCCGAGGTGCGCGACGAGAACGCGAACGCGATCTGCGCCCAGATGATGCTCCTCGCGGCCGAGGACCCGGAGAAGGACATCTGGCTGTACATCAACTCCCCGGGCGGCTCCATCACCGCGGGCATGGCGATCTACGACACGATGCAGTACATCCAGCCCGACGTCGCGACGATCGCGATGGGCATGGCGGCCTCGATGGGGCAGTTCCTGCTGTCGTCGGGGACCAAGGGCAAGCGCTACGCGACGCCGCACGCGCGCGTCATGATGCACCAGCCCTCGGGCGGCATCGGCGGCACGGCGACGGACGTGCGCATCAACGCCCAGCTCATCATGCACATGAAGCAGGTGCTCTCCGAGCTCACGGCCGAGCAGACCGGCCAGCCGCTCGAGAAGATTCTCAAGGACAACGACCGCGACAGCTGGTTCACGGCCCCCGAGGCCCTCGAGTACGGCTTCATCGACCACGTCGTCACGAACGCGTCGGCCGTGACGGGCGGCGGCGGCACCACGGGCGCGTGAGCCCGACACCGGCACCGCGCCCCGCACCCCCGTCGTCCCACCTGAGGAGAACCCCGTGAGCATCGAGTCCCAGTACCTCTCCACCGCCCAGCGCCTCGCCGGCGCGGGCGCCCGCCCGGGCGGCGTCGCGCTCCCCGGGGGCGCGCCGTCGGCCCGCTACGTGCTCCCGCAGTTCGAGGAGCGCACCGCGTACGGCTTCAAGCGCCAGGACCCGTACACGAAGCTGTTCGAGGACCGCATCATCTTCCTGGGCGTCCAGGTCGACGACGCGTCCGCCGACGACGTCATGGCCCAGCTCCTCGTGCTCGAGAGCCAGGACCCCGACCGCGACGTCATCCTCTACATCAACTCGCCGGGCGGGTCGTTCACCGCGATGACCGCGCTCTACGACACGATGCAGTACATCAAGCCGCAGATCCAGACGGTGTGCCTGGGCCAGGCGGCGTCGGCCGCCGCGGTGCTGCTCGCGGCGGGCCAGCCGGGCAAGCGCCTCGCGCTGCCGAACGCGCGCGTGCTCATCCACCAGCCCGCGATGGAGGGCGGCGGCTACGCGCAGGCCTCGGACATCGAGATCCACGCGAACGAGCTGATCCGCATGCGCGAGTGGCTCGAGGACACCCTGGCCCTGCACTCCGGCAAGACCGTGGAGGACGTGCGCCAGGACATCGAGCGCGACAAGATCCTCACCGCCGCCCAGGCGAAGGACTACGGGCTCGTCGACCAGGTGCTCGAGAGCCGCAAGGCCGTCGCGCTCAACCGGCCCTGACGGCGGCCGGGACACCCCGGGACGACGACCTCCACCGCGCCGCCGGCTCCTCCGGGACCGGCGGCGCGGCGCGTTCCCGGGACGTCGCGACCGTTGCACAGATGTGACCTGCGCACGGGGAGCCCACCTGACAACGGGGGGTCCGTGGTGTGGAATGGGAGAAGGACCCGCTCGGACGTGGCGCCGGTCCGGCCGTCGTACCCGACGGGCCGGGCGGGACCACCCGGACAAGGAGACGCGTAGTGGCTCGTATCTCGGACGGCGCCGACCTGCTCAAGTGCTCGTTCTGCGGAAAGTCGCAGAAGCAGGTCAAGAAGCTCATCGCGGGCCCCGGCGTGTACATCTGCGACGAGTGCATCGACCTGTGCAACGAGATCATCGAGGAGGAGCTCGCCGAGGCGAGCGAGCTCGGCCTCGTCGACCTCCCCAAGCCCCGCGAGATCTTCGACTTCCTCGGTCAGTACGTCATCGGTCAGGACGCCGCGAAGCGGGCCCTGGCCGTCGCCGTCTACAACCACTACAAGCGCGTCCAGGCGGGCGAGTCGACGAAGGCGTCCGACGACCCGGACCACGTGGAGCTGGCGAAGTCGAACATCTTGCTGATCGGTCCGACGGGGACGGGCAAGACGTATCTGGCGCAGACGTTGGCGCGGATGTTGAACGTGCCGTTCGCGATCGCGGACGCGACGGCGT
>Ga0160434_100039_pt1 | contig 109732 bp, 98 predicted proteins | sample HID1973I_E0MG_FD_108273 | JGI IMG/M metagenome (GOLD analysis project Ga0160434, IMG submission 108273) | Enriched mosquito-associated microbial communities from UW Madison campus, WI, USA - HID1973I_E0 MG | ecosystem: Host-associated > Arthropoda: Insects > Digestive system > Unclassified ... | reverse complement strand
ACCGGCGCGCCGATCATCTTGGCCACGTCGGTGCAGTACAGCGTCGAGCGGGCATCGTCGCGCGCGCTGGTGGTGAAGCCGATCTGGTTGTTGATGACGATATGCACGGTGCCGCCGACCGCGAAGCCGCGGGCCTGCGACATCTGGAACAGCTCCATCACCACGCCCTGGCCGGCGAACGCCGCGTCGCCGTGGATCAGCACCGGCAGCACTTCCTTGCGGGAGGCGTCGCCGAAGCGCTCCTGGCGCGAACGCACCGAACCGGCGACCACCGGGTCGACGATTTCCAGGTGCGAGGGGTTGAAGGCCAGCGCCAGGTGGATCTGCTTGTCGTCGCCGACCGCGATGTCGGCCGAGAAGCCCATGTGGTACTTGACGTCGCCGGTATGCGCGCGGTCGTCGTGGGCGTGCTCGAACTTGCCTTCGAACTCGTCGAACAGCTTGCGCGGGTTCTTGCCCAGGGTGTTGACCAGGACGTTGAGGCGGCCGCGGTGGGCCATGCCGATCACCACGTCCTTGACGCCGTTCTGGCCGGACTGGCGGACCAGCCCGTCCATCATCGGGATCAGCGCATCGCCGCCTTCCAGCGAGAAGCGCTTCTGGCCGACGTACTTGGTGTGCAGGTAGCGTTCCAGGCCCTCGGCGGCGGTGAGCCGTTCCAGGGTGCGGCGACGGCTGTCGGCGTCACCGGCGATCTTGCCGCCGACGTTCTCCAGGCGCTGGTAGATCCACTGGCGCTGGTCGAACTCCGGGATGTGCATGAACTCCACGCCGATCGTGCTCGCGTACGTCGCCTTGAGGCGGGCGAGCAGGTCGCGCAGCTTCATCCGCGGCTGGCCGCCGACGCCGCCGGTGCTGAACTCCGCATCGAGGTCGGCCTGCGAGAGGCTGTGGAACGGCAGGTCCAGGTCCGGCGGATTGACCGGCGGGGTCAGGTCCAGCGGGTCCAGGCGCGCACCGAGGTGGCCGCGCGAGCGGTAGGCGGTGATCAGGCGCCCGACATTGCGTTCGCGCTCATCGCTGGCGCCACCGGCCAGGCCGGCGTTGGCCGCATTGCGTGACGCCGCGCCGATGTGCGCGATGACCGCCGAGTGCGGCACATCGCCCGCTTCGCGGCCCTTGAAGCCGTCGAAGTAGGTCTTCCACTTGGGATCGACACTGTCGGGAGAGACGAGGTACTGCTCGTAGAGGTCCTCGACATAGGAGGCGTTGCCGCCGGCGAGCTGTGAAGACTGCGCAAACTGCTTCAGGAGATTGTCCACGATGGTAAGTCGGGTCACTTGGGAGTGGGGGCTGGCTACAGCAGGCCACGGATCCAGCTCGAGGCCGGCGGCGGGCGAGGGCTAAGCCCGAAAATTATACCCCCACGCGCCGGCAAGAGGGCGTATCCAGTCTGGCGTCAAGATGGCCCGCGGTCAGCCCTGCGACAGAGAAGCGGAGATCGCATTGTCAGATGCCGAGGACGCGATGCTCGCTCCACAGGCGGCTGCGCTCCCATATCTGCTCGAAATGCGCACGCAGCTGGCGCGCGCGTGCAGCACCTTCCAGCCACACCTCGCCGTCGTCGTGGCGGCTGCCCGTAGGACGAAAGTAGTAGGCGCTGCCGTCACCGACCAGATACGCCGAAGGATAGCTGGCATCGACCGGATCGCTGACGGCGCGGAACTGGAACACCGTGGGCAGGCGCTGGGCCAGGCGCAGCAGCGGTGCGTCGAGCAGCTGCGAGCTGGTGGTGTCCTGCAGCAGGCAACGGACCTGGTGGGCGTGGCGCAGGGTTGCGAAGCGTCGTAGCGCGGCCTGCACCGGCCGGGCGTCCAGCAGGCCGGGATCCAGTGCACGGCTGTAGATCAGCAATTCGCGGCGCAGCGGGGTGACCAGGGCGGCCACGCTGTCGATCGCGCTGGCGAGGTTCTCCACGGCCATCGGCCCGTCCAGCCGACGGTGCAGCAGCGGGTCGCGGTCGTGGCCGGGGTCGCTGGCCGGCAGGAACCCGGCGGAGGCCAGCAAGGCCCGGGTGGCCTGCGCGGCGCTGGCGATCACGACCGGCCAATGCCGCTGCCGGGCCGTGTCGAGCAGGGCCGCGAGTACCGCACGGCCCACGCCCTGGCCACGCCAGTCCGGCACCACCCCGAGTCGGCCGACCCGTCGATCGGGGGTCAGGCGGCCGGCGCCGATCGGCCGGCCGGCCGTATCGCGGGCCAGTACATGCAGGCTCAGCGCGTCCAGCGCATCCCATTCGCGTGCCAGCGCTACGTCGCCGTTGGCCAGCGCCTCGTTGCGCAGCGCGAGCACGTCGGTGGCGCGGGCGCCGCCTTCACAGTGCTCGAGCAGGAACGGGGCGCCGGCGTTCACGCGCGCGATCCGCCGGGCCGGGTGTCCTCGTCCTCATCGGACTCGTCCTCGTCTTCGCGGTCTTCTTCTTCCTCGAGTACGTGTTCGGGCTCGTCGTCGGAATCGTCCGGCGTGTCTTCCGGGTCGACGCTCGGGTCGATCTCGTCGTCGTTCTCTTCGTCGTCGTTCCAGGTCGACTGGCCGGCGCCGTTGCCTTCCAGGCCCACGCTCGCGTCCTCGTCTTCGTCGTCGATGTCCTGTTCCGGATGGCCGGCCGCGTAGTGGCCCAGTTCGACCAACGACAGCAATGCGGCGCGGCCGCGTTCGGACAGCGCGCCATAGCCGTCGATATCGATCTCGTCGCCGCCGGCCAGGCGTTGCGCATCGCGCAGGGGCAACGCGAACGAATGCCCGCTGACGAACAACAGGGCGCCGCGGCGTGCGCGCCGCCAGGCCACGCGCGACCACGGATGGCGGTACAGCACGGCGCCATCGGCCAGTGCCTGCACCAGTTCCGCGGCGTCCGGCGACTGCGGCGGCGGCGCGATGTCGCCGGACGCGCGATAGGTGGTGATGAAGCGCCCGAACCAGTCGCCGAGCCGATCGCTGTCGTTCATGCGGATCGCGTTGAGTGCCTGGACCGCGCGGGTCATCGCTGCATCGTCGATCTCGTACGGATCGGCCGGCGCGGCCAGGTCTTCGTCGTGATAGCGGATCGCTTCGTCGGCATCGACGATCAGATTGTCGAGGTAATCGCTGATCAGCTCGGCCGCGGCCGGTGCCCGCATCCCGATCGAATAGGTGAGGCAGGGGTCCTCGGCCACGCCGTGGTGCGGCACCAGCGGCGGCAGGTAGAGCATGTCGCCCGGGCCCAGCACCCAGTCGTGAGTGGGGCGGAATTCGCGCAGCAGCTTGATGTCGACGTCGTCGCGGAAATCCAGCGGCGGCGCCTTGCGCCCCATCGCCGCGCGCGCGTCGATCTGCCAGCGGCGATGGCCGAAGCCCTGCAGCAGGAACACGTCGTAATGGTCGACATGGGCGCCGACCGAGCCGCCGGTGGCCGCGAAGCTGATCATGATGTCGTCGATGCGCCAGCGCGGCAGGAAGTCGAACTGCTGCAGCAGCGCGCGCACGTCCGGGTCCCACTTGTCCACGTCCTGCACCAGCAAGGTCCAGTCGTGGTCCGGCAGGGCCGGGAATTCCTCTTCCTGGAACGGGCCGCTGCTGACCTGCCAGTCGTCGCTGGCGCGCTCATGGCGGATCAGCCGGGCCAGCACGCCCTCTTCGCAGGCCAGGCCGGCCAGGTCTTCGGGGCTGACCGGGCTCTGGAAGCCGGGAAAGGCGCCGCGGATCAGCAGCGGCCGCTTGTGCCAGTAGTCGCGCAGGAAGCGTGCGACCGGCATGCCGAGCGGGTGCTGGGCGGTGGCCTGGATCTCGAACGGCGGGGCGGTGGGGGTCTTTTTGTTGTTTTTCTTCATGGCGCGGGGTCTTGCAGCGGAGGGAGCACGGCGGCCATGGCTGCCGGCGAGGGCATTGTCGCCCAGCAGGGTGTTCAGCCGCGGTCGGCGATCGCGTCGTAGCCGATCGCGCTGAAGCGGATCAGGCACCAGCCATGGCCGAACGGATCCGCGAGCCGGACCAGGTCGCCCCAGGCGGCGCGGCGCACGGTGGTCCGGGCCCGGCCCGGCGCCTGCGCTTCGGCCGCCGGCAGGTCGTCGGCGCGGAAGCCGCAGGCCAGCGCACGCTCCAGCGCGGCTTCCAGGTCGTCGACGACCACGTCCAGGTGCACCGGCGTCCAGTGGCGGGCGTACTCGCGCGGCTGGCCGGCCGCGCCGGGGCTGCCCGCGGGCTGGGCCAGCAGGTAAACGGGGACGCCGGCGCCCAGTAGTTCAAGCCCGGCCTCGCCGAAGCGGCGACCGGCGCGCAGGCCGAAGGCGTCGCAATACAGGCGCTCGGCGGCGACCAGGTCCGGGACATCGAGGTTGACCAGCAGTTGCATTCCGCGTCCTCCTCCCTACGCCCTTGCTGGTGGCTGCCCCTGGCAAGGGTCAGCGCCCGCCGGCAAGCCCGGCCGTCGGCGGAGCTGGCGCCGACGCGGCGGTCAGATCGAACCGGCCAGGCGCTCGGCCAGGCCGACATAGCCGCCCGGGGTCAGGTCGCGCAGGCGCTGGCGGGCCTCGGCGGGCAGCTCCAGGGTCTCGACGAAGGCGCGCATCGACTCGGCGGTGATGCCTTGGCCGCGCGTCAGCGCCTTGAGCTGTTCGTAGGGATTGGGCAGCCCGTGGCGGCGCATGACCGTCTGCACGGCCTCGGCCAGCACCTCCCAGGCGGCATCCAGGTCGGCGTCCAGGCGCTGCGGGTTCACCTCCAGCTTGCCCAGGCCCTTGCCCAGCGAGTCCAGCGCGACCACGGTGTGGCCGAAGGCGGTGCCCAGGGCGCGCAGCACGGTCGAATCGGTGAGGTCGCGCTGCCAGCGGCTGATCGGCAGCTTCGCCGAGAAGTGCTCGAACAAGGCATTGGCCAGGCCGAAATTGCCCTCGGCGTTCTCGAAGTCGATCGGGTTGACCTTGTGCGGCATGGTCGACGAACCGACTTCGCCTTCCTTGAGCCGCTGCTTGAAATAGCCCAGCGAGATGTAGCCCCAGACGTCGCGCGCCAGGTCGACCAGGATGGTGTTGGCGCGGCGCGCGGCATCGCCGATCTCGGCGACGTTGTCGTGCGGCTCGATCTGGGTGGTGTAGGGGTTGAACACCAGCCCCAGGCCCTCGACGAAGCGCTGCGCGAACGCCGGCCAGTCCACGTCCGGGTAGGACACGACATGGGCGTTGTAGTTGCCGACCGCGCCGTTGATCTTGCCGGTCAGCTCGACCGCGGCGATCTGCGCGCGCTGGCGCTGCAGGCGCGCGACCACGTTGGCCAGTTCCTTGCCCAGGGTGGTCGGCGAGGCGGTCTGGCCGTGGGTGCGCGAGAGCATCGGCTGCGCCGCCTGCGCGTGCGCCATCGCACGCAGCGTGGCGATCACCGCGTCCAGCGACGGCAGTAGCACGTCGTTGCGGGCCTGGGCCAGCATCAGCCCGTAGCTGAGGTTGTTGATATCCTCGCTGGTGCAGGCGAAATGCACGAATTCCAGCGCCGGACCCAGCTCGGCATCGTCCTTGAGTTGCTCCTTGATGAAGTACTCCACCGCCTTGACGTCATGGTTGGTGGTGCGCTCGATCTCCTTTACGCGTGCGGCGTGGGCGACCGAGAAGCCGTCGGCGAGCGCGCGCAGCTTCTGCGTGGCGGCCGCGCCGAACGGGGCGAGCTCGACGATGCCCGGCTCGGCGGCCAGCGCCAGCAGCCACTCCACTTCCACCTTCACGCGGGCGCGGATCAGGCCGTATTCGGAGAAGATCGGACGCAGCGCGTCGACCTTGGCGGCGTAGCGGCCGTCGAGCGGGGACAGGGCGAGCAGGGCGGATTCCGTCATGGGGGCGAGCTGGGGCGGGCGGCAGGGGCGCACATTCTACGCCGTGGCCCCCGAGGCGTGGCCGCGGCGGCGGGGTCCCGCGCTTGAGCGGGCGCGGGCGGCTCGCACCGCCGGTACGCAGCGTTGCCCGCCGTCGCTGGGCGGGGCCCGAACGCGCGCGTATCGTGTGCGGGGTCAGCCAGTGGGCATGCAGCCCGCAGCCAGCGCAAGGACGCCATGGCCCATGCCATGGCCCATTCCCCCTCAAGCAATGCAGTGCGGAGATGCGTATGAGCGACAAATTCAGGACCGAACACGACAGCATGGGCGAGCTGCAGGTGCCCGCCGATGCGTTGTGGGGCGCGCAGACCCAACGCGCGGTGCAGAACTTCCCGGTGTCGGGCCAGCGCATGCCGCGCGGTTTCATCCGCGCGCTGGGCGTGATCAAGGGCGCCGCCGCGCAGGCCAATGCCGAACTCGGCCTGTTGCCCAAGGGCGTGGCCAAGGCGGTCCAGCAGGCCGCGCAGGCGGTGGCCGACGGCGAGCACGACGCGCACTTCCCGATCGACGTCTACCAGACCGGTTCGGGCACCTCTTCGAACATGAACGCCAACGAGGTGATCGCCACGCTGGCCTCGCGGCTGCTCAAGGCCGGTTCGGGCAAGGCCAAGGTGCACCCGAACGACCACGTCAACCTGGGCCAGAGTTCCAACGACGTGATCCCCACGGCGATCCGGGTATCGGCGCAGTTGGCCACGGTCGAGCAGTTGCTGCCCGCGTTGAAGCATCTGCGCAAGACCATCGACAAGCGCGGCAAGGGCCTGGGCAAGGTGGTCAAGACCGGCCGCACCCATCTGATGGATGCGATGCCGCTGACCTTCCAGCAGGAATTCGGCGCCTGGTCGGCGCAGATCGCCTCGGCCGAGGCGCGCATCGAGGACAGCCTCAAGCGTTTGCGGCGGCTGCCGCTGGGCGGCACCGCGATTGGTACTGGCATCAACGCCGATCCGCGTTTCGGCGGCAAGGTCGCCAAGCTGCTGTCGGGCACGGTCGGCACGCGCTTCGAAAGCGCCGAGGACAAGTTCGAAGGACTGGCCGCGCAGGACGATGCGGTCGAATTGTCCGGCCAGCTCAACGCGACCGCGGTGGCGTTGATCAAGATCGCCAATGATCTGCGCTGGATGAATTCCGGTCCGCTGGCCGGGCTCGGCGAGATCGAGCTGCCGGCGTTGCAGCCGGGTTCTTCGATCATGCCGGGCAAGGTCAACCCGGTGATCCCCGAGGCGACCGTCATGGCTTGCGCGCAGGTGATCGGCCACCACACCGCGATCACGGTCGCCGGCCAGACCGGCAACTTCCAGCTCAACGTGACGCTGCCGCTGATCGCGCTCAACTTGCTGGATTCGATCGGATTGCTGGCCAACGTGTCGCGACTGCTGGCCGACTCGGCGATCGCCGGCCTGAAGGTGCGCCAGGAGCGCGTGCGCGAGGCGCTGGACCGCAACCCGATCCTGGTCACCGCGCTCAACCCGATCATCGGCTACGAGAAGGCCGCCGCGATCGCCAAGCGCGCCTACAAGGAAAACCGGCCGGTACTGGAAATCGCCCGCGAAGACAGCGGCCTGCCCGAGGCCGAGCTGCGCAAGCTGCTGGATCCGGCCGCGTTGACCCGAGGCGGCATCCACGCGGGCGGCAGCGGTGGCGGCTAAGGCCGCTCCCTGGCCCTAAAATCACGCTGTAGCCCCTTGTAGGAGCGGCTTCAGCCGCGCCCCGATGTTGTCGGCGGTCGCGGCTGAAGCCGCTCCTACAGTGCAACCTCAGGCTTCATGGAGACTGTCAGGTTTCGTCGCGGGGCAGGCGCCGTAGCTGTTCGACGGTGCGAGCGAGCGACCGCGTGCGTTTGAGGGTGCGATGGCTTTCACCCCACATGATTTCGACGCCGTCGCCCAGTTCCTCATAGACCGGCAAGAGGTCTGTCACGCCCTCGAATCGCCATTGCACATCGACGGCCTCCGGGCCGCCCTTGTAGGGCTCCGTTTGTTCCTCGCCGATTGCAACCAGTTTGCGATACGCCTCTTCGAGCGAATCCGCCCGGATCAGCGCGGTGTTCTCCCAGACGAGGAATTCGGCCTGCGGATCGTCGTTGTCGGGATCGTCCAGTTCGATGAAACGTAGCTGGTAGGTGCCGACATACCAGCCCACCGGCGAGACATCGGAGTCGTACCTGGAGGTCATGGGCGTGGGCCGCGCATCCGTTGGCTTTCAGCGCCGCTCGCCCTGCAGGTTGCCGAAGCTCTCGCGATACGGCTGCAGCGCCGGGATCTGCCGCATCAACTCGTCCTGCAGCGATTGCACCTGCGGGCTGGGCTGCAGCGGCAGCGGCTTCATCGCCGGGTCGGCCGGCGCCTCGGCCACCGCCGCCTGGCGCAGCATCTGCAGGTGGCCGAACAACTGCTGCAACTGCGCGCGCTTGGCGGCGTCGAGCGGAATCTCGATGTCGTCGATGCGCAGCTTGCCCTCGGGGGTGATGTCGGCATTGGGGGCCGGCACGCGGCGCAGCTGCACGTTCTCGCTGGTCACCGACACGCGCGGCTTGGAACGCTCGGCGCGCGCGCTCGATTGCTGGCCGCAGGCCACCAGCAGCACGGTCAGCGACAGCAGCGTGGCAAGGAGGAACTTGTTCATGGGGGCGGCCGAAAGCGGATTCGGCGCCCATTCTAGACTGCCGGCCCGCGCCTTCCGACCCGGGCCGGCGATTGCATCAGTCAACGCGACATTCGGTCACGTCCTTGCGGTCCAGCCCTGCGTACGGCTTGAACTGCGGGACCTGCGCGACCGCCGCGTCCTGCGCCACGCGCAGCGCCTCGACGTTGTCGCAGAGCTTCTTGGCCTTCTGCTTGATCTGTTCGGCGCGCGCCTCGACCTTCTCGCCGATCTTGTCGGTGTCGCCGTTGAAGATGCCCTTGATCGCTTCGCCAGCGGCATCGACGCCGAGCTTGGCGCCTTCCTTGCCGACTTCGATGCCGGCCAGGGTGATCGCCTGCAGTTGCTTGCGATAGCCGGTCATCGCCGTGCGCTGGGCATCGGTGGTGGTGACGGTCTTGCCATCGATCTGCAGGTCGCCGGCGGCGGTGATCGTGGCGGTCGGCTGATCGTCGCGGTGCAGGGTGACGGTATCGCCGTTGAAGGTGATGGCGCTGCCGCTGAGGTGATCGTCCTTGACCACGGTGCGGTCGGAAGCGTCATGGCGGTCGCAGGACGTCAGCAAGAATGTGCCGGCCAGCAGCAGCGGCAGTGCAGCGGCACGGATGAGCGGGGCGGTCATGCTCAGTCCTCCTTCGGCACGGAAATCTTGCCGCGCACGCCGCTGCGATTGATGTCGCCGCTGCCCTTGCGCGAAACGGTCAGGTCGCCGCCGACATCGCGCACGCCCAGGTCGCCCGAGCCGATCGACTCCACGCTCACGCTGCCGGTGACTGCGCTGACGTCCACGTCGCCGGAGCCGATCACGCCGATCTTGACCGAGCCCTGCACGCCGTCGAGATCCAGATCGCCGGAGCCGACCGTGCCAACCTCGGCCGCGCCGCGGATCTGCCGGGCAGTGAAGTCGCCCGAGCCGACCGAGCTCACCTTCAGCGCACCGATGCGCTCCAGGGTGACGTCGCCGGAGCCGACCTTGGCGGTAACCGCGCCCTTGACGTCGCGCACTTCCACGTCGCCGGAGCCGGTTTCCACCTCCAGCGACGCCAGCCCGCTGGCGTCGACATCGCCGGAGCCGATGTCCAGGCGCACCGGCAGGCTGTCGGGCACGCTGGCGCGGATGTCCAGGTAGGCGTAGCTGTTGCCGAAGGAAATGCCCCAGCCCGCGGTTTCGCGTTCCAGCGTCACGATGAGCTCGTCGCCAACCTTGCGCTGGGTCAGCGTCAGTTGCTTCAGCAGTTCGGGGTTGGATGCGCAGGCCCGGCCGCTGGCCTGGCCGGCCGCGCCCGGCGCGCCCTTCAGGTGCAGGTCGTGCGAGTTGACCTCGAACAGCACACGCTTGACGCCGGCCAGATCGAGCTTGAGGTCGCGAGGCGCGCTGGCCTTGCAGTGGTCTTCGTCGGCCATGGCGATGCCGGGCAGGGCCAGCAGCGTGCACAGGGCGAGGGTCATGCGCATGGGTGTTCCTCCGTGAAGATGCAGAGAACTTGCAAAGAAGAAGCGGCGCACGCTTGGAACGTGCGCCGCAAGGGAGCGGTCGATCAGTTGTCGTCGCGCCAGCGCCGCATGTAGACCGCCCCGGCGATCAGCGCCAGCCCGATCACCACGCCGATCCACAGGTCGGCGGTGGCGAAGGCGCGCCAGCTGTCGGTGAGGTCGATCGCACGCGCCAGCTCGTCGGGTGTGTTGATCTCGGTGCCGGCATGAGCCTCGCCGATGCGCGCGTACCAGATGCCCGGCGCCACGCTGAGCAGGCCGCGGAACACCACCACGTACCAGACCAGGTCGTGACGGATGTTCAGGCCCGGCAGGATGCCCATCATGCTGACGATCACGCAGGCCAGGATCGGGATCAGCACCGCCCACAGGAAGGGCTTGCTGCGCGCCCAGGCCGAGCAGAACATCAGCCAGCCGATGGTCGGCAGCGACCACGCGACGTAGACCGGCAGTACCGAGATCACCCCGCCGATGATGCGCAGCGGATGCGAGTGGGTGAACACCGCGGTGCCCGCCGGCAGGCCGTTGACGGTCACTGTCAGCGCGGTGACCACCCACATCGCCACGCCGATCACCAGGCCCACCGCCACCGCCAACACCGGCGCCAGCAACAGCGCCCAGGCGGCCTTGGACAACACGGTCTGGGTATCGGACAGCGGCATCGACTTCCAGAACAGCACGCTGCGGTCGCGGCGGTCGTCGTAGAGCGCACCCAGGGAATAGAAGAACACCACGAAGGCCAGCACCACGCAGGCCAGGATCACCCCGGCCAGCATCACCCCGTCGCCGAAGGCGCCGAGCACTTGCTGGATCTTTTCCGGGCTCTCGTCCAGGTTGAAGCCGCCGCCATGCTTGCGGCCGATGATCGAGCCGATCACCGCCAACAAGGTGTACAGGCCGACCACGATCGCACCGGTGATCACCGGCGCCCACAGGAAGCCGCCGCGGTGTTCCCAGAACTCGCGCTTGAGCAGCCAGCCGAACGTACCGGTCGGGGTCACTTTTGCATTGGCGGTGTTCATGCGTAGGTTCCCTTCATGATGGCGACGAACAGGTCGGCCAGGCCGGGGTTGCGGGTCTCGCCGATCGCGGCGAGCTGGCTGCGCGGGACGCCGTCGAACAGCAGCACGCTCTTGCCGAAGGGCAGGCCGCGTTCGTCGATCGGCGACAGGCTGCGCGCCTGCGTCACGGTGTCGGCGTTGACCAGCACTTCCGTGTAGCGGTCGGACAGGTGCTCCATTTCGGCATTGAGCACGATCTTGCCGTCGCGGATGAACAGCACGTCGGTGAGGATGTGTTCGATCTCCTCGACCTGGTGGGTGGTGATGACGATGGTCTTCTGCTCGTCGAAGTAGTCCTCCAGCAGGCGCTGGTAGAACTGCTTGCGGTACAGGATGTCCAGGCCCAGGGTCGGCTCGTCGAGCACCAGCAGGCGCGCATCGATGGCCATCACCAGTGCCAGGTGCAGCTGCACGATCATGCCCTTGGACAGTTCGCGCACGCGCAGCTTGGGGGTGAGCTGGGTATTGGCCAGGAAGCGCTCGCACTTGGCGCGGTCGAAGCGCGGGTGCACGCCGGCGACGAAGTCGATCGCTTCGCCGACCCGCAGCCAGCGCGGCAGCACCGCCACGTCGGCGATGAAGCAGACATCGTTCATCAGCGCGTCGCGGTGGGTGCGCGGGTCCAGGCCCAGCACCTTCAGCTCGCCCTCGAACGGGGTCAGGCCGAGGATGGCTTTCAGCGCGGTAGTCTTGCCGGCGCCGTTGGGCCCGATCAGGCCGACGATGCGGCCGGCGCCCACCGTGAAGCTGGTGTTGTCCAGCGCCAGTTTGTTGCGGTACGCCTTGCGCAACCCCTGCGCGTTGACGACGGTTTCTGCAGCGACGGCATTCATGGTGTCTTCCCCGAGAGCAGATCTTCCAATGACAGTCCCAGCCGCTGGATGCGTTCCACCACGGCCGGCCATTCTTCGTTGAGGAACCGTTCGCGCTCGCTGCCGCGCAGTTTGCGGGCCGCTTCCTCGGTCATGAACATGCCCAGTCCGCGCCGCTTCTCGACCAGCGCCTCGTCGGCGAGCTCCTGGTAGGCGCGCGAGACGGTGATCGGGTTCAGCTGGTACTCGGCCGCCACCTGGCGGACCGAGGGCAGGGCGTCGCCCGGCTTGATGATCCCGTCCAGCATCATCGCGATGACGCGATCCTTCAGCTGGCGGTAGATGGGAGCGCCGTCGCTCCACGTGATGTCGCTCATGATCAGCTCCGAGGACGCAGGGCTTGCGCGAAGGAGAAATAGGGCATCGACAACGAGGTGCGGCCGCGCCGGTTGGGACGGTTGGCGTCCTGGCGGGGTGGTGGCTCGGTTGGCGTCGCTGCGTTTTCCTCGTCCGCTCCCGAAACGCCATAATCGGCGCCGGTGTCCGTAGTCCGACCGGAAGCGGTTCCCAGCCAGCCACCCGTGAGCAGGGCGCCGCCGGTCAGCAGCAGCATCAATGGAAGCGATCGCCTGAATAGCTTGCTGTTCATTGCGGTCCCCCTGCAGTGGATGGCTGGTGTTGTATGTAACTATAACACCAACACGCACGGAGTCAAGCGACTGTCATACCCAACCAATGGCAGGGGTCGTCCCCAGCCTCCAAAGTCAATAGGGTGAATCCGATGTTTTCGAGCAAGAAACTGTTTTTCCTGGGTTTTCTGGCCGTCATCTGCGGCGGTGCGGTCGCCGCCGCGCCGGCGTTGCTGGACCTGGACTACCGTCCGCTGACCGGCAAGGCCGCCGTCAATCTGAACAAGACCTACGGCGGCAAGGTGCTGCTGGTGGTGAATACGGCGAGCAAGTGCGGATTCACGCCGCAATACGAAGGCCTGGAAGCGCTGCAGCAGCGTTATTCCGCGAAGGGCTTCGACGTGCTCGGCTTCCCCTCGAACGATTTCAAGGGCCAGGAACCTGGCGACGAGAAGCAGATCCAGGAGTTCTGCACGCTGACCTACGGGGTGAAATTCCCGATGTTCGAGAAGGTGCACGTGCTCGGCGCCGAGGCGACCCCGCTGTACCAGCGCCTGACCGCGTCCACCGGGGTGGCCCCGGGCTGGAATTTCCACAAGTATCTGGTCTCGCGCGACGGTCGGGTGGTTGCCCAGTTCCCAAGCAAGATCAAGCCCGATGATCCGGCCCTGATCGCGGCCATCGAGCACGAACTGCAGGCGCCCGCCCAGGCCCGCTGAGCACGTTCACAACCGCGCCGCGCATGCGACAATGCCGGCCCCTCGCCGTGCGGCGGCGTTCTAAACACTCCAGGAAATCGCAGCAAATGAAGATGGGAATGCGCGGCGCGGCAGCGTCGCTGATGATCGTGGCAATGGCGGCCTCCACGCCGGCGATGTCGCAGCAACCGGCCGCGACTTCTGCGGCAGCCAAGGAGAAATCCGTTTTGACCACTGACCGCGAGAAAGTCAGCTACGCCATCGGCCTGGATGTGGCCCGTTCGTTCGAGCCCGTCGCCCAGGACATCGACCTGAATGCCCTGCAGCGCGCCATCGCCAACGCGTTCGCCGGCGGCAAGCCGCTGTTGTCCGATGAGCAGACCCAGGCCACCGACAGCGCGCTGCGGACCAGCCTGGCCGCACGCAACGGTCAGCCGGTCCCCGGCATGGCGCCGGGCAGCCAGCCGCCGGCCGTCAACAAAGAGAACGTCGGCCTGATGCTGGGCGACCGCGCGGTCGGCCCGTCGCTGGTGCGCATCAAGGAAGACATCGAGCTGCCGGTGCTGATCCAGGCCGTGCGCACGGTGTTCGAGAAGGGCACGCCGTTGATGAGCCAACAGGATGCCGCGGCCACGCTGCAGGCCTTCGGTACCGCCAAGCAGGCCTCCGTCGCCGGCAAGAACCGCGACCAGGGCAATGCCTTCCTGGCCGAGAACAAGAAGCAGAAGGGCGTGGTCACCACTGCGTCGGGCCTGCAATACATGGTGCTGCGCCAGGGCAGCGGCGAGCGTCCGACCGCCACCAGCAAGGTGCGCGTCAACTACGAAGGCAAGTTGCTCGACGGCCAGGTGTTCGACAGCTCATACGGTCGCGGCGAGCCGGCCGAGTTCGGCCTGAACCAGGTCGTGGCCGGCTGGACCGAAGGCCTGCAACTGATGCCGATCGGTTCGAAGTACCGCTTCTGGATTCCGTCGAATCTGGCTTACGGTTCCAACGGCACCCCGGGTGGCCCGATCGGTCCTGACGCAACTTTGACTTTCGACGTCGAGTTGCTGGGTATCCTGCCGTAATCCCCCCAGCAAGAACGGAGTCCCCCCCTCCATGCGCGTTGCGATCTTCGGCACTGGCTATGTCGGTCTAGTCACCGGTACCTGTTTGGCAGAAGTAGGACATCACGTGGTCTGCGTCGATATCGACCAGGCCAAGGTCGAAGGCTTGAACCGGGGTGTGATCCCCATTTACGAGCCGGGCCTGGAGCCGATGGTGAAGGCCAACCACGCCGCCGGCCGCCTGCGTTTCACCACGGACGCGGCCGCGGCGATCGCCCACGGCGAAGTCGTGTTCATCGCGGTGGGAACCCCGCCGGACGAGGACGGCAGCGCCGATCTGCAGTACGTGCTGGCGGTGGCCCGCACGATTGGCCGGCACATCGAAGGCCCGACCACGGTGGTCAACAAGTCGACGGTGCCGGTGGGCACCGCCGACAAGGTCCGTGCGGCGATCGGCGAAACGCTGCGTGCGCGCGGCGTGGACTACGAGTTCGACGTGGTCTCCAATCCCGAGTTCCTGAAGGAAGGCGACGCGGTCGCCGACTGCATGCGCCCGGACCGCATCGTCATCGGCACCCGCCAGGCGCAGGCGATCGCGCGCATGCGGCGCCTGTACGCGCCATTCAACCGCAACCACGACCGCATCGTGCTCATGGACGTGCGTTCGGCCGAGTTGACCAAGTACGCGGCCAACGCGATGCTGGCGACCAAGATCAGTTTCATGAACGAGATCGCCAATATCGCCGAAAAAGTGGGCGCCGACGTCGAGCAGGTCCGCAAGGGCATTGGCTCGGATCCGCGCATCGGCTGGCACTTCATCTATCCCGGTGCCGGCTACGGCGGTTCGTGCTTCCCCAAGGACGTGCAGGCCCTGGCGCGCACCGCGCAGCAGTACGGCCACGAGCCGCGCCTGCTCAATGCGGTGGAAGCGGTCAACCACGCGCAGAAGGGTCATCTGTTCGAACTGATCCAGCGCCACTACGACCGTGGCGAGGACGAAGGCGTCGCCGGCAAGACCTTCGCCGTGTGGGGCCTGTCGTTCAAGCCCAACACCGACGACATGCGCGAGGCTTCCAGCCGCCGCCTGCTGGCGCAGCTGTGGGAGGCCGGGGTCAGCGTGCGCGCCTACGACCCCGAGGCCCGCCACGAGGCCGAGCGCATCTTCGGCGAGCGCGCGGACCTGGTGTTCTGCGACAACGCCTTCGATGCACTGGACGGCGCCGACGCATTGGTGGTCGTCACCGAATGGAAGCAGTTCCGCAGCCCGGATTTCGCGCGCATCAAACAGGCGCTGAAGGACGACGTGGTGTTCGACGGCCGCAATCTGTACGAGCCGGCGGACATCGAGGCGGCGGGCCTGGCCTACTACGCGATCGGCCGCGGCCGCTCGGTCGAAGGCAATCCCTTCCAGGGGTCGGCAACCCATGCATGAGCCGTCATCGGCGCTCGACCCGGCGCTGGAAGCGCGCCTGGTCGAGCTGGAAATGCGCCTCTCCTTCCAGGAGCAGGCGCTGGCCGAACTCAGCGAAGCGCTGGCGGACGCGCGCCTGACCGGGGCGCGCAATGCCGAACTCATCCGCCATCTGCTCGATGACCTGGGCAAGGTGCGCAGCACGCTGTTCGCCGATCCAGGCGATGAGCCGCCGCCGCCGCACTACTGATCCTCCTTCCTGTCTTCACGCAACAAGTCCTGATCTGCCGCCATGAGCGATACCCTCCGCGACCAGCTGCTGGGGCTGGGCTTCAAGCCCGCGCCCAAGCCCGAACGCAAGAATGACTCCCGCCCGCAGGGCAGCAGCGGCAAGCCACATCCAGGCCGGCCGCATGCCGGCAAGCCGGGAGCGGCCGCGCGCGCGCTGGGTCCGCAGGGGCAGCGCCCGCACGGCCAGGCGCCGCGAGGGCAGGGATCGCAGGGGCAGGCCGCGCACCCAGCAGGGCAAGGGCCGCAGTCCAGGACCGGCAAGCCGGGCCAGGGCAAGCCAGGCGGCCATGGCCGGCCGGACCAGGGCCCGGCCAAGCCGCGCTCGCGCGAGGATATCGACCTGGCCAAGGCCTACGCGATCCGCGCGCAGCGCGAGAAGGACGAACGCATCGAGGCCGAGCGGCTGAAGCAGGAAGAAGCGCGCCTGCGCCGCGAGGCCAAGGCGAAGCTGGAAGAACTGCTCAAGGACAAGGCGCTCAACCTGGCCGATGCCGACATCGCGCGCCATTTCCCTTATGGCGGCAAGATCAAGCGGATCTACGTCAGCGCCGAGCAGCTGAAATTGCTCAATGCCGGCGAACTGGGCGTGATCCAGTTCAACGGCCGCTACGTACTGGTCACCGCCGCGGTGCTGGCCGAGGCCGAGACGGTGTTCGCGCCGGCGATCGCGCTGAAGGTCGATCCGAACGCCACTGCCGAGGAAGATCCCTATGCCGACCCCCAATACCAGGTCCCCGACGACCTGGTCTGGTAACTGCCCGGCACGCGCGCTGCTGGGCGGCGCGTTGGCCCTGGCGCCGTGGATCGCCGCCGCGCAGGATGCGGCACCGTTTGACCGCCCCGGGATTGGGTTTGCCACCGAGGTGTTGGACGCGCGCGGGTTTGCCTGGGAGCAGGGCCTGCCGGATTTCAGCAGCGATCGCAGCGATGGCGTGGAAACGCGCCAATACGTGCTCGACAGCCGGTTGCGCCTGGGCCTGGGCGCGGGGCTGGAATTGCAGATCGCCAGCGACAGTTACAACTGGCAGCGCGGCAGCGTGCAGGCGCGTGGCGGCGGCGACAGCAGCGCAAGCCTGAAGTGGCAGTTGCCCGGCAGCGGCGAGCGCTTCGGCTGGGCCGTGCTGGGAACCTATGGGCTGGATACTGGCCGGGCACCGTTCTCCGACGAGGGCGCCAGCCGCGAACTGGGCGTGACCGCGTCGTGGGCGCTGGCTTCGCAACGCGCGATCGGGATCTACCTGGACTACCTCGATGCACCGGCCGGACACGTCTGGACGTTCTCGCCGAGTGTTACCTGCTACGACGACGGTCGGCTGGCCGCCTACGTGGAGGCCGGCTTCGGCGCCGGCAGCGAACGCGAACGCGTGGCCGGCGGCGGACTCACCTGGCGCTGGCGTCCGCAGGTCCAACTGGATGCCTCGTTGTTGCGCGGCTTGAGCCAAGACAGCACCGACTGGCAGGCTGGCGTGGGCGTGTCGATCGCCTTGCAGTAGCGCGAATACGCTGCGCCAGGCGCGGCCACGATCCGGACGGTTGCGACGCGCCGGCGGCGGCCGCGATACTTCGCCAGTCCGAAGCAGCGTTTGCGAGCCCGACCGCGTTGGAAGGTCGATGCGACCGCGGGCCGAGGAAGTTCCCTGGGTTGGCGTGCCAGCACGAGAGGGCCTATACCGGGACGCTGCGGAAGCGTCCCGCTCCATGACAGGGATACGGATGCACGGGTCCAGGCAAGGCGACGGTTATCTCCCCCATATCGATGGCCTGCGCGCGTTGGCGGTGCTGGCCGTCATCGTCTACCACCTGGACGCCGCCTGGCTGCCGGGTGGCTTCACCGGCGTCGATATCTTCTTCGCCATCTCCGGCTTCGTCGTGAGCGCCTCGGTCGACCGCCTGCCGCGGGTGGCGGCCGGCGCGGAGCTGCTGCGCTTCTATGCCCGCCGGTTGCGCCGCATCGCGCCGGCGCTCATCGTTTGCCTGTTGGCGACCGCGCTGGCGAGCCTGTTGTTCATCCCGGTGTCCTGGTTGAGCGAAACCAGTGAAAAGACCGGGCGCATGGCCTTCTTTGGCCTGAGCAACTGGGTGCTGGCGGCCACCGGCAACGACTATTTCTCGCCGCGCACCGATTTCAATCCGTATACGCACACCTGGTCGCTCGGCGTCGAAGAGCAGTTCTACCTGCTGTTCCCGCTGCTGTTCCTGGCGTGGAGCCGTTTTCGGCGGGGCTGGGCGTTGTCGCTGTTCGCGCTGGGGACTTTTGCTTCGATGGGCTATGCGGGATGGCAGGCGCAGGTGCCGGGCAACGAGATCGCCGCGTTCTACCTGACCACCACCCGGTTCTGGCAGCTCGGTCTGGGGGTATTGCTTTACCAGCTGCTGGCGATGCGCCCGCGACGCGAGGGCAGCGCGTGGTTCGATGCCGGCGTGCCATTGCCAGGCCTGCTGCGCAGCGTGTTGGTGGTCCTGGCCGTGGCCAGCGTCGGCTACGCGCTGTGGTATGCGCGGCCCGGCCATTCGCCGTGGATCGATGGCCTGTGGCCGGTGCTGGGCACGCTGGCCTTGATCGCGCTGCTGCACCGGCACAACCACGGTTGGGTGGGGCGTGCGTTGCAGGTTCCGGCGGTGTTGGCGATCGGCCGCTGGTCGTACTCGCTGTATCTGTGGCATTGGCCGGTGCTGGTGGTGCTGCGCTGGACCGTGGGCCTGGAATCGATCGGCAGCAAGTTGTTCGGTCTGCTGCTGACCTTCGGGTTGGCGGCCGCGTCCTATCGCTGGGTCGAGACGCCTTGGCGGCACGGTCGCCTGCGGGGCTGGCGCCATGGCCGTATCGTCGTCGCCGGCATCGGTGCGCTGGTACTGGCGGCGGCGCTGCAGGCGGCGTCGGTCGCGGCTACGCCCTATCTGTCATTGAGTACCGTCAGCCGCCATCCGTTGGACTGGTATGCGTATGCGCGCGGGATGCGCAAGGAATTCCCGCACTGCCGCCAGGTCTCGCAGAACCGGCAGGTCGAAGGCGTGCTGGTGCGCAAGTTCATGCGCGGCGAATGCAGCTTGCCGGCCGGCAGCGGTCGCCAGCTGTTCGTCGTTGGCGACTCGCATGCGGTGGCCTACAACGAGCTGTTGCGCCGCTACGCGGTGCTGGATGGCGGCCCGGTGCATCTGTACGCGGTGGGCGGCTGCGCGGTCGCCGGCATGCAGGGCAATCCGAGTGCCGGCTGCGAGGCCTTCCTGCGCGCCTCGCTGGCCGATGTGCTGGCGCTGGCGCATCCCGGCGACGTACTGTTGTTGCCGGGGCTGCGGGTGCCGCGCATCGCCGACCAGGATCGGGTGTTCGATATCCAGGCCAACCTCGAGCGGATCAACAGTGCCGATGCCGTGCACGCGCGCCAGGCCGACGCCGCGGCTGCGGTGGCGATGCTGCGACCGCTGGACGCGCATGGCGTGCGGATCGTATTCGAGGCGCCGAAACCGGTACTGCCGGCGCCGCCATATCGCTGCTCGGATTGGTTCAATCGCGGCAACGCGCTGTGTGCCGGAGGGCTGTCCATCGATCGTGCACAGATGGAGGCTTACCGTCGCCCGGCCCTGGACGCATTGCAGGTGATCGTCGGGGCGCTGCCGCATGCCAGTCTGTGGGACCCGCTGCCGCTGCTATGCGAGCAGCAGCGCTGCAGCGCCAGCCGCGACGGACGCCCGCTGTTCTTCGATGCCGACCACCTGAGCGGCTACGGCAACCGCTTCCTGCTGCCGCCGCTGCGCGAACACCTGGACCGGCCGGCGGCCGCGGCGCGGTGACGGGCTTGCTGTGGACCGCTCAGCAGTACTGTAGGAGCGGCTTCAGCCGCGACATGGGATCCCGCGGTCGCGGCTGAAGCCGCTCCTACATTGGGGCCATCCGCGTCGGCATTGGCTTACTCGGGGTCGTATGCCGGCGCAATGACGGGCTTACTGTGGACCGCTCAGCAGTACTGTAGGAGCGGCTTCAGCCGCGACAGGGGATCCGGCGGTCGCGGCTGAAGCCGCTCCTACATTGGGGCCTGCGGGCACCCGTGTCGGCGGTGGCCTACTCGGGGTCGTAGTCGAGGTTGGAGGCCAGCCAGCGCTCGGCCTGCGCCAGCTCCACGCCCTTGCGGCGCGCATAGTCGGCGACCTGTTCGCGCGACAGCCGGCCGACCACGAAGTATTGGCTGCGCGGATGGCTGAAGTAATAGCCCGACACCGCCGCGGTCGGCAGCATCGCGAAGCTTTCGGTCAGCGACATGCCGGTATGGCGGCCGGCATCGAGCAGCGCGAACAAGGTCTGCTTCTCGCTGTGCTCCGGACAGGCCGGATAGCCCGGGGCCGGGCGGATGCCGACGTATTGCTCGGAAATCAGCGCTTCGTTGTCCAGCGTCTCATCGCTGGCGTAACCCCAGAATTCGCGGCGCACGCGCTGGTGCAGGCGCTCGGCTAGCGCCTCGGCGAGGCGGTCGGCCAGGGCCTTGAGCAGGATCGCGTTGTAGTCGTCGTGCTCGGCCTCGAAGCGGGCCACGTGCGGTTCGATACCGATGCCTGCGGTGACCGCGAAGGCGCCGATCCAGTCCTGCAGGCCGGTTTCGCGCGGCGCGATGAAATCGGCCAGGCAGAAGTCCGGCCGCTCGACCGGCTTGTCGACCTGCTGGCGCAGGAAGTGCAGGGCGGTGGTGCCGGCGTCGGTGCTCACCTCCACGTCGTCGCCCTTGCCTTGGGCCGGCCACAGGCCGAACACCGCGCGCGCGGTCAGCCAGCGCTCGGCGACGATCCTGTCCAGCATCGCGCGCGCGTCGCGGTATAGCTCGGTCGCCTGGTTGCCGACGATGGCGTCGTCCAGGATCGCCGGGAACTTGCCGGCCAGTTCCCAGGCCTGGAAGAACGGCGTCCAGTCGATGATCTCGACCAGGTCCCGCAGCGGATAGTCGTCGAATACATGCAGGCCGGGCTGTTTCGGCGCCGGCGGCCGGTAGTCGTCCCAACCGCCGTCGAAGCGTTGCGCGCGCGCCTTCTGCAGCGACACCAGCCGCTTGGCGTCGCCGCGGTTGCGGTGGCGGGCACGGATCTCGGCGTAGTCGGCATCGTTGGCGGCGACGAAGGCCGCGCGCAGCTCGCGCGAGATCAGCGACTGCGCCACGCCGACCGCGCGCGAGGCGTCCTTCACCCAGACCGTCGGTGCGCTGTAGTGCGGATCGATCTTCAGCGCGGTATGCGCGCGCGAGGTGGTCGCGCCGCCGATCAACAGCGGGATGTCGAACTGCTGGCGCTGCAGTTCGCGCGCGACGTGCGACATCTCTTCCAGCGAGGGCGTGATCAGGCCGGACAGGCCAATCAGGTCCGCGCCTTCGGCGCGCGCGCGGTCCAGGATGGTCTGGGTCGGGACCATGACGCCGAGGTCGACGACGTCGAAGTTGTTGCAGGCCAGCACCACCCCGACGATGTTCTTGCCGATGTCGTGCACGTCGCCCTTGACCGTGGCCATGATGATCTTGCCGTTGCTCTTGGCGGTATCGCCGCTGCGCGCCTTCTCTGCTTCGATGTACGGCAACAGGTAGGCGACCGCTTTTTTCATCACCCGCGCCGACTTGACCACCTGTGGCAGGAACATCTTGCCGGCGCCGAACAGGTCGCCGACCACGTTCATGCCGTCCATCAGCGGTCCTTCGATGACGTCCAGCGGCCGGCTCGAGCGTACGCGCGCCTCTTCGGTGTCGGCCTCGACCCAGGCGTCCAGGCCATGCACCAGCGCATGCGCCAGGCGTGCATCGACCGGCTTTTCGCGCCAGGCGAGGTCTTCGACCTTGGCCTCGCCCTTCTTGCCCTTGTAGCGCTCGGCGATCTCCAGCAGGCGTTCGGTGCCATCGCGGCGGCGGTTGAGGATCACGTCCTCGACGCGCTCGCGCAGCTCAGGGTCGAGATCGTCGTAGATCGGCATGGCGCCGGCGTTGACGATGCCCATGTCCATGCCGGCGGCGATGGCGTGGTAGAGGAACACCGAGTGGATCGCCTGCCGCACCGTCTCGTTGCCGCGGAAGGAGAACGACACGTTGGACACGCCGCCGGATACATGGCAGTGCGGCAGCGTGCGCTTGATGATGCGGGTGGCCTCGATGAAGTCCACCGCGTAGTTGTCGTGCTCCTCGATGCCGGTGGCGACGGCGAAGATGTTCGGGTCGAAGATGATGTCTTCGGGCGGGAAGCCGACCTGCTCGGTGAGGATGCGGTAGGCGCGCGTGCAGATCTCGACCTTGCGCTGGCAAGTGTCGGCCTGGCCGGTCTCGTCGAACGCCATCACCACCGCCGCGGCGCCGTAGCGCAGCACCTTGCGCGCGTGCTCGATGAACAGCGCCTCGCCTTCCTTGAGCGAGATCGAGTTGACCACGCTCTTGCCCTGCAGGCACTTCAGCCCGGCCTCGATCACGCTCCACTTGGAGGAGTCGACCATCACCGGGATGCGCGCGATGTCCGGCTCGGACATGATCAGGTTGAGGAAGCGCGCCATCGCCTTTTCCGAATCGATCAGGCCCTCGTCCATGTTGACGTCGAGGACCTGCGCGCCGCTGGCGACCTGCTGGCGGGCGACTTCGACCGCTTCTTCGTAGCGTTCTTCCTTGACCAGTTTGCGGAACTGCGCGCTGCCGGTGACGTTGGTGCGCTCGCCGACATTGACGAACAGCAGGTCCGGGGTGATGACCAGCGGTTCGAGGCCGGACAGGCGGGTGGGGCGGATTTGCGAGGTGGAAGACATTCGGGGCTTGGCGCTCTGGCTGGGCGGAAGGGGCTTACGCCGCCTGGTCGAGGTCGAGGGGCAGGCGCCGCGGCGCGACATCGCGCACTGCTTCGGCGATCGCCTTGATATGCGCTGGCGTGGTGCCGCAGCAGCCGCCGACGAGATTGAGCAGCCCGGCGGTGGCGAACTCGTGCAGGGTGGCGGCCATTTCTTCCGGCGTCTCGTCGTATTCGCCGAAGGCATTGGGCAGGCCCGCATTGGGGTGCGCGCTGACATAGGCGCCGGCGACCGTGGCCAGGGTTTCGACGTGCGGGCGCAGGTCGCGCGCGCCGAGCGCGCAGTTCAGGCCGATCGACAACGGGCGGCTGTGCGCGACCGAAGCATGGAAGGCCTCGGCGGTCTGCCCGGACAGGGTACGGCCGGAGGCATCGGTGATCGTGCCGGAAATCATCACCGGCAGGCGCCCGCCGCGCGCGTCGAAGACTTCTTCGATCGCGAACAACGCTGCCTTGGCGTTGAGCGTGTCGAAGATGGTCTCGACCATCAGCGTGTCGGCGCCGCCGTCGATCAGGCCTTCGATGGCTTCGCGGTAGGTGGCGCGCAATTCGTCGAAGCTGGTATTGCGGAAGCCGGGGTCATTGACGTCCGGGCTGATCGAGGCGGTGCGGCTGGTCGGTCCGAGCACGCCGATGACGAAGCGCGGTTTGTCCGGCCGCCCTTGGGCAAGATCGCGCGCTTCGATGGCGTCGCAGCAATCGCGCGCCAGCCGCGCACCGGCCTTGTTGAGTTCATAGACCAGGTGCTGCAGGTGGTAATCGGCCTGGCTCACCGAGGTCGCGTTGAACGTATTGGTCTCCAGCAGGTCCGCGCCGGCTTCCAGGTAGGCGGTGTGGATGCCGGCGATGATGTCCGGCCGGGTCAGCAGCAGCAGGTCGTTGTTGCCCTTGAGGTCATGGCCGCAGCCAGCGCCGTGCTCGTGGGTCTCGTGCTGGCCGTCGTAGCCGCCGGCGAAGCGCTCGCCCCGATAGTCCTTTTCCTGCAGGCCGTGGCGCTGGATCATCGTGCCCATCGCGCCATCGATGATGAGGATGCGCTCGCGCAGCGCCTGTTCGAGCTTGGCGACGCGCGCGGGATGCAGCCAGGGCAGGTGGGTGGACATGCGTTGCTCCGGTTCAGGACTTGGCGGCGATCAGCGAGATCACTTCGAAATGCGGCGGGCGCTTCTCGCGCGTCACCGTCTCCAGGCTGGATACGTCCAGGCCGGCTTTTTCGGCGAACTTGCGCAGTTCCTTGGCGCTGAAGCCGAGGTTGACGTGGCCATACGCTTCCACCGCGGCGCGGTGTTCGTGCTTGGCCAGGCTGGACAGCAGCAGGCGCCCGCCCGGACGCAGCACGCGGGCCGCTTCGGCCACCGCCTGCGCCGGCTTGCTGGCATAGGTCAGCGCGTGCATCAGCACGACCAGGTCGAAGCTGCGGTCGGGGAAGGGCAGGGCGTGCATGTCGCCTTCGCGCACTTCCACGTTCGACAGCCGGCGCAGGCGTTCGCTGGCGGCCGCGACCACGCGCGCGCTGGTGTCGATGCAGATGTAGCGCTGCGCATGCGGCGCCACCAGTTCGGCCAGCACGCCATCGCCGGAGGCGATGTCAAGTACGTCGCCGGGCTCCAGCAGCGGCAGCGCGGTGCGCGCCAGCGCCTCCCAGGTGCGGCCGGGCGAGTAGTGGCGCTCCATGTCGCCGGCGACCGAGTCGGCCCAGTTCTGGTCGGCCGCGCGCATCGCCAGCACCCCGGCCACGCGTTCGGCGTCCTGGCGCAGCAGCGGGTCGTCGCTGCCGTTGCTGAGCGCATGCCACAGCGAGCGCTGCGCCGGGTCCAGCGCGGCATCGTCGAAGCGGTAATACGCCGACACGCCGGCGCGGCGGTCGCGGACCAGGCCGGCCTCCTTGAGCTTGGCCAGGTGGGTGGACACGCGCGGTTGGGCGAGCCGGGTGATGGCCGACAGCTCGGCCACCGTCAGCTCTTCCTGCTCGAGCAAGGACAGCAGCCGTACGCGGGTGGCGTCGGCGAAGACCTTCAAGCGGGTTGACCAGTCTTCCAGGTCCATGAAATATCTCTGTATCGCGATGTGGAGATATTCTAATCGCCGGGGCGCCTGGGTCAACCTACATACGCCAGCGAATGGTTGGCGCTACAATGGCCGGCAATTGGCTCCCCTGAGGACTCGAACGTGGATTTCAGCTTTACTGAAGAACAATTGATGATCCAGGACGTGGCCCGCCGGATCGCCCAGGAGAAGATCGCGCCGAGCGCCGAGCATTTCGACCGCAGCGGCGAGTTCCCGCTGGAGAACATCCGCCTGCTGGGCGAGAACGGGCTGATGGGCATCGAGGTGCCGGAGGAATACGGCGGCGCCGGAATGGACCCGATCTGCTATGTGCTGGCGATGATCGAGATCGCCGCCGGCGACGGTGCGCATTCGACCATCATGTCGGTCAACAACTCGCTGTTCTGCACGGGCATTTTGAAGAGCGGCAGCGAAGCGCAGAAGCAGAAGTACGTGCGCGCGATTGCCGAGGGCCGCGAGATCGGCGCCTTCGCGCTGACCGAGCCGCAGTCCGGCTCCGACGCTTCGACCATGCGTTGCCGCGCGGTGCGCCAGGCCGATGGCAGTTACGTCATCAATGGCAAGAAGAGCTGGATCACCTCCGGTCCGGTCGCCAAGTACATCATCCTGTACGCGATGACCGCGCCCGAGCTCGGTTCGCGCGGCATCACCGCTTTCATGATCGATACCGACCAGCCGGGGTTCCACCGCGGCAAGACCGAACCCAAGCTGGGCATCCGCGCCTCGGCCACCTGCGAGATCGAGTTCGCCGACTACATCGCCCAGCCCGAGGACGTGGTCGGCGCCGAAGGCGAGGGCTTCAAGATCGCGATGGGCGTACTCGACGCCGGCCGCATCGGCATCGCCTCGCAGGCCATTGGCATCGCCCGCGCCGCCTATGAAGCCACGCTGGCGTATTCGCGCGAACGCCAGGCCTTCGGCGCGGCGATCGGCACCTTCCAGATGACCCAGGCCAAGATCGCCGACATGAAGTGCAAGCTCGACGCGGCCACGCTGCTGACGCTGCGCGCGGCCTGGCTGAAGGGGCAGGGACGCAAGTTCAGCACCGAAGCGGCGGTCGCCAAGCTGACCGCCTCCGAAGCGGCGATGTGGATCACCCACCAGGCGGTGCAGATCCACGGCGGCATGGGCTACTCGAAGGAAATGCCGTTGGAGCGCTACTTCCGCGACGCCAAGATCACCGAAATCTACGAGGGCACCAGCGAGATCCAGCGCCTGGTGATCGCACGTGCGGAGACGGGGCTGCGTTGAAGCCGGCGCAATAGACCAACTCTCAACGGGGAAAAGTTCTTTCTCCGGTGGGATGGCTTGGCGCCGGGGGCGGATGCGCTGCGGTGCGAATGTCCCCCGGCACCGGTGAAGCCGGTGCCTCCTCCTTGATTTCGCACCGCAGCGCATCCGCCCCCGGCTTCCCGGCATCGCGTCGGTTCTGGAGTGGAACGTCAGAGGCGCTTCGCTTCGAGCTCTATCCGTAAGCCGAAGGCCCCTGCGTGGCCTGCAGCCCACCGGGGCGAAATCAAGCCCACCGGGGCGAAATCAAGGAGGAGGCACCGGCTTCACTGGTGCCGGAGGACATTCGCCCCGGTGGGCTGCAGGCCACGCAGGGGCCTGTCCGATCGCGCACACTCGACGAAGATCGAACCGGCATACCCCTTCCAACTCCCCCGTCAGATGGGAACAAGCAACAAAAAAGGCCGCCCATGAGGCGGCCTTTTTTAAATCGCAAGGCTGCGGCGATCAGAACTTGGCGTCGAACTCCGCCGCGTAGCCGGTGTTGACGATCACCTTCTGCAGCGCGTCGCTGACCTTGATGTTGCCGGCCACGATCTGGCGGCCGTCCGGGCCCTTGTCGTCCATGCGCGGCGGGTTGGCACCCTTGAAGTCGCAGACGCGGCCGCCAGCCTCGCGCACCAGCAACACACCGGCGGCGATATCCCAGGCCTTCACGCCCGCCTCGAAATAAGCGTCGGCGCGGCCGCAGGCGACATAGGCCAGGTCCAGCGCGGCCGAGCCGGTGCGGCGGATGTCTTCGGCCTGGGTCAGCAGCGAATCCACGCACTTGAGCTGGCTGCTGACGCGGGCGCGCTCGCGCGGCGGGAAGCCGGTATGGATCATCGCCCCGTCCAGGTCCTTGCGGTCGGTGACGCGGATGCGGCGGTCGTTGAGCACCGCGCCGGCCCCGCGGCTGGCGGTGAACAGCTCGTTGCGCAGCGGATCGAAGATCACCGCGTCCAGCGGCTCGCCATTGTCGACCAGGGCGATCGACACGCAATAATGCGGGAAGCCGTGCAGGTAGTTGCTGGTGCCGTCGAGCGGGTCGATCACCCACATGTAGCGGCCGCTCTTGCCCTGCAGGCCGCCTTCCTCGCCGAGCACGCCGTAATCGGGGTAGCCGCGCTTGAGTTCCTTGACGATGACCTTCTCCGCGTCCGCGTCCACCTCGCTCGCATAGTCCATGCGGCCCTTCTGCACCACGTTCAGCGCCTCGAGCTTGTTGATGTTGCGCAACAGGACGTTGCCGGCGAGGCGTGCGGCCTTGACCATGACGGTGACGGCGGGGTTCTGCATGGCGAAGGCTCCCGTGAAGGCAGAAGGTAAGGCGGAACTGGCGGGGGAAAAGAGCGGTCCGGCGCGAAGGCCGGCGCGCAGTTTACCATGTCGCCGATCCGCTCCCGAATGCCCCGTTCATGGAAGTCATGGAAGTCCGCATGCAAGCCACCCCGTCCGCCGCACCGTCCATTCGCTTCGTTCTCGTCGGCACCCAGCACCCGGGCAACATCGGTGCCGCGGCGCGGGCGATGAAGACGATGGGCCTGGGCAGGCTGGTACTGGTGGCGCCGGAGCGTGCGCCCGACGAGGACTGCTTTCGCCGCGCCGCCGGTGCGGAGGACCTGATCGAGGCGGCGCCGGTGCATGCGACGCTGGCCGAGGCGGTGGCCGACTGCACCCTGGTGCTGGGCTGCACGGCACGTGCGCGCCGGGTGTCGCTGGAAGAACTGTTGCCGGGCGACGCCGGCCAGCGCGCGGTAGCGCACGCGGCGATGCCGGCCGAGGTGGCGTTCGTGTTCGGCCGCGAGCGTACTGGCCTGACCAACGATGAGCTGCAGCTATGCCATCTGGCCGTGCACATTCCGTCCGATCCGGCGTTCAGTTCGCTCAATCTGGCCGCGGCGGTGCAAGTGCTGGCCTATGAAGTGCGATTGGCCGTACTGGCCCAGGCCCAGGCCGTCGCGAATCCCGCCGCCGACGTTGGATTCCGCGAAGGCGCGGCCAGCCATGCGCAGATGGAAGGCCTGTTCGGCCAGCTCGGCCAGACCCTGGACGAGATCGACTTCCACAAGGGCCGCTCGCCGGATTCGGCCATGCGCAAGCTGCGCCGGCTGTTCCTGCGCTCCAGCCTGAGCGAGCAGGAGGTGCGGTTGCTGCGCGGCATCCTGTCCGATGCGCAGCGGATGGCCCTGTTGGCCCGTCGCGGCGAGACTTGACCGCCATCACGCTCCGACTGTTGCACGGCACCTGTTTCGGCTAGGCTTGGCCGAACGCTTGGGGGGTGTCGGTTGGCTGGTCTGCGATGGCTTTTCGTCAGCTGTTGGCTGTGGGCGATCGGTGGCCTGTTTCCGGCACTCGCGGCCGAGCCCGCTTCGGTCCTGGTGCTGGGGCGCATCAGTGACGACCCCAAGGTGCACTACGAGCAGCTCAAGCCGCTGCTCGACTACGTGGTGCCGCGCATGCGCGAGGTGGGCATTCGCGAAGGCCGCATCCTGATGGCGCGCGATGCGCAGCAGATGGCCAGTTATCTGCGCCGCGGGCGCGTGGATTGGGTGACCGAGACCGCCGGCACCGCGATGCTGCTGGAGCAGCGCAGCGGCGCGCGCCCGTTGCTGCTCACCGAGCGCGGTGGCGTGCGCCAGTACAGCACGGTTTTCTTCGTGCGCCGCGACAGCCCCGTGCAGCGCCTGGAGCAACTGCGCGGCCGGACCCTGGCCTTGCAGAGCACGCTGTCCACCAGCGCCTACCTGGTGCCGGTGACGACCCTGCTCGACAGCGGCCTGCGCCCGGAAATCCTCGGGCCCAAGGACGTCGCCGGCCCGGACGCGGTCGGCTATGTGTTCGCGCGCTCGGAACTGAATATCGCCGCCTACGTGCACAAGCGCCTGGTCGATGCAGGTGCCTTCAGCGACCTGGACTGGAAGGATGAGCGGCACGTGCCGCAGGCATTCCGTCGCGATTTCCGCATCATCGCCACCACCGCGCCGGTGCCGCGCGCGGTGGAGATGGTGCGCGCCGACCTGGCGCCGGCCGTCGAACGACGGCTGCGCGAGGTGCTGCTGCAGGCGGCGGACGATCCGCAGGCCGCGCCGGCGCTGCGCAAGTTCTTCAACACGTCCGGGTTCTACCCGGTCGATGCGGATTCGCAGCGGCGGCTGGAAGAGCTGCGCGAAGGCCTGCAGCGCGTGCGGATGCAGGTCGAATGAGCCGGGTACGCTTCGGGCTGCAGGCCCGCTTCCTGCTGGTGATGGGCCTGGCGTTCGCGCTGGTGCTGGGCATCCTGGCGCTGTTGCTGCAGCGGCAGACCCACATGCAGGCCGAAGTGCGCGAGCTCAGCGGCTCGATCATCCACGACCTGTTCGACCGCAGCCTGCGTTCGCGCGGCGAGACGCTGGCCAGCGGCCTGGCCGATGCGCTGGTCAACCCGCTGTACTACGACGACCTGGAGCAGGTCGGCGCGCTGGTGCGCAACACCAGCCGCCAGCAGGTGGTCAGCTATGTGCGCGTGTTCGACCGCGACGGCCGGCTGATCCACGACGGTTCGATCGACATTCCCGGCTACGGGCAGCCGATGCGCGACCCGCTGGCCGCGCGCGCGGTGGCGGCCGACAAGATGGTCTCGCAGTGGACGCCCGAGGTGCTGGACGTGACCGTGCCGGTGCTGATCGGCGGCGAGAAGATCGGCGGCGTGCGGGTCGGCATGTCGCTGACGCGGGTGCGCGAGCTGGAAACCGCGGCCAACCAGACCCTGCTCACGCGCTTGGCCGAAGTGGGCCAGCGCGACCTGGGCTGGCTGTTGCTGTTGCTCGCCGGGCTCGCAGTGATCGCCACGGTGGTGGCGATCTACATCCAGCGCACCCTGGTCGGCCCGATCCGCTGGCTGGCGCAGGCCGCGCGCCAGATCGAAGCGGGCGATTACGCGATCGAGCAGCGCGACTCGGCGCGCCAGGACGAGGTCGGCGAGCTGATCCGCGCTTTCGGCCGCATGAGCGAAAGCATCGCCCGGCATGATCGCGAAGTGCGCCACATGGCCTATACCGATGCACTCACCGGGCTGACCAACCGCCTGGCGTTCCGCGAGAGCCTGGACCATCACCTGTTGGCCGCACGCAATTCCGGCCACCAGTTGGCGCTGTTGTTCGCCGACATCGACGACTTCAAGCGCGTCAACGACACCCTCGGCCACGAAGCGGGCGACGAGGCGTTGCTGCAGTTCTCCGCGCGCATCCGCACCGCGGTCGACGAACTGGGTGGCGACGAGGCGCTGCTGTCGCGTTTCGGCGGCGACGAATTCGTGATCCTGCTGCAGGGCGGCGACGTACGTGGCGCGGCCGTGCGCCTGGCCGACCGCCTGGTCCAGGACCTCAGCCATCCGTTGAGCGTGGAAGGACGCGAGGTATTCCTGGGGACTTCGATCGGCATGACGCTGTTCCCCGACGATGCCAGCGACGCGACCACCTTGCTGAAGAACGGCGACATCGCGATGTACCAGGCCAAGGTGGCCGGCAAGAACTGCCACCGCTCCTACAACCGCGCGATGGACCACGCGGTCGAGCGCCGCGTGCACATGGAGCACGAGCTGCGCGGTGCCTGGGAACGCGGCGAGCTGCGCCTGGTCTACCAGCCGATCTACCGCTGCAGCGATCGCCAGATGGTCGGCGTGGAAGTGCTGTTGCGCTGGCAGCATCCGGCGCTGGGCACGATTCCGCCGTCGATCTTCATTGAAGTGGCCGAGCAGAGTGGCCTGATCGAGCAGATCGGCCCCAAGGTGCTGCGCGCCGCCTGCCTGGAAGCCATGCAGTGGCCGGTGCGCAGCGGCGAGGCGGGCTTGTTCGTGTCGGTCAATGTGTCGCCGCGGCAGCTGCGCGGTGGCGAGCTGGCCGACACCGTGGCGCGCTGCCTGCGCGATTCCGGGCTGCCGGCGTCGCGGCTGCACCTGGAACTGACCGAAACGGCGGTCATCGGCGATGAGATGCTCGCCGCCAGCCTGCTCGACAAACTGCACCGCACCGGCGTGAAAGTCTGGCTGGACGACTTCGGCACCGGTTTCTCCGGGCTCAGCCACCTGCGCCAGGTGCCAGTGGACGGCGTCAAGATCGACAAGAGTTTCGTGTCCGACCTGCAGCGCGACCCCGACGATCTGGCCTTGACCACCGCGATCATCGCGATGGCGCACTCGCTGGGGATCACCGTCGTGGCCGAAGGCATCGAGCACGAGGCGCAGTTCAATCTGCTGCGCGAGCGCAACTGCGACCTCGGCCAGGGCTACTGGTTCAGCCACCCGCTCAGTTCCACCGAGCTGGTGAGGATGATCGGCACCGGCTGAGGCCAGGAGCCCGCGGGAAAACCACTTTGTGGGAGGGGCTTCAGCCCCGACCGCGAACCACCCGCAGCAGGACAGTCTCCCGAGCGCGGAAGCCGTCGGGGCCGAGGCTGCTTGCCAGTGCCTACAACGGGCGCTTGCCGGTGTCCCCAGCGATCTCGCGCACCAGCCGCGGGACCAGATAGCCGGACAGCCGCGCGGCCAGTGCCGCGTGCAGGTCGCGGGCGCGCGCGTCGTCGACTTCGTAATGGGCCACGCCGGCGACGCGGTCCAACTGATGCAGGTAATAGGGCAGCACGCCGGCGGCGAAGCTGCGTTCGCTCAGCGCGGCCAGCGCGTCCACGTCGTCGTTGACGCCGCGCAGCAGCACGGCCTGGTTGAGCACCTGCACGCCACTGGCGCGCAACCGCGACATCGCCGCATCGACGTCGGCGTCGAACTCGCGGGCATGGTTGGCGTGGACCACGAAGGCGACCGGCCAGGGCAGGGCGGACAGCCAGGCCTGCAGTTCGGCATCCACGCGTTCGGGCAGCACCACCGGCAGCCGGCTATGGATGCGCAGACGCTTGAGGTGCGGAACCTGCGCCAGCGCCGCGGTCAGCTCGGCCAGTTTGGGCGTGGCCAGCGACAGCGGATCGCCGCCGGACAGCAGTACTTCCTCGATCGTCGGGTCGGCCGCGATCGCCGCCACCGCCTCGCGCCAGCCCTCGCGCGCAGCGGTTTCCTCGGCATATGGGAAGTGCCGCCGGAAGCAATAGCGGCAATGCACCGCGCAGCTGCCGGTGGCGACCAGCAGGGCGCGGCCGCGGTATTTCTGGATGACCCCGGTGGCCGTGCGGGCGGCGGCGTCGCCGACGGCATCCAGCCCGAAGCCGGGGACCACGCGCATTTCCTCGTCGATCGGCAGCACCTGCCGCAGTAGCGGGTCGTGGCGATCGCCGTGGCGCATCCGCGCCACGAAGCCGCGCGGCACACGCAGCGCGAACTGCTCGGCGGCCGCGTCCGACAACCCGACCTGTTCCGCATTCAGCCCAAGCAGGGCCAGCAGTTCGCGTGGGTCGCGCACGGCATCGCGCCATAGCGATTGCCAGCGGCTGGCGGCGGGGGGCGCGGCGGATGGGTGCCTGCGGCCGGGGGCTGCGGTTATCATGTGAGGTCTGGAAACAGTACGCGCGCCGGACGGCGGGCACCCCATTCTAACGGCCGGCCGCTCCCCGCGGCGGTTTTGCCTTATCCAAGGAGCTACAGCATGGCCAGTTATGGCATGAACGATGTCAAGAACGGGATGAAGATCCTGGTCAACGCCGAACCTGCGGTCATCACTGACACCGAGTACGTCAAGCCGGGCAAGGGCCAGGCCTTCACCCGCGTCAAGTTCCGCCTGATCAAGTCCGGCCGCGTGCAGGAAATGACCATGAAGTCGACCGACTCGATGGAAGCGGCCGACGTCCTGGATACCGACATGCAGTACCTGTACAACGACGGCGAATACTGGCACTTCATGCAGCAGGAGACCTTCGAGCAGGTCCAGGCCGACAAGAACGGCATGGGCGGCGCGGAGAAGTGGCTCAAGGGCGAAGAGCAGTGCGTGGTGACGCTGTGGAACGGCACCCCGATCGCAGTGCAGCCGCCGAACTTCGTCGAGCTGAAGATCGCCGAGACCGACCCGGGCGTGCGCGGCGATACCTCCGGCGGCGGCGGCAAGCCGGCGACCCTGGAAACCGGCGCGGTGGTGCGCGTGCCGCTGTTCGTGGGCCAGGAAGAGGTGATCCGCGTGGACACCCGCTCCGGCGAATACGTCTCGCGCGTGAAGTAATCCCATGAAGGACCTGGGCGTGGTCAGGGAAGAACACGAGGCGGACCTGAAGGACCGTTTTCCGCACGACCGGGTCGTCTTCTTCAGCGACGCGGTGTTCGCGATCGCGATCACCCTGCTGGCGATCGAACTGAAGCTGCCCGATCGCGAAATGATCGAGCATCTCGGCGCGGTGGCGGCCTCGCAAGAGGTCACATCGCATCTGTTTGCCTACTTCATCAGCTTCATGGTGACCGGCCTGTTCTGGATCGGCCACATGCAGACCTGGCGCCACGTGCGCCGGGTCGGCCCGGGGCTGGTGTGGATGACCTTGCTGCAGCTGATGTTCGTAGCCTTGATGCCGCTGGCCACGCGCGAGTATTCGAGCTTCTCCTCCAGCCAGAATCCCGGCCGGCTGGCGTTCTATGCCTTCGTGCTGGCGGCCATCTCGCTGTTCGCGTTGATCACCCGGCAGATGGTGATCCGTCAGGAACGCCTGCACGAGCGCATCGGCGTGGTCGCCACGCGCTGGCTGTTCTGGCGCGGCATCGTGCCGCTGGTGCTGTTTTCCCTGGCCATTCCCGCGGCCTACGTGTTGCCGATGGACCGCGGCGGGCTGCTGTTCGTGCTGGTCTTCCCATGCCTGGTGGTGACCCGGCGCTGGCTGCAACGAAGCGTGCCTGATGCGGCCTGAGCCGCCCGGCGCGTCCCCTCTTCGAACCCCCGGAGTCGATCCCCTGTGACCCCGTCCGTCCCGGAATCCTGTGACCTGCTGATCGAGGCGGGCTTCGTCGTCCCGGTCGAGCCGCATGCCGTCGTCCTCGAAGACCATGCCGTCGCCGTGCGCGGCGGCGTGATCGTCGCCGTGCTGCCGCGCGCCGAGGCGCGCGCCCGCTTCGCCGCGCGCGAGACCGTCTCGCGGCCCGACGCGGCGCTGATGCCCGGCCTGGTCAACGCCCATACCCACAACCCGATGACCCTGCTGCGCGGGGTCGCCGACGACCTGCCGCTGATGGTCTGGCTGCAGCAGCACATCTGGCCGGTGGAAGCGGCGGTGATCGGCCCGGAATTCGTCGCCGACGGCACCACCCTGGCGATCGCCGAGATGCTGCGTGGCGGTACCACCTGCGCCAACGAGAACTACTTCTTCCCCGACGTGCAGGCCGCCGTCTACAAGCAGCACGGTTTCCGCGCGCTGGTCGGCGCGCCGGTGATCGATTTCCCGACCGCGTGGGCCAAGAGCGACGACGAATACTTCGACCGCGCCGGCGAGCTGCACGACCAGTGGCGCGACGACCCATTGATCGGCACCGCTTTCGCGCCGCACGCGCCGTATACCGTCAGCGACGCGAATTTCGAACGCGTGCGCATGCTGGCCGACCAGCTCGATATCCCGGTGCACCTGCATACCCACGAGACCGCGCAGGAGATCGCCGATTCGATCCGCCAGCACGGCCAGCGCCCGCTGGCGCGGCTGGATCGGCTGGGCCTGGTCAACGACCGGCTGATCGCCGTGCACATGACCCAGCTCACCGAGGGCGAGATCCACCTGTGCGCCGAGCGCGGCGTCAGCGTGGTGCATTGCCCCGAATCCAACCTCAAGCTGGCGTCGGGCTTCTGCCCGGCCTGCGCCCTGCAGCGCGCCGGGGTGAACCTGGCCATCGGCACCGACGGCTGCGCCAGCAACAACGACCTGGACATGTTCAGCGAGAACCGCACCGCGGCGATCCTGGCCAAGGCGGTGGCCGACGACGCCACCGCGCTGGACGCGGCGACCACGCTGCGCGCGGCGACCCTCGGCGGCGCGCGCGCGCTGGGCTTCGGCGAGCGCATCGGTTCGATCGAAGTCGGCAAGCAGGCCGACCTGGTCTGCGTCGACCTGTCCGCGCTGGAAACCCAGCCGCTGCACCATGTTCTGTCGCAACTGATCTACGCCACCGGCCGCCACCAGGTCAGCGATGTCTGGATCGCCGGCAAGCCGCGGCTGCGCCAGCGCGAGCTGGTCGACATGGACATGGCCGGGCTGCTGGCCAATGCGCGCCAGTGGCGCGACCGCATCCGCAACATCCACGCCTGACCGGCAGGAGCTTCCCGTGACCAATGCCGCCGCCAATTTCCACCAGGCCGAACTGGACAAGTTCGCCGCACTGGCCAATCGCTGGTGGGACCCGGATGGCCCGCAGAAGCCGTTGCACGCGCTCAATCCGGTCCGGCTGGACTACGTCGCCGCGCGCCAGCCGCTGGCCGGCGCGCGCGTGCTCGACGTCGGCTGCGGCGGTGGCCTGTTGAGCGAGGCACTGGCCCGCCAGGGCGCCCAGGTCACCGCACTGGACCTGGCACCGGACCTGATCAAGGTCGCCCGCCTGCACCGGCTCGAATCTGGCCTGGAAGTCGACTATCGCGTGCAGTCGGTGGAAGACCTGGCGGCCGAGGCCCCGGCCAGCTTCGATGCGATCACCTGCATGGAGATGCTCGAGCATGTGCCGCGTCCGGGCGCGATCCTGCAGGCCTGCGCGCGCCTGCTCAAGCCCGGCGGCAAGTTGTTCCTGTCCACCCTCAACCGCACCCCGGCCGCGTTCGCGCTGGCGATCGTCGGCGCCGAGTACGTGGCGCGGCTGCTGCCGCGCGGCACCCACCATTACCAGGACTTCATCAAGCCCTCGGAACTGGCGGCGTGGCTGCGCGCGGCCGGCCTGCAACTGGAAGATGTCAGCGGCCTGGCCTACGAGCCATGGCGCAACCGTGCCCGGCTGAGCACGCGCACCGACGTCAATTATCTGGGCTGGGCCTCCAAGCCGCTCGATGCCGATGGCTGATCCGGTCGTCTTGAACGGGTTTCCGCGCGCCGTCCTGTTCGACCTGGACGGCACTCTGCTGGACAGTGCGCCGGACATGCTCGCCACCGCCAACGAGATGCGTGCTGCGCGCGGCCTCGGCCCGCTCGAACTGGAACAGCTGCGACCGGTGGTCTCCAAGGGCTCGCGCGCCATGCTCGGGGCAGCCTTCCCAGATGTCCCGGCAGAGCAGCGCGATGGCTGGATCCCGGAGTTCCTGCAACGCTATGAAGCGTTGATCGGCCGCCACGCGCGGCTGTTCGACGGGGTCGAATCGATGCTGGATGCATTGGAGACGGCCGGCACGCGTTGGGGGATCGTCACCAACAAACCCGAATACCTGGCGCGGCTGATCCTGCCGCAACTGGACTGGCAAGCGCGTTGCGCGGTGCTGATCGGCGGCGACAGCCTGCCCGAGCGCAAGCCGCATCCGCTGCCGTTGCAGGTCGCCGCCGAACGCATCGGCGTGGCGGTGGGCGAGTGCGTCTACGTCGGCGACGACGAGCGCGACATCCTGGCCGCGCGCGCGGCGGCGATGCCGTCGGTCGCCGCCTTGTGGGGCTACCGCCTGGACGGCGACGATCCGTTGGCCTGGCAGGCCGACCGCATGGTCGAACAACCGCTCGCCCTGGCCCAGCCGCAGGCCTGGCCGACGCCTCCTCCCGTCATCTCCTAATCCGTACGAACCGCATGAGCAGTCCCAGCGCCCTCGACAGTTTCCTCGACAAATGGCGCGACCGCTGGCCCGAATGGGCAGTGGCCGAGCGGTTCGTCGCACTCGACCGGCAGCCGCGGGTGCTGGCCTGGTTCGCGCTGCTGCAGGAATTCGAAGACATCATGAACATCGCCGGCGACACGCTGCCGGCCGACGCCAAACTGGCGTGGTGGCAGCAGGAACTGCGCGACTGGTCGAACCAGCGTTCGCGGCATCCGCTGGGCCGGGTGCTCGAGCCGGTGCGTGCGCCGTGGGCAGCACTGGCCGAAGCACTGCCGGCGGTGCAGGAAGCGCGTGCGCAGCCCACTTCGCTGGACGCGGCGCTGGATACCTTGCGGCAGTTCGCCGAGGCCGTCGTGGCCGTGGAGGCGGTGCTGTTCGATCGCGCCGGTCCGGCCGATCCGCGCGCCGTCGCAGCGCAATGGCTGGCCGCGCGGCTGGCGGTGGCCGGGGCCAGCGCGGCGCCCCCCGGCATCGATATCGCGCCATGGCGCGCGCAACTGCTGCAGCGATGGCCCGCGAAAGCCGCGCTGGCCCAGCCGCATCGCATCTGGTCGCGGCTCGCCCGGCTGCGCCTGTCGCGCGAGCAGGCCGGGCAGGCCGCTTATCCAACGCCGCTGCAACAACTCTGGCACGCTTGGCGCGCGGCCAGCGGCGGCGCGTGACGACACGGTCAAACCGGTTGCGGATTCGCTCACGCCCGATTGCAGTTGATTGCGCACAGTGCCCGCGAAGCCGCGCTTGAGCGCAGGCAAGGGAGCACCGGCATGAGCGACGACGGCAAGTTGCGCGAGAAGTTCTGGAAGACCCTCAAGTCCGACCGCACGGTGATGCTGGGCGTGGACGGCGCCGAGGACGGACATGCGCGCCCAATGACGGCGATGATCGAGGGCGACGAAGGCGGGCCGATCTGGTTCTTCACTGCGCGCGACAATCACCTGGTCGCACTGCTGGGCGGCGCGGGGCGACGGGCGACCGCCAACTTGGCCGGCAAGGGCCACGACCTGTTCGCCAGTATCGCCGGCACGCTGCAAGAACACACCGAGCGCGCGGTGGTCGAGCGCCTGTGGAACCCCTTCATTGCCGCCTGGTATGAAGGCAAGGACGATCCCAAGCTGGTGCTGCTGCGGCTGGATCCGGACCACGCCCAGGTCTGGTTGAACGAGAACAACCTGCTAGCCGGCGTCAAGCTGCTGCTCGGCGTGGACCCGAAGAAGGACTACCAGGGCAAGGTCGGCGACGTGGCTTTGTGACCGTGCCGCCGAATTCCTCCCTGTAGGAGCGGCTTCAGCCGCGACCCCGGAACTCCAAGGCTCCGTCGAACCGCGTCTTGCCGGACCGGATGAACTACGGCGCCTTCGCGCGCTCCAGCACCAGCAACGGGTCGATGCGGGTATCAATCCAGTTCATCCCCCAATGCAGATGCGGTCCGGTCGCACGCCCGGTCGCCCCGACCGCGCCGATCACCTGTCCCTGTTCGACCCGATCGCCCAACCGCACATCGATCCGCGACAGGTGCAGGAAGTTGGAACTCACGCCGAAACCGTGGTCGAGCAGTACGGTGCCGCCGGTGAGATAGAGATCCGGCGCGGCGAAGGTGACCACGCCAGCCGCCGGCGCCTTCACTGGCGTGCCGGTCGGCACGGCGATATCCATGCCCGAGTGGCCCGAGCCCGGCTGCCCGTTGTAGACGCGCGCATTGCCGAAGCGGCCGCTGATGCGGCCCTGCACCGGCCAGATGAAGGGCTGGGCGAAATCGGTCCGCGCGTCGTCGCGATCGCGTGCGGCGGTGACCTGTGCCTGCTCGCGCTTGATGCGTTCGGCGATCGCCGGCGGCGGATTGACCGTCTTCGGCGGCACCCCGTTGACCTGTTCGGTCGGCCAGTCGCGCGGCGTTACCTTGATCGTGGCGGTATCGGTGCTGCCGTCGGGTCGGGTGATGCGGACGTGCAGCGGACCGGCTTCATCGCGGCCGATGCCGAACACCACCGAGCCGTAACCGCTGACGCGCAGGCTCCGCCCCGCGTACTCGACGCGGCTGCCCGCCGGTACCTTGCCGATGACCAGCGCGCCCTGCGACGCGCTGGCGGGAAACACGACGCGCGCATCCGCCACCTGCGCCCGTGCCACCGACGGGACGAGCCCCACACCCAGTGCGCCGGCCACAGCCAGCGCGGTCGCGAGCACGGACGCGTCCAGTCGTCGCGCGCCGCCGCGCTGCCGCATGCGTTGCCCTATCAACGGTCGAACTGCAGGCGCTGGCCGTTCGGTCGGCCGATCAGGTGTTCGCCATTCCAGACCATGCGGCCGTTGACCCAGGTCGCGCCGATCTTGGAGCGGAAAGTCGTGCCCTCGAACGGCGACCAGCCGCACTTGGACAGCACGTCCTCGCGGCGCACGGTGAACGGGCCGTCGTCGACCAGCACCAGGTCGGCCCAATAGCCTTCGCGCAGGAAGCCGCGCTCATGCACGTTGAACAGCAATGCCGGCGCGTGCGCGAACTTGTGCACCACCCGGTCCACGCTCAGCTTGCCCTCGTGCACCAGCTCCAGCGCCGCGACCAGCGCGTATTGCACCAGCGGCAACCCCGACGGCGCCTGCGCATAGGGCTTCTGCTTTTCTTCCCAGGTGTGCGGCGCGTGGTCGGTGGCGAGCACGTCGATGACGTCCTCGGCCAGGGCGCGGATGAGCGCTTCGCGATCGCTGGCTTCCTTGATCGCCGGGTTGCACTTGATGAGGTTGCCCAGGCGCGCGTAGTCGCTGCGGTCGAAGCGCAGGAAGTGGATGCAGGTCTCGGCGGTGATCCGCTTGCCCTCGATCGGGCCGGGCGTGAACAACGCCAATTCATCGGCGGTGGAGATATGCAGCACATGCAGGCGGGTGCCGTGCTTCCTGGCCAGCGACACGGCCAATTGCGAGGACTTCAGGCAGGCTTCGCGCGAGCGGATGTCCGGGTGCATGTCCGGGGTCAGCGCATCGCCGTACTTGGCCACGAACGCCTTCATGGTGGCGTCGATGGTCGGGGTGTCTTCGCAGTGGGTGATGATCGGGGTCGGCGCGTCGCGGAAGATCGCGTCCAGGGTGACCGGGTTGTCGACCAGCATGTTGCCGGTGGAGGCGCCCATGAACACCTTGATGCCCGGCGCGGTCTTGGGGTCCAGGGTCTGGATCGCGGCCAGGTTGTCGTTGCTGGCGCCCAGGTAGAAGCCGTAGTTGCCCCAGGCGCGGCCGGCGGCCAGGTCGTACTTGGCCTGCAGGGCGGCGGCATCGAGGGTGGGCGGGTTGGTGTTGGGCATGTCCATGAAGCTGGTCAGCCCGCCAGCGACCGCCGCGGCCGACTCGCTGGCCATGTCGCCCTTGTGGGTCAGGCCCGGTTCGCGGAAGTGCACCTGGTCGTCGATCATCCCGGGCAGCAGCCAGCGGCCGGCCGCGTCGATGACCGTGTCGCCTTCGCCGGCGCTGATCCGCGGCGCGATGCGGGCGATGCGGCCGTCCTCGCCGATCAACAGGTCGGATTCGAACTCCCGGCCCTCGTTGACCAGGCGGGCGTTGACGATGAGGGTGCGGCTCATGGGTGTTTTCCTGTGCAGCGGCAGGGAGGGGCGGCGCCGGGGACGGGATCGAAGCCGCCCGGGTGGAAGGGGTGGCAGCGGGCCAGCCGGCGCGCGGCCAGCCAGCTGCCGCGCGCGGCGCCGTGACGGGCGACCGCCTCCATCGCATATTCCGAACAACTGGGCATGAAGCGGCAACGCGGTCCCAGCAGCGGACTGACGAAACGCTTGTACACGCGCAGCGCGACGATGATTGAGCGGGCGATCACACGGAACATGATATGACACTCCCCTTAATGCGAGGTTGCCCCTCCCGGGCGGGGTGAGCTATAAAGGCCCGCTTTCCCGGGCCCCGGGGGAACCAAGGAAGAGCGTTTCGTGGCTGCTAAAAAACCTGCAAAGAAGGCCGTCAAGGCCGCCAAGAAAACCGCCAAGCCTGTTGTCAAGAAGGCGGCGGCCAAACCCGCCTCCAAACCGGTCGCCAAGCCCGCCAAGAAGGCGGCAGCCAAGAAGCCGGCAGGCAAACCGCCGGTGGCCAAGAAGGCTGTCGCCAAGAAGGCGGTCGCCAAGCAGGCCGCCCCGAGCAAGAAGCCCGTGAAAACGGTCGCCAAGCCCGCCGCCAAGCCAGTGGCGAAGCCGGCGACCAAGAGCGCCGCCCAGAAGGCGGTTGCCAAGCCCGTACCGAAGCCTGCCGCCAAGCCGGCTCCGGCCAAGACTGTCCCGGTCAAGGCTGCGCCCCAGCCCAAGCCTGTTCCGACTCCGGCCACCAAGCCCGAGCCGGCCAGGCCTGTCGCCCGCACGCCCGTGACCCCGCCTGTAAAGACTCCCGTGCCCGTTTCGAAATCTTCAGCGAAGACCCCCAGCAAGACCGAATCCCCGGCCAAGCCGGCCACCCCGCGCCCGGCCGGCAAAGTGGCCGTGGCCGTCGTGTCCCGGCCCGCCACGCCCACCCCGCGCAACAAGTTCAAGGTCGTGGAATACAAGACGGACGAGGCCACCGGCCGCCCGATCCTGCCGAAGGGCTACAAGCCCGCCTCGGACGAGGAATACATGAGCGCGCTGCAGCAGGAATATTTCCGCCAGCGGCTGCAGCAGTGGCGCAACGACCTGGTCGAGGAATCCAAGCAGACCATCGAGAACCTGCGCGAGGAAGTGCGTGACATCGGCGACGAAGCCGAGCGCGCGACCCGCGAGACCGAGAACTCGCTGGAGCTGCGGACCCGCGACCGCTACCGCAAGCTGATCGGCAAGATCGACAGCACGCTCAAGCGCCTGGAAGCCGGTGATTACGGCTACTGCGTGGATACCGGTGAGGAAATCGGCCTGGAGCGCCTGGAGGCGCGCCTGACCGCCGAGCGCACCATCGACGCGCAGGAACGCTGGGAACACATGCAGAAGCAGCAGGGCGACTAAAGTTTCACATGAAGCCATGTGGGCTCACAGGGACGTGAGCTCGCATGAAATCAATGAGTTGTAGTCTCACGAAGTCCCCAAGCCTGATCAGGAAATCCCTCACTTCGGAGGGTGTTTTTCAGGGTTGATTTTGCCTTCCCGCCACTAAGATCGAACGTCGTTGAGGACGTCCGAGGTGTGGTGAAGTGGCCATCGACAAGTTGAACGCAAACCAGATTCGCAACGCCACCTTTCACAGTACGTCAGGTGGAGCGGCGAGGTGCTTTCGATTCCGCCGCACGCCTGCTGCAACGGATACGCAGCGTACTGGATTACGCGGTTGCCACCGGTCGACGGCAGCGATGCTTGTCCGCTTGAAGGAGGGTCCGTGTCATCCGGGGCCCGGGATGAACTGCCGGGGCAACTGATTGGCAAAGCTCTTCTCCGGACTCTAGGGAAGTCTGTTCTAATCGTTTTTTATGAATTCATTGAATTTTTAATCGTTTTTGTGTATCTCTAAGCGCCTGTGATGGCATTTCTCCCAAGCTTCGACGTTTTTGTGCGGGCTGAACTGCCTTACTTCCCATCAGGAGCGCGCCGATGAGTGACCTCCCCGCCGACCCCATAGGGGCTGCATGGTTGGCCCGAACCTACGGGGTGGAGCCGATGGGGCGATTGCCGGTCCTTAGCCAGGTGGGCGGGCGACGCGCGTCGGAGATCAACGAGGGCTTCCGGCTGGAAACGTATCTGGAGATCATGCGGCCTGCGGCAGAGCCGGCGGCGCATTTGCAGTTCCACTTGCGCCATGAAGTCCTGCATCTGGAATTCCTGTCGCGGCTGTTTGCGCAGACAGGCCCGGATTTCGTCCAGGCGTGGATTGCGGCCGAACCGACGGGGCAGTACGCACGCCGTGCGGCGTTCCTGTACGAGTGGCTGACCGGCGACCTGTTGCAGGTACCGGAGAGGTTGGGGGGCAACTATGTCGATGCGATCGATCCCGCCAAGATGGTAGCCGCCTCGCCCGAGCGTGCGGTGAAGGTGCAGCGTTGGCGGGTGAACGACAACTTGCCGGGCACACGGGACTTCTGCCCGATGGTGGTGAAGAACGAGGCCGTCGTACGGGCGGCCGAACTGGACGTATCGGCCCTGTTCGGTGAATTGACCGACGAGTTTGGCGAGGATCTGCTGATGCGGGCCGCGGCGTGGATGACGCTGCGGGAAAGCCGGGCCAGTTTTGCCATTGAAGGGGAGGCTGATCAGGCGACCCGTGTCCAGCGTTTTGCGGACGTGATGGCACGGCGTACCGGCCAGGGCGAATGGCCGCTGACCGATACAGTGCTGGCCGAATTGCAACGCGAGATCCTTGGTGAGCGGACCACGCTTGTGCGTTTCGGGATACGGCAATCGCCGGTATTCGTGGGTGAGGTAGTGCGCTACGAGGTGGTGCATTACGTTGCCCCGGTTGCCGAGGATGTTCCGGCGATGCTCGATGGATTGCGTGTTTTTCTTGAAAGGACGCAGGGGCAATCGCCGGTGATGCGCAGTGCGGTGGCTTCCTTCGGCTTTGTCTACATCCATCCCTTGGCCGACGGCAACGGGCGCATGCATCGGTTTCTGATCAACGATGTATTGCGACGTGACGGCGTGATCCCCGATCCGGTGATCCTGCCCGTGTCCGCCGTTATCACCGACGATGTCGGCGAACGGCGCAGCTACGGGCGCGTACTGGATCAAATGTCCAAACCCTTGATGCAAGGAGTACGGGAGTACGTGACGTTCGAGCCTGTGCAGACCACTTACCCGGATGGCGTGGTATCGAACTTCGCTTTCGGTGGCGCCGACCAGGCTAGGCCGCTATGGCGCTACCCGGACCTCGGTCCGCATGTGGCGTTCTTATCCAACATCCTGGCGCGCACGCTGACCGAGCAGATGCGCGAGGAATCGCGCTACCTGCGTCGTCACGCGCGCGCGCGTGCGGCACTGAAAGAGATCGTCGAGATGCCGGATCAACAGGCCGACCGGGTGTTGCGCTCGATCGAGCAGAATCGGGGTGAACTCAGCAACGTGTTGGCCAAGGAAATGCCGGTTTTGCGGGAGTCCAGGGTGTGGTCCGATATTGTCGAGGCGGTTGAGCGGGCCTTCCGCGACTAGTTGCCTGCCAGTGTGCGAGCGATACTGCTCAGAGCGGCCCGCTGGTAGAGGATAGGCAGGGCTGGCAGGCGGGTAATCCCCCCGCAAACCGCACAGCGCGCCGCTCACCCCCCCCACCTCGCAAGCCGCAGAGGCGCGGTTGTCCCGGTAAGTGGGAGAAGCTTCCTATAGCTCGCGCAAGTCCAGCCGGCGCAGCTTCGGCGCCTTCACCGCGGTGATGCCCACCACGCCCAGGGTGATGCAACCGCCCAGCACCACCGCCGGCACCAGCCCGATCAGCCGTGCCATGGTGCCGTCGTAGAACGCACCCAGCTCATTGGACGAGCCGATGAAAATGCCGTTGATGGCCGATACGCGGCCACGCATCTCGTCCGGCGTGGCCAGCTGCAGGATCGTCGAGCGCACCACCACCGACACGCCGTCGCACATGCCGTACGCCATCAATATCGCGGCCGACAACCAGAAGTGCCGCGACAGGCCGAACGCGATCGTGCACAGGCCGAATCCGGCCACCGCCAGCAACAGCACCCGGCCCGCATTGCGTTGCAGCGGACGCCGCGCCAGCCATACGCCGACCAGGATCGAGCCCAATGCCGGCGCCCCGCGCAGGATGCCGAGGCCTTCCGGGCCGTAGTGCAGGATGTCGTGGATGAAGGCCGGCAGCATCGACACCGCACCGCCCAGCAGCACCGAGAACATGTCCAGTGCCATCGCACCGAGCATGACCTGGTTGGAGAACACGAAGCGCGCGCCCTCGGCGATGCTGCGCAGTACCGGCGCGCGCGGCCCATGGCTGACCGGTTCGGCGATGCGCAGCGCCAGCAATGCGCCCATCGCCACCAGGGCGATGACCATCGCGGTGCCATAGGACAGGCCCTTGCCGCCCCAGCCGACGAGCACGCCGCCCAGCGCCGGCCCGAGCACCATGCCGGTCTGGAACACCACGCTGCCGACGCTGGCGCCGCGCGCGAACGCCTCGCGGGGCAGGGCGCGCGCGAACAATGCGTTGTAGACCGGCGACAGGAACGAACGCGCCGCGCCGGTCAGCGCGATCGCCGCATAGATCGGCCAGACCCCGTGGAAGGGCAGCCAGCCGCGCGCGACCGCCATCAGGATGGCGGCGGTGGCGACCAGGCCCAGGCTGGCAATGGCGCCGAGGCGCCGCCTCGGCAGGTGGTCGACCAGGTAGCCGGCGAAGGGCGCGATGCAGAAGAACGGCAGGATCTCCGCCAGCCCGACCAGGCCCAGCGAGAATGGATTGCGGGTGATCTCGTAGATATGCCAGCCGACCGTGACCGCGACGATCTGGTAGGACAGCATCGCGCTGATCCGATAGAGCAGGATCAGGCTGAAGCCGGGGTAGGCCAAGAGGGTCCGCAGGCCCGAGTCGGCCTGGGCCTGCGGTACCGGTGCGCTCACTGCTGGGCCTGCGCCGTGTCGCGGATGAAACCGAGCATGGCCGCCACGCCGTTGCTGCGCGTGGGCGAGAGGTGGCGCGACAGGCCGATGTCAGCGATGTAGCTCGGTTCGGTTGCCAGGATTTCCGCGGCACTGCGCCCGGAGTAGACGCGCAGGGCCAGGTAGATCAGCCCGGAGACGATCGCCGAGTCGCTGACGGCGTGGAAATCGAGCCGCTGGGCGTTGCCCTCGGGCACGATCCAGACCATCGACTGGCAGCCGTGCAGCCGGTGCTCTTCGCTCTTCCACGCGTCGGGGAAGGGCGGCAGCTTGCGGCCGAGGTCGATCAAGTACTGGTAGCGCTCGGACCAGTCACCGAAGAAGGAGAACTCGTCGGCGATCGCGGCCTGGGCTTCGGCGGCGGTGGGTTCCAGCGGGAAGGGGGAAGCGGTCATATCTCTCGGTAGCTTGGGAAGCCGTCCGTGGCGGGACTTGGCCGGCTCCGGGAGCCGGGCCCGGCCTTCCTTGGCCGGGCGCAGAGAGGCGCGGTCGATGCCGATCAGGCAGGGCTAAGCGCGCTTGCGGGCCCAGCGTACGCCTTGCGGTGTGTCTTCCAGCACGATGCCCTCGTCGGCGAGCTGCTGGCGCAGGGCGTCGGCACGGGCGAAATCGCGTGCCTGCTTGGCGGCGTTGCGCTCGTCGATCAGGGCCTGGATGCGCGCATCATCGCCGCCCTGGTCGTCGCCGCCGACGAACCATTGCGCCGGATCCTGCTGCAACAGGCCCAGCGCCAGGCCGGCGCCGAGCAGCTCGGCCTTGAGGCGGGCGCGCTCGGCGCCATCGCTGGCCTTGCGGGCCTCGGCGGCGATCCGGGCGACTTCGGCCAAGGCCAGCGGGCTGTTGAGGTCATCCTCCAGCGCGGCTTCGACGCCGGCCGGGATCACTGCGATGGCCTGGACGTCGGCCAGGTCGCGCAGCGTCCCGTACAGCCGGTCCAGGGTGCGGATGGACTGCTCGATCAGCGCGTCGGACCAGTCCAGCGGCTGCCGGTAATGGGCCGACAACAGGGCATAGCGCAGCGCTTCGGGCGGGTGCTTGCGGACCAGGTCGTGCACGCGCTCGATGTTGCCCAGCGACTTGCTCATCTTGGCGCCGCCGAAGTTCAGCATGCCGTTGTGCAGCCAGAAGCGCGCGAATACCGTGCCGCCGTGCGCGCATTCGCTTTGCGCGATCTCGTTCTCGTGGTGCGGGAACTGCAGGTCCACGCCGCCGGCATGGATGTCGATGGTCGTGCCCAGGTGGGCGGCGGCCATCGCCGAGCACTCGATGTGCCAGCCCGGGCGGCCGCGGCCCCAGGGCGATTCCCAGCCGGGCAGGTCGTCCGAGGACGGCTTCCACAGCACGAAATCACCCGGGTCGCGCTTGTAGGGGGCGATCTCGACGCGGGCGCCGGCGAGCATTTCCTCCGGGTCGCGGCGCGACAGCTTGCCGTAGCCGGCGAAGCTGGAGACCGCGAACAGCACGTGGCCCTCGGCGGCATAGGCATGGCCGCGCTCGATCAGTTGCTCGATCATCGCGATGATCTGCGGGATATGCGCGGTCGCCTCCGGCTCCAGGTCCGGCGGGGCGACGCCGAGGGCGGCCATGTCCTCGCGGTAGGCCGCGGCGAAGCGGTCGGTGATGGCCGAGATCGGCACCCCCTGATCGCGCGCGGCCTGGTTGATCTTGTCGTCGACGTCGGTGATGTTGCGGGCGTAGCGCAGCCGGCCATAGCGCCGCCGCAGCAGGTCGGCCAGCACCCCGAACACCACCGGCCCGCGCGCGTTGCCGATATGGACGTAGTTGTAGACGGTGGGCCCGCACACATACATCGTCGGGCTGGCCGGGTCGAGCGGAGCGAACGGCTCTACCCGCCGCGTCAGGTTGTTGTGCAGGCGCAGGGTCATCGGCATCGGGGGTGTGAAAACCTTGCGATTCTATCCGCTGCGCTGCCTCCCGCGGCGGCCTGCCCCACATTCGCCGCCGGATGGGTTGCGTTCAGCCCCAGGCCCGGCAGCGTCTCTTACACTTTATTAACCACTTCCGTTCACTCGTCGGTGCTGATGCGCTTCGTCCTCCTGCCGTCCCTGATCTGCCTGCTGGGCTGGCAAGCTGTGCCGGCGTGGGCGGTGGAATCGGAGGCCGATGCCCGCAACCGCGTGGTCGTGATGGAAAACGTCAAGCTGGACTACGCCCAGGTGCTCAACGTGGAGCCGGTCTACCAGACCCTGCGCGCGAGCCGCACCGAAGAGCAGTGCGAGCCGGACAGCGACGCCGCCGCGGCCAACGCCGGGGCAGGCACGGGCGAGGCGCAGGGCGAGGGCCGGATCTCCAAGATGATGGATTCGGTCAAGGACGTCTTCAGTCGCCGCCACGACACCGTGGTGCCGGCGCCGGCACCGACCAGCACGCGCCGCAACTGCCGCGTGGTCGAGGTCGGCCGCGAGTTCCGCCGGCCTATCGCCTATGACGTGGACTATGTCTACAAGGGCACCAAGTACCGCTCCCGCCTGCCCGAGGATCCGGGCAACCGCCTGCGCGTGCGCGTCTCGGTCACGCCTTATATCCCCGATGCCATTGTCCAGCCGCCGCGCTGAGGCCATGCCCGCGAAGGCCGCGCGGATGCTTGCGCGGGTTGGCCTCGCATGCGACGATGCGCGTCTTATGCAAGCCAACGACGCCCAAATCGGTACCAGCGCCGCCCGGATGGCCTCCGGCATGACGTCGCGTGCGCGCCGACCGGAACCCCACATTTTCGCTGGGTAACCCGGAGCGTCGTGCTGTCCGTTCTGAAAACCCAGCCTGAGGCTGGGTTTTTTCGTTTTCGCTTCCGTAAAAGTTTCAATCGCAAGAAACCCGCGCATCCGCGCACACCGCCACGATCCGGCGGTCCACGCAGCAAAGGAACGATTCGATGTCCCTCAAGCATTTCCTGAACACCCAGGACTGGAGCCGCGCCGAGATCGACGCACTGCTGACCCAGGCGGCCCTGTTCAAGACCAACCGGTTGGGTGATGAGCTGAAAGGGCGTTCGATCGCGCTGGTGTTCTTCAATCCGTCGATGCGCACCCGGACCAGTTTCGAACTGGGCGCGTTCCAGCTCGGCGGCCACGCAGTGGTGCTGCAGCCGGGCAAGGACGCATGGCCGATCGAGTTCGACCTGGGCACGGTCATGGACGGCGACACCGAGGAACACATCGCCGAGGTGGCGCGGGTACTCGGCCGTTACGTCGACCTGATCGGCGTGCGCGCGTTCCCGAAGTTCGTCGACTGGGCGTACGACCGCCAGGACATCGTGCTGAAGAGCTTCGCCAAGTATTCGCCGGTGCCGGTCATCAACATGGAGACCATCACCCATCCGTGCCAGGAGCTGGCGCATGCGCTGGCCCTGCAGGAGCACTTCGGCACCAGCGACCTGCGCGGCAAGAAGTACGTGCTGACCTGGACCTACCACCCCAAGCCGCTGAACACCGCGGTCGCCAATTCGGCGCTGACGATCGCGACCCGCCTGGGCATGGACGTGACCTTGCTGTGCCCGACCGAGCAGTACGTGCTGGACGAACGCTACATGGGCTGGGCGCAGCAGAACGTCGCCGAGAGCGGCGGCTCCCTGCAGGTGAGCCACGACATCGAGAGCGCCTACCGCGGCGCCGACGTGGTCTACGCCAAGAGCTGGGGCGCGCTGCCGTTCTTCGGCAACTGGGCACCGGAAAAGCCCATCCGCGACCAGTACAAGCACTTCATCGTCGACGAAGCGAAGATGGCGCTGACCCACAACGGCGTGTTCAGCCATTGCCTGCCGCTGCGCCGCAACGTCAAGGCCACCGATGCGGTGATGGATTCGCCCAACTGCATCGCCATCGATGAAGCCGAGAACCGCCTGCACGTCCAGAAGGCCGTCATGGCCGCGCTGATTTCCCAATAACCTCCCGACCTCCCCGGAACTCCCCCATGAGCAAGAAAGACATCGTCCTCGCCTTCTCCGGCGGCCTCGACACCAGCTTCTGCATTCCGTACCTGCAGGAACAGGGCTATGCGGTGCATACCGTGTTCGCCGACACCGGCGGCGTGGACGAGGAAGAGCGCGATTTCATCGAGAAGCGCGCCGCCGAACTGGGCGCCGCCAGCCACGTCACCGTCGACGGCGGCCCTGCGATCTGGGACGGCTTCGTCAAGCCGTTCGTGTGGGCCGGCGAGGGCTACCAGGGCCAGTACCCGCTGCTGGTGTCCGACCGCTACCTGATCGTCGATGCCGCGCTCAAGCGCGCCGCCGAGCTGGGCACCAACATCATCGCGCACGGCTGCACCGGCATGGGCAACGACCAGGTGCGCTTCGACCTGGCGGTGAAGGCGCAGGGCGATTACGTGATCGTCGCGCCGATCCGCGAAATCCAGAAGGAACACACCCAGACCCGCGCCTACGAGCAGAAGTACCTGGAAGAGCGCGGCTTCGGCGTGCGCGCCAAGCAGAAGGCCTACACGATCAACGAGAACCTGCTCGGCGTGACCATGTCCGGCGGCGAGATCGATCGTTGGGAAGCCCCGGGCGAGGGCGCACGCGGCTGGTGCGCACCGCGCAGCGCGTGGCCGACCGAGGCGCTGACCGTCACCTTGAAGTTCGTCGAAGGCGAGGCGGTGGAACTCGACGGCAAGCCGCTGCCGGGCGCGCAGATCCTGGCCAAGCTCAACAAGCTGTTCGCGCAGTATGGCGTTGGCCGCGGCGTGTACACCGGCGACACCGTGATCGGCCTGAAGGGCCGCATCGTGTTCGAGGCGCCGGGCCTGATTTCGCTGCTGGCCGCGCATCGCGCGCTGGAAGACGCGGTGCTGACCAAGCAGCAGAACCGATTCAAGCCGGACGTGGCACGCAAATGGGTGGAGCTGGTGTACGAAGGTTTCTATCACGACCCGCTGAAGACCGACATCGAGGCGTTCCTGAAGTCCTCGCAGGCCAAGGTCAACGGCGAGGTGGTGCTGGAAACCCGCGGCGGCCGCGTCGATGCGGTGGCCGTGCGTTCGCCGCACCTGCTCAACGCCAAGGGCGCGACCTACGCGCAGTCGGCGGACTGGGGCGTGGAAGAGGCCGAGGGCTTCATCAAGCTGTTCGGCATGAGCTCCACGCTGTACGCCCAGATCAACCGCTGACCCTCACCCCGACCCTCTCCCGCAAGCGGGAGAGGGAGACAAGCCCTGCCTTCTCCCATTCAAGGGAGAAGGCGGATGAGGGTTCGCCAACAACCCAGGAAATCATGTCCCAGCTCCTCGACGCCACCTTGCAGCACCTGGAAAAGCTGGTGTCCTTCGACACCCGCAATCCGCCGCGCGCCATTGCTGCCGAGGGCGGCATCTTCGCCTACCTGCGCGCGAACCTGCCCGGTTTCCAGGTCGAGGTGATCGACCACGGCGCCGGCGCGGTGAGCCTCTATGCCGTGCGTGGCGCGCCGAAGTACCTGTTCAACGTGCACCTGGATACCGTGCCCGATTCGCCGCACTGGAGTGCCGATCCACACGCGATGCGCCGCCTGGAAGACCGCGTGGTCGGCCTGGGCGTGTGCGACATCAAGGGTGCGGCCGCGGCGCTGGTGGCCGCGGCGAATGCGGGGCAGGGCGATGCCGCGTTCCTGTTCTCCAGCGACGAGGAGGCCAACGATCCGCGCTGTATCGCGGCTTTCCTGGCGCGTGGCGTTGCGTACGAGGCGGTGCTGGTCGCCGAGCCGACGATGGGCGAGGCAGTGTTGGCGCACCGCGGCATCAGTTCGGTGCTGATGAAGTTCGCCGGCCGCGCCGGACATGCCTCGGGCAAACAGGATCCCTCGGCCAGCGCGCTGCATCAGGCGGTGCGCTGGGGCGATCGCGCGCTGGACCACGTGGAGTCGCTGGCGCATGCGCGCTTCGGTGGGCTCACCGGCCTGCGTTTCAACATCGGCCGGATCGAAGGCGGCATCAAGGCCAACATGATCGCGCCCGCCGCCGAGTTGCGCTTTGGCTTCCGGCCGCTGCCGTCGATGGACGTGGACGCGTTGCTGGCGACGTTCGCCGGTTTCGCCGATCCGGCCGCGGCGCATTTCGAAGAGACCTTCCGCGGGCCGAGCCTGCCGTCGGGAGACGTCGCGCGCGCCGAGGAGCGCCGGCTGGCCGCCCGCGATGTCGCCGACGCGCTGGACCTGCCGATCGGCAATGCAGTGGATTTCTGGACCGAGGCCTCGCTGTTCTCGGCCGGCGGCTATACCGCGCTGGTCTACGGCCCGGGCGACATCGCCCAGGCGCATACCGCGGACGAATGGGTATCGCTGGAGCAATTGCAGCGCTACGCCGTTTCGGTCGACCGCATCATCAACGGCCAGCGCTGAGCGCGGCCCCCTCCATCAACGAAAGAATCTCCTGCAATGTCGCCTGCCGCTCCGCATAAACAGACCCGTCAGACCATCGTGCGCCTGCTCTCGAGCATGGCGAGTGCGAAGGAGATCAGTCAGTACCTCAAGCGCTTTTCGCAGCTGGACGCCAAGCGCTTCGCGGTGGTCAAGGTCGGCGGCGCGGTGCTGCGCGACGACCTGGAAGCGCTGACGTCCTCGCTGTCGTTCCTGCAGGAAGTCGGGCTGACCCCGATCGTGCTGCATGGCGCCGGCCCGCAACTGGATGCCGAGCTGGCCGCGGCGGGCATCGAGAAGCACACCGTCAACGGGCTGCGGGTGACCTCGCCCGAAGCGCTGGCGATCGTGCGGCGGGTGTTCCAGCAGTCCAACCTCAAGCTGGTCGAGGCGCTGCAGCAGAACGGCGCGCGCGCGACGTCGATCACCGGCGGGGTGTTCGAGGCCGAGTACCTCGATCGCGACACCTACGGGCTGGTCGGCGAAGTGAAGCGGGTCAACCTGGCACCGATCGAGGCCAGCCTGCAGGCCGGCTCGATCCCGGTCATCACCAGCCTGGGCGAGACGCCGAGCGGGCAGATCCTCAACGTCAATGCCGACTTCGCCGCCAACGAACTGGTGCGCGAGCTGCAGCCGTACAAGATCATCTTCCTCACCGGCACCGGCGGCCTGCTCGACGCCGACGGCAAGGTGATCGACTCGATCAACCTGTCGACCGAATACGAACACCTGATCGAGCAGCCATGGCTCCACGGTGGCATGAAGGTCAAGATCGAGCAGATCAAGGACCTGCTGGACAAGCTACCGCTGGAGTCGTCGGTGTCGATCACCCGGCCGGCCGACCTGGCCAAGGAACTGTTCACCCACAAGGGCTCGGGCACGCTGGTGCGCCGCGGCGAGCGCGTGCTGCGCGCGACGTCGTGGGACGAGTTGGACCTGGACCGGCTGCGGACGCTGATCGAATCCAGTTTCGGCCGCACCCTGGTCGCGGACTATTTCAACCACACCCGCCTGCTGCGCGCCTATGTCAGCGAAAACTACCGCGCCGCGGTGATCCTCACCGACGAGGACGAAGGCGTGTACCTGGACAAGTTCGCGGTCCTCGACGATGCGCAGGGCGAAGGCCTGGGGCGCGCGGTGTGGAACGTGATGCGCGAGGAGACCCCGCGGCTGTTCTGGCGCTCGCGCCACAACAACCAGGTCAACATCTTCTACTACGCTGAATCCGACGGTTGCATCAAGCAGGAGAAGTGGAAAGTGTTCTGGTACGGGCTGGAGAACTTCGAGCAGATCCAGCGCTGTGTGGCGCTCTGCGCCGTGCGCACGCCAACGCTGCAGGGCTGAGCGATCATGGCTTTGGACTCGCTGCCATCGTCCTGGCGCCAGGCGCCCCGCCTGCAGGGAAGGCACGCCACGCTTGAGCCGATGACCTTCGCGCACGTCGATGAGTTGCGCGAAGCGCTCGGAGAGGGTGCATTGTCGCGGCTGTGGTACACCAACGTGCCGGCGCCGGACCAGGCGCAGGCTTATGTGGCGGCCGCCTTGCAGATGCATGGCGAGGGCACGGCGTTGCCGTTCGTGGTCCGCGATGTATCCGGCGCGATCGTCGGCAGCACGCGGTATTACGACTTGTCGCCTGAAGTGCCACGGCTATCGATCGGCTACACCTGGTACGCACCGTCCGCCCAGCGCACCGGGGTCAATACCGAAGCCAAGCAACTGCTGCTGGCGTACGCCTTCGAACAATTGGGCTGCATCAGCGTGGTGTTCGAGACCAGCTGGTTCAACCATGCCTCGCGCACGGCGATCGCGCGGCTGGGCGCGAAACAGGACGGCGTGCTGCGCGGTCACAAACGTCATGCCGATGGCAGCGTGCGCGATACCGTCATTTTCTCCATCCTAGATTCAGAGTGGCCGGCCGTGCGCCGGCATCTGCAGTTCCGACTGGAAGCACACGAATGAGCAGCAAGCGCTTCACCCTGGGCATCGTTGGCGCGCGCGGGCATACCGGCGCCGAACTGATCCGCCTGATCGCCGGCCATCCCGACATCGAACTGGCCTTCGTGTCCTCGCGCGAGCTCGACGGCCAGCGCGTGGCCGACCACAGCGACGCTTACCCGGGCGAGTTGCGCTATGAAAACCTGGATCCGGCCGCGGCGGCCGGCAAGGGCGCCGATGCGGTGATCCTGGCCCTGCCCAACGGCAAGGCCCAGCCCTACGTGGAAGCCCTGGACGCGGCCGCGCCGCAGACGGTCGTCGTCGATCTGTCGGCCGACTATCGCTTCGACCCGGGCTGGTACTACGGCCTGCCGGAGCTGACCCGCGAGCGCTACGCCGGGCAGAAGCGCATCAGCAACCCGGGTTGCTACGCGACCGCGATGCAGCTGGCGATCACCCCGCTGCTGCCGGCGCTGGCCGGGCCGCCGCAGTGCTTCGGCGTGTCCGGCTACTCCGGCGCCGGCACCACGCCCTCGGACAAGAACAACGTCGAGCTGCTGCGCGACAACCTGATGCCGTACGCACTGACCGACCACATGCACGAGCGCGAGGTCAGCGCCCAGCTCGGCGTGCCGGTGGAGTTCATGCCGCATGTGGCCCCGCATTTCCGCGGCATCACCATGACGGTCAACCTGTGGCTGCAGCAGCCGCTGGCGCGCGAAGCGATCATCGCGCGCTACCGCGACCGCTACGCCGGCGAGCCGCTGATCGAAGTGCTGGACGAGGCGCCCTGGGTGAGCCACATCGCCGGCCGCCATGGCGTGCAGATCGGCGGCTTCACCACCGCGCCGGGCGGCAAGCGCGTGGTGGTGGTGGCGACTTTGGACAACCTGCTCAAGGGCGCGGCAACCCAGGCGCTGCAGAACCTCAACCGCGCGCTGGGGCTGCCCGAGCTGACCGCGATCCCGCATTAGATCCACGCTTCCTGTCGGAGCGGCTTCAGCCGCGACCTTTGAACCCATGAAGTCGCGGCTGGAGCCGCTCCTACAACAGAGCCCATTACCGAGATTCTGCGATGACCCATCTCCTCTGGCAAAAACCCGGCGTCACGGTGGACACGAAGATCCAGGCCTTCCTGGCCGGCGACGACGTGATCCTCGACCGCGAGTTCTTCCTGCACGACATCCAGGCCAGCAAGGCGCACGCCGAAGGCTTGCAGCACATCGGCATCCTGTCCGCCGACGAGCTGGCCGGACTGCTGGCCGAACTGGACAACCTGGCCGACGACTGGCGCGGCGGCCGCTTCGTGCTCGACGAGCAGTACGAGGACGGCCATTCGGCGATCGAGGCGCGGCTCACCGAGCGGCTGGGCGATGCCGGCCGCAAGATCCATACCGGGCGCAGCCGCAACGACCAGGTCCTGGTCGCCACGCGGCTGTGGCTGAAGGAAAAGCTCGCGCGGGTGGCCGCGTTGAGCCGCGAGATCGCCCAGGTCGCGCTCGATCGCGCCGAGGCCGAGCGCGATCTGCCGGTGCCCGGTTATACCCATATCCAACGCGCGGTAGTGTCTTCGGCCGGCATGTGGTGGGCGGGCTGGGCCGAGGCATTCATCGACGACGCCGTGCGCGCCGCCGACACGCTGCGGATGATCGATGCCAATCCGCTGGGCACCGCCGCCGGCTACGGCGTCAACCTGCCGCTCGATCGCGACCACACCACGGCCGCGCTGGGTTTTGCGCGCCTGCAGGTCTCGCCGATCTACGCGCAGCTGTCGCGCGGCAAGTTCGAGTTGGCCGCGCTGGAGGCATTGGGCAGCGCGACCCTGGACCTGCGCCGCATCGCCTGGGACCTGTCGCTGTTCACCAGCGCCGAGTTCGGCTTCGTCGCGCTGCCGGCGCAGTACACCACCGGCAGTTCGATCATGCCGAACAAGCGCAATCCCGACGTGATCGAACTGATGCGCGCCACCCACGCCAGCGTGGCCGCCGCGCGCACCGAGATCGAGCAGCTGCTGTCGTTGCCCTCGGGCTATCACCGCGACCTGCAGAGCAGCAAGGGCGCGATCTTCCACGGTTTCGGCCGCGGCCTGGCGGCGCTGGAACTGCTGCCGGCGCTGCTGGCGAACCTGGAATGGCGAGAAGACCGGCTGCGCGCGGCGATCGACTCGGGCATGTACGCCACCGACGTCGCGGTCGAGGCGGCGGTGGCCGGGGTGCCGTTCCGCGAAGCCTACAAGGCCGCTGCCGAGGCGGCCGACAGCGCCGGCCAGGGCCGCAGCCCGGAAGGTAGCCTGGCCGCGCGAGTGTCGCCGGGGGCGGCGGCCGATCTGCGCCTGGATGTATTGAAGGCACGCTGGCAGGCGCTGCCCGTCGACGGGGCAGCGGCATGACTCATTATCTGGTGCTGGCCCTGCGCAAGCCCGGCTTCCCGCAGGATGTCATCCAGCCGCACCTGGATTTCCTCGACGAACTGCGCGCGCAGGATCGGGTGGCGTTGACCGGCGGCTTCAGCGACGGCAGCGGCGGCGCGTATCTGCTCAGGAATGTCGCCAACCTGGACGAGGCGCGCGCGATCGTCGCGCGCGACCCGCTGGCGCTGCGCGATGCCTCCGAACTCACCGTGCACGAGTGGAACACCCGCTGATCGCCGACCGGACGATGCCATGACCGAAACGACTGCCAGCCTCGCATCACCGTTCACCGAGCAGTCGTTGCCGCCGTGGCGGCGCGCGGTGCTGAAGGTCGGCAGCAGCCTGCTGGCGGCGGACGGCGGCGGCCTGTCGCCACGCTACGCACTGGGGCTGGCGCAATTCGTATCGACCCACCTGGCGGCCGGTCGCGAGCTGGTGATCGTCTCCTCCGGCGCGGTCGCGGCCGGTCGCGCGATCCTGCCGCGGGTGGCCGAGCAGGGCGCGCCGATGGCGGCGCGGCAGGCGCTGGCGGCGCTCGGGCAGGCGCAGTTGATGGCGCTGTGGCAGCGCTTCTTCGAGCGTCCCGTCGCACAGGTGCTGCTGACCCATGACGACGTCCGCAACCGCCGCCGCTACCTCAATGCGCGCGCGACCTTGCATGAGCTGCTGCGGCTGGGTGCGTTGCCGGTGGTCAACGAGAACGACACGGTCTCGGTCGACGAACTCAAATTGGGCGACAACGACAACCTGGCCGCGATCGTGGCGGCGCTGGTCGACGCCGACGTGCTGTTCATCGCCACCGACATCGACGGCCTCTACAGCGCCGATCCGCGCCGCGATCCCGCTGCGCGGCCGATAGACGAAGTCAGCGAACTGAGCGCCGAGGTGCTGGCGATGGCCGGCGGCAGCGGCGCGGCCGGGGTCGGCACCGGCGGCATGCATACCAAGCTCGAGGCCGCGGCGAAGGCCGGCGCGGCTGGCATCGAGACCTGCCTGTTCAACGGACGCAGCGGCGACGTGCTACGCGCGCTCGGCCATGACCGCCTGCGTGGCACCCGCATCCATGCCGGGCGCACCCGTATTGCCGCACGCAAATATTGGCTGCGGCATGCGCCGGTGGAGCCGGGCGCGATCTGGGTGGACGACGGCGCCGCGCAGGCGATGAGCGTGCGCGGTGCTTCGTTGCTGCCTGGCGGGGTGACCGGCGCCGAGGGCGATTTCCGTCGCGGCGACATGGTCGAGGTCCGCTGGCGCGGGGGCACGGACGAACGCTGCCTGGCGCGCGGGATCAGCCAATATTCCGCGCAGGACGTGCGTCGCCTGGCCGGTCGCCATTCGCGCGACATCCAGGCGCTGCTCGGTTACAACTACGGCGAGAACATCGTCCATCGCGACGATCTCGTCCTGCTCGTGCCCTGAGTCGCAGGGCCATCCACCGCACGCTGCCGGGATCGCCACCATGACCGATATCAAGACGCTCGCGCTGCAGTGCCGCCAGGCCTCGCAGGTCCTTGCCCAGCTCGACAGCGCGGCGCGGCGCCGGTTGCTGGAGGCGATGGCCCGGGCGCTCGACGAGGACGCCGAGGCGATCCTGGCCGCCAATGCGCTGGACCTGGATGCCGCGCGCAGCAAGGGCCTGGGCAGCGCGATGCTGGACCGGCTGGCGCTGGATCCGGTGCGGCTGGCCGGCGTCGCCGACGCGCTGCGCGAAGTGGCCGCGCTGCCCGATCCGGTCGGCCAGGTGACCCGCGACGACGTGCGCCCCAACGGCATCCGCGTGCAGAAGGTGCGCGTGCCCCTGGGCGTGATTGCGATGATCTACGAGGCTCGCCCCAACGTAACGGCCGACGCGGCGGCGCTCTGCATCAAGGCCGGCAACGGGGTGATCCTGCGTGGCGGCTCGGAAGCGATCCATTCCAATACCGCGATCGCCGCCTCGTTGCGGCGTGCGCTGCGCGACAACGGCGTGCCGGAAGCCGCGCTGACCCTGGTCGAGGACCTGCGCCGCGAGACCATGCTGGAACTGCTGCAGCTCAACGACATCGTCGACCTGGCGATCCCGCGCGGCGGCGAGGGGCTGATCCGTTTCGTCGCCGAGCACGCGCGCGTGCCGGTGATCAAGCACTACAAGGGCGTGTGCCACCTGTTCGTCGATGCCTCGGCCGACCCGGCGCTGGCCTTGCGGCTGCTGATCGACGGCAAGGTGTCGCGTCCGTCGGCCTGCAATTCGCTGGAGACGCTGCTGGTGCATGAGGCCATCGCGCCCAGCTTCCTGCCGGAGGCGGCGCGTGCGCTGCGTCAACGTGGCGTCGAGCTGCGCGGCGACGAGGCCAGCCGGCAGATCGTGGCGGACATGGCGCCGGCCGGCGAGGAAGACTACGCGGCCGAATTCCTCGACCTGGTGATCGCGGTGCGGGTGGTGCCGGACCTGGCCGAGGCGATCGCGCACATCCGCCGCTACGGCTCGGACCACACCGAGGTCATCGCCACCGCCGATACCGGCAACGCCGAGCAATTCGTCCATGCGCTGCGTTCGGCGGTGGTAATGGTCAATGCGTCCTCGCGCTTCTCCGACGGTGGCGAGTTGGGCCTGGGCGCGGAGATCGGCATCTCGACCACGCGTCTGCACGCCTATGGGCCGATGGGCCTGGAAGCGCTGACGGTGGAGCGTTTCGTGGTCCGTGGCGAAGGGCAGACCCGCGCCGCGGTCTGAGTCGGTCGGGGTCGCACGAGGACGCCTATGTCGTTCGTCATGCCCCAAATTGTGATTGGCATCGATTCCTGGCGCGATCGCGGGTGCATCATCGGGGGCTGCGGCGAACGCCCGCGCCCGTCTATTCCCGTCTACCCCATGGAGCCTCGTTGATGCGCCGCCGTATCCTTTGCCTTGCCGTGCTCGCCCTGGCCACTTCCCAGGCGCTCGCTCAGTCTTCTCCCCAGACCTCGGCGATGACGCCGGACATCACCGGCAAGAAGTTCGTGGCACCGACCGAGGCCTACGACTACGTCAAGCGCGAGGTGATGATCCCGATGCGCGACGGGGTGAAGCTGCACACGGTGATCGTGGTGCCCAAGGCTGCGCACCACGCACCGATGCTGCTGACCCGCACGCCCTACAACGCCAGCGGCCGCGCCGAGCGCAGCGCCTCGCCGCACCTGAAGGACCTGCTGCCGCAGGGCGACGACGTGTTCGCCGACGGCAGTTACATCCGGGTGTTCCAGGACATCCGCGGCAAGTACGGCTCGCAGGGCGACTACGTGATGACGCGCCCGTTGAAGGGCCCGCTCAACAAGACCAAGGTCGACCACGCCACCGACGCCTGGGACACCATCGATTGGCTGGTCAAGAATGTGCCCGAGTCCAATGGGCGGGTCGGCATGATCGGCTCGTCCTATGAAGGTTTCACCGTGGTCATGGCACTGACGGATCCGCATCCGGCACTGAAGGTGGCCGCGCCGGAGAGCCCGATGATCGATGGCTGGAAGGGCGACGACTGGCTCAACAACGGCGCGTTCCGCCAGGTCAATTTCGACTACTTCACCGGCCAGCTGACCGAGCGCGGCAAGGGCGTGTCGATTCCGCGCGCCGGCTACGACGACTACAGCAACTTCCTGCGCGCCGGCTCGGCCGGCGACTTCGCGCAGGCCGCCGGGCTGGACCAGCTGCCCTGGTGGCACAAGCTGATCGAACACCCGTCCTACGATGCGTTCTGGCAGGAGCAGGCGCTGGACACGGTGATGGCGCGCACGCCGCTGAAGGTGCCGACGATGTGGCTGCAGGGCCTCTGGGACCAGGAAGACATGTACGGCGCCAACCACAGCTACAAGGTGATGGAAGGGCGCGACACCGGCAACGACCACAACTACCTGGTGATGGGGCCGTGGCGGCACAGCCAGGTCAACTACGACGGCAGCTCGCTGGGCGCGCTGAAGTTCGACGGCGACACCGCGCACCAGTTCCGCCACGACGTGCTGCGGCCGTTCTTCGACCAATACCTGATCGATGGCGCGCCCAAGGCCGACACCCCGCCGGTGCTGGTCTACGACACCGGCGCGGACCGCTGGGATCGCCTGCAGGCCTGGCCGCGCAGCTGCGCGCAAGGCTGTGCCGCGCGCTCCAAGCCGCTCTACCTGCAGGCCGGCGGCAAGCTGTCGTTCCAGGCCCCGGCAGCCGGGCAGGGCGATTACGAGCAGTACGTTTCCGACCCGGCCAAGCCGGTGCCATTCGTGCCGCGCCCGGTGCATTTCGGCGACCGCGACATGTGGACCACGTGGCTGGTGCACGACCAGCGTTTCGTCGATGGCCGCCCGGACGTGCTGACCTACCTCAGCGAACCGCTGACCGAGTCGCTGCGCATCGGCGGCATGCCGGTGGTGAATCTGCAGGCGTCCACCAGTGGCACCGACAGCGACTGGGTGGTCAAGCTGATCGACGTGTATCCGGACGAGATGGCCTCGGATGCGAAGATGGGTGGCTACGAGTTGCCGGTGTCGCTGGCGATCTTCCGCGGCCGCTATCGCGAAGGCTTCGAGACCGCCAAGCCGATCGCCAGCGATCAGGTGCTCGGCTATCGCTTCGAACTGCCGAACGCCAACCATGAGTTCAAGCCCGGCCACCGGGTGATGGTGCAGGTGCAGTCCAGCCTGTTCCCGTTGTACGACCGCAACCCGCAGACCTTCGTGCCGAACATCTACCTGGCCAAGCCCGCGGACTACCAGGCCGCCACGCAGAAGATCTGGCATACGCCGGAGCAGCCGAGCTTCATCGAGTTGCCGGTGCTGTGAGCGGCACCGGCCGTGAGGCCGCCCGGCACCGCGCCGGGTCGGCCTGGCGCGCCGGCCACACGCTTCGCCGCAATGGGCACGGGATCTTCGCAGGACCGGACAGCGACGGTGCTATGGTCCGCCTGCAGGTCACCGTGCCCTGTCCATTGGACCCTGCCGGGCCTGCGCTCCGTGCCGAGAGCGAGGCGGGCCATGAACAAGATGAAGGCAGCGGTATTCGTCGGGAAGGGCCGCATCGTCCTTGAAGAGAAGCCGATACCACAGGTCGGCCCACTCGATGCGCTGGTCAGGATCACCACCACCACGATCTGCGGGACCGACGTCCACATCCTCAAGGGCGAGTATCCCGTCGCACCGGGCCTGACGGTGGGGCACGAGCCGGTCGGTGTCATCGAAAAACTGGGATCGGCCGTCACCGGCTACCGTGAAGGCCAGCGGGTCATCGCCGGCGCCATCACGCCGAGCGGCCACAGCTACGCCTGCCTGTGCGGCTGCGGGTCGCAGGACGGACCGGGCAGCCGACATGGCTTCAAGGCCACCGGCGGCTGGAAGTTCGGCAACACGATCGACGGCTGCCAGGCCGAATACGTGCTCGTGCCGGATGCCCTCGCCAACCTGAGTCCGATCCCCGACGGCCTGAGCGACGAAGAAGTGCTGATGTGCCCGGACATCATGTCGACCGGCTTCTCCGGCGCCGAGCGCGGCAAGGTCAGGATCGGCGACACCGTCGCCGTCTTCGCGCTCGGGCCGATCGGCCTATGCGCCATCGCCGGCGCCCGTTTGATGGGGGCCAGCACCATCATCGGCGTCGACACCGTGCCGGCGCGACTGCAGATGGCCGGGCGGCTCGGCGCCGACCATGTCGTCGATTTCAACGCGGGCGATCCCGTGGAACAGATCATGGCATTGACAGATGGGCGCGGCGTCGACGTGTCGATCGAGGCGCTCGGCACGCAAGGCACGTTCACCAGCGCACTGCGCGTGCTGCGGCCGGGCGGCACGCTGTCCAGCCTTGGGGTCTATTCGAGCGACCTGACCATTCCCCTGGCCGCCTATGCGGCGGGCCTCGGCGACATCAGCATCGTCTCCACCTTGTGCCCGGGGGGTAAGGAGCGCATGCGGCGGCTCATGAACGTGGTCGCCTGCGGACGCGCCGACCTCAAGCCGCTGGTCACCCATCGTTTCAAGCTCGACGACATCGAGGCCGCCTACGATTTGTTCGGGCATCAGCGCGACGGCGTGCTGAAGATCGCGATCACGCCCTGATTGCGCGCCGCCGCGGCGCGTGGCCACGCCTGCGCTTGGGCTGCAGGAACGCGGGGACGGGCGAGGGAGGAAAGGCCGGCCAGCGGACACAAAAAAGCCCGGGAAACGTCTGCTTCCCGGGCTTTTTTGCAATGACGATTTGGTCGGGGAGACAGGATTCGAACCTGCGACCTCTACGTCCCGAACGTAGCGCTCTACCAGACTGAGCTACACCCCGACTGAGCCGCGCATGATACAGGGGTCGTCACGGCTCGGCAAGCATCGCCGGCGAAGAATTTACTTCCGCCGCAGCGCTTCCTCCTCGCGCACTTCGAACCACATGCCATTGAGGACCGCCGCCAGCGAGGCCAGGCCGGTGCCGAGAATCCAGGCGAAATACCACATCGTCTTAGCTCCTTGAATGGGGCGCGCTCAGTACGCGTTGGGGTTCTGTCCGACTTCGTCGACGGTGACCTTGCCCTTGAGCACGCGGTACACCCAGATCGTGTAGGCGATCACGATCGGCAGCAGGAATACCGTGGCCAGCAGCATGACCCACAGGGTCAGGTGGCTGCTGGACGCATCCCACAGGGTCAGGCTGGCGCTGGGCACGCTGGAGGACGGCAGCAGGAACGGGAAGATCGACAGGCCGACGGTCAGGATGATGCCGGCGATGGCCGCGCCCGAGGCGATGAAGGCCGCGCCGCCGCGCCGCACGCGCAGCAACACCGCGCTGCCCAGCAAGCCGACCAGGCCGGCCAGCGGCGCCAGCGCGATCAGCGGCATCGTGTGGTAGTTGCGCAGCCAGCCGCCGGCGGCGGTGATCGCCGCGGTTTTCAGCAACGGGTTGGTGTCGGCGTCGGTGGCCTGCGCCGAGGTGACCTCGTAGCCGGGCAGGCCGAAGGCCACCCAGGCACCGGCGGCGGCGAACAGCACGAAGGCCACCAGCGCGGCGATGCTGCCATAGCGGGCCGAGCGCTCGGCGACCGGTCCGTCGGTCTTGATCACCAGCATGGCTGCGCCGTGGGCGACCAGCATCGCCACGCTGAGCAGGCCGGCGAGCAGCGCAAACGGGGTCAGCAGGCCGAAGAAGCCGCCGGTGTAGAAGATGCGCATGCTGTCATCGAAGTGGTAGGGCACGCCCAACAGCACGTTGCCCACCGCCACGCCCATGATCAACGCCGGCACGAAGCCGCCGATGAACAACGCCCAGTCCCAGTTGTTGCGCCAGCGTTGGTCGGGCAGCTTGCCGCGGTACTTGAAGCCGACCGGGCGCAGGATCAGCGCGAACAGGATGACGAACATCGCCAGGTAGAAGCCGGAAAAGCTCACCGCATACAGCGGCGGCCACGCGGCGAAGATCGCGCCGCCGGCGAGGATCAACCAGACCTGGTTGCCCTCCCAGACCGGTCCGACGGTGTTGACGACGAGCCTGCGCTCGGCGTCGTTGCGCGCCACGAAGGGCAGCAGCGCGCCGACCCCCAGGTCGAAGCCGTCCATCACCGCGAAGCCGATCAGCAACACGCCGAGCAGCAGCCACCAGATCACCCGTAGGGTGGTGTAGTCGAGCAATACGAAATCCATGACGTGTCCTCCTTACGGCTGGCCGCCGGCCAGCGCTTCGGTGCTGAGCGGGGCTTGCGGATTCGGCTGGGTCGGCGACGCCTGCAGCGAGGGCAGCATGTCGTCGGGTCCCTTGCGGATGGCCTTGAGCATCAGCTTGATCTCCACCACCAGCAGCACGGTGTACAGCGCCACGAAACCGGTCAGGGTGGTCAGGATCTGGTGCAGGGCCAGGCCCGAGGCCGCGTAGAACGTCGGCAGCACGCCTTCCACCGCCCACGGCTGCCGGCCGTACTCGGCAACGAACCAGCCGCATTCGATGGCGATCCACGGCAACGGCAAGGTCCACAGCGCGACCTTCAGGAACCAGCGCTTCTCCTCGAAGTTGTGCTTGCACGAGAACCAGAACGCCACCGCGAAGAAGGCGATCAGGTAGAAGCCGATGCCGGCCATGATGCGGAACGTCCAGAACAGCGGCAGCACGCGTGGCACGGTGTCCATCGCCGCCTTGGCGATCTCCTCCGGCGTGGCGTTGAGGATGTCCTCGCGATAACGCTTGAGCAGCAGGCCATGGCCCAAGTCCTGCCAATGACGGTCGAACATCTCGCGCGCGGCGACGTCGGTCCTGTCCTTGCGCAGGCGCTCCAGCGCGCCGTAGGCGATCTGGCCGCCGCGGATGCGATGCTCGGCGCGGTCCACCAGTTCCAGGATGCCGGGGATCGGCGTGTTCAGCGAGCGCGTGGCGATCAGCCCCATCAGGTAGGGGATCTTGATCGCGAAGTCGTTCTGGTGGGTCTTCTGGTTCGGGATGCCGAACGCGGTGAAGTCGGCCGGCGGACGCTCGGTCTCCCACATCGCCTCGATCGCGGCCAGCTTCATTTTCTGGTGTTCGTTGGCGGCGTAACCGCTCTCGTCGCCGAGCACGACCACCGACAGCGAGGACAGCAGTCCGAACGCGGCGGCGACCGCGAACGAGCGCCGCGCCACGTCGCGGTGCTTGCCGCGCAGCAGGTAGAACGCGCTGATCGACATCACGAACACCGCGCCGGTGACATAGCCGGCGCTGACAGTGTGGACGAACTTGGCCTGCGCGACCGGATTGAACAGCACCGCCACGAAATCGACCACTTCCATGCGCATCGTGTCCGGGTTGAACACCGCGCCGGTGGGGTTCTGCATCCAGCCGTTGGCGATCAGGATCCACAGCGCCGACAGATTGGTGCCCAGCGCCATCAGCCAGGTGACGGTGAGGTGCTGCACCCGCGTGAGCCGGTTCCAGCCGAAGAAGAACAGGCCGATGAAGGTCGCTTCAAGGAAGAACGCCATCAGCCCTTCGATGGCCAGCGGCGCGCCGAAGATGTCGCCGACGTAGTGGCTGTAGTACGACCAGTTCATGCCGAACTGGAATTCCATGACGATGCCGGTGCCGACGCCCATCGCGAAGTTGATGCCGAACAGCACGCCCCAGAAGATCGTCATCCGCCGCCAGACCTCGCGGCCGGTCATGACGTATACGCTCTCCATGATCGCGATCATGAAGGACAGGCCGAGGGTGAGCGGAACGAATAGAAAGTGGTACATCACGGTCAGCGCGAACTGAAGCCGGGACAAATCGACAACGGTCATGTCGATCATGGCTGTGGCGTCCTTGTGAAGGTGTGGAGGCTTGGCGTAATGATCCGTGGGCGATGGTGCGCCCGGCGTTGATCCAGATCAATGCGGCAATAGGTCGCGCGTCCGAGCATCCCCGGTGGCCGGCTTAGGCCGCATACAATCCCAGCCACGCCCACATCGCCGAGGAAAGCTTGCATCCGGATGCTGCGCCCGCGGCCGAGTCCCCCGAGTCGCGCCGCCGCCGTACCGCGTGGCTGGCCGAGTTGGCGGCGCCGGCACGCCGGTCGCGCCGCGCCGCGGCGATCGCAGTGTCGGTGGCGGGCTGGTTGCTGATCGCGCAGGCCTGGCTGATCGCCTGGCTGCTGGCGACGGCGTTCACGCGGGAGCATCGGCCCGACGAACTGGCCAGCCTGCTGGCGCCGGCGCTGGCCGCGCTCGCGGCGGTGTTGCTGGCCCGCCTGCTGCTGGCCGCCTGGTCGCAGACGGCCGCCGGCGCCGTCGCCGACGTGGCCAAGCGTGGCCTGCGCCAGCGGGTCTACCGTCAGCTGATGGCGCGCGGGCCGCTGTGGCTGCGCCAGCGCAGCAGCGGCGAGCTCGGCGAGTTGCTGCTCGCGCATGGCGAGTCGTTGGACGGCTATTTCACCGGTTTCCTGCAGGCGCGCACCGAAGTGGCGACGGTGCCGCTGGCGCTGCTGGTAGCGGTGGCCTGCGTGCAACCGGTGGTGGCGCTGATCCTGCTGCTGACCGCGCCGCTGATCCCGCTGTTCATGATGCTGGTGGGCTGGGGCGCCGAGGCCGCCGGTCGCCAGCAGTTGCAGGCATTGGCGCGAATGGGCGGGCACTTTGCCGATCGCCTCAAGGGCCTGGGCCTGCTGCGCCTGTACGGACGCGGTGAAGCCGAACTGACCGGCATCGAACAGGCCGCCGAGGGCGTGCGCGAGCGCAGCCTGAAGGTGCTGCGGGTTGCCTTCCTGTCCTCGACGGTGCTGGAATTCTTCGCTTCGGTGAGCGTGGCGATGGTGGCCCTGTACCTGGGCCTGGGCTATCTCGGCATGCTTGGCCCGCGGGTGGCGCCGAGCCTGTTCGCCGGCTTGTTCTGCCTGTTGCTGGCGCCTGAGTTCTACGCGCCGCTGCGACGGTTGGCCGCGCATTACCACGACCGCGCCAACGCGCTGGCGGCGGTGGCCGAGGTCGAGCGGCTGCTGGCCGGCCTGGATGCGAATGCTGTGGGCCCGGCGCAGGCGCCGATCGAGCCGGCGCGGCCGGCCGAGGTGGCCGAGCAGCGCGGCCCGTTGCTGGAGGCGCAGGCGCTGTGGCTGCGGCCGGGCCTGGCTCCGCGCGAGGTCGTGTGCGGGCTGTCGCTACGCATTGAAGGCGGTGGCCGGCTGGCCCTGCTCGGCCCCAGCGGCAGCGGCAAGAGCACCGTGCTCGAAGCGCTGGCCGGCTGGTTGCCGCCGACCCAGGGCCGCATTTGGCGACGGCCTGGCCTGCGCGTGGGCTATGCCGGGCAACGTCCATATCTTTTCCACGGCAGCATCGCCGACAACCTGCGCCTGGCCGCGCCGCAGGCCAGCGAGCAGCGGCTCAGGGCGGTCGCCGAGGCGGCGCAGGTGATGCGCTTTGCCGCGCGCCTGCCGCAAGGCCTGGACACCGTGATCGGCGAGCGCGGTTTCGGCCTGTCCGGCGGCGAAGCCAGGCGCATCGCGCTGGCCCGGCTGCTGCTGCGCGAGCCGGATGTGTTGCTGTTGGACGAGCCGACCGCGTTCCTCGACCCGGACACCGAGGCCGACCTGCTCGACAGCCTGGGCAGTTTCGCGCGCGAGCGTGCGGTGATCGTGGCGACCCACAGCGAAGCGGTGCGGCGCTGGGCCGACGCCAGTGTGGTCCTCGCGCCATTGCCGGCTACCGACGAGGTAGGCCCATGAGCGACTATGCGAAGGATGGGCTGCGCGGGATCTTCGCGCGCCATCGCGGCCGCCTGCTGCTGTCGGCGTTACTGGTGTGGGTGACGATGCTGGCCGGCGTCGGCCTGCTGGGGGTATCCGGCGGGTTCCTGACCGGGGCAGCGCTGGCGGGCGCGGCCGGCCTGGCCGCGGTCTTCAATTTCTTCGTGCCCTCGGCCGGCATCCGCGCCCTGACCCTGGTCCGGATCGCCTCGCGCTACGGCGAGAAGCTGGTCGGGCACGATGCCACGCTGCGGGTGGCGCGCGACCTGCGGGTGTGGTTCTTCCGGCGCGCGCTGCCGCTGGCGCCGGCCCGGCTGGGCGGGCATCGCGTTGGCTCACTGCTGGCACGGCTGATGAGCGACATCGCCGAGGTCGATGGCCTGGTGGTGCGGGCGCTGGCGCCATTGGCCGCGTTGACCGGGGTGGGGGTGGCGGGGATCGCGGCGGCGGCGTGGATCCTGCCGGCCGCTGGGGTGCTGCTCGCCGCGCTGGCGGTGGCCATCGGCGTGCTGGTGCCGTGGCAGGTCGCGCGCGGCGCACGACGCCGTGAAGGGCAACGGGCGCTGCGGCGCGAACAATTGCGAGCGCTGGCCTTCGAAGGACTGGAGGGCGCCGCCGACCTGGCATCGTTGGAAGCGGTGCCGGACTGGATCGCCCGCGTCGATGCCGCGGCCGATGCGTTGGCGGCCAGCGACCGGCGGCAGCGCCGCCACCTGGTCGCTGGACAGATGCTGCACGCGGCCTGCGGCGGCGCCGGACTGGTCGCGATGCTGCACCTGGCCTTGCAGGCCGCCGCGCAGGGGCTGGTTTCCCCGATGTGGGCGGCGTCGCTGTGCTTCCTCACCCTGGCCGTGCTGGAAGTGTGGTCCGCGGCCGGCCTGGCCTGGCAGTCGCTGCAAAGTGGCCGGGTGGCCGCGCAGCGTCTGGAGGCAATCGTCGATGCCTCGCCGGGCACGAACGATGCGATCGCGCCGCAATCGGTGCCGGCACAGGGCGAGCTGCATTTCGAACAGGTGCATTTCGCCTGGCCGGACGATCCGCGCCCGATTCTGCAGAGGTTGGACCTGCGGCTGTCGCCGGGTGAGCGCATCGCCATCGGTGGCGACAGCGGCAGCGGCAAGACCACGTTGTCGGCCCTGCTGCTGCGGCTATGGGATCCGGTGCAAGGGCAGCTGAGTTATGGCGGAATCGATGTGCGTGAGTTTGCGCAGGCGGACTGGCATCGCCACATTGCCTGGCTGCCGCAGCAGGCGCCGGTGTTTGCCGGCAGCGTGCGCGAGAACCTGGCCATCGGCGACCCCGATGCGGATGAGGCGGCGATGTGGCAGGTGTTGGCGCAGGTGCGGCTGGACGATTGGGCGCGCGCGCAGGACGGCCTGGCGACCTGGGTTGGCGAAAACGGCGCGACGCTGTCGGCCGGGCAGGCGCGTCGCCTGGCGCTGGCGCGTGCGTTGCTGCGCGACGCCCCGCTGATGGTGCTCGATGAACCCACCGAGGGCCTGGACGTGGATACCGCCCATGCCTTGCTGCAGGACCTGGCGCAGGCGCTGGGTTCGCGCAGCCTGCTGATGATCACCCACGACGTGCCACCGCCCGGCGTGGTGCATACGCACTACCGCCTGCAGGACGGCCGACTGCAGCCGTGGGCCGAACCGAGCGCGACGGCGGCTGCCCGGTCCTAGCGAGCCGTACCTGCGGCCTTGGTCTCGGTATTCCAGCGCGCTTCCAGCGAACGGAACGGCCGCGCGAGACCGATGCCGTGGTCGTCGTAGTCGTAGTCGTAGTCGTGCACGAGTTTGCCGTCCACGCGCACCTCCGCCGGCCGCTTGCGTTGCGGCCACACGACTCGCAGTGCAGTGTCCTTGCGCAGGCCCGGGCCCAGCTTCAGTTGCAGGCGATCGCCTTGCAGTCGCGCCGACAAGGTCAGCTTGCCGTGCACGGTCGGCACTGCCTCCAGGCGCACGCCGTCCTCGCCCAGCCAGTCGCGCGGGGTGCCCGGCAGCAGCACCAAGGCAGCGTCGTCTTCGCGGAACAGCATGCCGAACAGGGTGCGCGCGTATTCGGCGCCGATCCAGGTATGCGGCATGTCGCCGAGGTAGCCGGGATAGCGCAGTCGCGAATGCACGACTTCGGCCAGCACCTGCCAGGGCAGGGGGCGGCGATGGGCCATCAGCAGGTCGAGCAGTTCCTCGGCGTCGTCGGTGCGGCCCAGATGCACATAGGTCAGCACGTTGCGGATCTCGTACGGCGTGTACGCGAACAGCGCGTCCGGTTGCTCGCGGGCCTGCACGTCGGCGAGGTAGCGGTCGAAGGTGTTGGTCAACTCGCGCGGCGGCAGCAAGTCCTGCTGCCCGGTCGGATCGAGCGCGATCGATACGCCGGTCGGGTCGCCGTCACCGAGATCGGCCGAAGAGGGAATGAAGTCGCTGCCCTTCCACTCCATGGTGGCGCGGATCGAGGCCGCCACCGAGTCGCGCAGTGCCGCGTACTGTTCGCGCGCCCACTGCGCGGTCTTCTCGTCGCCCCACTGTTCGGCGAGCCAGATGCCGTCGTGCCAGCCCTTCAATGCCCAGTAGTCGTCCCAGTAACTATGGGTCGGGCTGGAATAGCCTTCATGGCTGATCGACGGCGCGATGATGCCGTGGAAGCGCTCCGGCGCGGGTTGGTCGGCCATGTAGCCGGGCACCATCGTGCGCTCGCGCAGCTGCTGCATGAAACGCATCGCGGCGGCGACCTTGGGCAGGTAGTCGCGCACGCTTTCCGCGCCGCCGTCCAGGCGCGCGACATCGGCGACCAGCGCGATGTACTCGCCCTGGCTGTCGTACTCGATATCCGAGCCGAAGCCGCGATTGACGCTGCCGTCCTCGTTGAGGATCGGCGACACCAGGCCGTCTGGGTGTACCGCATGGTCGGTGTACCAGCGCAGGTAATCGCGCGCGACTTGCGGCTGGCCCATTCGCAATAGCGCCGATGCGGTGGCCGCCCCGTCGCGGATGAAGGACCGGTTGTAGTTGCGCGGCCCCGGCTGCATCGCCGGGCCGGTCTGGTTGAGCAGCATGTAGGCGCCCTGCGCGCGCAGCATGTCCACCAGCGAGTGGTCGGGCAGGGCGATGCCGATGTCACCGAAACGCTGCCACCATTGCGCGGCCAGCGCATCGGCGGCGCGGTCGAAGGCCGGGCCCGCATCCTGCCAGCCATCGCGCAGGAACGGCGGTGCCGGCGGCAGTTCGCCGGTGTTCGCATCGCGCGGCAGCGTGCCCAGCGGCAGCGCGATCACCACATCCTGGTGCGCGCCCGGCACGAGCGCGACGCGGTAGCCGAGCACCGCCGAGGCGAGCCCGTCAGCGTCGCTGGCCTGGTTCGCGTCGGGCCACTGGCCCGCGGCGATCGCGGCGCTGGGTTCGGCTTCGCCGTGCGCGCCAAAACCGACCGCACCGCGCTGGTCCACCGCGCTCAGCGAAGACAGCAGCACGCGTCCGTTGACGCGCACGTCGGTGGCGGCCGGCGTGCCTTCCAGCGCGATCGCATGGATCGGCGACACGCCGCCATGCTGCCATTGCGGATTGACCTGCAGCGGCCGCACCAGCAGCGCAAGCTCGCCTTCGGCGGCGACCGTGCCGGTGTTTTCGATGCGGTAGCGCAGCAACGTGGTGGGCTGGCCATTGCGCTGGGTGATCGCCATCGCATCGTTGCGGATGCGCAGCCCGGCGTGCGGCTGCCACTGCACCGAGGGCATCGGCATCCAGCCCTCGCGCAGCGACTGGGTGCGCGCGACGTTGTCGGCGATCGTCGCCTGGCCGCTGCCGTCGCGCCAGATCGCCTGGACCATCGGCGCGCCCTTGAACGCTTCCACGTTGCCGTATTCGTCGAAGATCGATTTCTGGCGACCGGCCGGCACCCCGACCACGGTCCAGTAGACCTGTTGACGATGCAGGATCGAAGGAAACAGCGTGGCGTGCTCGCGCGCGGCGAGGATCTCCAGGCGCTTGGTCGGCGTCAGCACTTGTTCCGGTCCGAGCAGGCGCAGTCGCCGCAGTCGCGGCACCGGGCCTTCCAGGCCTGCGATCAGACGTAGTGCCTTGGGTGAGAACGGCTCACGCGCGGCCAGGAACGACACTTCACCCGCGCTACCCGGATCGTCGGCGACGTCGCGCCAGCGCCCGTCGCCGTCGCGCGCCTGCAGCCGCGCGCCATTGCGCGGGCCGTCCCACCAGACCTCCAGCCCGGCCAACGGATCGGCGCGCGGCAGCGCGATGTCCAGGGCGCGGCCGCCATCCGGTTGCGGCGTCGGCAATGCCAGCGGCGTGGACTGGCCCTGCCAGACCGTGGCGGCCTGCGCGTCGGCGGCGGCCAGGCGCGCGGCGCGCGAGGTGGCCAGCGGTTCGAATTCGAACACCGATACGCCCCAATCGGCGGTGCGCTCCGGGCTGGCCAGGCGCAAGTAACGCGCGCTGATCGTGGGGAAGAACAGATAGTCGGTGGCGCCGCGCGAATCCTCGCTGGCGTAGACGTCGCGCCACTGCTGGCCGTCGAGCGAAGCCTGGATGCGATAGCCGACCGCAAAGCCGCTGTCCCAATGGATGCGCACCCCGCCGACGTCGGCGGCGCGGCCCAGGTCCACCTGCAGCCAATGGCCCGGGCTGAAAGTGCCGCCCCAGCGCGTGGTTTCGTCGCCATCGATGGCGTAGGCCGGGGCCAGCGCGGCGACCTGCCGCGACGAGGCGCTGGCCTGCCACTGCGCGCGCGAAGGCAAGGATCCGTCGGTGGCATGGGCGGGTGCGGTGCTGGCCAGGACCAGGGCGACGGCGGACAGGCGAAGACGTCCGGGGGTGACGAAGGCGAGCGGCATGGCGGGCACGTACCGGGGGCGTACGGCCACGATATCAGCGCGAGAAAACGTTTACATGCTGCGCTGCGTGATTGCTTCCGGGCTGGCCGGCGCGCCATCGCCCCGCGGTCGGCGACACGGCTGCCAGGGGCGGCTAAAGCAGGTCCAGGAAACCGCGCACCGCCGGGCCGAAGCGCTCGTAATCGACCAGGAAGGCGTCGTGGCCCTGCGGCGAGTCCAGGCCCAGAAACTGCGTAGCCGCACCGCCGGCGCGCAGCCCATCGGCGATTTGTTGCTGCTGCTGGACCGGGAACAGGATGTCGGTATTGGCGCCGATCGCCAGTGCACGCTCGACGCGGATCTTCGCCAGGCCGGCCATGACGTCGCCCGCGCCGTATTCGGCCAGGTCGAACCAGTCCATCGAGCGGCTCAGGTACAGATAGCAATTCGGATCGAAGAAGCGCACGAAACGGCGGGCGTGGCCCTCGAGATAGCTTTCGACCTGGAATTCCAGCCCGAACGGATCGTCGTCGGCATGCTCGGAATCCAGCCGCACGCGGCCGAAGCGTCCGTCCCATTCCAATGCGGAACGATAGGTGATCACGCCCAGCTTGCGCGCCATTCGCATGCCGGACTCGGGATAGCGCGCGTCGTCGTAGCTGCCGTTGTTCCAGTTCGGGTCCAGCCGGATGGCCTCGCGCTGCAGCGAGCGGATCGCGATCGAGAACGGCAGGGCCTGCGCGCTGCCGGAAATATTGATGTGGCTGCGGGCGATGCCGGGATGCTGCAGCAGCAGCGCCAGTGCGGTCATGCCGCCCATCGAATTGCCGATCAGGCAGGCCAGCCGTTCGATGCCGAGTGCGCGTACGACCGCGGCGGCGGCATCGGCGCCGTCCTCGACCGACAATTCCGGGAAATCCAGGCGGTAGGGCTGGCCGGTTGCCGGGTCGATCGAGGCTGGGCCGGTGGAGCCCTTGCAACTGCCCAGCGAGTTGACGCAAACCACGAACCAGCGGTCGGTGTCGATCGGTTTGCCCGGGCCGAGCATCGGCTCCCACCATCCGGGTTCCGGGTTGCCGTCGTTGCGCGCGGCATGCGCGTTCGGTGACAACCCGGTGACGATGAGGATCGCGTTGGACGCGGTGGCGTCCAGGCGGCCCCAGGTTTCGAACGCGGCGCGCGCGCCGTGCAGCACGCCGCCGCGCTTCATCGGAAACGGCGAGGGCAGGGAGTGGAACTGGCTTCCAGCCGGGATGAATTCGCTCATGCCGCCGATTCTAGCCGCGCGAATGCGCGGGCAGGGTCACCGGTCAAAACGCCTCAGCGGCCGATCACCAGTTCCACCGGCGCGCTGGCCGGCAAGCGCACCCGTACCGGTGCCGATTCGAGATCGCCTTCCTGGCGCATTGCCTCGCCGCTGGTCGAGAGCCGGGCGACCAGCTCCACTTCATCCAGCGTGGACAGTTTCGCGGTCGGCATCGGGCTGTCGCCGTCGCCGAGGGTCACGTGCAAGGGCAGGTCCTGCAGCGAATGCTTCTGCACCGCGACCGGCATCGGTGGGCCACCGGGGATGCGTGCGATCACGAACACGCTGGCGTCGCCACGCAGGCGCACGCGCGCAGCGAAGTCCGGGTCGAGCGCCACCACCACCGCCAGCGCATGCGGCCCCTGCGTAGCGGCGGCGGTCGCGACGTCCTCGGCCAGCGGCGGCAACTGGGCCTCGGCGCGGGCCTGGTTGATCTGGGTCAACAGACTGGCGCGGGTGCCGCCATCGACCTGGCCCAGCAGCGGCGTCCAGGTCTGCGCGGCTTCGGCCGGCTGGCCGCCCTGGCGTTGCGCCACGCCGAGGAACCAGCGCGCACGCTGATGCTCCGGCTGCAGCGCCAGGGCGTGTCGCAGCCAGGCCTGTGCGGTCGCGTCCGCGGGCTGGCCGTCGGCGGCGAGCATGCGTGCCTGCGCGGCGGAGACCAGCACTTCGGGCTGATCGGGCTGCAACTGCACGGCCTTGCCGTAGGCCTCGGCGGCCTCGGCGAATTTCTGCTGGCCGGCGAGCGCGCGGCCGAGCAGCATCCAGCCTTCGACCTGGCGCGGGTCGCGCTGCAGCGCGGCGCGCAGTTCGGCGACGGCTTCTTGCAGATTGCCGGGGCTGGCCGCGTGCAGGTTCTGCGGCTCCAGCGCCGCCGGCGTGCCGACCAGGCGATACAGCACGAACGTGCCCACGCCCAGCAACACCACGCAGGCCAGCGCGAAACGCGGCGCCTGCCGCCATAGCGGCCGCAGCACCACGCCCAGCGCGACCAGGATGCAGGCGCTGGCGACAGCGATGAAGGCGGCCATGTTCACCATTCCTGCGGCGGCTCCCCGGCCGGTGGCAGCGCTTTCGAGCGACGGCGCACGATCCAGGCGATCAGCCCCGCACCCGCCACCAGTAGCAACGCCGGACCGAACCACAGCAGCCAGGTGCGCGATTCGAGCTGCGGCCGGTACAGCACGAATTCGCCGTAGCGCTCGACCAGGAATTGCTTGATCTGCGCATCGCTGCGGCCCTGCTGCATCAGCGTCAGGACTTCGCGGCGCAGGTCGTGGGCGATCTGTGCGTTGGAATCGGCCAGCGATTGGTTCTGGCATTGCACGCAGCGCAGTTCGGCGGTCAGCGCATGGAAGCGCGCCTCTTCGGCCGCGTCGCGATATTGCAGCGGGGCCGGATCGGACACCGGTTGGGCCAGGCCTGCAGGTGCGACGGTCGCCAGGGCGAGCGCGAGCATCAGTGCCCAGCGAGCGGAGATTCCACGCAGGAAATCCATGGCTGCGCTCACGGTGCCGCCGGCAGCTGCGGTCCGGCCGGCGCACGTTCCAGCTGCGTCAGCGCGGGGATGAGTTCTTCGTCGATGATGTCCTGGGTCAGCATGCCGCTGTGCTTCCAGCGCACGACGCCGCTGGCGTCGACCAGGAAGGTTTCCGGCGCGGCGGCAATACCCCAGTCGATCGCGGTACGACCGTCCTGGTCGGCGAGCACCAGCAGGTAAGGGTTGCCCAACTGCTCCAGCCAACGCAGCGCATCGGCGCGCTCGTCCTTCCAGTTGTAGCCGATCACCCGCACCCGCTTGGTCAGCGCGAAGCGACTCAGGATGGGGTGTTCCTCGCGGCAGGTCGGGCACCAGCTGCCCCATACGTTGAGCACGTACGGCGCACCGCGCAGGTCGCGGGCGTGCACGCGGATCGACGGGTCGTGCAGCAGCGGCAGGTCGAATTCCGGCGCCGCCTTGCCGATCAACGCCGACGGCAGGCTGTCGCGATCGGACCGCCCGGAGCGCTGCACGCCGTACAGCAGCAACGCCACCACGGCCACGAAGGCGAGGATGCCGGCCACCAGCAGCGGGGTGCGCGAGCGCGTTGAGCGAGGTTCGGACATCAGACTTTCTCCGGGATACGACGGAAGCGACGGTCGGTCGCGGTGACCAGCCCGCCCAGCGCCATCAGCGCCGCGCCCAGCCAGATCCAGCGCACGAACGGCTTGACGTGCGCGCGCACCGCCCAGGCGCCATTGCCGAGCGGCTCGCCGAGGGCGACATAGACGTCGCCGAACAGGCCCGGCCGGATACCCGCTTCGGTCATCACCTGGCCACCGCTGGCGTAGCGCCGCTTCTCCGGCACCAGCACCGTCAGTACCCGATCGCCGCGCAGCACGGACACATGCGCACGGTCGGCACTGTAGTTCGGGCCCTGTACCGCGTCGAGGCGCTCGAAGTGCAGGGCATAGCGGCCCAGGTCCAGCGACTGCCCGGGCGCCAGCGCGACTTCGCGCTGCACGCTCAGCGACTCGACCAGCAACGCACCGGCCAGGAACACCGCGACGCCGCCGTGCGCCAACACCATGCCGATCATTTCGGCGGTCAGCCGCGGCGGCGCTGCGGCGCGCAGGCGCAGCCAGAGGAAACGCAGCGTGCCCAGCAGCACCCACAGCGCCGCGGCGACGCCCAGCGCCGCCTTCAGCCGGCCCTGCGGCGCCACGAACCAGCCCAGTACGCCGGCGACGATCGCCAGCAGCGCCCACGGCGCGAGCAGGGCCAACAGCCGCGAAGGCTGGTCGCGCTGCCAGCGCGCCAGCGGCCCGAACGGCAGCAGCAGCACCAGCGGCGCCATCAACACCAGGAACAAAGTGCCGAAGTAGGGCGGGCCCACCGACAGCTTGCCCAGCGCCAGCGCGTCGGCCAGCAACGGATACAGCGTGCCCAGCAGCACCATCGCGCAGGCGCAGGTGAGCAGCAGGTTGTTGAGCAGCAGCAGTGTTTCGCGCGAAGTCGGCGCAAAGCCGCGGCGCGGATCATCGGCCGCCAGCGCCAGCCCCGGCGCGCGCAGCGCGTACAACAGCAGCGAGCCGCCGGTCACCAATGCCAGGAACACCAGGATGAACAGCCCGCGCGAGGGATCGGCGGCGAACGAATGCACGCTGGTCAGCACGCCCGAGCGGACCAGGAAGGTGCCCAGCAGCGACAGCGAGAACGCGGCGATCGCCAGCAGCAGCGTCCAGCCGGCGAAGGTGCCGCGCTTTTCGGTCACCGCCTGCGAATGCAACAGCGCCGCGCCGGCCAGCCACGGCAGGAAGCTGGCGTTCTCGACCGGGTCCCAGAACCACCAGCCGCCCCAGCCCAGTTCGTAATAGGCCCACCAGCTGCCCAGCGCGATGCCGACGGTGAGCAGCGCCCAGGCCACATTCGTCCACGGCCGGGTCCAGCGCAGCCAGCGCGCGTCCATGCGTCCTTCCAGCAGCGCCGCCACCGCGAAGGCAAACGGCACCGCGAAGCCGACGTAGCCGGCATACAGCATCGGCGGATGGATGATCAGGCCCGGGTCCTGCAGTAACGGATTGAGGTCGCCGCCCTCGGGCGGTGCCGGCAGCAAGCGCGCGAACGGATTGGACGTGAACAGCAGGAAGGCCAGGAAGCCCAGGCTGATCAGCGCCATCACCCCGAGCACGCGCGCCAGCACCGGCGCCGGCAGCGAGCGCGAGCGCCAGGCCACCGCGGCGGTCCACAGCGCCAGCACCAGCGTCCACAGCAGCAGCGAACCTTCGTGGGCGCCCCACACCGCCGAATATCGGTAGACCTTGGGCAGCAGCGAGTTCGAGTTCTCGGCCACGTAGGCGACCGAGAAGTCCTGCACTACGAAGGCATGGCTGAGCAGGGCGAATGCGCCGGCAACCAGCGCGAGCTGCACGTACGCCGCCGGCCGCGCCACCGCCATCCACGCGGCGTGTCCGCGCTGCGCGCCGGCCAAGGGCAGCACCGCCTGCAGCAGTGCGACCAGCAGGGCCAGGATCAGCAGGATCTGTCCGAGTTCAGGCAGCATCAGCGGCAGCCTCGCGCAGCGGCGGCCAATACTGGCGCCTGCACTGTCCGTTGGCCTTGCCGGAGCTGGGTCCCTGCCACGAAAACTGCGGTCACTGCGGTGCCGCCACGTCGTGCTTGCGGTGCGCGGCGCCCATCTTGTCGGCGACTTCCTTGGGCATGTAGTTCTCGTCGTGCTTGGCCAGCACTTCCTCGGCCACGAAGACACCGCCTTGCATATGCCCGGTAGCGATCACCGCCTGACCTTCGCGGAACAGGTCCGGCAGGATCCTGTCGTAGCTGACCGGCATCTGCGCATCGCCGTCGGTGACGCGGAAATGGGCCTGCAGCGAACCGGAAGGGCGCTGGAACGAACCCTTCTCGACCATGCCGCCGAGCCGGAACCGCGCGTGGCCGCCGGCATCGCCGCGCAGCACTTCCGACGGGGTATAGAGATAGGCGACGTTGCGCTGCAGGGCGAGTGCGACCAGGGTGGTCGCCAGGCCGCCGGCCAGCACCAGCACCAGGACCAGCCACAGACGTCGGCGGCGGGTGGGGTTCATCGCACCAGCTCCACGTCCGCGTCGCCGCGCCCGCGTTGGCGGCGCTGCTTGGCGCGTGCCTGCCGCAACGCGCGCCTGACCTGCCAGTGCGCAGCCAGCACGTCCCACAGCAGGACGACGAAAAACACCGCGTAGGCGGCGATGACATAACCCAGGTAACTCATGCGCCGCCCTCGGCGCCGGTCTGGCGGGCCACCCAGTCCTTGCCGGCTTCGCGGCGCAGGTTGTCCGCGCGCGCGCGCAACAGCAGCGAACCGGCGAACCAGAACTTGGTCGCCGCGACCATCAGCCACAGCGGCAGCAGCATGCTGGCATCGATGCTGGACTCGCCCAGCAGGCGGATGCTCTGGCCCTGGTGCAGCGAGTTCCACCAGATCACCGAGTAGCGGATCACCGGCAGCAGCGCGACGCCGACGATGGCCAGCAGGCCGGCCGCGCGCGCCGCGCTGCGGCGGTCGTCGATGGCCTGGTACAGGCCGATCACGCCCAGGTAGAGGAACAGCAGGATCAATTCGGTGGTCAGGCGCGGGTCCCAGTCCCACCAGGCGCCCCACATTGGCTTGCCCCAGATGCTGCCGGTCAGCAGGGTGATCACGGTGAACGCGGCGCCGATCGGCGCGCACGCCATCGCCAGGATCTCGCACAGCTTGATCCGCCAGATCAGCGCGATGGCCGAGTACAGCGCCATCAGCGCGAACACGAACAGGCTCATCCACGCGCTGGGCACATGGATGTAGAGAATGCGGAAGCTGTCGCCCTGCTGGTAGTCGGACGGCACCACGAACAGCGCCTGCCACAGGCCCAGCCCCATCAGCACCGCGCCGATGCCCAGGCACCATGGGGTCCAGCGGACAGCGAAGCGGTCGAACACCGGCGGCGAGCCGAGTTGGTGGAACCAGCGGACGATACGATTCATGCGATGGCGGAAGGCTCTCGTGGTGTTGCGTCGGCGTGCGGGTCAATCATCCCAACGAAATGCGGATCGCCGCCGCGGCCGCCAGTGGTGCCAGCACCAATCCGACGACCAGCCCGGCACCGAGCAGCAACAGCGGGCCGACCGGATCCAGTCCCTGCGCGCCGGCGGCGACGCTGCCCGCACCGAACACCAGCACCGGTACGTACAGTGGCAATGCCAGCAGCGCCACGAGAATACCAGAGCGTTTCATGTTCACCGTCAGCGCCGCGACCACCGCGCCGAGCAGACTGAGCAGCGGCGTTCCCAGCAGCAACGATGCCAGCAGCACCGGCAGTTGGTCATGTCGCAGGTGCAGCAATTCGCCCAGCACCGGCGTCGCCAGGATCAGCGGCGCGGCGGTGGTCGCCCAGTGCAGCAGCACCCGCACCAGCACCAGCCAGGCCAGTGGCGCCGGCGCCAGCAGCCATTGCTCCAGCGAACCATCCTCGGCATCGCCGCGGAACAGGCTGTCCAGCGACAGCAGCCCGGCCAGCAGCACGGCCACCCACAATACCGCTGGCGCGACCTCGGCCAGGACTTGCGCGCGGCCGCCCAGCGCCAGCGCGAACAGCACCACGATCAGCAGCGCCAGCAGCGCCGGCTGCAGCGCGTCGCCGCGGCGGCGCCACAGCAGCCGCAGGTCGCGCAGCAGCAGCGCGCGCGAGGCCTGCCACAGCGACGGTACGGGTGAGGGCGTGCTCATGCGGCCACCTCCAGGGTCAGCATGCGCGTGCGCACCGGCGGCGCGGCGTAGGCGCCGTGGGTGGTGACCAGCGCGGCACCGCCGCCGCGCAGGTGGGCGGAGATCATCCGGTTGACCAGGTTGATGCCGTCCAGGTCCAAGTTGGCGTACGGCTCGTCGAGCAGCCACAGCGGTGCCGGCGACAGCCACAGCCGGGCCAGGCCGAGGCGCTTCTTCTGGCCGGCGGACAGTTGCCGCACCAGCGCATCCTCGTAGCCGGCCAGGCCGGCGATGGCCAGGGCATTGCCCGGCATCTGGCGCGCGCGGCGTCCATGCAGGCCGCACAGGAAATGCAGGTTCTCCAGCGTGGACAGGTCCGCCTTCAAGGCCGGCAGGTGGCCCAGGTAGGCCATGAAGCGCGAGCGCTCGCCGCGGCCGGCCGGGCGGCCGTCGATCTCGATGCGGCCCTGCTCGGCGTGCAGCAGGCCGGCCAGGATCCGCAGCAGGGTCGTCTTGCCGGCGCCGTTGTCGCCTTGCACCAGCAGCGCCTCGCCCGCATCCACCCGGAAGTCGATCGGGCCGAATACCGGTTCCTCGTTGCGGCTGAAGGCCAGGGCTTGCGCGGCCAGCAAGGGCGGCGCGGCGTGCGGGGTGTCGATCATCGAGGGGCGGTTCGGGCGGACGTGGCGGAAGCCGGCACGCATTGTATCGGCGCCTTCGCCGCCAGGGGGCCGGGCTGGCGGTCTCGATCGCGAGCCGATCCGGCTTAAACTGCCGCTCCCTCGCGTCCGTCGGATCCAACCGCATGTCCGTGCCTGCAACCAAGCTGCCCAAGGTGGGCACCACCATCTTCACCGTGATGTCGCAGCTGGCCGCCGAACACCGGGCGGTCAACCTCGGCCAGGGCTTTCCCGATTTTCCGGTCCCGCAGCGCCTGGTCGACGAGCTTGATCGCGCGATGCGCGAGGGCCACAACCAATATCCGCCGATGACCGGGGTAGCGCCGCTGCGCCAGGCCATCGCCGGCAAGGCGCTGCGCTGCTACGGCGCGCAGGTCGATGCCGACACCGAGATCACCGTCACCAGCGGCGCGACCGAGGCGATCTTCAACGCCATCCACTCGGTGGTGCGCGCGGGCGAGGAGGTGATCGTGCTCGACCCCGCCTACGACTGCTACGAGCCGGCGATCGAGCTGGCTGGTGCGCGCGCGGTGCACGTGGCACTGGATCCGCTGACCTTCGCGGTGGACTGGGGCAAGGTGCTGGCGGCGATCACCCCGCGCACGCGCATGCTGATGATCAACAGCCCGCACAATCCGTCCGGCGCGATGCTGTCGGCCGACGACATGCGCACGCTGGCCGACCTGCTGCGCGGCACCGACATTTTCCTGATCTCCGACGAGGTCTACGAGCACATCGTGTTCGACGGCCGCCGCCACGAATCGGTGCTGCGCTGGCCGGAACTGCGCGACCGCGCCTTCGTGGTCTCCAGCTTCGGCAAGACCTACCATTGCACCGGCTGGAAGATCGGCTATGCGATCGCGCCGCCGGCGCTGAGCGCCGAGTTCCGCAAAGTCCACCAGTACAACACCTTCGCCAGCTTCGCCCCGGCCCAGCACGCGTTCGCGGCGATGATCCGCGACGAGCCCGGGCACGACGAGCAGCTCGGCGCGTTCTACCAGGCCAAGCGCGACCGCTTCCGCGAGCAGCTGCTGGGCACCCGGCTCAAGCCGCTGCCGGTGCCGGGGGGCTACTTCCAGTTGGTCGACTACTCGGCGGTCAGCGACCTGCCCGATACCGAATTCGTGAAGTGGCTGACGATCGAGAAGGGCGTGGCGGCGATCCCGCTGTCGCCGTTCTACGAGACCGCGCCGGCCGGGCAGCGCCTGGCCCGGCTGTGCTTCGCCAAGAACGAGGCGACCCTGGACGCGGCGATAGAACGTCTGAAAAAGCTCTGAGAACTCGCTCTTGTAGGAGCGGCTTCAGCCGCGACCGAGGGATCCACCAGTCGCGGCTGAAGCCGCTCCTGCAACAGCCAACAGTCCACGAGGCCCACCATGCAAGACCTGCGCATCTCCCTGGTCCAAGGCGACACCCGCTGGCACGATCCGGCCGGCAACCGCGCGCATTACGCCGCGCTGCTGGCGCCATTGGCCGGGGCGACCGACCTGGTCGTCCTGCCGGAAACCTTCACCAGCGGCTTCTCCAACGAGGCCATCGACAAGGCCGAAGGGATGGACGGGCCGACCGTGGCCTGGATCGTCGAGCAGGCCGGCCGGTTGGGCGCGGCGGTGACCGGCAGCGCTCAGCTGCGCACCGCCGACGGGGTCTTCAACCGCCTGTTGTTCGCCACCCCCGATGGCCGCCTGCAGTACTACGACAAGCGCCACCTGTTCCGTTACGCGAACGAGCACCAGCGCTACGCCGCCGGCCGCGACCGGCTCTCGGTCGAATGGCGCGGCTGGCGGATCAATCCGCAGGTCTGCTACGACCTGCGCTTCCCGGTGTTCTGCCGCAACCGCTACGACGTCGAGCGTCCCGGAGCGCTGGACTTCGACCTGCAGTTGTTCGTGGCCAACTGGCCCTCGGCGCGCGCCTATGCGTGGCGCACCCTGCTGCGCGCCCGCGCGATCGAGAACCTGTGCTACGTGGCGGCGGTGAACCGGGTCGGCGAAGACGGCAACGGCCTGCACTATGCCGGCGACAGCGCGGTGATCGACTTCCTCGGCCAGCCGCAGCTGGAAATCCGCGAGCGCGAGCAGGCCGCCACCAGCACGATCTCCGCCGCCGCGCTGGCCGAACACCGCGCGCGCTTCCCGGCCATGCTCGACGCCGACGCGTTCGAACTCGGCAGCGCCAACGCCGAGCGCTGACGCGGCCGGCACGCTGCCGGCCACGCGCTGAACGGCCAGTGTGCCGCCATACCGATCCGATGCGGCCCGCCGCTCGCCGCTGCTAACCTCGCCGCAGTCTTCTTCCCAGGACACGACCATGCTCAAGACCCTGTCACTGTTGGCCGCGCTGGCCACCGCCGCCACGTTCGCCGCGCCCGCCCACGCCGCCGGCAACATCGATTGCGAACTGCGATTCAACCTGTCCGGCTGGTCGCTGTTCTACAAGACCGCCAAGGGCACCGGCACGATCACCTGCGACAACGGCGCCTCCATCCCGGTCAACATCACCGCCAAGGGCGGCGGCCTGACCGTGGGCAAGTCCACCGTCGTCGACGGCAAGGGCCGCTTCACCGGCGCCTACAGCCTCAACGACCTGTTTGGCACCTACGGCGGCGCGGAGGCGCACGCGGGTGCGGCCAAGTCCAGCAATGCGCAGGTCGTCACCAAGGGCGACATCTCGCTCGCGCTGGCCGGCACCGGCGAAGGCTGGGACCTGGGCGTGGGCTTCGGCAACTTCGTCATCACCCGGCGCTGATCGCGGCGGGCAGGCAGGCCGGCGCGAGGCGTCGGGCTTTGGCAGCTAGCTTGCGGAAGGCGGGTCGGTTTCGCGCTCGGCGCGACCCGGATCCGGCCACGGCCCGGTGGAGCGACGCAAGCGCAGCTCATAAGGCACATTGACCAGTTCGCCGCGCTGCGGATCGCCGATGCGTGCCAGCAACTGTTCGGCGGCGATGCGGCCCATTTCGCGGCTGGGCTGGCGCACCGTGGTCAGGCTCGGCCATAGCCGCCGCGCCATCGGCGTATCGTCGAAGCCGAACACCGACAGGTCGCGCGGGATGCGCAGGCCGCGTTCCTCGGCCTCGTAGATCACGCCGGCGGCCGTGTCGTCGTTGGCGGCGAAGATCACCGTCGGCGGCTCGGGCAGGTCGAGCAGGGCGCGGGTGCCCTCGATACCGGAGTCGAAGGTGAACTCGCCCTCGATCACCAGCGCCGGGTCATAAGGCAGGCCGGCGCGACGCAGGCCGTCGCGATAGCCGTCCAGTCGCCACGCCCGCGCGCCGTGCGAGGGATGGCCGGTGATGTGGGCGATCCGGGTATGGCCAAGCCCGACGACGTGGGCGACCACTTCGGCCGCGGCCGTGCGCTCGTCCAGGGTGGCACCGATCTGGCCGGCGGTGTGCCGCGGCGAGATCGACGCATAAGGCACGCGATGCGCGCGCAGGCGTTCCAGCAGTTCCTCGTCGTCGGTCAGCGGCGGCGTCAGCACCAGGCCGTCGGGCCGGTACTGTTCGAGCAGACTCTCGACGCGATCGCGGTAATCGGCGGTGCCGAAGGCCAGCGGGCGCAGCATCATGCTGTAGTGGCGATGCTCGCAGGCATCCAGCACGCCGCCGATGATTTCCATGATGTAGCTCGACGACGGGTTGTCGTAGAGCAGGGCGACCAGGTAGGAGCGGTTGGACGCCAGGCTGCGCGCCGACGGGTGGGGACGGTAATTGAGTGCGCTCGCCGCGCGCTCGACGCGCTCGCGGGTCTCGGTCTTGACGTTCGGCTCGTGATTGAACACGCGCGAGACGGTTTTCATCGAAACGCCGGCCGCCGCCGCGACGTCTTCGATCCGGGCCCGGTTGAGTTCTTTCACGTATGGCGCACGCAGCAGCAAAGGGGCGCAAAGCATATGCGAGCGGCTGTGGGTTCGGCTCGGTTGCGGTCCGGCAGCCGCTCGCGCGGTGGTCCGTGGCGTGATCGAAAGCGCGGAAATCCTGGGGACGTAGTGAAGCGCACTGGCTTCAAAAACTTTCGTTCGCGTCTTCCGCTGATGCACGCGCGGTCGCGCGCTTGCTGTGCTGCAGCATGGTTTTGCACGGCCGTCGCGACCGTCGTCAGAGGCTCGCCTGTTCTCCTGCCAGCATTGCTTCCACGATTTCTGCGGCTTGCGAGGTGGGGATTTATTGAGGGGGCGCGCTGCGTGTGGGCGGTGGTTTGTATCGTACGGTGCGGGCACCGCCCTGGCGGGAGGGGGGCGGCCCGGCTCGGTTGGACATCCTGTCCAACTCGGCTAGCGCGGACATCCATGTCCGCTGGCCACCCCCTCCCGCCAGGACGGCGCAAGGCGCGTTGTTTTTCCAGCTTCGTTCGGGGGCGCGCCGGACGATCTTCTGTAGGAGCGGCTTCAGCCGCGACCGCCGGATCCCGCGGTCGCGGCTGAAGCCGCTCCTACAGAGAGCGAGCAACATCGCCTCTGGAGGAGAGCCCCCTGCTGTTAAGGGGGCGCGCCAAAGGCGCGGGGATAGGCAGGGTCGTAGTCGGGGCCCGCGGTTTTGCGCAGCACAACCGTGGGGGCTATTGCCGCCAAGCGGCAATGGCCACGCACAGCCCGCGCAGCGGGATGTGCCGCTTCAGGCGCCGCGCGGACCGCGGTTACCGCCCGGTCGCGAATTGCCACCCGGACGCGGACCGCCGCCCGGACGACCGCCGGGGCGCTGCTGGCCACCCGGACGGCCCGCATTGGGGCCACGCTTGCCGGGACCGCCGGGACCGGCGCGATTGCCGGCCGGCCGTGCCGCGCCGTAAGGGCTGGAGCCCGGCGTGGCATGGTCGGACGGGAAGAAACTCGTTGCGTTGCCCGGATGCCCATACGGATGCTTCTTGGCGCCCTGGCCTTGCCCCTGGCTCTGGCCTTGCCCTTGACCCTGCGCGTAGCCGCCACGACCGGCCGGCTTCGGCTTGCCCGGGCCACGGCCTGCGCCCGGACCCCGCGGACCCTGGCCGGGACCACGCGCGCCCGGACCGGCGTTGCGGTGGCCACTCGGGCCGGTGCTCACGCCCTCGGGCACATACCAGGTGCGGAACGCGGCGGGATTGCCATCCGGCAACGGCTTCGGACCTTTTTCCTTGCGCTGCTTGAACGGCCGCTGCGACTGCTTGGCCGCCGCTTCGCCGCTGACGGTCAGTCCGCCCTTGAAGCCGCCCTTGCCGCGACCGCGACCGCGATCCTCGCGCACGTTGTCGAAACGACGCAGCTCACGGCCTTCGTCGGCGGTGTTGTGGCCGTTGACGTAGGCATTGCCGCGGCTACCGTCGCGGCCGACATGCAGGGTGGAGCGGGCGGCCTTGCGCTGGCCGATGACCGGCTGCAGGGTCAGCGCCGACGGCTGGCCTTCCTCGAGATTGAGTTCGCTGCGCAGCGCCTGTACTTGCGGCTGCGCCACTTCGACCGACTGGCCGCGCAGCAACTCGCGCGGCAGGGCGATCTTGCCGTAGCGGGTGCGCTTGAGGCGGCTGACCTGGCAGCCCTGCGATTCCCACAGGCGGCGCACTTCGCGATTGCGGCCTTCCTTGACCACCACGCGGAACCAGTCGTGCGAGTCGGTGCCGCCGATGCGTTCGATCTCGTCGAACTTGGCCGGACCGTCTTCCAGCGCGACGCCGCGCGCCAGGCGATCGACGATCTGGTCGGAGACCTGCTCCTGGCCTTCGGGGGCGCGCACGCGCACCACGTACTCGCGCTCGACCTCGAAGGAGGGATGCATCATCGCGTTGGCCAGCTCGCCGTCGGTGGTGAGCAGCAGCAGGCCGGTCGTGTTGATGTCCAGCCGGCCGATCGCGATCCAGCGCGCGCCCTTGAGCGCGGGCAGCGATTCGAAAATGGTCGGGCGGCCTTCGGGATCGTCGCGGGTCGTCACTTCGCCTTCGGGCTTGTTGTAGATCAGCACGCGCGAAGGTTCGCTCAGGGCGCTGGCCACGAAGCCGCGGCCGTCGAGTTCGATACGGTCGCCGCTGCGCACCGACATGCCGGTCTGCGCGACCTCGCCATTGACCTTGACCAGGCCGTCGGCGATGCGCTGCTCCAGCGCACGCCGCGAGCCCAGGCCGGCCTGGGCCAGGACCTTGTGCAGGCGTTCTTCAAGCTTGGGCTGTTGTTCGGCCTCGCTGCCGCGCTTCAGCGACAGTTTGTTCAACGACAGCTTGCGGGGGGTGTCACTCATTGTTCGGGCTCCGGCCGGCGCGTTGCAGCGGCCTCTGGTTCGTCTGGGTCTTCATCGCCCGCCACGGCATCGGCCGTCGCGGAGGGGTTTTCGTTCGGGTGTTGCGGGTCGGCGGCACCGGCGATCTCGTCCTGTGCGTCGGCCTCCGTTTCGTCGGCGGGCGCGGCCTGCGTTGCGGCGGGCAGCTCCTCGTCGGCGAGGGTCTCATCGCCGGCTTCCGTGCCGGTGTGTGCATCTGTCTGTGGGTCTGTCCCGGTATCGGACTGCTGGGCCTCGATGCCGGCTTGCGGCGCGCGATCCGCCTCGTCTTCGTCCATCGTGGCGTCGGCGCCGCGCTGATCTTCGTCGCCGGCGGTCTCGTCATTGGCCGCCGGCGGATCGATGTCGACCTGCGCGCCGGCGGCCAGCGGCGCGGCCGGTTGGCCTTCGCTGTCCAGCGGCAGCTGCGGCTCGAGTTCGCCGATGTCCTTCAGTTCCGACAGCGGCGGCAGTTCGTCCAGGCGCTTGAGGCCGAAGTAGTCCAGGAAACCCTTGGTAGTCCCGAACAGCGCCGGCTTGCCGGGCACGTCGCGGTGGCCGATCACGCGGATCCACTCGCGCTCTTCCAGCGCCTGGATGATGTTGCTGCTGACCGCCACGCCGCGCACCTGCTCGATCTCGCCGCGAGTGATCGGCTGGCGGTAGGCGATCAGCGCCAGGGTCTCCAGCGTGGCGCGGGTGTACTTGGTCTTGCGTTCGGTCCACAACCTGGCGACCCAGGCATGGACGTCGGCCTTGACCTGGAAGCGGAACCCGGAGGCCACCTCGACCAGCTCCACGCCGCGTTCGGCGCAGCCTTCGCGCAGCTGTTCCAGCGCGCGCTCGATGCTGCCCGGCGGCGCCGGTTCCTCTTCCGGGAACAGCCCCTGCAGCTGCGCCAGCGTCAGCGGCTGGTTGCTGCCCAGCAGGGCGGCCTCGACGATGCGATTGATCAGTGCCTGGTCCATTTCCACGATCGTTGTCTTTCCGCTCAGAGGGCGTCGTCGTCGCTGTCGTCGAATTCGCTGGAAAACTGCAACGGCGCATTGGTATTGCCCGAGGCCAGCGACTTCACGTAGATCGGCGCCAGCGGCGCTTCCTGGACGATGTCCAGCAGTTGTTCCTTGGCCAGTTCCAGCAGCGCCAGGAAGGTGACCAGCACGCCCAGTCGGCCTTCCTCGGCGGTGAACAGCGCCTCGAAACGATAGAACTTGCCGTCTTCCAGCCGCCCCAGCACATCGCCCATGCGCTGGCGCACGCTGAGCGCCTCGCGCCGGATCGCGTGGCCGCTGAACAGCTCGGCGCGCTTGAGCACGTCGTGCAGCGCCAACAGCATTTCCTTCAGTTCCACCGGCGGCGGCAACCGCACCGCCGCGCGGTCCGGCACGAAGGCCTGCACCGGCGCGGTGTCGCGATCCTGGCGCGGCAGGGTGTCCAGATCCTCCGCCGCCTGCTTGAAGCGCTCGTACTCCTGCAGCCGGCGCACCAGCTCGGCGCGCGGATCGGCCTCGTCGCCCTCTTCGCTGGGCGGCCGCGGCAGCAGCATGCGCGACTTGATCTCGGCCAGTATCGCGGCCATCACCAGATACTCGGCCGCCAGCTCGAAGCGCAGTTCCTGCATCACATTGATGTAGTCCACGTACTGGCGGGTGATCTCGGCGACCGGGATATCGAGGATGTCCAGGTTCTGCCGGCGGATCAGGTACAGCAGCAGGTCAAGCGGGCCTTCGAACGCATCGAGGATGACTTCCAGCGCGTCCGGCGGGATGTACAGGTCCTGCGGGATCTGCAGCAACGGTTGCCCATGCACGACCGCCAGCGGCATTTCCTGCTGCTGCGGCGAAGTCGACTGGGTTGAGGGATTCGCGTCTTGCGCGAGTTCGGAGCTCATCAGAGATCAGGTATTGCGTCCATCGGCGCCCACGGCACGGGGCCGCGGACACTCCAGTCCTGCGAAGTTGCTGTCATCGGCGTGCCGGTACGGCACGGTCGTTCCCACACATCAAACACGGGCCGCCGCAAATCTTGCGGCGACGGAAACTACGAAGGAGGTGGTCTACGCGGGCCGACGAGCGGGGGCTCCGGGAACCGGCGAAGCGGTCGCCGGCGGGGCCGGGAAGGCCGATATACCGACAGGCCGCCGCATCCAGCCGCGTGCAATGGAGCTAAGGGTAATGCCTGCCACGGGGCGGTGTCCAGCGCCGGGGCGGCTACAATGAACCGCTGTTGTGCTGCGAGGAAGGCCTATCTGTATGTGGTACGTGATCGAAGGCTATGACGGCGCCGGCGCCGCCGAGGGCAGGCGCACCGCGCGCCCGGCCCACCTGCAGCGCCTGCGCGAACTGGCGGACCAAGGCCGCCTGCTGCTGGCCGGCCCCTGTCCGGCGATCGATGCCGAGGATCCCGGCGACGCCGGTTTCAGCGGCAGCCTGGTCGTGGCCGAGTTCGAATCGCTGCAGGCCGCGCGCGCCTGGGCCGACGCCGACCCGTACGTGGAGGCCGGGGTCTACGCGCGCGTGGACGTGCGCCCGTTCCGCAAGGTGCTGCCATGAACGACCGGGTCGCGCGCATCGAAGCGGCGCTGTCGGCGGCATTCACGCCTTCGCGGCTGGAGGTGCTGGACGAAAGCCACAAACATGTCGGCCATGCCGGCGCCCGCGATGGCCGCGGCCATTTCGCCGTGCACATCGTCGCCCCGGCCTTTGCCGGCATGGCGCCGCTAGCCCGCCACCGGGCGGTCTACGCAGCGCTCGGGGACATGATGCAGACCGACATCCACGCGCTGTCGATCCAGGCCGAGCCGCCGTTGGCCTGACCGGTTTTGACCGTGGCATGTCCGCGCGATGTAGCGAATGTCTGTCCTGGAGACGCGGCGCGGTTACAATTGCGTTAACGCGTCGGGATCGGTTCCGGCGTGCGAGTGCCTGGCAGTCTTCGTCGTCCGAACCGTCCTGGCCCGCAACGGCGGCCGATTCGGGGCCATCACGCTGCAGTGCAAGAATGACAGCGCGGCTTGAAAACGATTACAGTCCGGGCCGGATTCTTCCGATGGATCTCGACCGTGGAGGGCGGTGCGTTGGCCAAGAATGCGATCACCATCAAGGATGTGGCGCGGGAGGCGAAAGTCTCGGTGGCCACGGTGTCGCGCGCGCTCAACGGGCACGACAATGTCGCCGAGCCCGTGCGCAAGCTGGTGCTGGAGGTAGCCGACCGGCTGCGCTACAGCCCGCATGCGGCGGCGCGCAGCCTCAGCAGTCGGCATACCCAGACCATTGGCGTGGTCTTGCCCGATCTGTACGGCGAATTCTTTTCCGAGCTGATCCGTGGCATCGACGGGGTCGCGCGGTCGCGCCGCCAGCATCTGCTGGTGTCGAGCTACCACGGAGACCAGGAGGAGCAGGGCCGCGCCTTGCGCGCGATGCGCGGGCGCGTCGATGGGTTGCTGGTGTTGTCGCCTTATGCCGAGCACCCCGGTTTCCTGACCGAAAACCTGCCGCAATCGCTGCCCACGGTGCTGATCAATACGCACCTGCCCGACGACCACTATCCGATGCTCAGCATCGATGACCACGCCGGTGCGATCGCGATGACCGAGCATTTGCTGTCGCTGGGCCATCGCCGGATCGTGTTCATCGCCGGGCCCGAGCTGAACTTCGACGCGCGCGAACGCCTGCGCGGCTTCCGCGATGCGATCGCGCGCGATCCGGACGCGCAGGGCCGGGAGTTGTATGGCGATTTCGACGAGGCATCCGGCTATCGCGCCGGCCAGACCCTGCTTAAGGGCGAACTGCCCGATGCGGTGTTCGCCGCCAACGACATGATGGCCTTGGGCTGCCTGTACGCGCTGACCCAGGCCGACATCAAGGTGCCCGAGCAGGTCGCGCTGGCGGGCTTCGACGACATTCCGCTGGCGCGCTACGTGCACCCGGCGCTGACGACCATGCGTGTCAGCATCGCGGAATTGGGCGGGCAGGCCATGACCCGGCTGCTGGGCCTGATCGACCCGGCGGTGGACGGCGACGTCGAGGGCGCAGCCGACGTGACCCTGAAACCGGTGTTGATCGTGCGCGATTCCACTGTGCCGGGAGCGGCGAACGATGGTTGAGGTCCGCGCGCGCGGCCGGATTCGGTCGATGCGCGGATGAACGGCAGGCCGAGGCGGGGTTCGCCTATACGAACCCTCGCGGGTCGGCGAGGTCTCTGGTAGCGGGTTGGCAAGTGCGGCAACCGCGGGCGTTGGGGACGACGCCGCGCGATCTGAGGTTCCTGTCCCGCCCCTCACCGGGGCTTGGCTAGCTGAGGGAGTTTTCTGGGTGACGGTTGTAAGCGATTTCAAGAAGTTGGGCGGCCATACCGCCTGGATGACCTCCGCTCGGCGGCGGCGCGGCCTTTGCGCGTTGCTGGGGTTGGCGGTGATGAGCCTTGCGTCCTGCCAGCGTCAGGAGACGCCTGTGCCCGAGAAGTCCAAACCGCAGGTCATCCTGGTCGAGCCGATCCTGCCGCCCACGCCGCCCAAACCGCTGAAGCCGGAACTGCCGCCGCTGTTCGGCGATATCGAACGCCGCACCTTCCAGTTCTTCTGGGACACCACCAATGAGACCAACGGGCTGACCCCGGACCGCTTCCCATCGCGGCCGTTCGCCAGCATCGCCTCGGTCGGCTTCGCCCTGACCGCCTATCCGATCGGTATCGAGAACGGCTGGGTCAGCCGCACCCAGGCGGTGGACCGCACGCTGACCACGCTGAAATTCTTCCGCGACGTGCCGGTTGGCCCGCAGCGCACCGGCAAGGCCGGCTACAAGGGCTTCTACTACCACTTCCTGGACATGCAGCAGGGCCGCCGCTACGACAGCTGGGTAGAGCTTTCCAGCGTGGACACCGCGTTGCTGATGATGGGCGTGCTGTTCGCGCAGTCCTACTACGACGGCGACGATCCGCGCGAAAAGGAGATCCGCCAGATCGCCGACACCCTCTACAAGCGCGTGGACTGGAACTGGCTCCAGCAGCGCCAGCCGCTGATCTCGATGGGCTGGTTCCCGGAGAGTGGCTTCATCGACCACGACTGGATGGGCTACAACGAGGCGATGATGCTCTACGTGCTGGCGCTGGGTTCGCCCACGCATGCGGTGGAGCCCGATGCGTGGACGGTGTGGACGCGCACGTACAACAACGACTGGGGCGTCTACCAGGGCCAGGAATACCTGTCGTTCGGCCCGCTGTTCGGCCATCAGTACAGCCATGTCTGGATCGACTTCCGCGATATCCAGGACCAGTACATGCGCGAGCGCGGCATCGATTACTTCCTCAACAGCCGCCGCGCCACGCTCGCCCAGCGCGACTACGCCATCGACAACCCGATGAAGTGGAAGGAGTACGGCGAGAACGTGTGGGGCCTGACCGCCAGCGACGGCCCGCAGAACACCAGCCAGGAGTTCCGTGGCGAGCAGCGCCAGTTCCGCCATTACTCCTCGCGCGGCGCTGGCCTGCGCGAGAACTTCGACGACGGCACGATCGCGCCGACCGCGGCGATCTCTTCGATCGTGTTCGCGCCGGAAGTGGTGATCCCGGCCACCGAGGAAATGCACAAGCGCTTCGGCGACTACATCTACTCCAGCTACGGTTTCCTGGATTCGTTCAATCCCAGCTTCAACTGGGACATCCCGCTCAAGACCGGCCGGCTGGTGCCCGATCGCGGCTGGGTCGCCAGCGACTACATCGCCATCGACCAGGGCCCGATCCTCACCATGATCGCGAACTACCGCAACGAGTTCGTCTGGAGCGTGATGAAGAAGAACAAGTACATCCGCACTGGGCTGGAGCGGGCCGGCTTCACTGGCGGGTGGCTGACTCCGGAAGGCGAAGCGCCGCCGCAACCGGCCAAGGATGAGCAGGCCGCCGCCGCGCGCGCGATCGGCATCGCCGAATCGCGTGCCGCCGCCGCCGAGGCCCAGCGCAACCCGGCCCAACGCCAGAAGCCGGAGTGAGCAGGCGCGGCCAGGCAGCAGGCGACCGCGCGCGCGCGATGGGCATCGTGAGCCGCATCGCCGCGTGCCTGTTGCTGGCCGTGCTGCTGGCCAGCTGCGCACGCGCGCCGCAGGGCGAGACGGTCCGGTTCTGGGCGATGGGCCGCGAGGCCGAGGTGGTGACCGAGCTGATCGCCGATTTCGAGAAGGAAAACCCCGGCATCCGCGTCGATGTGCAGAACATCCCGATGACCGCGGCGCACGAGAAGCTGCTGACCGCCTACGCCGCCGAGGGTTTGCCGGACGTATTCCAGCTAGGCAACACCTGGTTGCCCGAGTTCGCGACCCTGGGTGTGCTGGAGCCGCTGCAACCGTTCGTCGACCGCTCCGAGGTCATCGATCCGAAGGATTATTTCGCCGGCGTGTGGGATACCAACGTCGTCGACGGCACCTTGTACGGCGTGCCCTGGTACGTGGATACGCGGCTGCTGTTCTATCGCAAGGACCTGCTGGCCGAGGCCGGGATCACCCGCACGCCGACCACCTGGGCCGAGTTCGAGCAGGCGATGGCCGCGGTCAAGCGCCATGTCGGGCCCGACCGCTACGCGATCCTGTTGCCGCTCAACGAGTTCGAGCAGCAGCTGTCGTTTGCGTTGCAGCAGGACGATCCGTTGCTGCGCGACCACGATAACTACGGTAATTTCCGCAGCCCCGGCTTTCGCAAGGCACTGGGTTTCTACGCCAACATGTTCGAGCAGGGCTGGGCGCCGAAGCTGTCGGAGACGCAGATCTCCAACGTCTGGTACGAGTTCTTCAACGGCTTCTACGCCTTCTACCTGTCCGGTCCCTGGAACGTGCGCGAATTTCGTTTGCGCCAGCCGCCGGGCATGGAAGGCAAGTGGGGCACGATGGCGCTGCCGGGGCCCGATGGCCCGGGCGCCGGGATCGCCGGTGGCGCCAGCCTGGTGATCCTGCGCAATTCCCGGCACAAGGAGGCGGCCTGGAAGTTGATCGAGTTCCTGTCGCGGCCGCAGGTGCAGGCGCGCTTCCACGCGATCATCGGCGACCTGCCGCCACGCCGCAGCACCTGGCAATTCCCGTCGCTGGCCAACGATGAGCTGTCGCATGCGTTCGGCGACCAGCTGGAGCGGGTCAAGCCCACGCCCAAGGTGCTGGAGTGGGAGCGCATCGTGCAGGAAATGCGCCTGGTCACCGAGCGCGTGGTGCGTGGGGGCGAGTCGCAGGACAAGGCCGTGGAGGAGCTGGACAAGCGCGTCGACGACATCCTCGCCAAGCGGCGCTGGATCTACGCGCAGGAGCATCCGCAGGCCGCCGACGGACAACCGCCATGAAGCGCGGCTCACTCGCAGGGTGGATCTTCACCGCGCCGGCATTGCTGGTGCTGGGGATGTTCTTCGGCGTGCCGGTGCTGGCCGCGCTGGTGCTCAGTACCACCGATTTCGATCTATATGCGCTGTCCGATCCCAGTCATCTGCGCTTCGTCGGGCTCGGCAACTACATCGACCTGCTGCGCACGCCGCTGTTCTGGAAGTCGTTGTGGAACACCACCTACTTCGTGCTGCTGGGCGTGCCGATGTCGATCGCCGTGTCGCTCGGCGCGGCGATGCTGCTGCACGCCAAGGCGGCGCGTTTCCGTGGTTTCTTCCGCACCGCGCTGTTCGCACCGGTGGTGACCACGCTGGTGGCGGTGGCGGTGATCTGGCGTTACCTGTTCCACGTCAAGTACGGGCTGGTGAACTGGGGCCTGGCCCATCTGGGCGTGTCGCCGATCGACTGGCTGGGCGATCCGAACTGGGCGATGCCGACGATCATGCTGTTCGCGGTGTGGAAGAACTTCGGCTACAACATGGTGATCTTCCTGGCCGGCCTGCAGGGCATCCCCGAGGATCTGTACGAGGCTGCGCGCATCGACGGCGCCTCGAAGTGGAAGCAGTTCCTGCACATCACCTTGCCGATGCTCGGCCCGGTGCTGATGGTGGTCGGGGTCATCACGATCTCCGGCTACTTCCAGCTGTTTGCCGAACCCTACGTGATGACCCGCGGCGATCCGCTGCAGAGCACGGTCAGCGTGCTGTACTTCATGTTCGAGGAAGGCTTCAAGTGGTGGAACCTCGGCCGTGCCTCGGCGGTGGCGTTCCTGCTGTTCCTGATCATCCTGGCGGTGACCACCGTCATGCTGCGCATCGGGCGCAAGAAGGACCTGGTATGAGCCGCGAGATCGGTCAGTCGCGCTGGAACACGCTGCTGGTCAACGGCGGCCTGGTGCTGCTGGCGGCGATCAGCCTGGGGCCATTGCTGTGGATGCTGTCGGTGTCGTTCATGCCCGGCGGCGAGGCCAGTCGCTTCCCGCCGCCGATGCTGCCTTCGGCGTGGACCCTCGCCAATTACCGCGAGCTGTTCATGCGCACCGGCATGGGCAGCCATTTCGCCAATTCGCTGTTCGTCTCGTTGGCGATCACGCTCGGCTCGCTGCTGGTCAATACCCTGGCCGGCTACGCCTTCGCCAAGCTGAAGTTCGTCGGCCGCGAGCGGATCTTCCAGCTGCTGCTGGCGGCGCTGGTGATCCCCGCGCAGGTGGCGATGTTGCCGTTGTTCCTGCTGATGAAGCAGTTGCACCTGGTCAACAGCTATGGCGGGGTGATCGTGCCGGCGCTGGCCACGGTGTTCGGCATCTTCCTGGTCCGCCAGTACGCGCGCGGCATCCCGGACGAGCTGCTCGAGGCCGCACGCATCGACGGCGCCGGCGAGATGCGCATCTTCTTCCAGATCGTGTTGCCGATGCTCAAGCCGGTGCTGGTGACGCTGACGATCTTCACCTTCATGGGCGCCTGGAACGATTTCATGTGGCCGCTGATCGTGCTGACCGACCAGGAGCACTACACCTTGCCGGTGGCGCTGGCATCGCTGTCGCGCGAGCACATCATGGACATCGAGCTGATGATGGCCGGCGCGGTGGTGACGGTGATCCCGGTGCTGCTGCTGTTCCTGGCGTTGCAGCGCTATTACATCCAGGGTCTGCTGCTCGGAAGTGTCAAGGGGTGAGGCAACGCGCTTGCGAGGCATGCCTCGCGCGTTGCCGAACGCCCGGCCAAGGATCGCAACAAGATCATGCGTGCGGAACTGCGAAACCTGGCCTCGCGCGCGACCGGGCGTAGCGCCACAATGTGGGCCCAGCGAACAAGCACGAGCAGCGTCCTCGTGTGGAATGGAGAAGGGTGTTGTCGATGAAGCGAACGATCGGTGCGGGATTGATGCTGGTGCTGGGCACCGGTCTCTCGATGCAGGCCATGGCGCAGGACGCCAAGGTGCTGGACGACTTCGACGACGTGTCGGCGTGGAAGCTGGTGCTGTCCAACCAGGTCAGTGGATCGCTGCGGCCGGTTAGCGTTCCCGGCGGCGGCAAGGCGCTGTGCGTGGACTACAACTTCAACGGGGTGTCCGGTTACGTCGGCATCCGTCGCGCGTTGCCGGTCAAGTATCCGGACAACTACCAGCTCTCGTTCAACCTGCGCGGCGATTCGCCTGCCAATGACCTGCAGTTCAAGCTGATCGACGCCAGCGGCGACAACGTGTGGTGGGTCAATCGCCCGGGCTATGTGTTTCCGAAGACCTGGACCCCGGTCGCCTACCGCAAGCGCCACATCGACAAGGCGTGGGGGCCTGGCGGTGCGGACCAGCCGCTGCGCGAGAGCGCCAGCGTCGAGTTCACGATCTACAACAAGGTCGGCGGCAAGGGCACGGTGTGCTTCGACCGGCTGGGGCTGAGCCCGCTGCCGCCGCCGGACAACTCGCCGATGCAGGCCCAGGTCATCGCCGATACCGCGCCCGCGCTGGAGCAGCGCCTGGCCGACGGCAAGTTCGACACGTTCTGGCTCAGCGGCGGCGTCAAGCAGCAGACGGTCACCCTGGACCTGGGCAAGGTCCGCGAGTTCGGCGGCGCGATCATCGACTGGATTCCTGGCCTGGAGGCCTCGCAGTACACAGTGCGCGGTTCGGTGGACGGACGCAGCTGGCGCGACCTGCGCAGCGTCGTCGCCGGCGCCGGCGGCACCGATTTCCTCGCGCTGCCCGACACCGAAGCGCGCTACCTGCGCCTGGACCTGCAGAATGGCCCGAACTGGCGCTACGGCATCCGCGAAATCACCCTCAAACCGCTGGACTGGGCGGCCACGCCGAACGACTTCATCGCCTCGGTGGCGAAGCTGTCGCCGCGTGGCGCATTCCCGCGCGGGTTCACCGGCGAGCAACCGTACTGGACCCTGATCGGCCTGGACGGCGGCACCGAGCAAGGCCTGATCGGCGAGGACGGCGCCGTCGAAGTCGGCAAAGGCAGTTTCAGCATCGAACCCTTCGTGGTCAGCAACGGCAAGGTCGTGCATTGGTCGGACGTGAGCAGCGAACAGAGCCTGCAGGACGACTACCTGCCAATTCCCAGCGTGCAGTGGCACCACGACCAGCTCGATCTCAAGGTGACGGCGTTCGTGCGCGGCACACCGCAGCAGTCGCAGCTGGTGGCGCGCTATCTGCTGCGCAACAGTGGCAAGGAAGCGCGCGATTTCACCTTGGCGCTGGCGGTGCGGCCATTCCAGGTCAATCCGCCGACCCAGTTCCTCAATACCGTCGGCGGCATCAGTCGCATCGAGCAACTGGCCGTCGACGGCGCGCAAGTCAGCGTCAATGGCAAGCCGCGTGTGTTTGCCGCGAAGAGCCCCGACGCCGCTTTCGTCAGCGCCTTCGACAGCGGCATGGCGGTCAGCCAGTTGACCGCTGCGCAGTTGCCGCAGACCACCCAAGTCAAGGACGCGACCGGGCTCGCCTCCGGCGCGCTGCTGTATCGCTGGCATCTGGCCCCCGGCGAGAGCCGTGAAGTGGCCATCGTGGCGCCGCAGACCGGCGAGGCGGCGATACCGGCTGGCTTCGATGCCGAACAGGCCCAGCAGCAGGTCGCGCAGGCGTGGCGCGACAAGCTGGACCGGGTGCGGTTCCAGGTGCCGGCCGAAGGCCAGCCGATGATCGACACCTTGCGCACCGCGTTGGCGCACATGTTGATCTCGCGCATCGGCCCGCGCCTGCAACCCGGCACCCGCTCGTACGGGCGCAGCTGGATCCGCGATGGCGCGATGATTTCCGAAGGCCTGCTGCGGCTGGGCCGCGAGGACGTGGTGCGCGAGTACGTGCAGTGGTTCGCGCCGTACCAATTCGAGAACGGCATGGTGCCGTGCTGCGTGGACGACCGCGGCAGCGATCCGGTGCCCGAGAACGACAGCCATGGCGAGCTGATCTTCAACATCGCCGAGTACTACCGTTACACCGGCGACCGCGTGTTCCTGGAATCGATGTGGCCGCATGTGCAGGGTGCCTTCAACTACATGGAGCAGTTGCGCGGCAGCGAGCGCACCGAAGAGAACTTCATGCGCAACCCGGCGTTCTACGGAATGATGCCGGCGTCGATCAGCCACGAGGGCTATTCGGCCAAGCCGATGCATTCGTATTGGGACAACTTCTGGGCGCTGCGCGGCTACAAGGACGCGGCCGACATCGCCGGCGTGCTCGGCAAGACCGACGAGCAGCCGGTATTCGCCGGGGCGCGCGACGAGTTCCGCGGCGACCTGTCCGCCTCGCTGGCGGCGGCCATGCGCGACCGCGGCATCGACTACCTGCCGGGTTCGGCGGAACTGGGCGATTTCGACGCCACCTCCACCACGATTGCCCTGGCGCCGGGGGGCGAGCAGGGACGGCTGCCGCAGCCGCAGCTGGACAACACCTTCGAGCGCTACTGGAGCCAGTTCGTCGAGCGCCGCGACGGCAAGCGCGAATGGAAGGACTACACGCCGTACGAATGGCGCAACGTCGCTGCCTTCGTGCGCCTGGGCTGGCGCGATCGTGCCTGGCAGGCGGTGCAGTTCTTCTTCGCCGACCGCACCCCGCAGGCCTGGAACCAGTGGGCCGAGGTGGTCTCGCACACGCCGCGCAAGCCGTTCTTCGTCGGCGACCTGCCGCACGCCTGGGTGGCTTCGGACTTCGTGCGCTCGGTGCTGGACATGTTCGCCTATGCACGCGAGGTCGACGATAGCCTGGTGTTGGCGGCGGGCTTGCCGGCGCGCTGGTTCGAAGGGCAGGGCGTGTCGATCTCGGACCTGCGCACGCCGCAGGGCCGGCTGAGCTACTCACTGCGCCGCAGTGACAAGCAACTGGTGCTTGAGGTGCAACCTGGCCTGACCCTGCCCGCCGGTGGGCTCGTGCTGCCGTGGCCCTACGAGGGCAAGCCGGATGACGCGACGATCAACGGTGAATCGGCGCAGTGGGAGAACGGCGAGCTGCGCATCACGACGCTGCCCGCGCGGGTGGAGATGGACGTTCCGGCATCGGTGCGGCGCGCGGAGCGGGCGCAGAACCACAACTAGCGCGTACGGATAGGGGGCGGGGCGTAAGGCCATGGCCTCGCCGCAGCATTGCCTTGCGTGGAGGCCTGGCGGATGATGCGGCGAACCCAGGGGGAACGATGAAATCAACTGCGCTGGCCATCTTCGCGGCAACCGTCGTCCTGCTGGCGGCCAATGCGGACGCCAGGACACAGACGCTGAGCCATGAGCAGGTGATCAAGGCAGTCGCCTTCCTGGAGCAGCGTCCGAACGACGAGACCGCGCCTGCCTTGCGCAGCTTGCTGGTGGATTGGGAAGACAAGAGCCGCGATGTCGTCGACTACGTTTGCCCGGAGGTATTGGCGCCGATTCCGGCTGATGACGTGCCCAACAGCAGCGAGTTGCTGGGGCAGTTCATCTTCGGCAGCGCTGCGTTCCAGCTCGCGCATCCAGACCAGAAGGGCAAGCTGCAGCCCGGCCAGTTGGCTGGCATGCGCAGCATGCTCAGGGCCTACCAGTCGATGCTGGCGCTCGATCAAGCGGCGCGGATCCCGCGCTTGGACGAGCTTTCCGCCAAGGAGGCCGACGGAACGTTGCCGGCTTATCTGGCGCCGGTAGTAGCAGCAGGCTGCGACAAGCACTGACGCTGCACAGGAATAGTGGCGAATAGACGCCAGGGTTGCCGCGCATTTGCAGGGTCGGTAAACCAGAACGCGCGGGCGCCGGCGCTCAGCCGCCGCGCGCCTGCTTGACGATCTTCGCCGCCGCCGCGGCGCTGTCGCGCACCTTGTGCCATTCGCCGTTCGCCAGCCAGTCCTTGGGCACCATCCACGAACCGCCGATGCACAGCACGTTCGGTTGCGACAGATACTGCCCGGCGGTGTCTTCGCTGATGCCGCCGGTCGGACACAGCTTGAGTTCGGCCAGCGGACCGGCCAGGCCCTTGATCATCGCCAGCCCGCCCACGGCCGAGGCCGGGAACAGTTTGCAGACGCGGAAGCCGCGGCTCATCAGCGACAGGAACTCGGTCGGCGTCGCCGCGCCCGGCACGACCGGAATCGACGCGTCGGCCAACAGGTCGGCCAGCGCCGGCGCGGTGCCCGGGGTGACCAGGAAATCGGCGCCGGCGTCGATCGATTGCCGGATCTGCAGTTCACTCAGCACGGTGCCCGCGCCGACGACCAGTTCCGGGCGCTCGCGCTTGAGCGTGGCCAGCGCTTCCATCGCCACCGGGGTGCGCAGGGTCAGTTCGATGGCCGGTAGGCCGCCTTCGAGCAACGCGTCGGTGACGGCGCGCGCCTGATCGAGCGTGTCGACCGTGATGACCGGCAGGATGCCGGCCTGCAACAGCAGCAGCTCGGCGCGATTCTGGAGTTCGGCGATGGTCATGTCGTTTCCGTGGGTTCGTTGGCGGGGACGGGACGCTCAGGCGTCCTTGGCCTCGTGCGGCGCGGCGGCCGCGGCGGGGCTGTCGCCCAGTTCGTATTCGGCGTCGTATTCCCACACGCTGCCGTCGGCGGTCATCGGCCCGCAGCCGATCGAGATCGCGCCCTGGTCGGCCGGGCCAACCACGCGGCGGTTGATCGCGAACAGGTTGCGGCCCAGGTCGTGGCCGGCCGGCGCGGTGTTGGGCGCCAGCTCGCGTGCGGCCCATTCCTCCGGCGACACGCGCACTTCCAAGGTGCCAGCCTCGCCGTCGAGCACGATGATGTCGCCCTCGCGCACGCGCGCGATCGGGCCGCCGCGGGCGGCTTCCGGGGTGACGTGGATCGCGGCCGGGATCTTGCCCGAAGCGCCGGAAAGGCGACCGTCGGTGACCAAAGCGACGCGGCGGCCCTGGTTCTGCAGCAGGCCCAGCAGCGGCGCCAGCGAGTGCAATTCCGGCATGCCATTGGCGCGCGGGCCCTGGTAGCGCACCACCGCGACGAAGTCCTGCGGCAGCACACCGGCGGCATGCAGCTTGTTGAGCATCTGCGGCGCATCGACGACCACCGCCGGCGCTTCGATGCGGCGGTACTGCGGCTTGACCGCGGACAGCTTGATCAACGAGCGCCCGATAGTGCCGCGTAGCAGGCGCAGGCCGCCCTGCGCCTCGAACGCGGCGGAGGCCGGGCGCACGACCGCCTCGTCCGCGCTGACAGTGGTGCCGGCCACGTAGTCGACCTGTCCGTCTTCGCGAAGGCGCGGCTCCTGCGCGAAGGCGCGCATGCCGCCATCGACCACGGTGGCCAGGTCGTCGTGCATCAGTCCGGCGTCCATCAGCTCGCGGAACACGAAGGCGGTGCCGCCGGCGGCATGGAAGCGGTTCACGTCGGCATCGCCATTCGGGTAGACGCGCGCCAGCAGCGGCACGGTCTGCGAGATCAGGTCCATGTCGTCCCAGGTCAGCACGATGCCGGCTGCGCGCGCGACCGCGATCCAGTGGATCGTGTGGTTGGTCGAGCCGCCCGTCGCCATCAAGGTGACGATGGCATTGACGATGGCGCGCTCGTCGATCAGCCGGCCGAACGGGCGGAAATCATCGCCGAGCGCGCTGATCGCCAGCGCGCGTTCGGTCGCCGAGCGGGTCAGTGCGTCGCGCAGCGGCGTGCCCGGATTGACGAACGATGCGCCCGGCAGCTGCACGCCCATCGCTTCCAGCAACACCTGGTTGGAATTAGCGGTGCCGTAGAAGGTGCAGGTGCCCGGCGCATGATAGGAGCCGGCTTCGGCTTCCAGCAGCTCCTCGCGGCTGGCCTGGCCGGCGGCATAGCGCTCGCGCACCTCGGCCTTCTGCTTGTTCGGAATGCCCGGGGTCATCGGCCCGGCCGGCAGGAAGATCGCCGGCAGATGGCCGAACGCCAGCGCGCCGATCAGCAGGCCGGGCACGATCTTGTCGCACACGCCCAGGTAGACGGTGGCGTCGAACATGTCGTGGCTCAAGCCAATCGCGGTGGCCTGCGCGATCACGTCGCGCGAGAACAGCGACATCTCCATGCCAGCGCGGCCCTGGGTCACGCCATCGCACATCGCCGGCACGCCGCCGGCGACCTGCGCGGTGGCGCCGAGCGCGCGCGCGGTCTCGCGGATCAGTTCCGGATAGTTCTCGAACGGCTGGTGCGCCGACAACATGTCGTTGTAGGCGGTGATGATGCCGAGGTTGGGGGTGACGTCGCCGCGCAGGCGGCCCTTGTCGGTCGGTCCGCAAGCGGCGAAACCGTGTGCGAGGTTGCCGCAGCTCAGGCGCGAACGGAATGGGCCCTCGCGCAACGCGGCGTCGATACCCGCCAGATAGGCCGCGCGCGAGGGTGCGCTGCGTTGGCGGATACGTTCGGTGACAGCTTGGATATTCGGATGCAGGCTCATGGGCTAACGACGGCTATGAGGGGAGGGCGCGGCGCCGGACGGGCCGGTGCAGCAGGAAGGACGGCACGCAGCCGTCCGCGGTGGCGCGTCAGGGGCACCAGTGGACCCGCAGATGCGGGCCAGGCTGCTGGATCGCGACGCGGATCGGATATTCGTGCGGATCGTCGCCGGCCAGCGCGGCGTCCAGCACCTCGAGCTTCTGCTTGCCGCGCAACAGCAGCAAGCGCGTGCCGCAGGCGGCCAGGCCGGCGGGGGTCAAGGTGATGCGCAGCGGCCACTGGTTGGCGCCCGGGCAGCCGGTGGCATCCAGCGCGGCATAAGGCTGGCGGCTGGCCAGCGCACGCGGCAGATCGGTGGAACCGGGGAACAGCGAGGCCGTGTGCCCGTCATTGCCCATGCCCAGCACCGCCAGGCACGGCGCGACCGCGTGGGTGGCATGCAGGTTGGCGTCGTGGACGCATTCGGCCAGCGACTTGCCCTGCCGGACCAGCGGAGTGAAGTGCGCGCCCTCGGTCCGTTCGAGCAGGCTGTGGCGCACCAGCCACGCATTGCTGTCGCGATCCTGCGGCGACAGCCAGCGCTCGTCGACCAGGCCGACCTCGACCTTGTCCCAGGCCAAGGTCTGCAATGCCAGCGCCTCGTAGACCGGCGCCGGCGTGGTGCCACCGGACAGCAGCATGCGTGCCTGTCCGCGGCGTTCGACCTCGTGTTCGAGGATCTGCCCCATTTCTTCGGCGATGCCCTCGATCCAGGCATCGTCGTCGGCGTAGCGGATCAGCGAAACCTGCTCCAGCGACGGACTCATGTATGGCCTCCTCTCGCGTTGCGTTCGGCATCGACCGCATAGGCGGCCGAACCGAGCAGGCCGGCATGCGGGTGCATCACCGCCAGCGAAGGTACCTTGGACATGATCGCCGAGAACCGGCCCTTGTTCTCGAAACGCTGCCGGAAACCGGAATGTTGCAGCGAATCGAGCATGCGCGGGACCAGCCCGCCGGTCAGGAACACACCGTCCCACGCGCCCTGCATCAGTACCAGGTCGCCGGCGATGGCGCCGAAGATCGCGCAGAACAGGTCGATGGTGCGTGCCGAGCGCGCATCGCCGGCCGCGGCGCGGGCGGTGATGTCCGAAGGCTTCAGCGGGCCGGGGTCGATGCCGCCGATCTCGCTGAGCGCGCGATGGATGTTGACCAGGCCGGGACCGCAGATCAGGCGCTCGTTGGAGACGCGGCCGAACTGCTGGGACAGGATTTCCAGGATGCGGATTTCTTCCGGCGTGCCCGGCGGGAAGCTGACGTGGCCGCCCTCGGTTTCCAGCGGGAAGCAGCGCCCATGGCGCACGATCAGGCCGCCGACGCCCAGGCCGGTGCCCGGCCCGATTACGCCGTAGTTGCGCGGCTGGTCGATCCCGGCCGGCTGCCAGTTGGCACCGCCGACCTGGACCACGTCCTGCGGGCGCAGCAGGCTGATCGCCATGGCCTGCGCGGCGAAATCGTTGATCAGGTGCAACTGGCTGAAACCCAGCATCGCGGCGGTGCGCGAGCGCGAGATCACCCACGGATGATTGGTGATGCGCGCCTCGTCGCCGTCCACCCGGCCGGCCACGGCGAACACGCCCTGGCTGGCGGTGGCGCCGATCTGGTCCAGGTAATGCTGGGCGGCTTCGCCGAGCGAGGCGAAATCGACCACGGCGAATTCGCGCACGCTGTCTTCCAGCAGCGGCATCGATGCTTCGATGTCGGCCAGGGCGAAGCGTGCATTGGTGCCGCCGATGTCGGCGACCAGCACCGGTTGGTTGAGCGCGCTGTCGACGACGCTCATGCCTGCGACTCCGGCTGGTCCACGCCCGGCGGCAGGAACGTGCTCGCCGAGGCCGGTCCCCAACTGCCGGCGGGGTAGAGCTGCAGCGGCAGTTCGGCGGCCTTCCAGGCTTCGCTGACGCTGTCGATCCAGGCCCAGGCGGCACGCACTTCGTCATCGCGCACGAACAAGGCGTGGTTGCCGTTGAAGGCGTCCAGGAACAGGCGTTCGTAGGCGATGCGGCGATGCAGGCCGGTCGGTACCGACAATTCCAGCTCCAGCGGCTGCAGTTCCAGCGCACCCCATTCCGGTCCGGCCAGGCTGCTCATCAGGCCCAGCTCGATGTTTTCCTGCGGCTGCAGCTGGAAGGTCAGTCGGTTGGGGGTGGCGTGCTTGCGGTCCGGGCGTTCGAACAGCCAATGCGTCACCGGCTTGAGGGTGACCACGATGCGGGTGGTCCGCTCGGCCAGGCGCTTGCCCGTGCACAAATGGAACGGGACGCCTTCCCAGCGCCAGTTGTCGATGTGCGCGGTGACGCCGACGAAAGTTTCCACGTCGCTGCCTTCCGGCGGCTGGTAGGCCTGGGCGGGCTGGCCATTGATGGTGCCGGCGGTGTAGCGGCCGCGCACGCTGTCGCGCGCGGCGTGCTCGGCGCGCAGCGGGCGCAGGGCGCGCAGCACCTTGACCTTCTCGTCGCGGATGCGGTCGGACTCCAGCGAGGCCGGCGGCTCCATCGCCACCAGGCACAGCAGCTGCAGGATGTGGCTCTGGACCATGTCGCGCAGCGCGCCGGAGCGTGCGTAGTAGGCATCGCGCCCATCCACGCCTTCGCTTTCGGAAACCAGGATCTGCACCGACTCGATGTAGTTGCGGTTCCACACCGCTTCCAGCAACGTGTTGCCGAAGCGCAGCGCGATCAGGTTCTGCACCGCCGCCTTGCCGAGGTAATGGTCCAGGCGGAACACGCGGTCCTCGTCGATCAGCGCGCCGATTGAACGCAGGATCTCCTCGGCGCTGAGCGAGTCGTGGCCGATGGGTTTTTCCAGCATCAACCGGTTCGGCGCGGCCAGCGCGCCGCCCAGGGCCAGTCCCTGGCAGGTACTGATGTACAACCCCGGCGGGATGGCCAGGTAGCTGACGCAGCGACGGTCGGCCAGGTCGCGCACCGCGGCGGCGACCGATTCGGCGTCACGCAGATCCACCGAGCGATAGTCGATGCGTTGCAGCAGCCGTTCGATGTCGGCGGCGCCGGCATGCGGCAAGGCCTGCTCCAGGCGCGGGCGCAGGATGTCGCGGAATTTCTCCGTGTCGTGCGGCGACAGCGCCAGCGCGCGGACACGGAAGTCCTCCGGCAGCAGGCCGTCGATCGACAGGCGCAACAGGGAGGGGAACAGATAGCGCTGCGCCAGGTCGCCGGTGGCGCCAAACAGGAAGAGAGTGTTGTGCATTGGCCGAGTTTCAGTGTCCGCTGACAGCGTTGTCAATGTCTGGATTCCTTGGTTTCAAGGGTTACGGTCGCGCCGTCGTTCTCACTGCCTGCTAGTGATGCCGCCGAATGCGCGCTTGTCCGCCACCTCTACGGGCATCATCGCGCGCCGCTGCCGTCCCCAACCCCCGATTGTTGCAGTTATGGCGCGCGAGGGTTAGCACCTCGTGCCGGTCCAGGTCGCGTTTCGATACATTCGCCCGTTGCGTGAAACCATACGCAAGGGCATGGTGGGCGCCCGTCGACGCGCTTCGCGACCAGGCGGATGTTGCCAGATGAAAACGCTTACATGTCACAATGGAACGAATGCGTCGGCGGCGAGCGATGATGGCCCCGATGATGCCCCGACAGGGCCGCAATGACGACCGGCGTTGAACAATCCAGAGGCGAAACGATGGCGAAAGTGCAGTTGGAGAATGTCCGCAAGGTCTACGAGAACGGCCAGGTCGCGGTGCAGGGCGCCACGTTCGAAGTCGCCGACGGCGAATTGCTGGTCCTGGTGGGGCCCTCCGGCTGCGGCAAGTCGACCCTGCTGCGAATGATCGCCGGCCTGGAGGAGATCACCAGCGGCACGCTGCGCATCGGTGAGCGCGTGGTCAACGACGTGGCTCCGAAGGATCGCGACATCGCCATGGTGTTCCAGAGCTATGCGCTTTATCCGCACATGACCGTACGCGAGAACCTGGCCTTCGGCCTGAAGTTGCGCGGCCACCCGCCCGAGGTGATCGAACAGCGGGTCCGCAACGCGGCGGAAATGCTCGGGCTGACCAGCATGCTGGAGAAGCTGCCCAAGGCGATGTCCGGCGGCCAGCGCCAGCGCGTGGCATTGGGCCGGGCGATGGTGCGCGAGTCGGCGGTGTTCCTGCTCGACGAGCCGCTGTCCAACCTCGATGCCAAGCTGCGCCACAGCGTGCGCACGGAAATCGCGCAGTTGCATCGCAAACTCGGCACCACCATGGTCTATGTCACCCATGACCAGGTCGAGGCGATGACGCTGGGGCAACGCATCGTGGTGCTCAAGGAAGGCGTGATCCAGCAGATCGACACGCCGATGGCGCTGTACGAGCGCCCGGTGAACCTGTTCGTGGCCGGCTTCCTCGGCAGCCCGGCGATGAATGTGCTGAGCGGGCGGTTGCAAGGCCAGGCGCTGCGCCTGGCCGACGATCGCGTGCTGTCGCTCGCCGGTGCCGACATCCCGGCCGGCTGGGAGGGGCGCGACATCAAGGTGGGCATCCGTCCCGAGCACCTGCAGCCGGCGGGCGAGGGCGCGCCGGTGGCGCTGCGGGCGCGTGTCGATGGCTTGGAACCGGTCGGCAACGAGATCTTCGTCAACCTGGAATTGGGCGGGCAGGCGCTGGGCGAACAAGGGCTGGTGATGCGCGTGCCGCCGCAGCCATTGCCGCCGATCGGCGCGGAACTGCCGCTGGCCTTGCGCACCGAGCACCTGCATTTCTTCGATCCGGGCAGCGAACTGCGCCTGTAGCAGTCTCAAGTTCGCTTGGCATCGCGGGCGTTGTAGGAGCGGCTTCAGCCGCGACCCATGACCGCTGCAGAGCTCAGCGCGCCAGGCCCGCCAACAGCGCAAGCCGCGGCACCGCCGTATCGCCCAATTGCAGCGGCAGATCTTCGCTTTCGATCGGCAGCACGGCCAGCGCGAGATCGCCGGCGACGCAGGCCACCACGCCGGCGGCCTGAGCCCCGGCATGCAGGGCCGTGCCGACCGTGGTGCCCGTGGGCACCTGGATCAACTGCGCCACGCGCTTGGCTTTGCCCAGGAAGTGCGTGCGCGCCACGATTTCCTGCCCCGGATAGCAACCTTTCTTGACGCTGTAGGCCGCCAGCCGGTCCAGTCCGATCTGTTGCGGCGTCCATTGCTCGGCAGGCGATTCGTCCAGCCGCGGCAGGCCCAGCCGCAGATCCGCCTGTCGCCATTGCATCTGGAACCCGGGTCGCTCCGCGAAAGCGCTCGTGTCCAGGCGCAGCGTGCGCGGCAGCGCAGGCGTGCCGAGGTCGAATGCCCAACCCGCGCCCGCGCTGCGCATCTGGTCCGGCACCGCCAGCGCAGCCGCCACGAAGGCGCCACCGGCATGCAGGTCGGCACGTGCGGCGATGCGCAGCTTGCGGCGGAATACGAAGCGCTGCAGCTGCGCGGCGATCTCCCCGGCCTGGCCGTCGGCCAGCACCATCAGCAGTTCGTCCTCGGCCGCACGACACAGCATGAAGATCGCAATCACCCGGCCCTTGGCGCTCAGCCAGGCGCTCCAGTGCCAATGTCCGACGGACAATGCAGCGACATCGCTGGAGAACTGGGCCTGGGCGTAGGCGACCGCTTCGGGGCCTTGCAGGCCCACGATCTGGTGGCCGGGCAGGGCTGAAAACGCCGCTTCAGAACTGTGAAGGTTGTCAGGCACGGGAGCGAGGCATAAAATTTGTGCGTTGCGAGACCCACATGATAGGCCAAACACCCCCCACACCCGACACCGATACCGAAGGCACGCAGCGTTCCGGGGACATCGTCCCTGATCAAGCTGTCGAGCCCAAGGAGATCGGTGGACGCGGCGGACTCGATCCGGTGCGTTATGGCGATTGGGAAAAAAACGGACGCTGCATCGATTTTTGAGCAGCGTCAGCCAACGCGGCCAGCACGCCGCCCAGCCGAGAAATAGAGTCAGCCAATGGCGAGCCCAGAACGTCCCCTGTCACCGCACCTGGATGTGTACAAGTGGCAGATCCAGATGGTCACCTCGATCCTGCATCGAGCCACCGGCATCGTCCTGTCCGTCGGCGCCCTGATCATCGCCGCCGGCCTGCTCACCCTGATGTTGGGTGCCGAGCATTGGTCCTGCTTCCGTCAAATCACCGGTGCCTGGTACGGCCAACTGTTCCTGTTCGCCTGGTCGTGGTGCTTCGCCTACCACCTGTGCAACGGCATCCGCCACATCGTGCAGGACTTCGGCCATGGCTTCAGCATTCCGGCCTTCATCCGCAACAGCTGGATGTCGGTGGTCGGTAGCCTGGTCATCACCGCGTTGATCTGGGCCTATGTGCTGAGCACCGGGGGTGCCGCATGAACCGCTACCGCACCCCGTTGAAGAACGTGCGCGGCCTCGGCGCCGCCAAGACCGGCACCGAGCACTTCGTGATGCAGCGCCTGACCGCCACCGCGCTGGTGTTCCTGTGCATCTGGTTCCTGGTGTTCGTGTTGAGCCTGCTCGGTGCCGACTTCGTCACCGCCGCCGCCGCGGTCGCCAAGCCCTGGAACGCGGTGCTGCTGGTTGGCTTCCTGATCGCGATGTTCTGGCACGCCCAGCTCGGCCTGCAGGTCATTCTCGAAGATTACGTACACAACACGCTTCTGGCCCTGGCGCTGCAGGTCTCGGTGAAGTTCATCGCCGCCCTGGGTGCAATCGTCAGTGTTTTCGCGGTCGCTCGCATCGCGCTGGGGAACTGATCAAAGATGTCCGCCTACAAGATCACCGAACACAAGTACGACATGGTCGTCGTCGGCGCCGGTGGCGCCGGTCTGCGCGCGACCTTCGGCCTGGCCCAGAAGGGGCTGCAGACCGTCTGCCTGACCAAGGTCTTCCCGACCCGCTCGCACACCGTCGCCGCCCAGGGCGGGATCTCGGCCGCGCTCGGCAACATGGGCGAGGACGACTGGCGCTACCACTTCTTCGACACCATCAAGGGGTCGGATTGGCTGGGCGACCAGGACGCGATCGAATACATGTGCCGTGAGGCCATCCCCGCGATCATCGAGCTGGAACACTACGGCGTGCCGTTCTCGCGCACCGAGGAAGGCAAGATCTACCAGCGTCCGTTCGGCGGCATGACCACCCGCTTCGGCGAAGGCCCGCCGGCGCAGCGCACCTGCGCCGCCGCCGACCGCACCGGCCACGCCATGCTGCACACGCTGTACCAGCAGTCGCTGGCGCACAACGCGCGCTTCATGATCGAGTACTTCGCGCTCGACCTGATCTTCGATGAGGAGGGTGTCTGCCGCGGCGTGCTTGCGCTGGACATGGCCGAAGGCTCGCTGCACCTGTTCCGCGCCCATGGCGTGGTGCTGGCCACCGGCGGCTACGGACGTTCCTACTTCAGCGCCACCTCCGCCCATACCTGCACCGGTGACGGCGGCGGCATGGTGATGCGCGCCGGCCTGCCGGTGCAGGACATGGAGTTCGTGCAGTTCCACCCGACCGGCATCTACGGTGCCGGCTGCCTGATCACCGAAGGTGTGCGAGGCGAGGGCGGCATCCTGCGCAACAGCAACGGCGAGCGCTTCATGGAGCGCTACGCCCCGCACTACAAGGACCTGGCCTCGCGCGACGTGGTCAGCCGTTCGATGACCATCGAGATCCGCGAAGGCCGCGGCGTT
>Ga0160434_100037_pt1 | contig 114208 bp, 109 predicted proteins | sample HID1973I_E0MG_FD_108273 | JGI IMG/M metagenome (GOLD analysis project Ga0160434, IMG submission 108273) | Enriched mosquito-associated microbial communities from UW Madison campus, WI, USA - HID1973I_E0 MG | ecosystem: Host-associated > Arthropoda: Insects > Digestive system > Unclassified ... | reverse complement strand
CCATTATAGCCGGCCTTTTCTTTCCGTCAACACCCCGTTGCCGGGATCCTGACCGCTCCCCGAAGCCGAAGCTTTCGTCGAAGCGAGCCCGCCATCTTAGCAGGCTTTTCAGCTTCGTCAACCCCTGGTGAATCCCGGAGCTGACTCCCGTTCGATCTGCTTGCCTTTCGGCGAAGCCCTCACGGCGGGGGAGGGAAAGTATGGCGCTTCCCCTCGCGCTTGGGAAGGGGTTTGTGAAAATTTTTTTACGACGCAGGCAATGACGTGCGCCGTTTCAGCCAACCACCAGCGCCACGCGCGCGAAATTACGCTTGCCGATCTGGATCACGCCTTCGAAGCCGGGTGCGAGATGCAGCTGGGGATCCTCGACCACTTCACCGGCAACGCGTACCGCGCGCTCCTTGAGCTTGCGCATGGCTTCGGAGTTGCTGGGGGTCAGGCCGGCCGCGGTCAGCAGGGCTGCAATTCGCAGGCCTTCGCTGGGTACCGTCACCTGTTGCAACGGCAGCAGGCTGGTATCGCCCTGCCCTGTCACCACCGCATGCCAGCCGGCCAGCGCCTGCTCGGCAGCGGCCGCGTCATGGAAGCGCGTAGCCAGCTCACGGGCCAGCCGAAGCTTCACTTCGCGCGGGTTGAGCAGGCCGGCGGCGATCTGCTCCTGCAGCGCGCGCGCTTCGTCCAGGCCGATCTCGAAGGACAGCAGCTCGATCCAACGCCACATAAGCTCGTCACCGATCTTCATGGTCTTGGTGACGATATCGATGGCCGGCTCGCTGATGCCGATGTAGTTGCCCAACGATTTGGACATCTTGGCCACGCCGTCCAGGCCTTCCAGCAGGGGCATGGTCAGCACGATCTGCGCCGGTTGCCCGTAGTGCTCCTGCAGCCCCCGCCCCATCAGCAGGTTGAACTTCTGGTCGGTGCCGCCGAGCTCGACATCGCACTTCAGCGCGACCGAGTCATAGCCCTGCACGAGCGGATACAGGAACTCGTGGATGGCGATGGACTGCTGCGCCGCATAGCGCTTGGAGAAATCGTCGCGCTCAAGCATGCGGGCCACCGTGTGCTGACCGGCCAGGCGGATCATGTCCGCGGCCGACATCTGCCCGAACCACTCGGAATTGAATCGGACTTCGGTGCGCTCGCGGTCCAGCACCTTGAACACCTGCTCCTCATAGGTGCGGGCGTTGGCCAGCACATCGTCCCGGGTCAGCGGTTTGCGGGTGACGTTCTTGCCGGTGGGGTCGCCGATCATGCCGGTGAAGTCGCCGATCAGGAAAATGACCTGATGCCCCAGGTCCTGGAACTGCCGCATCTTGTTGAGCAGCACCGTGTGGCCCAGGTGCAGGTCCGGCGCGGTCGGGTCAAAGCCGGCCTTGATGCGCAGCGGACGGCCGCTCTTCAGGCGAGCCTCCAGCTCTTCCAACTTGAGGATTTCATCGGCACCGCGGCCAATAAGGGCGAGCGAATCTGCAATCGAGGACAAGGCGAACTCCAGCGGGGATGGCGGCCGTCAAAAACGTGAACGATGTTAAACGCGAGTTAATGCCACGCCAAGCGAAAACATGAACAGGCTCAATGGTTTGACGCGCTCTTGATGGGTGTCTATGGTACCGGCGTTTGCGCTCGAACTCCGAGCCACCGAGGAACCCGTAGATGCAGAATTCCGAGCAGGGTCGCGCCCGCCGCGAGCGCTTCCAGGAACGACTCCATGTTCTCCACGACTCGGCCTTGCATCTAAGGCTCAAACAACATCTCCCCGCTGCTTTCAATCAGCGCTGGACCCGCCGCCACTGGATCCACGCCACCCTGTTCACCACCATCGGTGCGCTGGTGGCGACGATCGTGCCGGGCTTTTCCAACGCCATCGACGCCCCCCTGGTGACCCGTTCGACCCTGGCACTGCCCCTGCCGCCGCTGCCGGCCGGCCGGGCCCGGGCGGCGGCGACCGACAACTGGCAGCTGCTGCGGATCAAACCGGGGCAGACGCTGAGCGGTGTGTTCGAGGACCTGGGGATCCCGCGCACCACGATGTACCGGCTCCTGGAGCACCCCGGCACGCATGACGTACTGACCCGGCTGCGACCAGGCGCGGAGATCGCGTTCGATATGCCGGCCGGTGGCGAACTGCGCGCGATACGCTTCGACCGCGACACCAGCCACCGCGTCGAGCTGATCCTCACCGGCGACAGCGTGCGCGAGAAGGTCACCGAGCGCGCCACCACGGTGCGCACGGTCGTTTCCAGCGGAGAGATCACCAGCTCGCTGTATGCCGCGGCACGCAAGGCCGGGCTGTCGCCGTCGGCGGTGGCCACGATGACCGACGAGATCTTCAAGTACGACATCGACTTCGACAAGGACCTGCAGCCCGGCGACCGCTTCAGCGTGGTCATGGACGAGACCTGGCGCGAAGGCGAACGGGTGGATACCAGCAAGATCCTCGCGGCGACCTTCACCACCGGCGGCAAGACCTATACCGGCTTCCGCTTCGAACGCGGCGGCAAGCCGGCCGAGTATTTCGACATCACCGGCCGGCCACTGAAGAAGAGCTTCATCCGCATGCCGGTGACCTATAGCCGGATCAGCTCGACCTTCGGCATGCGCAAGCATCCGATCCTGGGCACCCAGCGCGGCCACATGGGTGTGGACTATGCCGCGCCCACCGGCACCCCGGTGATGGCCGCTGGCGACGCCCGGGTAGCGTTCGTCGGCACCCAGCGCGGCTATGGCAACGTGGTGATCCTCGACCACGGCAAGGGTTATTCGACGCTTTACGGCCACATGTCGCGCTTTGGCAAGGAGCGGGTCGGCCAACGGATCAACCAGGGCACGGTGATCGGCTACGTCGGCATGACCGGCCTGGCCACCGGGCCGCACCTGCACTACGAATTCCGCGTCAATGGCCAGCACCGCAATCCGATGTCGGTGACGATGCCGCCGCCGACGCCGCTGGCTGGTGCCGAACTGACAGCCTTCCGCGCCCAGACCGCACCAGCGATGGCCCGCATCGAGGGCATGGAGAAGCTGATCTACGCCGATGCAGATGGCAAGCCGGCCAAGGGCAAGGGGCGCGGCTGAGCCCGCGCGGACCCGGCGGCGTTGACGCACGCCGGGCCGATGCCGAATCTGTAGGGCCCACCCGCGCAAGAGCCACCCGCATGGCCGACGTTTCCGGCGACGCCTCTCTTCTATATCTGGGCCTGATGTCAGGCACCAGCGCCGATGGCATCGATGCTGCGCTGGTGGCCTTCGCTCCGCCCGACTCGCCGCTCGAAGGTCCGCGGTGTGCCTTGGTCGCCGGCTACACCCATGCCTGGGATCCGCTACTGCGCGAGCGCCTGATCGCCTTGGGCCAAGGCGGCGAGATCTCGTCGCTGGATGTCCTCGGAGATCTGGACGCCCGGGTCGGGCTGGCCTTTGCCGAGGCCGCCAATGTCTTGCTGGACCGCAGCGGTGTCGAGCGCGGACGGGTCCGTGCGATCGGCTCGCATGGGCAAACCATCCGGCATCGCCCGACGGCCGATCCGGCCTTTACCTGGCAAATCGGTGATCCCAGCCGGATCGCCGAAGCCACCGGGCTGACCACGGTGGCCGACTTCCGGCGGCGCGACGTCGCGGCGGGCGGCCAGGGTGCGCCGCTGATGCCGGCCTTCCACCTGGCCATGCTCGGCGCGGGCGACGAAGACCGGGCAGTCCTCAACCTGGGCGGCATCGGCAACCTCACCTTGATTCCGCGCGATGGCGCAGTCCGCGGTTTCGACACCGGACCGGCGAATGCATTGATGGACGGCTGGTGCCAGCGGCATCGTCAGCAGCCTTACGATGCCGAGGGCGCATTCGCGGCGAGCGGCCGTGTGGTGCCCGAACTGTTGGCGCAATGGCTTGCCGACCCCTGGTTCCGACTGCCACCGCCCAAGAGCACGGGTCGCGAGCAATTCCACCTCGACTGGGCACTCGCCGCCGACGGCGCACGCCGGGTCGCGCCGGAAGACCTGCAGGCCACGCTGCTGGAACTTACCGCCGCCACGGTCAGCGAGGCCTTGCTTCGCGAACAGCCCGCCACGCGCCGGTTGCTGGTCTGTGGCGGCGGCGTGCGTAATCCGGTGCTGATGCGGCGCCTGGCCGAACGGCTTCCCGGCGTCGCGGTTGCCTCCAGCCAGGACCATGGCCTGGACCCGGATTACATGGAGGCGATGGGGTTTGCCTGGCTGGCGGCGCAGACGCTACAGGCACGCCCCGGCAACCTGCCTTCGGTCAGCGGCGCGCGCGGGCCACGCATCCTCGGCGCCATCCACCCGGCCTGAAGGTCAGAAGCTGGCGCCGGAGGGCAGCAGCTTCAGCGCAGCAATGGCGTCGGCGAGCGCATCCACCTCCGGATGCCCGAAACCGCCATTGACTTCGTGCTCGCAGGCGAACAAGCCCTGTTCGATCAGGTTGATCACGGTCTGGTGCTGGGTCCAGCCACGCGCAACGGAAATGCGCCGGATACGGTCGACCACCATCGGATCAATGTCGCGCAGCACCAGATCGGTCATTGTTCTCCCCAGCCATGACCCGAATCCCCGGCACGCATCATCGGCAACTGACGGCCGGCTTTCAATCTCCCGCCGCCGATGTTGCCCGAGCTGGTTCAGCAATGCGCCGCCACAACCAGGCCAGCAGCAGCAGGGTCGGGACGACCGTCAGCGCGCTGAGGATGAAGAAAGTCGAGTAGGACGTGGCTTCGACCAGGTAGCCGGAGACGCCGCCAACGAACTTGCCGGGCAGGTTGGCCAGCGAGACCAGCAGTGCGTACTGGGTGGCGGTGAAGTTGCGGTCCGTCAGCGAGGACATGAAGGCGACCAGCACCACGCCGGCGAAGCCTTGGCACAGGTTGTCGGCCGACAGGGCCACATAGAACGCCCAGATCTGGCCCGGATGCTGGGCCATGACCAGGAAGGCCAGGTTGGACAGCCCTACGCCGAGCGCGGCCAGCAGCAGCATCCAGCGCAGCCCGAAAGCCGCGACCGCCGCGCCACCGGCAAAGGCGCCGAGGATGCCCATCCACACGCCGAACAACTTGGAGACCGTGGCGATGTCGGTCTTGGTGTAGCCCGAATCCAGGTAGAAGGGGCCCGCCATCACGCCGATCACCTGATCCGGGAACTTGAACAGGCCCACGAACAGCAGCAGCGCGACCGCCAGCCAAGGTCCGTTGCTCACGAAGAAGCCGCGGATCGGCAACCAGAAGGCCTCGCCGATATCGATCCTGCGGGTCACCACGACCGCGGGCGCGACAGGCTCGCGGCACAGCAGGGTGGTCAGGATCGGCAGCGCCATCAACCCGGCCATCGCCAGGTAAGCCCAGCGCCAGTCGAGGAAATCGGCCAGATACAGCGCACCGGCGCCACCGAGGATCAAGCCGAAGCGATAGCCGAGGATATAGGTAGCGGCCAGCGCGGCCTGGGCGCTCTCCGGCGCGATCTCGATGCGATAGGCATCGACGACCGAATCCTGGGTGGCGCCCATGAACGAGGCGAACAATACCCAGCCCACCAAGCCCCCGACCCCCAGCTCCGGCCGCGTCAGCGCCAGTGCGAACAGTCCGCAGATGACGCCGATCTGCGAGAACAGCAGCCAGGAGCGGCGACGGCCCAGGAAAGCAAACAGCGGGAACCGATACCGGTCCAGCAGGGGCGCCCACAGGAACTTGAGCAGGTAGAAGAAGCTGGCCAGGCTGATCAGGCCGATGCTGTGCAGATCCAGGCCCACGTCGCGCAGCCGAGTGGACAGCGTCTGCGAGGCGATCAGCAGGAACGGCAGGCCGCTGCCGAAGCCCAGCACCGCCATCGCACCGGCCGACGGCGTGGCGAAGGCGCGGCGAATGCCGGACCAGCCCTTGTACGACGGCTTGGCAGCGGCATCCGCTCCCGCGGCATGGCTCACAGGTCGTAGTCCACGATGAAGGGCGCGTGGTCGGAGAAGCGGGTGTCGCGGAAGATCGAACAGCCACGCAGGCGATCGCGCAGCCCGGGGGTGGCGAACTGGTAGTCGATGCGCCAGCCCACGTTGTTGGCACGTGCTGCGCCACGATTGCTCCACCAGGTGTAGTCCTGGCCCTGCGGATGCAGCGTGCGGTAGGCATCGACCCAGCCGCGGCCGCGCCCGGCGTCCGCTTCTTCGAGACGATCGGCGCACAGGCCGTTGAGCCAGTCGCGCTCGGGCGGCAGGCAGCCGGAATTCTTCTGGTTGGACTTCCAGTTCTTGATGTCCAGTGCGGAGCGGACGATGTTCCAGTCCCCGCACAGGACATATTCGCGGCCGCTGGCCAGCCATTCGGCCAGGATCGGCCGCAGCCATTCCATCACTTCGAACTTGAAGCCCTGGCGCAACTCGCCGGAAGAGCCCGAGGGGATATAGAAGGACACCACGCTGAGGTTGCCGTAGCGCGCCTCGAGGTAACGGCCCTCTTCATCGAACGCCGGCCAGCCCAGCGCCGTGCGGATCTCGTCGGGCTCCTGCCGGCTGTAGATGGCCACGCCGCTATAGCCCTTTTTCGTGGTGGCGTCGCGGAACCAGGCACGGTAGCCGGCGGGCAGGAAGGCCGGGCCGGCCAGCTGGTGTTCCTGGGCCTTGGTTTCCTGGACGCACAGCACGTCGGCCTGCTGCTCGCCGAACCATTCGAAGAAGCCCTTGTTGGCGGCGGACCGCAGGCCGTTGGCGTTGAAACTGATGATGCGCATGAAGAATCGCGAGTAGGCCGAAGAGAACCGCTAAAGCCTAACCCAGCCGACTGCTGGGCGGAGGCCGGAGCCGTTATCCTTTACCTCCCCCGACCACCCCGCCCCTCTTCGACATGACCGACCACCGGCAACGCTTCCTGCAACTGGCGCTGGACGCCGACGCCCTGCGCTTCGGCGAGTTCACGCTCAAGTCCGGCCGCCTGAGCCCGTACTTCTTCAATGCCGGGCGCTTCGATTCCGGCGCCAAGACCGCGCGCCTGGCCAGCTGCTATGCCGATGCGATCGATGCGGCCGGACTGGAATTCGACCTGGTGTTCGGTCCCGCCTACAAGGGGATTCCGTTGGCCACCGCGCTGGCCTGCGAGTACGCAGGCCGCGGCCGTGACCTGCCCATGGCCTTCAACCGCAAGGAAGCCAAGGCGCATGGCGAGGGCGGCACCCTGATCGGGGCAGCGCTGGCGGGCCGGCGCGTATTGATCGTGGACGACGTGATCACGGCCGGCACCGCGATTCGCGAGGCGCTGGCGATCATCCACCAGGCCGGCGGCACGCCGGCGGCAATCGTGGTTGCGCTGGATCGGCAGGAGGTCGCCTCCGACCAGGATCGCCGCTCCGCCGCACAGGCAGTCTCGGCCGAGGCGGGCATTCCGGTGGTGGCGGTGGCCAATCTCGGTGACCTGCTTGCATTTGCGCAAGGAAAGCCGGAACTTGTCGGCTTCCACGAACCGCTGCTCGCCTACCGGGCGCGCTACGGGACCCAAACATCAGGCTGACAGCAGGGGGCTGCCATGATGCCGAAGCAAACCAGGCTGGCGATGCTGGTCATCGCCGCGTCGGCGATACTGGCGCTGCCGGTGGCCGCCCAGAACAAGCAGGCCGATTCACAGGCCGCGGCGAAGAAGAAGCTGTACTGCTGGGACCAGGGGGGTCAGCGCATCTGCAGCGATACGCTGCCATCGGAGGCGGTCAACCAGGCCCGCGATGAGTTCAACGCCCGCAGCGGCACGCGCAGTGGTGGGATCGGACGCGCGCTCAGCGCCGAAGAGCGCGCCGCGGCCGCGGCCGAACAAGCCCAGCTGCAGGCCGACCAGGCCGCGCTGGAGACCCGCAAGCGCACCGACCAGGCCATGCTGTTGTCCTTCCAGTCCGAAGAAGAGCTGCGCCGCGTCTTCAACGAACGTACCAACATCGTCGACAACAACGTGCGCACTGCGCGCTACAACGTCGCCAGCCTGCGCGAAGGCCTGGTCAGCCTGTTGCGCCTGGCAGGCGACCGCGATCTGGCCGGGCAGAAGGTGTCCGACAAGATCGCCGCCGACATCCAGCAGCGCCATCGCGAACTGCTTTGGCAGCAGCGCCTGCAGGCCAGCTTCGAGCAACAGCGCGCGGACCTGGAAGGCGAGATCGAACAGATCCTGCAGCGCTATCGCGCGGTGAAGGGCATGCCGGCAGCTGCCGGCTGAGCCTGCCGGCCTGTCGAAGATGGGCATCGAGTAAAGCAATCGAAGAATGGGCGACCCTCGGGCCGCCCATTCTTTTCATCACATGGCGCTCAGAACGTGAGCGTCGCCTCCGGCAACAGCGCCTGCAACTGATCGCGGAACAGCGCGCGGATGCGCTCCAGCGCCGCTGCGTTCTCCGCCTCGAAGCGCAGCACCAGCACCGGCGTGGTGTTGGACGCACGGACCAGGCCCCAGCCGTCGTTGAAGTCGGCGCGCAGGCCGTCGATGGTGGCGATGCGGGCGCCTTCGAACGGCGAACCCTCCGTCCCCTGCGCGTCCTGCACGGCGGCGACGAAGCGCGCGACCAACTCGTGCGGCGACCCATCGACCGCGACCTTGATCTCGGGCGTGGACACGCTGTCCGGCAATTCGGCCAATACTTCCGATGGCGTCTCCTCGCGCTGCGCCAGCACTTCCAGCAAGCGCGCCGCGGCGTACAGGCCGTCATCGAACCCGTACCAGCGCTCCTTGAAGAAGAAATGCCCACTCATCTCGCCGGCGAGTTCGGCGTCGGTTTCGCGCATCTTCGCCTTGATCAGCGAATGACCGGTCTTCCACATCATCGGGCTGCCGCCATGGCGGAGCACGAAATCGGACAGCTTGCCGGTGCACTTGACGTCGTAAATGATCATCGCGCCGGGGTTGCGCTGCAGTACGTCGGCAGCAAACAGCATCAACAGACGGTCGGGGAAGACGACCACGCCTTCGCGGGTGACCACGCCCAGGCGGTCGCCATCGCCATCGAACGCCAGGCCGATGTCGGCATCGAAGCGCTGCACCATCTGCACCAGATCCTCGAGATTGTGCGGCTCGCTGGGGTCCGGATGATGGTTGGGGAACGTGCCGTCGACATCGCAGTACAGTGGGATCACCTCCGCGCCGATCGCTTCCAGCAGGCGCGGCGCGATCTCGCCGGCCACGCCGTTGCCGGCGTCGGCGACCACCTTCAACGGGCGGTCCAGCTGCACGTCGTCGGCGATGCGCTGGATGTAGTCCTCGCTGACGTCCTGCTGGCTGAGGCTGCCCGGCTCGGCGGCGCTGTGCAGACGGCCTTCGCTGATCCGGTTGTACAGGTCGGTGATGGCTTCGCCCGCCAGCGTCTCGCCGCCGATCACGATCTTGAAGCCGTTGTAGTCCGGTGGATTGTGGCTGCCGGTCACCGCCACGCAGCTGCCCGCATGCAAGTGGTAGGCGGCGAAGTAGACCACCGGCGTGGGCGCCAGGCCGATGTCGGTGACATGGCAGCCGGCGCGGCGCAGGCCTTCGATCAGGCTGGCCGACAGTTCCGGCCCGGACAGCCGGCCATCGCGACCGACCACCACGTCACGCAAGCCCTGCGCCTGCATCGCGCTGCCGATGGCCTGGCCGATCAGCTCGGCGACGGCGGGATTGAGTTCCTTGCCGACCACGCCGCGGATGTCGTAAGCGCGGAAGATCCCGGGCGATATGCTCGGCCCTGCGACGATCGACTTGGCTGCGGGCGCCGCTTCGGGCTGCACCAGCGCGGCAGCCGCCGCCTCGCGCTCCAGGCTTTCACTGAGCGTCGGCGAATCATCGACGGCCTGCGCCGTCGCGCGGCGCTGCGGCAGGCGGACCCGACCCTTCGCGGCCAACAGCACCAGCACGGCCAAGACGATCAGCAATGCGGCCAGCACCAGGCACGGAATGGCGCTCAGGCCCAGCGGACCGGCTTCAACCTCGGTCACCGCAGCGGCCAGGCGCAGGCCGGACTTGCCGATCGGTCGCGCCATCGACTCGGCGCCCGATGCCAAGGTTGCGTCGCCTTTCTCGACGATGCTGTAACCGCCCTGGCGCAAGGCCAGGTAGCTGTCCTCCGGCACCTGCACGGCATCGAGCGTGGCAGTCAGCCGCAGCAGCGGCAGGCGTACGTAGAGCACCGCCGGCGTCGCTGCCAGCGAAACCGACGCAGCCAGGCCCAGGCGCGGCTGGCCGCCATCGCGTACCACCAGACCTTGCGTGTTCTCTGCCGCCAGGCCGGCTTCCAGCAGAGCCAGCCGCGAATAACCGAAGGCGCCCACGTCGGCGTAGGCGGCGCTCAGATCGGCCGGCCACACCTGCACGTCTTCGGCGCCCTTGAAGCGTTCACGAACGGCGTTGGCGGCCTGCGCGGCGTCACCGCCGGCCAGCGCTGCCACCACGTCATCCTGTTTCAGCAGCGCATCCAGGCTGGCGCGCTGCTGGATCAGCGCACGGTCCAGCTCCCCCAGCGCCTGGTCGCGGATCTGGCTCAGCCTGGTGTCGTTGGCCTGTTGCTGCCACTGGGCGTAACCACTCCAACCGAACCAGCCTGCCAGCAACAGCAAAAGCAAGGCCAGCAAAGGCGCCGACCTGCGCAAGCTGGCTGCCGCCTGCTTGCCTTCGTTTGTCCCGCTCATCTCGACAGCCCCCTGTCAGCGCACGCCGGTGTGGCCGAATCCACCCGTACCCCGCGCACTGTCGACGAAAGTATCCACTACCTGCAATGCCACGCGCACGATCGGCAATACGACCAGTTGGGCGATCCGGTCACCCGGATTGATGGTGAAGGCCTCGCGGCCCCGGTTCCACACGCTGATCAGCAAGGGCCCCTGGTAGTCGGCGTCGATCAGACCGGTGCCATTGCCGAGCACGATGCCATGACGGTGGCCCAGGCCCGAGCGCGGCAGCACCACCGCGCACAGGTTCGGGTCCTCGACGTGGATGGCAATGCCGCTGGGAAGCAGCAGCGCGTCGCCGGGCTCCAGGGTCGCCGGCGCCTCCAGGGCGGCGCGCAGATCCATGCCGGCACTGGCGTCGGTGGCATAGGCGGGCAACGGCCACTCATCGCCGAAGCGGGGATCGAGCAACTTCAGCTGCAAGGTGTGGGCGGTCGCGGTCATGCCTGCAATCTCTCCTTGATCAGGTCCAGTAGCCGCCCGGCCAGGTCGGTCTTGCTGCTGCTCGGGAAGGCGCGTTCGCCGCCCTGCCAGTAGGCGGTGGCCGCGTTGTCGTCGCTTTCGAAACCGCCTCCGCTGATGCCGACCTGGTTGGCGATGATCAGGTCCAGGCGCTTGGCGGCCAGCTTGCCGCGCGCGTACTTTTCCACATCGTGGGTTTCAGCGGCAAAGCCGACCACCAGCTTGAGCGCGCCGGTCTGCGCGGCGACCTCGGCGAGAATGTCGGGCGTGCGCACCAGCTCCAGGGTCAGGGTTTCGCCGGTCTTCTTGATCTTCTGCGGCACCGCGTGCTTGGGCGTGTAGTCGGATACCGCCGCCGCGCCGATGTAGATGTCGGCCGGGAATGCGGACAGCACCGCGTCGCGCATCTGCGCGGCCGAACGCACGTCCACGCGGGTCACTCCCGGCGGCGTCGCCAGCTGCACCGGACCGGCCACCAGCACGACCTCGGCGCCCCGCTGTGCGGCGGCCGCGGCCAGCGCGAACCCCATCTTGCCGCTGCTGCGGTTGCCGACGTAGCGGACCGGATCCAGGTCTTCATAAGTCGGCCCCGCGCTGATGACGATACGCAGGCCCTTGAGCCGATCGTCGCCGGCCGTGGCGGCTTTCCCGGCGGCAGTGTCCTGCGCGGAGGAAACCAGCGCGGCCACCAGGTCCAGGGGTTCGACCAGCCGGCCCGGGCCGGATTCGCCTTCGGCCAGCGGGCCGTCGGCCGGGCCGACGACCTGCACGCCGCGCTCGCGCAGGACCTGCGCGTTGGCCTGGGTCGCCGGATGCAGCCACATCCGGTGGTTCATCGCCGGCGCGACCGTCAACGGCGCGGTCGTGGCCAGGCAAAGCGTGCTCACCAAATCGTCGGCCAGGCCGTGCGCCAGCCGGGCCAGCAGATCGGCGGTGGCGGGCGCGACCAGGACCCGATCGGCCCAGCGCGCCAGCTCCAGATGTCCCATCGCCTGTTCAGCGGCGCCGTCCCACAGCGTCGTGCGGGTCGGGTAGCCCGACAAGGCCTGGAAGCTGAGCGGGGTGACGAACTGCTGGGCGCCGGCGGTCATCGCGACCTGGACCTCGGCCCCGGCGTCGCGCAGGCGACGCACCAGTTCGAGCGATTTGTAGGCGGCGATGCCACCGCCCACGCACAACAACACTCGTTGTCCCTGCAGAGGATGCAGCGGGGAAGCGGCAGTCACGTCAGACAATTCCTACGAATACAAGGAGTATTAGATTAACCGAAGGGCCTCACCGGCCTGATGCCGAGCCGCGATGAGGCCGCGCATCTTAGCCATATGCACATTACCGATTGGCCCATCGCCGAACGACCGCGCGAGAAACTGCTCAGCCGGGGCGCGGACAACCTAACCGATGCCGAGCTTCTGGCCATTTTCATCGGATCCGGGTTGCCGGGCCGTGATGCGGTGCAGACCTCGCGCGAGCTGTTGCAGGGCCACGGTCCGCTGCGCGAACTGCTGGACCGCGAGCCGGGCGACCTGGCGCGGCTTCCCGGCCTGGGCCCGGCGCGTGCCTGCAAGCTGTCGGCCGCCCTCGAGCTGGGCCGTCGCCACCTGAAGGCGGACCTGGAGCGCGGCAGCCTGCTCAGCGACCCGGCCGCGGCCGGCCAGTATTTCGCCCAGCGGCTGCGGCAGCGCAGCCAGGAGATCTTCGCGGTGCTGTTCCTGGACAACCGGCACCGCGCCCTGGCGTTCGAGGAGCTGTTCTCGGGCACGATCGACCGCGCCGAGGTGCATCCGCGCGAGGTGCTGCGGCGCGCCCTGGCCCATAACGCGGCGGCGGTGATCGTCGGGCACAACCATCCTTCCGGCAATCCGGAACCCTCGCAGGCCGACCGCAACCTCACCCACCGGCTGAAAACCGCGCTGGACCTCCTGGACATCCGCCTGCTGGACCACTTCATCATCGCCGACGGCCCGCCGGTATCACTGGCGCTGCGCGGCTGGGTCTGAACAGCTGCACCCTCGGCGGGAGCCCGGTGGACGTTCTCATGCCCACGCCGGCGTGGAACATCGCATGCGCCTTCACCTGAACGCCCACAACGATCCTCACCGGCGGCTCGGGTAAAATCCCCCGCTTTCTTGCATCCGCAGACCCCTACGTGAAACCCCAACTCCGCGCCCTGATCGGTCAAGGCATCGAAGCCTTGCGTGCCAACGGCAGCCTGCCTGCCGACACTCTGCCGCCGGACTTCGTGGTCGAGCGGCCCAAGACCCGCGAGCATGGCGATTTCGCCACCAATGCCGCGATGCTGCTGGCCAAGGCCGCGCGCACCAACCCGCGCGCCCTCGCACAGGCCCTCGTCCAAGCGCTGCCCCACAGCGAAGACGTGGCCCGCGTCGAAATTGCCGGCCCCGGATTCATCAACTTCCACCTCAGCTCCAGCGCTTACCAGCGCGAAGCTGCCAGCGTGCTCAAGCACGGCCACGACTACGGTCGCAGCCTGACCGGCAACGGGCGCAGTGTCGGCGTCGAATATGTGTCCGCCAACCCAACCGGCCCGCTGCATGTGGGGCACGGCCGCGCCGCGGCGATCGGCGACAGCCTGGCGCGCCTGCTCGACGCCAACGGGTGGAACGTCAAGCGCGAGTTCTATTACAACGACGCCGGCGTGCAGATCGACAACCTGGCCCGCTCGGTGCAGGCGCGCGCGCTCGGCCTGACGCCGGACAGCGAAGGCTGGCCGGAAGACGGTTATCGCGGCGACTACATCGCCGATGTCGCCAAGGCCTATCTGGCCGGCGAGACCGTCGACCTGGAAGGCCACCTGGTCACCGGCGCCAAGGATCCACAGAACCTGCCAGAGGTGACGCGCTTCGGCGTGGCCTACCTGCGCAATGAGCAGAACCACGACCTCGCCGCCTTCGGCGTCGACTTCGACATCTACTTCCTCGAAAGCTCGCTGTATCGCGACGGCAAGGTCGAAGAAGCGGTGCAGAAGCTGATCGCCTCCGGCCATACCTACGAGGAAGGCGGCGCGCTGTGGCTGAAGTCCACCGACTTCGGCGACGACAAGGACCGCGTGATGCGCAAGTCCGACGGCACGTACACGTATTTCGTGCCCGACGTGGCCTACCACCTGACCAAGTGGCAGCGTGGCTACGAGCGCGCGATCACCGAACTGGGCGCCGACCACCACGGTTCGCTGGCGCGCGTGCGCGCCGGCCTGCAGGCGATGGAAGTCGGCATTCCGCAGGGCTGGCCGGAGTACGTGCTGCACCAGATGGTGACGGTGATGCGCGGTGGCGAGGAAGTGAAGCTTTCCAAGCGCGCCGGCAGCTACCTGACGCTGCGCGACCTGATCGACGAGGTCGGCCGTGACGCGACGCGCTGGTTCCTGATCGCACGCAAGCCCGATTCGCAGCTGACCTTCGACATCGATCTTGCACGCCAGCAAAGCAACGACAACCCGGTGTTCTACGTGCAGTATGCGCACGCCCGCGTGTGCAGCCTGCTGCGCCAGGCGCAGGAGAAGGGCCTGAAGCACGACCTGGCGGCCGGCGTGGCCGGGCTGGCCCAGTTGCAGGACGAAACCTCGCTGTGGCTGATGACCGAAATCTCCCGCTACCCGGAAGTGGTCGAGGCCGCGGGCGAGGCGCTGGAACCGCACCAGATCGCACAGTATTTGCGTGAATTGGCGCACGCCTTCCACACGTGGTATCACGGGACGCCGGTACTGGTGGACGACGACGCCGAGCGCGACGCCAAGCTCGCGCTGGCACAGGCAACCCGCCAGGTGCTCGCCAACGGCCTGGATATCCTGGGCGTCAGCGCGCCGGAAAAAATGTAAGGAGCGCTTCGCGCGTCCTCGGAAGTTCAACGGAGAAGTGGTGAATGGCAGCACGACGGGGTAAGACCCAGGCCAAGCGCAACAGCGGCAACGGAACGCCGGGCTGGGTCTGGTTGGTCGCCGGAGCGGCGATCGCAGCGGTGGTGTTCCTGGCGGCGCCGGGCCTGTTCAAGAAGGACGGCGATGGCTTCCTGCGCGTGGGCCCGCGTCCGAACCCGGACGCGCAGCCGGCGCCGGTGGCCGACGCCGACGTCGATGCGCCGCCGGAGCTGCCCCGCCCGGCCGCCCAGGGCGGCAAGCCCGCGGACCCGGCCCAGACCCAATACGACTTCTACACCTTGCTACCCGGCAAGGAAGTACAGATGTCCGATGCCGAACTGGCGGCCAGCGCACGCGCCGAAGAGGCCGCCCGTGCCCGCGCGGCGCTGGAAGGCAAGCCGGTACGGCCGGCGACGGCCGCTACATCGCCCTCGCCCGCCGCTGCATCTGCTGCCGCCGTGGTCAGTACCGCGGTGGTGACCCAACCGACGCCAGTCGTGGAGAACCCGGCTCCCCGGGCACTGGCCGAACCACCGCCGGGGGCCGCTGCGGTAGCCGTCGCCACGACCGCGCCGGCTACCGCAGCGGCCCCCGCCGCCAGCGCCGCGGCAACACCGGCGCCGGCCGACAAGCCGGTCGCCAGTAGCGACAACGTGCGCTACATCCTGCAGGCCGGGTCGTTCGGCGCTTCCGGCGATGCCGAATCCACCAAGGCCAAGCTGGCGATGCTGGGGCTGAGCGCGCGCGTGGAGTCGGCGGAAATCGGCGGCAAGACGGTGTATCGCGTGCGCATGGGGCCCTATGGCACCGCCAGCGAACTGGCCGAAGCCAAGCAGAAGCTCAGCGGCAGCGGCGTGCCCGCCATCGCGATCAAGGCCCAATAGCCGCCGCATCCATGCAGCCCAGAAAGCCCGGCCCCGTGCCGGGCTTTTCGTTGCCGGCCCGGCCACGGCGCGACCGTCGCCGATCGATGCGAAAATCAGCGGCCCGACCCGATGGAATCCCCATGACCCAGACCGCCCTGATCACTGGCGCCACCTCCGGCTTCGGCCTGGCTGCCGCGCGTCGTTTTCTGCTCGCCGGCTGGCGCGTCGTCGTCACCGGTCGCCGCGGCGAACGCCTGCAGCCGCTGGTGGATGAGTTCGGTGCCGACCGCGTGCATGCGGCGGTATTCGACATCCGCGACGAAGCTGCGCTGGACGCCGCATTGGCCGCGTTGCCCGTGCAGTTCCAGTATGTCGATGTGCTGGTCAACAACGCCGGCCTGGCGCAGGGCACCGCACCGGCGCAGTCCGCTTCGCTGCAGGACTGGCGCACGATGATCGACACCAACGTCAGCGCACTGGTCACGATCACCCACCGCCTGCTGCCGCGGCTGATCGAACGCAAGGGCGCGATCATCAACATCAGCTCGGTGGCCGCCACCTACCCGTATGCCGGCGGCAATGCCTACGGCGGCACCAAGGCCTTCGTCAGCCAGTTCTCGCTCGGCCTGCGCTCGGACCTGCACGGGACCGGCGTACGCGTGACCTCGATCGAGCCAGGCATGGCCGAGACGGAGTTCACGCTGGTGCGCACGCACGGCGACCAGGCCGCCTCGGACAAACTCTATGCCGGCGCCCGCCCGATGACCGCCGAAGACATCGCCGAGTCGATCTTCTACGTCGCCACGCTGCCGCCGCACCTGAACATCAATCGGCTTGAGATCATGCCGGTGAGCCAGTCTTTCGCCGGCTTCCAGGTGGCACGGGACTGACTCACGACGTCGCCTGCGCCGGCAGTTGCCGGCGCAACGACGGCAAGCGTTCGCGCAGGCGCAGGAACGGGCGCTCGACCGCGTAATGCAGCAACGCCCCAGCGGCGACAGCCGTCGCGCCATAGACGGCGAACGCCAGCATGCCGGTCCCTTGCAGCGTTTCGCCCCATTGCGCCTGCACGAGGTGATAGACGCCTTTGTGCACCAGGTACAGGCTGTAGGAGATGGCCGCCAACCAGCCGGCCAACGGCCAGCGCCGCCGCGCGATGCAGCTGCGCGTACCGGCGCCGGCGAACACCAGCAGGGCCAGGCCGAGCGAGAGCACTGGCCAGCCGATGGCATTCCCGACCAATCCGGTGCGCTCGGCGAACAGCCACATCGCCAGCGCCATCACCGCCAGGCCGATGATCAGCACCCAATCCGCGTGCCGCTGCGCAGTCTCCCAGGCCCGCGGCCGCCAGATCTTGAACGCCGCCAGCAACACGCCGCAGAGCAGGCCATCGAGTCGATTCCAGGTCGGGTAGTAGATGTCTTCGACGAACCAGTTGCGCTGCTGCATTTGCGGGTCGAGTGCATGGTGGTGCAGCCACGCGCCGCTGCGCAGGGCGATCCCGCCCAACACGACGACAGCGCACAGTCCTGCCAACCCCCTGGCCGACAGGCGACTGCCCAGCAGCAGGGTCAATAACGGCAGCACGAGATAGAAGTGCTCCTCCACGCAAAGCGACCAGGCGTGCGAGAACGCGCCGTTGTCCAGATAGTCGATCGAGACGTTGAGCGTGAAAGTGAGGAATTTCCAGGCCGGCTCCAGGCCCGGCGCCTCGCGGAACGCCGGCCACCACAGATAGAGGGCCAGTACGGCCCAATACGCCGGCAGGATGCGGAACGCGCGCTTGAGATAGAACTCGCGCCAGGCCAGGCGCCCGCCCGCCGCCAGCGGCCGCAGCACCTGTCCGCCGATCAGAAAGCCGCTGAGGACGAAGAACAGGTCCACGCCCATCCAGCCATAGCGTGACAGCCACGACCATTGCGGGCCCAGCCCACCGACGACGAAGGAGTGGAACAACATCACCCAGACAATGGCGATGGCGCGCAGCAGATCCAGCCCGGGCAGACGCATGCAGCTTCCCTGCGGTGACAACGATGGAGACCGCGATTGTAAGGACGCGCAGACCGATGCGGTCAGGTCACCAGCGGATAGTCTTCGATGATGTCGAGGATGCCGTTGATCACGAACTGCACCCCGAGGCAGACCAGCAGGAAACCCATCAACCGGGAGAAGGCTTCTACGCCGCTTTGGCCGAGCAGGCGGATGATGGTCCCGGCGCTGCGCAGACACAGCAGCAGGATCAGGCTGGCCAGGAAGAACGTCAGCACCGGCGCCGTCCACATCACCCACGGTGCGAACGAAGGCTCGTCGTGCATCACCGCGGCGGTGCTGATGATCAGTGCGATGGTGCCCGGGCCGGCGGTGCTGGGCATCGCCAGCGGAATGAAGGCGATGTCCTGCTTGCTGTGCTGCCGCAGTTCCTCGGTTCGGCTCTCGACCTCGGGCGCGCTCTGCGCGTTGTCCTGAGGAAACAGCATGCGGAAGCCGATGTAGCCCACGATCATGCCGCCGGCGATGCGCAGGCCGGAAATCGAAATGCCGAACACGCCCATCACGGTCTGGCCGACGTAGAACGCCACGGCCATGATCGTGAACACATAGCAGGACGCCAACAACGCCTGTCGATTTCGCTCTTTGGCGGACATGCCCTTGGACAGGGCCAACAGCAGGGCGACGGTGGTCAGCGGGTTGGCCAGTGGCAACAGCATCGCCAGACCCATGCCCACCGCCTTGAACAGTTCCAGCATGCCGGTGCTCCATGACGGTCCGGGGACGCCGTCCCTCGGGTCCGGCGCCGGAGCATGATCGCGCAAGCAGGCGGCCACCGCCATGGGCGGGGCGCCGACAGCCGGTCAGGCCAGCGGCTCGTCCGACAGATAGGTGTAACCGGTCAAGCCTGCCTCGAGTGCGTCCGCCAGCTCGCGTGCACGCGCCTGCGGCAGCTGCGCTGCAGCAATGCGTTCGGCATAGGCGGCACGCAGGTCGTCCAGGCGGTAGCCGACGTAGTCGAGCATCACATCGGTGGTATCGCCGCGCCGCTGCTGGGCGATACGGTAGCCGTCGCCGTCCACCGCCACTTCGACCGCATCGGTGTCGCCGAACAGGTTGTGGATGTCGCCGAGGATTTCCTGATAGGCGCCGACCAGGAAGAAACCGATGCGGTAGGACTCGCCCGGCCGCAACGCATGCAGCGGCATCGAACTGTCCAGGCTCTCGTTCTCGACATAGGTCTTGACCATGCCGTCCGAGTCGCAGGTCATGTCGCAGACCACGCCACGACGATCGGGCACCTCGTCCAGGCGCTCGATCGGCACGATCGGAAACACCTGGTCGATCGCCCAGACGTCGGGAATCGACTCGAACACGCTGAAATTGACGAAGTACTTGTCGACGAGCCGTTCGTTGAGTTCGTCCAGCAGCGGCCGGTGGCTCTTTTCGTCGAAGCTCAGGCGCGCACGCACGCCATGGGCGATCGCATAGAACAGATCGTCGATGCGCGCACGATGGGTCAGGTCGATCTGGCCCAGTGCGTAGGCCGACAGGCCTTCGGCGTGGAAATGCTGGGCCTCCTGGAACAGCTCGATCGCCGGGCGAACGGTGAGTTCGTCGTGGATCTCGCGCAGGTGGCGGATCACCGCAGGCTCATCGTCGTGGGCGTCGGGCACGCGGCCTTCCGGGGCCTGCTCGACCTCGGAGACATTGGCGATCAGCACCGCGTGATGCGCAGTCATCGCGCGGCCGCATTCGGTGACGATCCGCGGCGGCGCCAGCCCATGTTCCTCGCAGGCGCCGGCCAGCGGCTGCACGATGTTGCTGGCGTAGGACTGCAGGCCGTAGTTGATCGAGCAATAACTGCGCGAGCGGGTGCCTTCGTAGTCGATGCCCAGGCCGCCACCGACATCGACATGGGTGATGTTGGCGCCCAGCCGCGAAAGCTCGACGAAGTATCGCGTCGCTTCGCGCATGCCGTTGGCGATGTCGCGCACGTTGGAGATCTGCGAGCCCATGTGGAAATGCAGCAGGTTCAGGCAACCGGCGTACTCGGTGTCGCGCAGCGTCTTCCACAGGTCCAGCACCTGGCGCGGCGACAAGCCGAACTTGGCCTTGTCGCCACCGCTGTTCTGCCATTTGCCGGCGCCCAGCGAGGCCAGGCGCATGCGCACGCCGAGGCCGGGCTTGACGTCCAGCGCGCGCGCTTCCTCCAGCACCAGCTTCAGCTCGGAGGGCTTCTCGATGACGATGAAGGTCTGCAGGCCCAGCTTGCGGCCGATCAGCGCCAGGCGGATGTACTCACGGTCCTTGTAGCCATTGCACACGATCAACCCGCCCGGCCGCGACAGCGCCAGCACCGCCATCAGTTCCGGCTTGCTGCCGGCTTCCAGGCCAAAACCCTCGCCGTGGTGCGAGGCCAGCGTACCGGCGACGCCGCGGTGCTGGTTGACCTTGATCGGGTACACGGCGGTGTAGCCGCCAGCGTAATCCCAGTCGGCCTCGGCCTTCGCGAAAGCGGCCTGCAGCTTGCCGAGACGCTCGCCCAGGATGTCCGGGAAGCGCACCAGCAGCGGCAGTTTGGCGCCGGCCGCGCGCGCGGCGTCGACGACCTCGGGCAGGGCGATGCGCGGCCCGGCTTCACCGCGCGGCCGCACGGTGATCCGGCCGGCCGTGTCGACGTCGAAGTACCCGTCCGCCCAATGCGGGATGGAATAGGTCTTGCGGGCCTGGTCGACGGACCACTCGCTCATTTCGCTGGCTCGATGGGGAAAAAGGGGCGGGCATTCTAACGCCCTCGGGGTCGCCGGACGGTTACGGCCGACAGTGGATGGGCGCGCCGGCCGCGGCGCGGATCCGTACGGCCAAGGCCTTGTCGGACGAAGTCCCCAGGACCACGAAGGTTCCGGGACCGTCGAGCTCGGCCGCCAGCCGCGGCAAGGTCGCCGCCTCACTGGCGATCGAGCCTTTCCAGTGGACCAGCAACAGGTGGTGTGGCGGCGCCAACGGATCGACCGACGCGCGGCAGGCGATCCAGGCCGTGGCAATGCGCTCGTGGCGCGACAAGGCCAGCACCAGCGCGTCCAGCTGTGCCGGCAACAGCGCGTGGCGCAGCAGCGTCGCCTCGCTGGCAGGCGCGGCGCTGGCGCTGATCGCTTCCAGGAGATCGTCCAGGGTCTCCAGCGCGGCCTCTTCCGGTCGCGCGACCTGCAGCTCCCGCAGCGCCGAGGACAGGCTGTCCGCCAGCGTCGCATCCAGTTCCAATGCGCGGCGCAGCAGCGCGCTTCCTTCGGCATGGCGACCCTGGCGCAGCCGCGACAATCCCAATCGCCCGGTGGCCAGCGGATGCGCCGGCAACGCCTGCAGGACTTCCGAATACAGCGCATCGGCCGCCCTGGCGGCCTGATCCGGACGGTGCGACTCCAGCAATATCGCGTATTCCAGGGTCTGCCCGGGATCGCGCGCTGGCAGCACGGCCAGCGCCTCCAGCCGCGCGCGCTCGACCTGCGCCAGACGATGCTGCTCGGTCCAGGTCGGCCGTACCGTTTCCTGCCATTGCCGACTGAAGCGCGCTTCCAACTGTTCGCACAACACTGGTTCAAGCAAGGCTTCCGCCGCACTTTGTGCGCTTGCCTGCAGGGTCACAGGCTCTCCCATCCCGAAGGCCTGCAGGCGCCGGGCCAGCGTCGGGTGGGTGTCGTGGACCCCAGGCTGGCGCAGCAACAGACGTGGCGGGATCCGCTGCGAACGCAGGCGATGGGCGGCCAAACCTTCGGCCAGGCGGCGATAAATCAGGACTGGCGGATAGGCCTGCCCCTGCCCGCTGCGTTTCGTCTCCGCCCAGAACGCGTGCTCAAGCCACTCATTGACCACGCCCAACCGAAGCAACGAGCCCGCGGCGGCCGGCGCGCCGGCGACCCGCGCCGCCGTCGCATCGGCGGCGAATTCCTGCTGGCGGACGACCACCTGGCTACGTGTTTGCAGCCATGGCACATACCAGCGCAGGAACAGCAACAGCGGCAGCTGCGAGGCGAAACCCCGCACGGCCTGGCTGCAGGCCACGCGCTGCCAGCCGATCCGCACACGATAGATCCAGGCGGAGAACCTGCCGTGCCCGCCGTGGAAATGGCCGAACTCATGGGCGATCACCGCTGCCAGCTCGTCGCGGTCCAGCAACTGCATCAGCGGCAGACCCAACACCAGATAGTGGTGGCCGCCTGCCAGGCCTGCGAAGCGCGGAACATAGGCAGCCGCGGCATTGAGCTCAGCATCGAGGATGATGCCTGCCAACCGGGGTGCGCCGACCGCCTGCCGAATCCGCTCGATCTCGGCCCGCAGCCGCGGCGCCTGGCCCGGCTCCAACCGATGCCCGGCCGGCGGCTCGAATCGCAACCAGACCGCCCGCAGCAATGCCGTCGTGGTCGCCGCCAGCGCGACGATCGGGATGAACACCTCCCAGCGTATCTGCGGCCCTGACCAGAGCTGCCATGCGATCGCCAGCAACATCCCGGCGGTGCACAACAGACCCATGACCAGCACCGCATGGCCTAGCCCGGCCAGCAGCAGCAATTGCAGGCGGTAGCGTCGCGGTGCCTGCGCATAGGCCCGCTCCAGCCGCTCCATGGCGGCGCGGCCGCCGTCGTTGGTCCCCATTGCGATCCCCTCTGTCCCCTGCGCCGATGCTAGCCTGCGCCGCCGGAACGTCACAGGGGTTCCGGTACAATCTGCGCCCCCTGAACCGCCCCACGACCATGAAGAACGACAACTGGTACATCGAGCATTTCCAGCCGACCGGCTCGGCCATCGGCTACCGCATCCACGGCAAGCTCGACGAGGTGCAGTCGCCGTTCCAGAAGATCGAGATCTACGACACCACCGACTGGGGCAAGCTGATGGTGATCGACGGCGCGGTCATGCTGACCACGCGCGACAACTTCTTCTATCACGAGATGATCAGCCACCCTGCGTTGTTCACCCACGCCGCGCCCAAGCGCGTGGTGATCATCGGCGGCGGCGATTGCGGCACCCTGCGCGAAGTCCTCAAGCACCCCGGCGTCGAAAGCGCGACCCAGTGCGACATCGACGAGCAGGTCACGCGGATGTCGGAGAAGTACTTCCCCGAGCTGTGCGAATCCAACGGCGATGCCCGCGCCGAGCTGCTGTTCGACGACGGCGTGGCCTACATGGCCCACTGCCCGGCCGGCAGCGTGGACATCGTCATCGTCGATTCCACCGACCCGGTCGGCCCGGCCGAGGGCCTGTTCAACAAGGCCTTCTATGAGAGCTGCTTCCGCGCGCTCAAGGACGACGGCATCTTGGTGCAGCAATCCGAATCGCCGCTGGCGCTACTGGACCTGATCAAGGAAATGCGCCAGGAAATGGGCAAGGCGGGCTTCCAGTCGTTCAAGACCCTGCCCTTCCCGCAGCCGTGCTACCCGACCGGCTGGTGGAGCGTGACGATGGCCCGCAAACAGGCGGGGGCGGACTTCGCATTCCGTCAGGCCGATGCACAGGGCAAGGGCTTCGATACGCTGTACTACACCGCGCATCTGCACACCGGCGTACTGGTGGCGCCGCCGTTCGTGGCGCGCGCCCTGGGCGAGTGAGCCCGGCAGCGTCCCTCGGCATCAGCTTCGGGCGTCGTGCGTGACCGCTACGACGCCGCGGGCGCGTGAACATGCGACCCGCGCCAGCTTTCTGGTCGGTGGCATCAATCTGTCGGCGTGGGCACCGCTGGTGCCTTATGCACGCGATCGCCTCGGCGCCGGCGAGGCCGAACTCGGGCTGCTGCTGCTCGCCCTCGGCGTGGGCTCGTTGTGCGCGATGCCGTTGGCCGGCTGGGCGGCGACCCGGGTCGGCTGTCGACGCCTGATCGTCGTGCTCGGGGTCATCGGCGCGCTGTGCCTGCCCGGGCTGGCGCTGGCACCGGGTTATCCCAGCCTGGCCGCCCTGCTGTTCGTCTACGGCGCCTCGCTCGGTGGCATGGACGTGGCGATCAACCTGCACGCGGTGATGGTCGAGCGACAGGCCGGCAGGCCGTTGATGTCCGGTTTCCATGGCTGGTTCAGCATTGGCTGCATCGTCGGTGCAGGTGGAGTCGCCGCTGCCCTGGCGCTGGGGGCCGCCCCCTGGCAGGCAGCGCTGCCGGCATTGGCCCTGTCGCTGGTCTGCCTCTGGCGCGCGGCCCCCCACTTATTGGCCAGAAGCGAAGACCCGGGCGCCGGCTGGCATTGGCCACACGGCCGCCTGCTGTTGCTCGGCGGGATGGCTTTCGCGACCTTCCTCATGGAGGGGGCGATGCTGGACTGGAGCGCGATCGCGCTCAACACCCTGCAACAGGTGACCATCGCGCGGGCGGGCGTCGCCTATGCGCTGTTCGCGACCGCGATGACGGTGGGCAGGCTGCTCGGCGATCGTTGGGTCGTTCGCTACGGTGGGGCGCGCGTGCTGGGGCTCGGCGCCGCGCTTGCGGTTGTCGGCCTGGCATTGGCGCTGTGGAGTCCCACCGCGGCGTGGGCGCTGATCGGCTATGCCGCTGCCGGGCTCGGCGCCTCCAACATCGCACCCCTGGCGTTCTCCACCGCCGGCCGACAAGTCGGGCAGAGCCCTCAGGTCGCCGTCGCAGCCGTATCCGCCATGGGTTATTCCGGCTCGCTGGCCGGTCCGGCGCTGATCGGCTTCATCGCCCACGCCAGCAGCTTGCCGTTCGCGCTGACGCTGGTGGCGCTGGGCCTGGCGGTGGCCGTGGCGATGGGTAGCAGGATCCTCAACCGTTCCTGAAGCGACGTTCCAGGGACGGAACATAGCTTTTTTTTAACAATCTTAATTTTTAGACTGTGGAGTTTTAAAATTCCCCGGCCGAACTCTGGCCGCTCGCCGCCGCTTCCCCCCTCGATTGAAGGCGCGAGTGCAGGAATGCCATGTCTCCGATTATCCAGGCCGATAGCGGCCAACCCTTCCCCCTCCTGTTGAAGCAAGGCACCCGCTTGCTCGAGCCGGACGTCTACCGTACCCATGTCAACGGCCAGCTGGCCGTGGTCAAGGACTACGGCCGTTACCGCGGGACGCCGCTGGGCCCGATCGCCCGGCTGATGGTGCGCCACGAAGCGAAGATGCTGAAGCAACTGCAAGGCTGGCGGCATGCACCGGCGCTGTTGGGCACGCTGGGCGGCCTGGCGTTGGGCATGGAGTTCATTCCCGGCGAGACCCTGAGCAGCAGCGCGATGGTCGGACGGGAAGTGTTCGATCAGCTGCAGAACGCGTTGGGCAAGCTGCATTCGGCTGGCATCACCCACAACGACCTGCACGGCACCAACATCATGGTCAGTGCCGGCGTGCCGGTGTTGATCGATTTCACCTCCGCGTGGCGCTTCCCGCGCTGGCTGAGCGACAACCCGCTGTCGCGCCAGTTGCGTCGCGCCGACGTGGCCAACCTGCTGAAAATGCAGCAGCGCCTCACCGGCGTGGCGCCGACCGCCGAACAGGCCGCGATGACCGCCGAGCCAGGCTGGGTGCGAGGCATCCGCGACGGCTGGAAGCGCTTCTATCGTCGGATGAAGGGGCGGGCCGCCTAAGGCCCAGCCCGCACAAAGCCGGGGGCTCGAACTGACGCTGGGCGTGCTTCAGAGCGCGTCGGCGTCCAGTTCGCCGGTGCGGATGCGCACCACGCTGTCGAGGTTGTAGACGAACACCTTGCCGTCGCCGATCTTGCCGGTACCGGCGGCGCGCACGATCGCCTCGACCACCGCGTCGGCCTGGTCCTCGGTCACCGCGACCTCGATCTTCACCTTGGGCAGGAAGTCGACCACGTACTCGGCGCCACGATAGAGCTCGGTATGGCCCTTCTGCCGCCCGAAGCCCTTGACCTCGGTGACGGTGATGCCGGCCACGCCACGCTCGGCCAGAGCTTCGCGCACGTCATCGAGCTTGAACGGCTTGACGATGGCCATGATCATTTTCATCGGGCGTCCCCCAGGCAGTTCGCGGCGTAGTTCGCGGCGCGCAGGATAACCCAGGCCCGCACCCCGCCGCAGCGCGCTACGACGCCGTGAGGTTTATCCTTAGCTTCCTCGGCCGCATCGCCGATGGCCGGCGGCCGGTACGCGAGGGAAACTGTCGTGCACCCTCGGAGAAACCCATGATCGATTTCAACCATCTCGACGACCTCGCCCGCCGCCTCAGCGACCTCGTTCCGCCAGGTCTGCGCGAGTCTCGCGACGAACTGCAGTCCAGCTTCAAGAGCGTGCTCCAGGCAGGCCTGGCACGCCTGGACCTGGTGACCCGCGAGGAGTTCGACGTGCAGCGCGCGGTGCTGCTGCGCACCCGCGAGAAGCTCGAGGCGCTGGAAAAAGCCGTCGCCGCGCTCGAAACGCGCGCCAACCCACCGTCCTGAAGCCTTCCGGTCCCCGCGCATGAGCCTGGCGCTCGTGCACAGCCGCGCGCGCGTGGGCGTCGCGGCCCCCGAGGTCAGGGTCGAGGTGCATTTGTCCGGTGGCCTGCCTTGCACGCAGATCGTGGGTTTGCCGGAAGCCGCTGTACGTGAGTCGCGTGAGCGGGTCCGGGCGGCCCTGCTCTGCGCACAGTTCGAATTTCCGCAACGCCGTATCACCATCAATCTCGCGCCGGCCGATCTCCCCAAGGAAGGCGGGCGGTTCGATCTGCCCATTGCCCTGGGCATCCTCGCCGCCAGCGGCCAGATCGATCGGGATGCCCTGCAAGGTTTTGAATTTCTGGGCGAACTGGCCCTGACCGGGGAAGTCCGCCAGATCGATGGCGTATTGCCCGCGGTGCTGGCGGCAGCGCAGGCCGGCCGCCGCCTGGTCGTACCCGCCGGCAACGGCGCGGAGGCCGCGTTGGCGGGCGACGCAGGGGCAGTGACCGCCCGCACCCTGCTGCAGGTCTGCGAAGCCTTGCGCGGATATTCCCCGTGGATGGCGGCCGAGCTTGCCGAACCCTCGGCAGCAGCGGCAGCCATGCCTGACCTGGCCGATGTCCGTGGCCAGCCGCAGGCACGACGCGCGCTGGAAGTCGCAGCCGCCGGCGGCCATCACCTATTGCTATGCGGCAGCCCAGGCAGCGGCAAGACGCTGCTGGCCTCCCGCCTCTGCGGCCTGCTGCCGCCACTGCATGAGCACGAAGCCCTGGAAGTGGCGGCAGTCGCCTCGGCGGGCGGCCGGGACCTGGACACCGCACGCTGGCGGCAACGGCCGTTCCGCGCGCCGCACCATACCTCCAGCGCCGCGGCACTGGTCGGCGGGGGCTGTCACAAGTCACGATTAGCGCGACTAGGTCATGAAATGCGCGACTGACATTGGCGAAAGACCTTTGTCGGCGCTTCTAAATAATGTTCTTTGTTCCTAGATCGCGCTGTTAGTTGAATTTAAGGGGTTTTTTGTGATTCCAGCGGACGCTAGGGACATGATCAAGGGCAGATCTTGAGTTGGCGTTAGCGTTAACCCGCGGACTTCTCTGCGAGTTCCGCCGCCTCGAGAAGTCCCTGAGCCAGCGTTCGGGCCTCTTGCGGGGTCAGTTCAAGCTCCACGCTCTCCGTGACTTCGTCATCCTCGTACTCGCGGTCTTGTCGTACTTTGCACTCCGCGCGCACTTGCCAAGTCTCGAGGTTGACGCACCCATCACGGACGTTGATGACTTCAACATTGCCTTGTCGGTAAGGAACCGTTGCGGCGGCGAGCCAAAGCTTCATGTGGTCTCCTAGGGATAAAAAGAAGCCAACCGCGTGCGAATCATCACCATCTGCTTCGCGCTGAATTAGCCCGTGTACTGACCCTGCAACATCAGCAGCTTTGCGTGCGCATCGACGGGCTCTATCCCGTCACCGCGGACACTTCAAAGAAGCCTCATGATGAGGCGGGAAGAGTGTCATTGCAAAGCGAAGGAAATTCAGTGAAGAATTCAAGCGTGAGGCTGTCGGGCTGACTCGATTGCCCGGGGCCAACGTGGCCCAGATTGCCCAGGATCTTGGCGTTGGTTCGAACCTACTCTGGCGATGGCGACGAGAGCTGGAAGTCCATGGAAAGAAGTCCTTTGTCGGTGCTGGTGTCGCACGCGACCAGAAGTTGCTGGCACTCAAACGGCAGCTGGCAAGGGTGACCAAGGAGCGCGATTTCTTGCGCGATGCGGCGGCGTTCTTCGCCAAGGAATCGTCTTGAGGTACGAGGCGATCCAGCGCCACCGCGACCAGTATCCGGTCCGGCTGATGTGCCGGTGCATGAAGGTGTCGTCCAGCGGCTTCCACGACTGGTGTGGCCGCCAGCCAAGTATGCGTGCGCGGGACAACACGCGGCTGCTCACAAAGATCCGAGTTCACCATGCTGCCAGTGACGGCGTCATAGGTGCCCCTGCGCAACCCCGAGATCGCCAAGCTGATCGAAGAAAGCGACACGGATGTGCGCCATTCGTTTGAGCGCCTGCTGGGCGAGCGCACGCCGGAGACCGTCTCGCGCTGTGCGTTGGTTGCCGCTCTGCTCGACGGCCTGTCGGTCAGGTCGATTCGAGACCCCGGCGTCGCCGGCGAGATCGACCGGGCTATGCTGGCCAAGGTCGTGCGGTTCATCCTGACCGCACAACTGCTGCTCTCCAATCGCCGGCAAGACGCTCTTTCGGGCACTGGCACCTAGAGCGGGGTCCACCCGAGCTGTTGCTCGATGTGCCGCCTGTAGGCTGTCGCGATCTGCAAGGGCGTACGTCGGACGTACTCCTCTGCCCGCTCCCGCACCTCTCCGTTGAGATCACTGAGGTAGGTCAGCACCTCATCCGCACTGGCAATCAGGTTCTCGTCGCCATTGAACTTCGGCGGCAAGGCCGTCCAGAGAACTGCGTCGATCTCACGGGCCGCAGCCCATTGCTGCAGCCCAGGGATGCCGGCCGGATCGGTAGATCCGGAAAGCCAAACGCCAACATGGCGATCAAGGTTGCGAGGCGGAATTTCCTCACGGGCACGCAGGCTCTCTTTGGCCTGCGGGACATCGCCGCCGCCATCGTAGACAGTCCAGAACGATGGGAGCGCAGATGTGTTCGGGCTTAGAACCAGGGTAAGGCGTCCGTTGCCTGACTGCCGCAGGTACTCCACCTGCACGGACGGCCCATCTTCCCGCCAGCCTCCCACCATCGGTAACTCACGAGGCTGCCACACCAGAGAACCCCATCCCAGGTACACGATCATGCCCAGCTCCCCTCTCAGTCGGTGCTACGCGGGCCCCTCGCGAGGCGGATCAACCATTAGGTCTTCACCCACGATCCAGGTTCAGCCTGGAGCTACTGACCGATCTTGATGATGGCAAGGCGTCCGTCAGAGACGGTTTCGTCGTAGCGCTCCACGAACTTGGTGATCTTCTCGCGGTCCACGTTGTAGCTGTTCACCCAGTGTCCTATTGCTTGGGCAACGGCATCGATGAGGGCACGAAACTCGAAGAAGTAGATGCTGCCCGTGTCAGGTAACACGGTCCCGGACTGGCCGACACGGAAGGAAATGCGCCGAACACCGTTCTTGCGGACGTTGGTCGAATTCAAGTTCGTCATGTGCAGCAGGCCGTTGCGCAGCTCCCACAGCTCTTCAGGGGCGATGCCAAGCGGCCGGAGGTCTGCATACGCCTTGAGCCAGCGTATAAACGAGGGCGGCTCGCGAAGATCACCGTATTCCACGTACGACAGACTATCGATGCAGCTCAGGAGAAGCTTCATGGATGATACGAAAAGCCCCTTCTGATAGGTCAGACGGATAGCGGCGAAGTAGTCGTCATGGATGAGGTCGCCAAAGCGAAAGCCTCTTTCGGTGAAGTACGTCTTGAACCAGTCGACCATCTGGCCCTGCTCGCCGGCCGCCGCAGCGGCTTCGCCGATATCGAAGTCTCCGACCTGGCTGCTGTAGTTGTAGGTGACCTTTCCCTTTACGACGGGCGATACGAGCACCAAAGGTGTCTCCCCGGCACCGGCCTTGACCAAGGCCTCCTCATAGAGCGCTCGTTCGCTGCCAAGTCGACAAGAGGTGTTGTACTCGTGCCGAGTAAAGGGCTTGGTCAGCTTGACCTTGATGGCGCGCTGCAGGTCGGCCTTCACGTTCTTCTGCAGCAACTGCTTGCCGAGATCATCATCCCCGTCCAGATCATGGGCTGCGTAGCCGACACGGTCACAACGATCATCGGGGTCGAAGTACAGGTAGATGTTGTAGATGGTTTCCATGGCACCTGATCTGCTGTGGACTAGCCGTCGTCCCAACGTGAATTCTGATTCGAGATTGAACCGGTCCCCTTGCCTGAGCCGATTGACACCGGTCAGGAGAAGGGAAGATTCAGGTGATAGAGGTACAGGTAGGGAAATGGACTCTTGCGATCATGCTGCGTCTCGAATGCGGCGGTCTTGACGAAATGCGCTGGCGGCGCACGCCAGTAAGTATCCTTCGAGAACTCACGCATATAGGCCGCCTTTGCCCATGTCACGTCGGCAAGAGACGTCTTGATCTCATCCACAGTTCCCTCCGTTGAAGCCTGAGAGAAGCTCACCATGAAACCGAGCGGATCTTCATAGGCATAGCTGCCGCTAGCGAATCGATCGATACCCTCGATCCGGTACTCTTTGAGGTGCTTTTTCCGCTTGGACCCCTTGCCGGCTGGATCGATCTTTTTGCACTCAAAGATCAGCGAGACCGCCTCCTGATTGTCATGAACGGTTGTAAAGACGATGTCCCGCCTGCGCCGATCATCCAGCTTCAAGGTGTTGCTCATGGGCTCGTACTGCCATTGTCCTGGCTGGACGTCACGGGCAGCAGTTCTCTGCAGGTTCACCGCGAGAATCTCTGTGATCTTCGGCTCTGTGAGGGAGTACGAGAATCCACCGTGCTTGGACTTGACCAGCTCGCCGAATCGATCGACCAGAAGCTGGACAATCGCTTCTGCCTTGGGTTGGGGAAAGGCCAACGGCCAGACATCGACAGTGCTCATCAGGGTGCTTCCTGCACATGGCGTACGATACGGAGCGCATCGTCCAACGCTGCGGACGTGAGCCAAAGGCGGTTGACCATTGGCTTGGCGAAACAAATGGCATCTCCCTGGCGGAACAGCAGATCGCCTTTGAGGGAGAGGCCACCACTGGTGACCCCGTCAAGTAGGCCGCTGACTTGAAGCGCCGTCAGCACCTCATTGAGGACCACCTCTTCAACCCGGCTGGTGTCCTGCTTTGCGTGCTTTACCTCCACGCGCACCAAGCCCATGCCACCGGCTTCACCCGCCTGCCAGGTCTGCAGGGAGACGTCGAAGGAACCCCTGCCATCCAGTGAATCCCGGCTGGCTCCCAGCTCGGCGGAGAGCGCCGAGGCGTAGCGCTCCATCTGAATGGAGCTCGGAGGGTTCTGCAGCGGCCCAGGGATGTTGGTCAGTGTCGTAGGCTGCATGTTCGGCAGCACTACCTCGACGACCTCATCAATGATCGCCTCCAATGTTTTGGGCACATCAAAGTAGCGCCTGACCAGACTCTCAAGCTCGGCCGGCAGGTCGTTTCCATTACCGACCAGGCTGAAGGCCTGGCCACTTTCCACGAATGCAGCGGCGCGCTTGGCCAGCTGTCTGGCCAGCGCGGGGTCGGCGTGCTCACCCGGCAGGATGAAGGGAAGGTGCAGCAGCTCCCCGTGCTTGATCTGGGTGCGCTCCGTGACGGCTGAAGGGGCCAGCACCATGGCCAAGTAGGCCGCCAGGCGTGAACTCAGATAGACCGCCAGGATGGCCGCGGTCGCAGCATGGCCATCAACTGGCCTGAGGACACTGCACGAGTTGTTTACCGAAGCATCGACGTCCGTGGCGAATGCCCGGATTCGATGGTCGGCCGTCATGCCGTTAGGCACGATGACGCGTGGGCCTTCATACAGTTCCCGTCGCCCCTGGCTGGCGATCGTCTCGTACTGCTTGGGCCACCTGCCGATCGACACGTCAGACAGCGCGGGCCCAAACCGAGGCAGCGCCGGCGTGGCGATGTGCTTCATCCGCGCCAAGTATCCAGGACGGACAGCCTCTGGCTTGCCGTTATCTGTGACGTGGAAGCCGGTGCCGGACAGGAACTTGCCTTGCTCCAGCAGATCCCCCAGAGTGCCGCGCAAGCGCATCTTCTCGATGTCAGCGACCTCCAGCTCCGAGCACCAGTACAAACTGCGCAGTGCAGCAGCATCGACCTGCACGCGCCCTTGGTTCAAACGGCGGTGATCAGCCGAATATATCGTCAGCCGATTGTAATGAAGGCCGACATCTGCCTTCGGGGTGACGTAATCGAACCAATGGGGCTTGAGGCCGCGGTGCGGCTCATTGCGCACGACAGCGAGCACGCACGGATGCTTTGCCCCTGGAAAGAGCAGATTACGAAGGTCAGAGAAGTTGATCAGACGCTCAAGCTTGACGCTGCGCAGCCACTCTTGGACGGACTTGTGTGGTCGCTCACGCAGGAACATGCCGCCCGGAAGGATCAGCACGATGCGGGCACCACGAGCGGCCCGAGCCGCAGTCATGTGGGCGTACGTGAGCGCAATCTGGCGAAGTGATGTCTTGACGCCGCGCTTCTCTGCCCAGATGTCAGCAGAGTTGGTCTTCGTGCCCTTCGGCTCCTTCCACGGCGGATTGGAAATCACACACGTCGGCGCGGGCATGTCCCGACCAACGAAGGAATCCAAGCAAAAGGCATCCCCCCACGTCTTGGACGTGAAGATGTTGGCATCCAGCAAGTGGGGAAGCCGCATGTCCGACCGCGAGCCCTTCGGCAGGTCTTCCAACAGGCAAAGGTACAAGCTGAAAGCCGTAACGCGACAAGCCGAGATGTTGATGTCACCGCCATAGACGCGGCTGGTCAGAAGGTTGGAGCGCTCAGCGAATGAAAGCGGCCTGTTTCGGCCCGTCTCGGCTGCGCCCAGCATTCTCCGGAAAGCGGTCGTCAGCAGGATGCCCGATCCGCAGGCACCATCCCAGACGATCTCGTGGTCGGGGAGCTCAATGTCCCGGAACAGCTCATCCACGGCAAGGTTGGCCAGATGTAGGGGCGTGTAATACGCCGCGTCTTCCTTCTTCCTATCGCCAAGGAAGGTCTCATAGACCCCCGAGAGCAGCTCGACAGGGATGTAGCTGAAGTCATACCCCCAGATGGAACGTTGTCCCGAGGGCAGGTCCTCTCGATTCAAAAACTTGCGCAGAATCTGGAAGACCTCGTCCGGATACTTGGCCCACTTCTCCCGGGTGGAATCCGGTGAAAGAAAGTCGCCATTGAAGCGAGCTTTGAGCGCACCGAGCAGCGCATCCATCCCCTTGCCATTGGACGCGGACAACAGGTCATCAAAGCGCTCAAGGCCGCCCGCGTCCAAAAATTCTTGGGAGATCAGTTGGCGATCCTGCAGGTAGCGGACAAACATCGTCTGCCCAACCAGATGCTGGGCATCGGTCTGGGAGAACTTCGCACTGCACTGGCAAAGGCGATCAATGGCGGCACCCAGGTTGTTCAGCAGGTACCGGTCAATACGCGATGCCGAAGAGAACCAGCTGGCGTGGGCATGCTTGAGCGCCCCGCTTCGTACGCCATAGGCCGAGTATGGACTTGCCCGATCCAGTGAATCGATCGAGACAGGTGCCGCTGGCTCCATGTCCGGCAGCGTGGACAGTGCCTGTACCTGGTCCTCACCAATGAGCAGGATCAGAGAGATCAGTCCCTGATTCCAAAGCCGGTTGCGCAGGCCCTCGAAAAGATCAGACCCAGGCTCTGCGCTCACCAGGCACACTGCCGGAACGCCATCGACCTCGTAGACCCCGATGATGCGGGCGTGGGCCGGCAACAGGGGCTTGGCGGTGAAAACCTTACGCATTTCCAACGCATAGGCGTGCTGGCGGGCTACTGCCTCGGCGGCACGATGAAGCGCGTGCGGCACGTCCGAGTACCCGAGCTTTTCCAGAGGTGACTGCTTGCTTTGGCCCATAGGGCCAAGCGTACCGTATGGCGCAAGCATGCGCAAATGTTGACCACCTACATTCGGTGTGTGGTACACATTATGTGTGGAACGGGACACTCCCCAAATTGCGGGCATCCGCGGCGCGCAACTGCAACGGCTTCGACTGTTGGAGTCCATCGTCTATTGGGAGGGGCTCGTTCGACGCCATCGCCTCAGCGAGGCATTTGGCCTCAACGTGGAAGGCGTGAGCCGGGATTTCACCCTGTACCGTGAGTTGTTCCCGGAACACCTCGCCTACGATCCCTCCCGTAAGGGCTATGCGCCAACGTCGCGCTTCACGCCCAAGCTGGCCGATGGAAGTGCCGATGAGTACCTGAGCCTGCTGCGCCTTCACTCGGAGGGCAGCACGCAGTGGCTCATCCAAGGCGTTCCAGGGACCGCGGAGGCAGAGCGCGTTCCGCTGCAGCCCGGCGGTATCAACAGCGGCGATCTGAAGGAAATCACGCGAGCGATCGCGGCTGGGACTTCATTGACGGGCATGTACCAGAGCATGCGCGCCCCCAAGCCAGAACGGGTGCACGTCTGGCCCAGGGCGCTCGTCTTCAGTGGCTATCGCTGGCATCTGCGGGCGTACGATCTGGACCGAGAGATTCACCGAGACCTTGTCCTGGCACGACTGTCGGCCAAGCCCGGAACGGCGCGGGTGCAGGACATTCCGAAGGATCAGGCCTGGGACGCCATCGTGACGGTGCAGGTGAGGCCCGCCGAGCACTGGAGCCCCACACAGAAGTCAGCAATCGCCAAGGAGTACGGCATGACACGCCTGCGCGGGACTTGGGTCTGGTCGGTGAAGCTGCGCCAGTGCCTGGTCCCCTACTTCCTGTACCTGCACAGATTGGACAGGCCAGGAAAGTATCAGCGCGTCGAGCTGGTGGACAACGCCTTGACCAAGGCGTACGCCTTCTGCGACGACTGAGCGATTGCGCTACAACCCCGCGCCTAGTTCACGCCCCCAGTCCCCAATGGGTTTGAATTCAACGTACGCCGCCGATACTGCGCGAATTGTCCCTAGTACCGCGACGGGACATCTCCTTTGCAGTCATATAGATAGCGCCTCGCGCGTGCTGCCACGCCCCTGTGCAGCTTGAAGGACGCGGGTCCTTGGACTGGACACCCGGAACTGAATAGCCTCGGAGATGAGTGATTGCTACCCAGTGCCTGGGACCGGCTTAGGAGTTGGCCGTCTTTTGGGAAGCTGCCCCAAAGACCGGCCGCCGAGGAGCAAGGTTCGGGGAGCACGCTCGAGCGGGAGACCACCGCTCGCTGTGGCTATACTCGCGCCAGCATGGGGCGCTCGATGGCGTAACGATGGGACGGGCAAAGCACGAATGGATGGAGGATCAGGAGAGAGGCTGGAGCTCTGTCCAGCGGAGCACCTGCGAGGAATGTTTGAATCAGGAAGATGTCTGGCGACTGTCGAGAGCCAACATTGGCGAAGGCGAGTGCGACTACTGCGGCAGGTGCAACATCCTTGTTCTTCCTGTCGAACACATCCAAGAACACCTCTATGAAGTGCTGGGGAGGTACTACGCCGAACCTGCAAACGCTGGCACTCCCTGGATGGACGGAGCATGGATCGTACCCACCTTCGACACGGACGAGGTTCTGGAGAAGCTTGGCTTCTATCCGACCGACGAGCTGCGGGAGGATATTGTCGGGGCTGATGTAACTGGATACTGGGTTGAAGCTGCGCGCGGGCATTGGGCGGATGTCCAGGACGAGGAGCTCATGCTCCACTCTTGGAAGAGCTTCTCTTATGCGGTGAAGCATCAGACTCGATTCAACTTCCGAAACGTTTGTACCGATAGGGACTCGCAGGAGATACCCGTCGCCGACATGCTGGACGTCGTCGGTGGGGAAGTAGGCTCGCTGATCAGGACGCTCGATATTGGAACGGAACTCTACAGGGCAAGGTATCTTCCGACCGACGGATCCGTGGCGGTATCAGCCTCGACTATGGGGCCGCCTCCGAAAGAGGTTGCCTCAGCCGGCCGCATGAACCCTGCCGGCATCCCGTACTTCTATGCAGCGTTCGATGTGAAAACCGCCCTTGCGGAGATCGGCGAGGTTCCCGAGGGCAAATTGCCTGCGACCGCGGTCTTCCGTACCGAGAGAGTGCTTAACGTTGTCGACCTCGTGAAGCTTCCTAAAGCGCCGTCCGTCTTTGCAACTGACCTAAGGGCTGAGCGTGTCAGGGCGCTGTTCTTAACCGGCTTCGTGACGGCAATCACACAGCCTGTCCATAAGGATGGCAGAGAACATATCGACTACGTCCCCTCGCAGATCGTTTGTGAGTACCTGGCTCAATCGTTTTCCCGAGGCGATGGCGTATCCATCGACGGCCTAATCTTCCCGAGTGCGGCCCACCGAGGCGGCGTGAATCTGGTACTTTTCCCGTCAGGGAGCCCCTTCGACCACAATCGGTTCAAGGCTATTTCCTTTAGTAGTGCCGTCCCGATGTGAATGCATTGCTCCTCCCAGCGTCTAAGTCGGATCTACGTGCCCCACCTGGCCATGGCCCTTTTCCTGCGGGCTTCGACCTTCGGGCAACCACACCATCGACCGGCTTCTTCATCGCGCCAAAATTGACGCCGGCTGCACCGGACCGGAGTACCCCATCCTCGTGACTCAAGCCACTGCGCTCAAGTGGTTGAATCTGGACAGCGCCTGACAGAACAGTCATTGCCGGCTACTGGTAATGTCGATGATTGACGTTGGAGCCACAGGCATAGCAGCGCCGATAGGCACCTCCCATCCGGGCACGGCCAGCCCGTTCGGGGCCGAGCGGTCCACCGCAATTTGAGCAGTCATGGCCCGCACCACGCTCCCACTGGTGCAGCCGGTAGGTAGCCATTCCCATCAGCCCCATGCTTGCGGCCACTAGCCCCACCGGTACCAAGCTGGCCATGGATTCCAGGCCCGCCAGCAGGGGATTCTGGGGCCAAGCCGACAGCATCGCTACACATAGCGCCGCTAGCACAAGCAGCGACGCAGCTGGACCGTACGCTCGCACCACCACCCAGTATCCTCGTTCCATGATCCCCTCCCATCTCGTGGTTGCCTAAGCGATTGTCAGTATCCGTCGTCGCACAACATGAGATTGCGTCGGTGAGGGGACTGTCCGCGCACGCTGACAGTCCGCCGAAGGGCGATGCAAGTCGCAGAGAACCTCCTAGAGGTCACGCCCGCCAAAGGCCGTACCCCAACTCGTGGCGGTGGCCAGCCGCTGGCTGCGCCTGTAAGGAACCGCCCTACAGTCCCTGAAAGCTCTAATCGCTAGGATCAGAGAATCACTTTGGAACAGGGAAGTGCGACAGCATGCGTACACCGTATGAGAACCAGATCTTGGGCGCTTTCGTCTTCGCGCTGGGCGTTGAATGCGGGAAGGCCGGAATTCTCATGCCAGCCAACCTATTCCAGCAAACTCCGTTGGACGGGACGTTCGGTGACCTCGTGGTCGGGGCGGACTGGTGCTTGGCTTTGGAGTTCAAGCGCGAGGAGGGGACCATCGACTCCGAGAAGGAGAAATGGAGCAAGGAAGCGCTGCAGGCCTTTGATAGTGACACGCTGCTGAAGGTCGCCTCCCGCAGGGCCCACATGCTGTGTTTCAGCCGGCCAACGTCCGACGGTATCGATCTGTTCGCCGTGGCCTACGCATCCGCGTTGGGCCTGGGTAGGTCCAAAGTCGAGCTTGAGTGCCACCGCCTGATCCAGGTCCTTGTGGGCCTGGCCGGCGACAAATCTCCAGAAGCCAAGAAGAGGATTGGCCTGCCGCCCGGTGATCTTGAGGGGTACCTGCGCAAGCTGGCCTCGTATCGCAGGCAAGGCGGGGGTGGACGGGATGCGACCTGGCTTGCCGTGGCAAAAAGCGGCGATAGCTTCAAGATCCGGACGAGCTCTTCGCTGCAGCAACTTCTGGAACCTCTTCAAGAACGTGCCCAATCCCATGCTCAGCAGGAGGATCGCAGTCTCTGGCGTGGACCGACGCTTGGAAGTCGAGAAGATGACGAACACGACCGGTGATACATAGAGGGATCAGATTGAACCCGCTTCACCCAGACGCACTCAATGAGTGCATCTCGAGGCGGGCCCGCCGGCAGGAGGTTCGGGTTTGCAAGCGACTGTCCTCTCGGACTGTAATGTCGGTCGTATGAAACTGATCTAGCCGATCGCAGCAGAGTTGTTACAGGAAAATAATTCTCCCCTAAATATTGAGGCCAGTACATCGGCTCTCATAACAAGAGGACAATTAAATGAGACAAACTAGAAAACGTGAGACCGCAGCAGCGGCAGCAACATCCATCAAACAATTGAGTGCAACATGCTTCAGGCAGGACACCGTCCTGGTTGCATGCAAGGACGCCTCAGAGCACCAAACGCTTCTCGCGCTTGCCCAGCAAGCCCTGGAGGACGGGCACATCCTCCAGATTACGGACTATCAGCAGTCCGGATGCCTGGACATCCGCATCGAGTTCCGCCGACCTCCCATTCCGATGAAGGAGGTGACGCTGCGCAACGCATGATGGCCAGTCCGCAGGTGCCTGCATACCCCAGCACCTGCGTGCCGCAAACCTATTCCACGAGGCCCGCCACTCTAAAGATACTGCCATCGGTGCCGCTATAGTTGCGTTGCTACGTATCGATTGGCACACGATGGACTTCAAGGACTACCCCGGCGATTCGCGGCTGTATTTCATCCGTTGGATTGATCGCTACACCAAGCCCCATAAGGGCTCTACATCGACGTCGGTGTGCTGCTATCTGGCACCCCTATCCGATGACATCAAAGATCCGGCCAAGGCAACGCCTGATCAGATCGCCAAGCTCTTCGGCTATTCGGAGCAGATGCCCTTTGTGGCCAGGGTCCTGGTCGGTGCCCTGCCTTCGATTCGCATTGGTTACGTCTACCGCGACGGCAAGCGCGTGGGTGTACTTCCCAGCCGAGAGCTGTCCCTGGGCGATGCCTTGTCGGACGCAGAAGGCTCTGGCAAGTACGGACGCAACATCCAGCTCGACACAGTCATCGGCAAGGATGGGGACTTCCCCATCAAGGCGGTTCCGACCAGCCAGCTTCACCTCGAGCACAGCGTGCGTTTCCGCAGCGGGGTGTTGATGGCAGAAGACTCCGCCAGTGGGATCGAGTTCTTGATTCCGCGAAGCCTGATATTTCGGACCTTCTATGCCCGCTCTACCTATCTGGCGTCCGTGTTCACCGCTGGGATTTGGGATGAAACTGTCGGCAGGGTGATCTTCCTGGACAAGGAGTTCGCTGGAAACTGGACGCGCGAGTTGCAGGACCCTCGTTGCTTTCATCTAGTGATGCAACGCGGGATGCGTAAGGCGGATGCCGTATCTGTTGCGCTGCTGTACTTCTACCCGTATGGCAAGGCCACGGCCAATGCGCTCTATACACCGATGCTCAAAGCGCAGAACGACGCCGCGTTTGGTGGTGATTTCTCTTGGTACTCCAATGCGCAGATTCCCATGGACCCTGACCTTGGCCCCTACAGCGGCAGGGTAATGGGGTACTACCTGACCCCACATAGGGACCGTCGACCGCGCAAGACGTTCCTTGTCACCTCGTTCCTCGGGCTTTCGCTACCATGTGACTTTCCAGAGATGGGCGACATCCTGGTCAACGATAGCGGCCGGGACGGTGATCTCGAACCTTCGGATGGACCTCGCCCCTATGGCGGCGCGCCGGACCGCGGCCAAAAGCGCCCGAATGGCATGCAGGACAACGATGGCCACAATGGTTCAACCATCCATCAGGCGTTCGACGAGCCCAGTGATACTTTCGAGTGGATGAATGCCCCTCCACGCTTTGACTTGGCGAAGGACCACAGTGCGGTGTACACCGAGCCAAGGCCGCCGGGACCGAACACCAGTACCGAGGACGGCTCGTTCGGCGACCGCGATGGTGCCAAGGACTCCAAGAATGCGCTCGATGCCCGACTGAAGAGCCGCGCGTCCGAGAGCAACTTCGTGGCGCTTCTTGAGGTACTGGAGGCGGTCAAGGCTGAAGGTGCCATTGCTGACTTCAGCCTGGTCTACCCTCAGGATTCGACCCAGCGCGTGCCGATTGGGTCATGCGTCTGCTGGAACTTCCTGGATGAACTGGAGCGGGCGGTCAGCTACGACCAGCGGGTTCGTAAGGGATGGGCGTTCCTCCATCAGGAAGGCAGGCGCTCTGGAGGGCTGGAGCGAGGCGCGCTGGTCGTCGATGTGACGCTGTCAGATGGAAGAACGGGCTTCTGGATCGAGATCCAGACCCGACAGGGCGCAATGACCCCACTGGTGATTGACGATGGATCTGACCCGGATGCTCAAATCTCCAGGGCGCTGAACATCATCTTCAGCGCCAGGGGGAGCAACCTCGAGGACCATTTCCGCACCGCATCCATGAAGGCGTACTGCTTCACCCACCGCTATGTTTCACAGGATGAGGACGACGATGAGGGCCAGGACGACGGCAAGAAGAGAGAGCACAAGAAGGAATGGGACAAATACTGGTTGATGGCCTTTTTCAAGTCCGTGTCCGGTAGCAGGCAAGTTGCTGGCAGCGCCGTGAAGTGATCTGTAGGGCCAGCGTGCCCCGTACCAGTGAAGGAGAAGCCCCGCTGGCCAGGCACCCCACCGTGCTTACGCCGGCTTGCCTCGTCGTTGGAGCCACGTGGCGACCAGGCCCGCTATGGCGTCCGGGATTTCTACCGGACCATTGCGGGTCTGCAGATGACGTTCCCCGGACCTGCCCAGCACCTCCGTGGCCAACTCGCGCCTATTGAAGCCAAATGCCAGCGCCACAACGTCTTCGAGGTCCTGAGTGGACGCCTCAGCTGCGTCCCCGATCGCGCCCAGCAGCTTCTTGAGACGGGCAGCGTCCGTCCGTAGCGCGGGGGGCGGGATCACCTTTGGTGGCAAGGTAACAGGCCAGCCGAGCTGCTTTTGAGCGAAGCTGACCCAAGGGCCGAGGTTGGTCCGAGCACCAGGCTTGGACGCCAGGAACTCAACCAGCTCCTGCTGCGAGAATGGGCCCCTGATCTGGTACTGCCGGCAGAAGGCCTCGGCAACGCCCATGTATTGAGCCACCGTGCGCGCAGGCTTATCCGCCAGCCAGGCGCGGTAGGAGGACAGATAGGTGTACCAGGGTGTGCCAGCAGCTGCGGCCAGCTTGTCCTCAATGAGTGCATGACTCTGCCCTTCGGCGCGGGCCTTGCCATCAATGATGAAGCCAAACTGCTGCTGCAGGAAGGTCGCCGCATTCAAGTTGGACCGCAGCTCCTTGGAGCTGAATATCTTGACCATCGCAGCGGCAGTCAGCGTCTGACGGAGATCCTTGGCCTGGTCCAGCATCAGGAAGAAATCCACCGCCTTGGTAACGTTCGCCGGCAGCCGCGGAGTGCGAACGCCCCGGTTGGCACTCCACTCGGCGAAATTCTTGTATAGGCGGGCCACCCAAGGTTGCTCAAAAAGCGGCAAGCGCAGCTCCACCTCACGATCCAAGCGCGACAGGATCAGGCAATCGTCGCAATGGGACTGGCCGCTACCAGCAACCGGGAGCTCGCAGCCTGGGCAGGCATGGGAAGCTGCAGTCGGACCTGAGCAAGCCTTGCAATAGTTAAGCCCATCGACGGTTGTCTCGATCTTCCTGTACTTGCGACACAGACAACAGGTGGCGTGGGTATCTGCAGTACGGCACTTGGGGCAGGCGCGCACCCCTTCTTCCAGATGAGACGCTCGCGCCAGATCAGGGCTCGGCTCTCCACACAGATCACAGGGTTCGGGTGCCCGGAAGTATCGGACGCATCTGGCACACACCACCATGCTCAGCGTTCCCGGACCCGCGCCCTCTCCCATACCGGGAACTTCGACCTCGAAGATGAGCGCGGCACGAGGCGTAGGCCGCTTGCACCGACCACACGAGCGCTTCTGCCGGAGACATTTACCGCAAGGCGGTATCGACGACTCAGACACGTGATAGCGCGTCGGTCCGCCGCATTCAGGGCATGCACCTTTGGCGAACTGGTCGTTGTAGCACCTCTGGCAATACTCGGACTTTTTGTGAACGCGGTGCGCGTTCACGATCGGGGTATAACACCCATCACAGGTACGGCGGCCGTAATTGTCAGTGCCCATTGAAAGGAGTGATCATCTTCAGCAGCATTCTTGCGCGTAGCGAGCGCCATCCAGGTTTCCGCCATTGTTGTGCCTCAGCCGCAATACGCACCGCTCGCCGACCCGCGCTGGCCTGGCCATTGATGCGTCCGGTCGGCAACTGGTCAATCGCTTGTGCAAGCCATTCCGGACACTGCTGCCTGAAACTTCGCTGTGTCACATGATACTGCCGGGAACCAGCATGAAGCGACTGCGGCCAAGCCCCGCACAGCGTATCCAGCAGCCGAAGATCGGCATCTCGCCGGCCCACTCGGCGCATTTCCAGCCTGTCCCGATACTGCCGCCCGCCATTGATGTCCGGCAGGCGAGCGACGCCGAAGCCAGAAAGCAGTGCGTCTATTCCAGCCAAGTACTCCCTGCCGTTACAGCGCGCCGGCAACCAATCCTGTGTGAGGTCAGGCTGCACGCACGCCCTGTACAACTCGCCCTGCAGGGATGAAGGGACCGAGGCCACGCAGTCCCCAGAGACCAGAGGCCGGTTACACCGTGAACATAGGCGCAGGTCATACTGCTGACGATGCGGCTCCACGGTACCGCCGCATGAAGGGCAGGCATCGCGCAGCAATACCTGATGCTGAGGACACACTGTCCAGAAGGCCAAGCGCCACTCGCGGCGAAAGAAGGGGCGCTCGTTGAGACAGACGGGGCAGAAACACAGTCCGTGGCGCCGCCTGGACCGATGGTAGACACCGATTGAGGTCACCCAGTGATGGGTTCCCTGCCAACCAGCCTTGTCCGGCTCTGGATGGCTCAGTCCCGCTAGCGTCATGCCCCGAATGCAGGCCGTGGGGACGCCGATCGCTGCAGCCAAGACGTTCAACGTGTCTACGCGGGCATTGGTGTCTACATCCCGGGTCCAGATGGAGTGCCCGGAGCAAACCAGCGAGGTCAGGCTTTGTGCGCTCATTCCACGACCGATGGCCGCGCGGGACAGATACGAGCTCAGTAGCTCATTCCCAGCCAGCGGCGGCCATCCCATGTGCATGGTCAGGTCAAGGCGACAACGCCCTCGTAGTTCTGACGCAGGCGTTCTTGGGTATCTAGGATGGTCGCTGGAGTGATGCGCTCCTGACCCGACCGGATCGCGGTGACCGCAGCCTCCTTGATCAGAGAGACGGTACCCCCAATAGCCACGCCGCCGGTATTGAAGATCACCTGGGCCAACTCTTTGCCGGCCAGGTTCGATGGTGCCCGCAGAGGCAGGAGCCTTTCGTATGTCTTCAAGAAAGACAAATAAGGCAGGTCCAGGCTCCATCGGGTGAGGGCCAATGGCTTGAAGCGCGATCGCATCTGCGGATCGAAGGACAGCGCGTTGATGGCAGACTCGGTTCCCGCAGCGACGATGCTCAGGTTCAGATCGTTGCTGAGCTTGCGCAGGCCAGCCAGGACGTCTGCAGCCTCCTTCCTAGCATTCACGATGTTGTTGAACTCGTCGATCAACAGCACCCGAGCCTTGATGTATCTCAAGGCTCCAAGCACCTGAGGGTACTTGGCATGGGCAGGGTCACCACGACGGTGTGTGATGGCGCAGGACTGCAGGATCTCCGACCAGAGCTGGGAAAGGTCCGGGGTTGCCGGCATACCGATGGCGACCACCGGTGAATTGGGGCTACCGTCCTCGCGGGTGGTGATCGGATGTCGCTGCCGAAACTGACGCAGGATGGCTGTCTTTCCGTTATCACCCCGGCCCACGATCAACCGACAGGGAGGCCGCTGAGTGGTTGGGTAAGCAATGATCTGATCAAGCTCATCAATCACAACCTTTGCGACCGGATAAGCGATCCACCGATCGCTGCGTGCAAACTCGATGCGCTCGGACTCCGAATCATCCATTCGCTCCGCGACCTGGGGCAGGAGGTGGGGATAGGCACTCATCAGTTCAGCTCTCCTACTTCAAACTCTTCCAGCTCCTGGTCAAAGATGCTGAGAGCCCGCTCGGCGGCGCGCTCGTTCACCGGGGGCTGGGCTGCCTCGGGCACCTGGGCAGGCACGGGCTTTGCCTTGGGCCGCGACGCTGCCTGGCGACGGGCCGCCTTGGTCGACTCGGTCGAGGCGTTGATCCGGTCACGGTTGCGCTGGATGCTACTGAAGATGCGGTGCTCGTCCACTTCGTCCTTGTTTTCCGCGCGAAGTGCCTTGGTCACCTCTCTCAGCTCAGACGCTGATACAGGAGGATGGGACAGGTCTCGATAGGGGATTGGGGTGTACCGATCAGCCTTGGGATCCAGGAAATAAATCTGGCTGACGTCGCGCGGGTCCCGCGCAAAGATGAATTTTTGCTTCGTATTGGGATCATCGGGCATGGTTGCGCCGATGTACGGGTCCAGGACCGGGTCATAGTAGAAGACGTTCTCAAGGCGAACGCCCGACCGCTGGATCGTGATCTCGAAGTACGGCAGGAAATCCATCCGAATCCGCTCGGGGTCACCGACAATCGGCATTGCGCCGATACCCGGCCGCTCGGACGTGCCCACAATGCCCTGCTGCCAGATGCGCATCGGCGAGGCCTCCTGAAGCTGGCTGTGGCTGCGCTGGTGATAGTTGTTCACGATGAATTCCACCAGGTAGGCCTCGACTTCCTTCATCGTGCATACGGCCTCTTTCTCGGAGTCGTAACCCTTGCGCTGCTGGGTGTTGGAGAACGTGGTGCCGGGCACCTTCTTGAGCTCGGTCGCCACCACGCCCATATAGCGTTCGATGTGTGCCCCATAGTGAGGCTTCTTGACCGGCCGCCACTGCATGTCGATGTGGTTGGCCTGGCAGCCGCGGGTAACCGCCTTGCACTTGAACTCTTTGGCGTTGTCGGCGTGAAGCGTGCCAATCTGACCCCATACCGGCCAGTTGCCTTCCACTCCAAGAGCCGCCAAGTATTCGCTCTTTGGCGTCATGGCGTGGGAGATGCACATGGCCACGGACGTCGCCGACGGCTTGTCCAGTGTGACGTAGAGGCCCACAACCATCCGGCTGTAGACGTCGATTGCCAACGTCAGCCACGGGCGACCGATCGGCTTGCGGTGCACCTCATCCAGGACGATAACGTCGAGCGGGGTGTGGTCTATCTGGACGACTGACAACGGGAAGTCAGCACCCGGGAACGAGCCACGAATGGGCTCGTACACGTCTCGGGCCTTGTCCTTGAAGCCGCGCCGGCGCAGCGTCATTGCCGGCGACAGCTCTCTCAGACGTCGACGGATGGTGCTGGGAGCGGGGGCGGTGATCTTGGCGCGCTTGCAGCGCAGGAGCACTTCGTCCACGACTTCTTTGGGCGAGTGCCTCTGCTTCTTGAGGTACATGTCCTCCACCACAGAGCTGATCACCAGTTCCTGATCAGCGGCCAGATGCTTCTGGCCCTTGGCGGCTCCGCGTTTGCGCGGGACAAGGGCGGCAACATGGCCGGCGTCATGATAGGCCGCGAGCCACTTGTAGTAGGTGGCCACGTGGACGCCGGCCGTTTTGGCCAGCCTTTCCACTTCAGTACGACTTCTGATGGGGTGATCGATCATCGGCCGCAGCGCTTCAAATCGCTTCTGCGCGACCGACCACTCTTCCTTGGAATACTGGTGAATCGGGAAGCCGCCGGCATCGCTGGCGTCCTCGGCAGAGACGATCGTGGACAGCGTCTCGATCCTGAGCCTGGCGCTGGCCCCCGTCTCCATGTCCTCAGCCAACACACTGTCGATGGACAGCATGTGGGTCACCCGATACTTGCGCGGGCCAACAAATACCTGGGCACCAGGCTCTACCTTGAAGAAGTTGGACAGTGACACGTGTCAGCCTCTCAAGCGGATGGGGGTGGCCATGGTGAGCGGCTTGCTCAAGTCAGCCTCGATTACACCGCTGGCCACCAGCTGCCACAGGGCAGGAATGGCCTGGGCCTGCTCGTCGACCGGCCAATAGGCGGCGGCCAGCAGTGCCTGAGGGGTCGTTGGGCCCAGCACCGTCGCGGTGTACTTCAGCTGCGCCTGCTTAACCAACAGCGGAGTCATGGATCTGTATCGACGCAGGAAGGTGGCATTGGCCAACAGAGGGGTCCGGATGTGCCGCTCAGTCACGATTCGGAACTGCCAGCCTTGGGCCCGACAATGCTTTACCGCTGCTTTGAACCGCGGCCGCAGCAGCTGCCAGTCCGAGCGCAGGGTCTCCAGCGGCTTGACCTCGTAGACCACAGTCTTGGCCTGCCTGGCCTGCGAGTACTCGGCCAGGACGTCCGGCGTGTACCGGGTGCGCCGCCCTTCAGATTCGTAGTAGACCGTGAAGGGCTGCTCTCGCAACGCGATGACGTTGGGGTCGAAATCGAGCAGCCTCAGCCAGTCCCGCTCCAGCGAGGATTCAAAGCCGGCCATCTCACCGCCGCCCAAAGTGACCTTCCCGGTCAGGGCGCGGCGGCTATTTTTCAGCGCACGGACGGGCGCAGCGGAACTCAGTCGCGTCATATATCGCCATTTGCCACGCAGTCGCGTTATTGATGAACTTCTGTCGCACCATTCAGGCGCTAGAATCGCCCAAGACTCAGGACCTGTAAAGGACTAAGTCGCGGTTTTAATGACAAATGACAGGGGCTCGCAGCCGCGGCCCGGCGAGATTTCGCTGGCCCATCATGGCGTGCTGTTCCTCGACGAGCTCCCGGAATGGGGCCGGCACACTTTGGAAGTGCTGCGCGAGCCACTGGAGTCGGGCGCGGTGTCGATCGCACGCGCGGCATTACGGATCGATTTTCCCGCCCGTTTCCAGCTCGTCGCCGCCATGAATCCCTGCCCCTGCGGCTGGGCCGGCGATCCCAGCGGCCGCTGCCGCTGTGGCATCGAGGCGGTGCACCGCTATCGCGGCCGCATCTCCGGGCCGTTGCTGGAGCGCATCGACCTGCACGTCGAACTACCGCGACTGCCGGCACGTGCGCTGCGCGCCGACGCCGTGCGCAGCGAAGATTCGGCAACCGTGCGGTTGCGCGTAGTCCAGGCACGGCAACGCCAGCTCGATCGCGCGGGCTGCCTCAACGCGCACCTCGACCAGGTGAGCACCGAACGCGACTGCCTGCTGCGCGACGCGGATGCTGCCTTGCTGGAGCGCGCCATCGAGCAATGGCAACTGTCGGCGCGTTCGCTGCATCGCATCCTGCGCGTGGCACGCACGATTGCCGACCTGGAAGGCACTGCGGCGATCGCGACCGCGCACGTCGCCGAAGCAATCGGCTACCGGCGCCTCGACGTCGAACCACGCTGATCCTTGCGCCACGGCTGTGCCGCTAGGGGCCGGCCGCCAGCACCGCCGTCGCGTCCGGCGCCAGCTTGCGCAGATGCCGCCACTGGGACACCCCGATCAACAAGAACACCAGCGCGATGACGCCGACGCAGGCCGCCAGCTTGGGGTCTTCCGGATTCTGGAACAGCGGCTGGCCTACCGGCACCCGGGTGAAGGTCTCGGTCAGTCCGGGAATGAAGTGGAAGAACAGCGCGGTGGTGTAGCAGATCGCGGCCCAGCGACCCGATCTCCAGTGGGTCGCGCCACGCCGCTCCAGCCATGCGCCGACCGCCAGTACCAGCAGCGTCAACAGGCTGAGCACGTGCGGTTTTCCGAAACCGCCGCGGTGATAGATAAACAGGCCGGTGACCGCAGCCATGACCGTGAACCAGAAGAATATGCGACCGGTGCGCGTGTCCATGCCGATCCGCCAGCGCGCGGACAGTGCGATCAAGCCTGCGCCCAGCCCGATCAGGCTGACAATCGTATGCAGCATCCCAAAGGCAGTGATCCCGAGCATGTCGCGTCTCCTGCGGGTCGAAGGCGAATGAGAAGCGGCCGACGCGGTCGCGGATTGCATCGCCGTGCTCAACGCGGCCCGGGCCGTCCACCCAGCCCGCCCGTCACGCGCGTGCTTGGCCGGACCAACGCAGTCGCCGAGCAATGGCGGCCACCCGGCCAGCGCTAGCGCCGCCCACATGACCCACACATCGCGCCGACATCGCCTTGATGGCGGCCCCGGTTAGGTTTGAGAGCCGTTACCGGAGTTCGCCAATGAGCACCCCAGCCGAAGTCACCACTGTCGCCCATGTCGACCTGCCGCGGTACCTGGGCACCTGGTACGAGATCGCACGCCTGCCGATACGCCACGAACCGGCACACAGCACCGACGTTTCCGCACATTACTCACGCAACGAGGATGGCAGCATCCGGGTGCAGAACCGCTGCCGGGTAGATGGGGAAGTTGAAGAATCGATCGGTCGGGCAACGCCCGTCGACGACAGCAACAGTCGGCTGGAAGTGAGCTTCCTGCCGGAGGGGCTGCGCTGGATTCCTTTCACGAAGGGCGACTATTGGGTCCTCAAGCTCGACCCGGACTATCGTGTCGCACTGGTCGGCACGCCGGACCGCGAATACCTGTGGCTGCTGGCACGCCAGCCGCACCTGGATCCGACCCTGCGCACCGCCTACCTGGCCGAGGCCCAGCGCCAGGGCTTCGACCTGCAACGGCTGATCGACACGCCGCACACCGGCCAAACCACCGCCTGAAGTCCCCCGCTTGGAGCTCGTCGAAGGCTGTCCAACGTCGGCGCCGTTCAGCGCCGCGCCGGCCCCGGCAGGCCATCCAGCTCACGCGCGGCCGCCTGCGCCGCCTCCAACGTATCGAACGCCACGCCCGTTTCACCCACCACGAATTTCACGCGTGGTTGGCCCGCGTTGCGCTCCCGAACCCGATAGATCGGATTGGCGTCGCTGCCGCCTACCCGCTCGCGTTGCTGGTCCATTGCCTTCTCCACGCCGCACCTGGCTTCACGCTAGCGGCGCGCCGGCTCAGCCCACGTGAAAGGAATGTGCCCGAGCCGTCTAGGGGCTTTTGCCTTGCCGATCCAACTGCAAGCCGATCATTTCCGCATACATCTGCAACGTGGCGATGGTCTCCCGGTCCAGCCGCGCCGGCTCCGGATCGATCGCGCAGAGTGTGCCGAACAGCTCGCCATCGGCCCGGAAGATCGGCACCGAGATATAGCTCTCGAACCCGTACAACGCCGGCGTGGGATGCTGCGCGAATTCGGGGTCGGTACCGCGCAAGCCGTCCAGCGACGATCGGTGACCCGCGCCACGGCTGCGAAACGCATCCCGGTGGCCCGCGTGACCGATTCCAGCAATGCCGCCAGGCCCGGCACGTGCGCGACCGCCTCCAGGTCGCCCGGTAGCGCAGGGTCGTGGTGGATGATCCCTGCCCCGCCGGCCGCCGCCGGCTGGATGGCGCCCTCGGGCTCGCCCTGTGTCACCCGCCGCTGCATCGCCTGCCGCGCTACCCGGTGCATCAAGGCCTTCACCTCGGCCATCAGCCGTCGCGGCTCGCGCAATGCACCGACCAGCAGCACATGGTCGGCCACCACCCGAACCTCGGCCAAGTTCACCTGAGCGCGGAACTCGGCCACGGCTTGCGCGAAGGCGGCCAGCCAAGTGGCCGACGGAGAAACATCCAGCAACACCGACAGGATCCCCGGTTCGCCTGGCTCGCGCAGGTCCGGCGAAGGAACGTCGAAGCCGATCACCTGGGGGAAATTCGGATCCGGGAGGGGCCCGGGGGTTGTCATCCGGCCAGCGTACCGCGTCCGCTAACCGGCCTATCCAACGTGCCGGGCTGACGGACGCCGTACGTGCACGGTGGACGACGCGGCGCTCGGCTATCCTCCGGCCATTCCACCGCACCGACAGGGAGACCGTGCATGTCCTCGAGAACGTTCCGGACGCAAACGCGCCACGCCGCCGTTGCGCTGGCCCTGGCCACCGCCTGCAGCGTGGCGGCCTGGGGCACCACCGCCTCGGCCGCCGGGGTGACCCCCTCCAGCCAGGTCACCGTGTCGATGCCTGCCACTCAGTTGCCGGGGCCCCGCTATGCCTGGGTGCCGATGCCTGCGCAATTGCCTGCTGAAAACGACCCCCGCGTGCTCGACCCGCAGTTCCGCCAGCGCCTGCAGGAAGCGCTGGACAGGGCCCTGCAGGCCAAGGGCTACCAACGCGCCGACAGCCCGGCACAGGCCGACTTCCTGGTCGCCTACCGGGTCGGCGTGCGCGACGGAGAGCAGGCCCTGCTCCGCAACGAAGGCGTGGGCAGCGCGCCGACGCCGCAGGCCACCGTCGAATGCAACAGCAACGGCTGCTCGCAGATGGTCGTGCCCGGCGGCGACGGCGCGCCGGTCATGGATGTAAAGCGCACCCGCTACGTGGAAGGTGGCCTGCAGATCGAAGTGATCGAACCCAAGTCGATCCGGGTAGTCTGGCGCGCGCTCAACCGCGGCACCGTCAAACGCAGCAATCGCAGCCAGGCGCAACTCGATACGATTGCGCGCAGCACCCTGGCGCAGCTGCCGCGCGCAGGCGACTGACGCCTGCGGCGAAGCCCGATCAGCCGGTCTGCACCAGCGGCATCGCCGGTGCCGGCCGGCTCGGAAACGCGTGGCGCACGATGCGCCACATCACCTGCCCGAACTGCCTGGGCAGCGAGCCGGTGTTGTAGTGCTGGCCATAGCGCTGGCAGATCTGCTTGACCTCCACCGCGATGCGGGCATAGCGGTTGGCGGGCAGATCGGGATAGAAGTGATGCTCGATCTGGTGGCTCAGGTTGCCGGTCAGCACATTGATCACCGGCCCGCCGGTGAGGTTGGACGAGCCGCGCAGCTGGCGCATGTACCAGTGGCCGCGGGATTCGTTGCGGATCGACTCCTTGGGGAAGACTTCCGCATCGGCCGTGAAGTGGCCACAGAAGATCACCACGAACGTCCACACATTGCGCATGGCATTGGCGAACAGATTGCCCAACAGCACCGGCAGGAAGAACGGACCGGCGAGCAGCGGGAACAGCAGGTAGTCCTTGAACAGCTGCCGCGCCATCTTGCGGCCGACCGGACTGAAGGCCCGGCGCATCTGCGCATGACTCATCTTGCCGTGCCACCAGCGGCCCAGCTTCAGGTCCTGGATCGCCACGCCCCACTGGAACAGCAGCGCAAAGACCACCGCGATCGCCGGCTGCAGCAGATAGAACGGCTTCCAGCGCTGCTCCGGGAAGATGCGCAACAGGCCGTAGCCGATGTCATCGTCCATGCCACGCACGTTGGTGTAGGTGTGGTGGCGGAAATTGTGCGTGTGCCGCCAGTTGTCGCTGGTGGCGACGATGTCCCACTCATAGGTGTTGCCGCGCAATTGGGGATCGCCCATCCAGTCGTACTGGCCGTGCATGACGTTGTGGCCGAGTTCCATGTTCTCCAGGATCTTCGACAACCCCAGCAACAATGCGCCGGCGATGCAGGCCGGCCAACGCAGCAGCGGCACGAACGCGCCCAGGAACAACAGCGCGCGGCCGGCCACGCCGGTCCACCGCACCGCGGCGACCACGCGACGGATGTAGCGCGCGTCATGCGCACCCAGTTGGGCGGTGACGCGCCCGCGCAGGTCGTCGAGTTCAGCGCCGAACGCATCGAGCTCGGCAGGCGTCAGCACACGGTTGCTGGAATGCGACATCTCGGAATTCCTCAAAGATCCAGGACCAGGTCCGTGCTGGGCGCATGCACGCACAGCCGCACCGAGGCGGGTTCATCGTGGCGCTCGCCACTGGACAGGTGACGGGTGGCACCGGACTGGCGCTGGCACGCACAGGTGTTGCAAATGCCCATGCGGCAGCCGTGGCGAGGCTTCAGGCCCTGCGCTTCGAGGCCTTCCAGCAACGACAGTGCGCGCGGCAGGCGAAGGCGACGACCGCTGCGCGCGAGCTCGACTTCGACCTCACCTTCCTCGTCACCAATCGGCACGGCCGCGCTGAAGGCTTCCGCTTGGAAATGGCGGGCAAGCCCGGCCAGGCGCAAGCGTGCGGACTGCACGAAACCGCCTGGCCCGCAGGCCAGGACCTTTTGTGTGCCGGCCTGGGCCAGCATGTTGTCGGCAAGCGCATCGATCCGCGGCGCGCCTTCGCCGGTGATCCAATGCAGCACGCGAACGCCGGGCGTGGCCGCCAGCGCCTGCAGCTCCGCCGTAAAGCACAGCGCATCACGCGTGCGCGACCAATACATCAGTGTCGTGTCTGCGCCCGCGCCGCGCGCGACCCGCTCGCGCAGCAGCGCGCGCATCGGGGTAATGCCGCTGCCCGCGGCCAACAGCAGCAGCGGCTCGCGGTCATCCGGCCGCACCACCATGTCGCCGAACGCCTGGCCCAGTTCGAAGACCTCGCCCGGAACGGCCAACGCGGCGAGGTAATGACTCACCCGGCCACCGGCCATGGTCTTCACCGTGATCTCGAACCGGCCGGCGCCCAACATCGTCGGGCTGTAATGGCGGCGCAGCCGCCGTCCGTCGACTTCGACACCCAGCTCGATGTGCTGGCCGGCCGGACAACCGCGCCAATGGCGATTGGCCTGCAGCAACAAGGTCACCGCTTCGCTGCCTTCAGCACGACACTCCAGCAGGCGGGCCCTGGGCTGGTCCCAGGTCCACAACGGGTTCAGCCGGCCCGCCCAGAAGTCGAACAGGGCAGGACTGACCCAAGGGCGGCGTTTGGCGGGAGCGGGCATCAGCGACATTCGCGCACTATACGCATGCAGATACAGTTGTGTATACACTCGTATACACAGTCAGGCGCTATGATTCAGCCTTGTCTCCGAACCCGCCCCCGATGCCGACGACCGCCGCGCCTGCTGCCGATGCCGTTTCCGTACGCAAGGCATCGATCTCGCGTGAAGATTTGCTGGCAGCGGCGCTGAAGCTGATTGGTCCGCATCGGAGCCTGTCCAGCCTGAGCCTGCGCGAAGTGGCGCGCGAGGCCGGCATCGCGCCGAACAGTTTCTATCGCCAGTTCCGCGACATGGACGAACTGGCGGTGGCGCTGATCGACCTGGCCGGGCGCTCGTTGCGGACGATCATCGGCCAGTCGCGCGAGCGCGCCACCTCGACCGAACGCAGCGTGATCCGCGTGTCGGTAGAGACTTTCATGGAACAGTTGCGGGCCGATGACAAGCTGCTGCACGTGCTGCTGCGCGAAGGCGCCGTCGGCTCGGATGCCTTCAAGCAGGCGGTGGACCGCGAACTGAGCTACTTCGAGGAAGCGCTGCAGGTCGACCTGGTGCGGCTGGCCGCCGCCGACGGCGCGGTGCTGCACGAACCGGCACTGGTCGCCAAGGCAATCACCCGGCTGGTCTTCGCGATGGGTGCCACCGCAATGGACCTGCCGCCCGAGCGCGATCGCGAGCTGATCGAACAGATTTCACACATGCTGCGGATGATCATCGTCGGCGCGCGCCAGCTGGGTGCTGGCGGCGGCTGACGCCCATAACGCTCAGGCCAGCAGGCCCTGTTCCCGCGCGTACTCGTAGACTTCGATGTCGCTGGTGAGACGCAGCTTGGCCATCGCCGACATCTTCTGCCGGCTGACGGTCTTGATGCTGCGATGCAGGTACTGGGCGATTTCCGAAACCGTCATGCCGCGCACGAACAGGCGCAGCACTTCGCTCTCGCGCGGTGACAACGGCGTGCGCGGCACGCCGGCGGCGACCTCGTCGGCGGCTCTCCACTTCTCGCGCAGTGACGCGCTGATATAGGTCTCGCCGGCGGCGATCTGCCGAACCGCAGTGGGGAGATCGACCAGCGCGTCGGTCTTGAGCATCATCCCGCGCGCTCCGGCCGCCATCGCCAACTGCAGCACGCCGAGATTGTCCATCAGCGTGAGCACCATCACCGGCAGGCGCGGCCAGCGACGGCGCAGCAGGTGCAGCAGCGGCATGCCGTCCACGACCTGCGTGCCCGGCATGTTGAGATCGGTGACGATGAGATCGCAGCCCGAGGTGTTCTCGAGCGCGGCGATCAGACTGTCTGGACAGCCCGCTTCGGCGACGACGTAGATGCCGTGGGCACCCTCCAGAACACTCCGAATGCCACTGCGCACAATCGGATGGTCGTCGGCCACGATGATCCTGATGGCTGCCACGATGCGATCTTCCTTATTGCGGAGCCCGAGGCTAGCACGCGGTCAGAAGCAAGCCGACGCGACTTCTAGGCAAGCATGGACGTGCGTGGATTTTTCCGAGCTTTCGCGTGCGATCGCTTCGGAGCCGCACGAATGTTGCGGTGCGAAATATCCGGATCGCGGATGAAGCACCGGAGTTTTCAGACTATTCGGGTCGTTCGCATCGCACTTCACGTCAGATACTTTTTTAGTCGTGCGCATGTCGCCGCGACGAACCCAATGAAAGGTATCAACGAATGTACGAGTTGAACTCCAACCAGATCGATTCCGTCAATGGTGGTGGCCTGCTGTTCGCCGCCGGCTTCGCCCTCGCGAGCAAGGGCTTTTCGGCAATGTGGGGCGGCGCCTGCAAGCCGTGCGTGCCCGCGGTGACGCCGCCAGTCTGCCCGCCGGTAGCGCCGCCGGTCTCGCCGCCGGTCTCGCGTCCGAACTGCTGATCCATTCGGATCGCAGTAGTCATGGCCGCGACCGTCAGGTCGCGGCCATCGTCGTTCTGGAGCAGCGCCAAGCGCGCATGAGCAAGCCGTCGTGTGCCGAGTCACCAGGCGCGGAATTCTCCGACGCAACGCACCGCACACTCCTACCTCGCAGCCGATTCCTCCAATGGGATTGGAAGCGGGTTAATCCCCATAGTCCTGGTTCCCCGAGACGAACATGCTCCGACGCGAGCCACCCGCCGGCCTCGGCGGTTGCCGCCTCGCGCCACGGTTGGTCATTGGACCGGCAGCGGCATTGCGGGGTTCTCTCGAACTCGTCGACCCCTTCCTGCGAGCGCCACGCGCTCCCCTGCCTAAAGACACGCCATCGCCTTGTCCATCCAACCCATCCTCCAATCCGAGGCTTCAGAATGCGGCCTCGCCTGCCTGGCGATGATTGGTGCGCATCACCGCAATCACCATTCCCTGCGTGAGCTGCGCGTCCGCTTCGGCACGTCGCTCAACGGCGTCTCACTGCGACGCATGATCGAGGTCGGTGGCCTGCTTGGCCTGCAGGCGCGTCCGCTGCGACTGGACCTGGAACATCTCGGGCAGTTGGCTCTCCCCTGCATCCTGCATTGGGACCTGAATCACTTCGTGGTGCTGGAGCGGGTCGGGCCCAAACACATACGCATCGTGGATCCCGCTGTTGGCCGCCGTACGCTCGACATCGCCGAGGTGTCGCGGCACTTCACCGGCATCGCGCTTGAGCTGACGCCCACCCACGATTTCCGCGCGCGACCGCGCCCCCCTTCGATCAGCTTTCGCCAGCTCAGCGGCAGGATCCACGGCCTGCGGCGTTCTCTGGCGATGCTGTTCGCGTTCTCGATCGCCTTGCAGCTACTGGTACTGCTGGCGCCGTTCCTGATGCAATGGATCGTCGACCAGGTGCTGGTATCCGGCGATCGCGATCTGCTGACCGTACTCGGCCTCGCCTTCGGCGGCGCATTGCTGCTGCAGGTGGCGATCGGCCTGGCGCGCGGCTGGGCAGTCGTTCACCTGGCCACCCGGCTCGGACTGCAATGGTCGGCCAACATCTTCAGCCATCTGCTGAAACTGCCGCTGTCCTTCTTCGAGAAGCGCCACGTAGGCGATGTGGTGTCGCGCATGGATTCGGTCGCCACCATCCAGCGCACCCTCAGCACGACGTTCGTCGAGTCGGTGATCGATGGCGTGATGACCCTGGTGACGCTGGCGCTGATGCTGCTCTACAGCTGGAAGCTCGCACTCGTGACCCTGGCGGCGGTGGTGATCTACGCCGGCCTGCGTGCCCTCAGCTACCGGCGCCTTCGCGAAGGCAGCGAGCGGCGGCTGATCGCGGCGGCCAAGCAACAGAGCCACCTGCTGGAATCGATCCGCGGCATGCAATCCATCAAAGTGGCCGGCAGCTCCGCATCGCGTCGCTCGATCTACCTCAACCTGATGCAGGACACCGCCAATCGCGATGTCTGGCTGTGGCACAACGAAGTGATCTTTTCCGGCGCCAGCCATCTGGTGTTCGGCCTGGAGCGCATCGCGGTGATCTGGATCGGCGCCCTGCTGGCGATGGACAATGTGTTTTCGGTCGGCATGTTGATCGCCTATCTGTCCTACAAGGATGAGTTCGCCACGCGCATCTCCTCGCTGATCGACAAGGGTGTCGAGCTGCGGATGCTGCGCCTGCACGGCGAGCGTCTCGGCGACATTGCGCTCGCCGAGCCCGAGCGCGAACCCGATCACCATGCGCCGCTGCCGGACGATACTTCGCTGGCGGTGGAAGGCCTCGGTTTCCGCTACGCCGAAGGCGAGCCCTGGATCCTGAAGGACTGCAACTTCCGCATCACCCCTGGCGAATCGATCGCGATCGTCGGCGCTTCGGGTTGCGGCAAGACGACGCTGATGAAAGTCCTGCTGGGCCTGCTGGAGCCCGAAGAAGGCAAGGTCCTGATCGGCGGGATCGACCTGCAGCGCCTTGGCGCTGTGCACTTCCGCCGCATGGTGGGGGTGGTGATGCAGGAAGACCAGCTGTTCGCCGGCACGCTCGCCGAGAACATCGTCTCCGACGAGGACACCCTGGACATGGCGGCCATCGAGCACGCCGCCCGCCTTGCCGCCATCCACGACGAGATCCTGGCGATGCCCATGGGTTACCACACGCTGATCGGCGACATGGGCACGACATTGTCCGGCGGCCAGAAGCAGCGCGTGATCCTGGCGCGTGCGCTGTATCGCCAGCCGCGCCTGCTGTTCCTCGACGAGGCCACCAGCCACCTGGATACGCAGGGCGAGCAATTGGTCAACGCGGCGATACGCGAACTCGCGCTGACCCGCATCATCATTGCGCATCGCCCGGAAACCATTGCCAGCGCGGACCGCGTACTGGTCATGCAGGAAGGCAGGATCGTGCAGGACATCGACACCCGCATCGCCGACGCGGCCGTACCGGCGCAAGCGCCGGAGACGGTGCCATGAGTGGCCTGTTCCGCGACGAAGCCGTCCAGGCCCAGACCAGCCAACGCCTGGGCGACATCTCACTTACCCAGCCCCTGCGCTTCTGGATACTGGCCGCGTTGTCGGTGCTGGTCGCTGCGGTGGTGATCCTCGCCCTGGTGCTGGGGCGTTATTCGCGCCGGACGACCGTGACCGGCCGGCTGGTTCCGGACCTGGGGCTGTCCACCCTGCTGTCGCCAAGCGAGGGCGTCGCCGGCCGGCTATTCCCCCGCGAAGGCGCGCGGGTGGCGCGCGGCGAGCCGTTGGCACGGATCGATGTCTCCCGTGCGATTGCCGATGGTGGCGATTCGCTACCCCTGATTCGCAAACTGCTTGAGCAGCGCGACCAGAGCCTGCAACGACTTGGGCGTTCGCAGGATGCGCAGGCGCAGGCCCAGCTGGATGGCACCCGCAGCCAGCTCGCGGCAGGGATGCGCGAACTGACCCAGATCGATCGCGAGATCGCCAGCCGCGAAGAGCAGTTGCAGATCGGAAGCGACATCATCGGGCGCTATCGCGCGGTCGCCGACGCCGGCTATGTGAGTAAGCTGCAGATCGCCCAGCAGGAGCAGTCCCAGTTGGAGCTGCTGTCCCAGAAGCAGTCCCTGGAAAGGCAGCGCATCTCGCTGCAACGCGGGCTGGCGCAGATGCGGCAGTCGTTGGCCGAGCTGCCTGCGCAGCGGGACGGCATGGTCGCCAATATCGAGCGCGATCGCGCCTTGCTGAGCCAGGAACGCGTGCAGCAGGAGGCCAACGGCGAGCTGCTGCTGAAGGCACCCGTGGCCGGCCTGGTGGCCAGCCGGATGATCGAGCCCGGCCAGGCGGTGAGCGTCGGGCAGCCGCTGATGAGCCTGTTACCCGAGGGTTCGCAGTTGCAGGCCCAGCTCCTGGTGCCCAGCCGCGCCATCGGCTTCATCAATGTCGGTGACGTGGTGCTGCTGCGCTACCCGGCGTTTCCGTATCAGAAGTTCGGTCACCAGCGCGGGCGGGTGTTGCGGGTGTCGCGCAGTGGCGTCGGCCAGAACCAGAGCGCCGCTGGCCAGGCCAATACCACCGCCGCCAATGGCGGCGACGAATACTTCCGCATCCTGGTGTCACTCGAGCGCCAGAGCATCACGGTGTACGGCCAGCAGGAACCACTGCGTCCCGACATGATCGTCGAGGCGGATATTCTCGGCGAGCGCCGTCGGCTTTACGAATGGCTGTTCGAGCCGCTCTATTCGCTCAGCGGTGCGTTCCAGCATTGAAGGCCCGGGCCTGCGACGCGGTTCCGCTTCCCTTGCTCTGGGGAAGCGTCATCGCGTTGTCTCGCGCGGCTGCCAGGCCATTGAATCACCGCGTTGCCCGGGGGTTGGTTGCCAGACGATCAACAGATCGCTCTCACCGTTGGGCGACTGGCTGTGGCTCGCCGGCAGGATCCGGATGTCCGCGCCGGCGCTCGCCGTGGGACGAAGCTCGGTCAGGGCCTGCTGGATCGCGCGCAGATTGAGCAATGCGCCACGCCGCAGTGGCACGGTGTTACGCAGCATTGCGGTGGCGCGCCCAATGTCCGGCAGGAACTGCACATTCCCCACCCGCCCCGGCACTACCGCAAACGTCAGCGTGCCGCCGCGCGGCTGGGCCGCGGCGACCACAACGCGGGTAGTGACGTAGCCGCGGGCAGCGATTACGTTCTGCAGGCGCTGTAGCGCGATCTGCAGTCCAGCCGAGCCGATGCAGCGTCCAGAGACCGGATCGCCGGTCCGATCCACATAGCGCAATGCCCAGCGATAGTGCGGCGCGGCATCGCCGCGGATGGCCAGCGAGTGGATACGCGTGCAGCTTTTCTCGTTCGGAATCCGCGGATAGTTCGTTCGGATCGCCTGCTCGGCGTTCGCATCGAGGTGGATCGCGTCGGCGCGGGCCGCGATGGCAACCGGCGCACCATCGATGGACGGCCCCGCGGCTTGCGCATAAGCGGAGCAAGGCAGCAGCGCCAGCAACAAGTAGCGGCGCAGGCGCGCGGACTGCGACATCGCCTTCAGCTGCCTCTGCTGTAAAAGCCGACCTTGGTCCCTGTGTATATGCATTGCGCCCTCCGTTGCTCCCGATGCGGGCAGCGCTCCCGCATCTGCCGCTGGTTAGACTAGAAAGCCAACGTCTCGAAAAGAATTCGATTTTTCTTAAACGACGCCGATGAGTCGCATCATCGTGGGGCAGCATTCGTCGCCATCCGGACCCGCACGCTCACGCGGCGTCCGCCAACCGCGGGCTACCTTGCGGCGTATGGGCCGTACGCCGCCACCGCTGGCCAAGCCGGTCGCCGACATTCCCTCCGGCAGCCTTGCAGCACTACGTCGGGAGGCGGCCGGGTGCCGGCGCTGCGACCTCTGGCGCGAAGCCTCGCAGACGGTGTTCGGGGTCGGACCGGCACGGGCCCGGTTGATGGTGATTGGCGAGCAGCCCGGCGATCGCGAGGATCAGGTCGGCAAACCCTTCGTCGGCCCGGCGGGCGAGTTGCTGCGCACGTTGATGGCACAGGCCGGGCTGGATCCGGCCGCCCTCTATCTGACCAACATCGTCAAGCATTTCAAGTTCCAGCAGCGCGGCAAGCGCCGGTTGCATCAGCGCGCCAATGCGGCTGAACAGGCGGCCTGCCGCCCATGGCTGGCCGCCGAAATGGCGCGCGTGCAGCCCATGCTGGTGCTGGCGCTGGGAGCGATGGCTGCCCAGACCGTGTTCGGCACCGGGTTCCGGCTCAGTGTGGAGCGTGGCCAGTGGCGCGAGCTGGACGCGCGTACCCGTGCGATGGCGAGTTGGCATCCCTCGGCGATCCTGCGCATGCGCGAGCCGCAGCGCAGCGCGACTGAGGCATTGTTGTTGCGCGATCTGCGCAGTGTCGCCCGTGCCTTGGCCTAGGCGACGGACAACTGGTTCATCCATGTCGTCGGCGTACTCACGCGCACCCACGGTCGGTTTACGCGTGCACGGTGAACGTGGCCGCATCTTCCCCGGAGAATCGCCATGTCCGCCGACAAGAACTCGCTCGACCACATCGAAGCCCGTGACCAGAACCGCGACCCGATCACCGGCACACCCGGTTCCCATCCGCTGGGCGTGGGCTTGGGCGGCGCGGCCGGCGGCTTGGCCGCGGGGGCGTTGGCCGGCACGGCCTTCGGCCCGATCGGCACGCTGATCGGCGCCGCCGCAGGGGTCGTCGTCGGCGCCGCCGCCGGCAGAAGCGTGGCCGAGCGCATCGATCCCACGGTCGAGACCGGGTATTGGCGCGAGGAGTACCAGCAGCGTCCGTACTATCGGGCCGACCGCGGCTACGACTACGAGCGCGACTATCTCACCGCTTATGGCTTCGGTCTGCAGGCGCGCGAGGCCGAACCTGGGCGCCGCTGGGAGGAAGTCGAGGGTAGCCTGTCCGATGCCTGGCCGACTAACCGCGGGCCTTCGCGCCTGGAATGGGAGGACGCGCGCCCGGCCGCACGCGATGCCTGGGAGCGTGCGGATCGCACCTATCGCACCTATGCCGACAGCGATAGCCACTTCGCCAGCGAGTTCGATCGCGCCGGCTATCGCGATCCGGCTTTCAAGTACGAGGACTACCAGCCCGCTTACCGCTATGGGACCCAGGCGCGCGGACGCTATGCCGGGCGTCGTTGGGACGACGATGTCGAACGCGAACTGCAGCAGGGCTGGGAATCGGCGCGGACCGGCTCGCGACTGGAATGGAAAGCCGCACGCGATGCCGTACGCCAGGCCTTCGATTCCGAGCGTTTCGACGGTCATCCGGCGCGCGGCAACCCGCCGGATCCGCGGGTGTGAGCCAAGCCTGTCGGCCTCCGTGCCGCCGGGTCAGTGCAGGCTTACCCATTCCACGCGGAGATCCGGAACTGCAGCCGCCCCCTGACGCCGGGGCGTGACGGGATGCGCCGGCCGTCGCCTGAAACCGTGTGGCTGTCGAACGGAATATCGATATCCACGCGGCTTTGGCGCAACAACTCTGCCGCGACGTCCACATCGTGGGTGGCACCCACCACGCCGGTGTCCTGCCAGGCGTACTTGACCTTCCATGCCGACCCGTCGCGCAAGGGCGGCACCATCTCCAGGATGATCGAGTTGCGGAACAGATAGCCGCCCTCGTAGTGCTGGTTGATCCACAGCTTGCGCTCGATCTCGTAGTCGGGCACGCGAATGCCCAAGGTCATGCCGTAGGACAGCGAGCGCTTGCTCGGATCCACGCGCGCGGCATTGGCCAGGAAGATCGAAGACAGGTAGTGCGGGACTTCCTTCTTCCAGGTCGCGTGGCGGATGCAGGCAACCGAATCCTCTTCGGCCACGCGCCGAGTCAGATACCACAGCTTGCCACGCGGAGCGGCCAGCATCTCGACCTGGTACAGCGCATCGATCTCGCGGCCCTGGTCGGCCGCCTGCTGCACCGCCTCGGGCAGGCGGATCTCGTCCAGTTGCAGCCACACGTCCACGCGTACGTCGCCGAACAGGAAGCGCGCCAGGTTCTGGAAGGCTTCCTCGCTGTTGACGATGCCGTAGAAGCCCGAATGGGAACGGAATGCATAGGCGCGCGCGGCGTACTCGCCCAGGCTGCCATCGGCATTGACGCCCTGCAAAGTCGCGTTCTCGACCTTGACCAGTCCGTCGCTGCCGTTGCCGACGAATACGCGCGACAGGCCGGCAGCCGCGTCGTAATCGGCGCGATTGGTGCCGACCATGCAGAACACCTGGCGCGAGGGGAAGCGCGCTTCCGGCAGCAGATCGACGCGGCCGCCGTACTTCTTTGGCAGATCGCCCAACGCGAGATATTGCGGCATGCGCTTGTCGCGATCGAAGTTGTCGATATCGAAGGCCGTCAGCCAGCTTGGTACGTTGCCGCCGACCGCATCGATGCCATTGTGCGGGGTGGCATAGGTGAACAGTTTGTCCACGCAGCCGTGGGTGCCGGCCGGGTCCAGTGCCGGATTCTGCAGGAATGCGCGGCAGACCAGGCCGCCCATCGAGTGGGCGACCAGATGGCAGCGAAACTGCTCGGGCGTGACCTGGTTGCCGGGGTTGGCGCAGATCAGCGTGCGTACCCGGGCAATCAGCTCGGACAGTTTCTTCGCCGATTCCTCGATGCTGGGTGTCTTGCCACCGCCGAACAGCGATGAGGACGGGTCGTAGTAACGGTGGATGACGATCGAGCGTGAGCTCAGCTGGTTGCCGGTCGGCTGGCCGTCGGGGCTGGATTCCCAGCCCGGATCGAGGATGTCCTGGCCGTCTTCATAGACGTCGCCATAGCCGAACTCGGACATCAGCCGCACCACCGGCGACTCGAATACATACTTGCGCGGCGGCCGATCGCGCTCGGCGACGGCGCGATAGACCGTGGAGCCGAGGTTGAAGCCGCAGAATGGGTCGGCACTGGTCTGGTCCATCTCGCCGCGCGTCATCGCATAGCCACGCACGTAGATGACCGGATAGTACGGTGCCTTCATCGGCGTTCTTTCGCTGGCCTTGGCCATGGCTTTCTCCTTGGTTGAATGCGTGGGGCACTGCAGGAGACAACGGGGGAGGATCTGCGCGGCACAGTGTGCCCGCCTGGCGGCTCATTCGCCGAGACTCGCGTCGCGAACGCGGGCGTGCCCGTGGTCTTGCCGCGGCGGCTTGCAAGTTGGGGGGTTATTGAGGGGTGCGTGCCGTGAGCGGTTGGTTTTGTCGGCTTACGGTAGGGGCGCCTCACCTATCCCGGCGTCGAGCAGGTCTTTATGCTTCTTGTAGGAGCGGCTTCAGCCGCGACCGCCAGATCCCTCGGTCGCGGCACGCGCCTCCTCAACACCCCCAGCTCGCAGGCCGCAGAAGCCTGGGTACCACATCGATGGGATGACAGCCAAAAAGAATACGCCGGCAGCATCGCGTCCGGCGGAGCACAACGCGTCGAGAAGGTCGCCCGTGACTGCGGGCGACCCTGTGTAGCGGCTAGTGCCAGTGGTAGTTGAACGAGACGCCGACGATGCGCGGTTCGTTGTAGACCGCAGCCATGTAATTCTCGATCACGCCCTTGAGGTTCTTCTCGTTGCTGATGTTGCGCGCGAACAAGGCGACTTCGTAGGCTCCGTAGCCGCCGGTGTAGCCCAGTTGGAGCCCACCTTCGAAGTTGCCGTCGGCGTTGAACTCGGTACTGTCGTAGAGCACGAAGCTGGTGTAGCCCTGCTTGTTCCAGTCCGCGGATACGAAGAGCGCGCCGCTGTCGCTGACCGGGATGTCGTAACGCGCGGCCAGATTGATGCTGTACTCGGGTGCGTTGGGCAGCGGGTTGCCGTCGATCTGGGCAAAGGTATTGCCGCCGACCTGGATCGTGGGGTCGTTGACGGTACACACCACGATGCCGTTAAGGGCACAGACCTGCGCATACACCCGGCTGTCCTGGACTTCGCTGTGCAACAGGCTCAGGCCGGCGCTGATCGACAGGTTCGGGATCGGCCGCCAATCCAGATCCGCCTCCAGGCCATAGGCGCGTGCCTTGTCGGCATTGAACAGCACGCCATTGCCGTTGGAGTCGTTGCCATTGAGCTGGATGTCATCGACGGTGTAAGTGAACGCAGTGGCGTTCAGGCGCAGGCGGTTATCGAACAGGCTGCTCTTGAGGCCGGCCTCCCACGACAGGATGGTCTCCGAATCGGCGGTCGTGAAGTCGGCGTTGAACACCGCCGAGCGGCCCTGGATGGTCGGGCCGCGGAAGCCGCGCGCCACGCGGGCGTACAGGTTCAGCCCGGGATTGACGGCGTACATGGCGCTGAGGTCCCAACTCGGCGTGGTGTCGGACATCTCAACGTCCGTGCGGCCGCGATAGGTGACGGCGCCGGTGGCGGTATCGGCAGTCTTGAGCAGGCGCGTGCGCTTCTCGTCCTCGGTCTCGCGCAGCCCGGCGGTGATCGTCAGCGCGTCGGTGGCCTGCCAGCTGAGCTGGCCGAAGGCGGCCCAGGACGTGTTGGTATTGCGTAATCGCACCCAGTTGTTCGGATTGCGCGCGGCACCTTGCAAGAACCAGGCGCGTTGGTAGAAATCGGTGACGTCGCGGCCGTCGAACCAGTAAGCGCCGACCTGCCATTTCAGGGTCTGCTCGCCGTTGCTGGCCAGGCGCAGCTCCTGCGTCCACTGGTCGAGGTCGCGTACCTGGCCCATCGACTGGCCGTAGCCGTTCGGTACCCCGTTGAATGGGAAGTCGGTGGCGGCACCGCCGTCGGTGTCGCCGCGCGAGTAGCCGGACGTGGTCTCGTAGGCGGTGATCGAGGTCAGCGTGGTGGGTCCGAAGTCGTAGCTCGCCTTGATCGAGCCGCCGTAGGTCTTGTAGGCCTGTGGGTTGTTCTGCGCCTCGTCGTAGCGCACGCGGTCGCGCGCCACGTCGACGTCGTTGGAGCCGCGGGTGATCGCGTTGCGCAGGAACAGCGTCGAGGTGCCGTCGTAGTCGCGGGCATGCGCCGAGGCCAGCAGCGAGAACTGGTCGTTGGGCTTCAGCAGCAATTGCAGGCGTGCGTTGCGGTCGTCGAAGCCGCCCATCGCGTCCTTCTTCGGGGTAACGGTACCGTCCGCGCTGGGACCGTCGTAGTCGTTGTCGACGTAGTCGTCGCGGTGCTGGTACAGCGCCGACAGGCGGAACGACAGCACGTCATTGATCGGGCCACCGAAGCCGCCGTCGAGGTTGACGCTGTTGTAGCTGCCGTAGCTCGCCGCGACGCGGCCGCTGTACTCCTCGCTCGGCTTGATGCTGTCGAACTTGATGATGCCGGCGGTGGTATTGCGGCCAAACAGCGAGCCTTGCGGACCGCGCAGCACTTCGACCTGGTCCACGTCGTAGACCGGGTTGGACTTGAGCACCACGTGCTCGAGCACGACGTCGTCCTGGATGATCGAGACCGGCTGCGAGGCGCCGAGGTAGAAATCGATGTTGCCCAGGCCGCGGATGTAGAAGCGCGGGAAGATGCGCCCGGTGGTGGTTTCCGCGTACAGGCTGGGAACACGACCGGACAGGGCGAGCAATGTGTCGTCGCCACCGGTGGTGAACTCGCGCATCTGCGCGCCCTGTACCACGCCGACCGAGATCGGCACTTCCTGCAGGTTTTCTTCGCGGCGCTCGGCGGTGACGGTGATCGCGTCGAGCGCGGTGGCTTCGTGGTCGGCGGCACGCGCGGGCTCGCTCGGGGTTGCGGCCTGCTGGGCCTGGGCGGTCGTGGCGAGCGAGGCCAGCAGCAGCGCGGCGCAGCTGAGCGCCAGCGGCGTGCGGCGCGGCAGGGCGGTGGCAAGGCGGGTGCAAGCGCGGCGTTCGGGCATAACGGACGGCGACGACAGCGTCATCGGGGTTCCTTTGGCGGGTGTGGAAAGACGACTCCTTTCGACCCGCTCCGGCCATGCCGCGCCGGGCCTAGCCGGGCACAGTAGGACGGCTGTGTTGCAGAAAGATGGCAAGCGCACGCTGGTGGACACGCGTGGACATGCGCAGCTCAATCCTGAGCAGGCAACACCGTGTACCGGCGCAGCAGCGCCACGATCGCCAGCACAACGCCGAAACCGCGCGAGCCGAACAGCGCGCAGACAAGCACGTGGACGGCGCACGCGAGCCAGGCGGTGTTGACCTGCGCGAGACGGGCACGGCTGCGGCGGTGTACGCACGGCCAGCAAGGTCAGCCCAGGCGATCTTCATCACCCGGACGGTTCACGGTCGCGGCTGAAGCCGCTCCCACAGTTGCTTTGCGGGACATGTTAGGGCAATCGTGCCCCGCACTGTCCTTGCGCAGGTGCAACCGTTGCGAAGTGTGGGCAGCTACTTCGCCGCTACTTCGGCGGTGGTGACCCGCACCACGTCGCCGTCGGCGATGCCGTCCGGCGGATTGTCGATGACGCGGTCTTCCGGCTTCAGGCCATCGGCCAGCTCGACCACGTTGCCAAGGTCGCGGCTGATCTCCACCTTGCGCAGCCGCGCATGGTTGTTGGCGTCGACGATGGCCAGGCGCACGCCGTCCTTGCCGAGGATGAGCGCGCTCGGCGGCAGGCCCAACGCGCTGTCCGTGTTGGGCAGGTCGAAACGCACGGTGGCGTAGCCGCCCGGCAACAGTCCGCCGGCCGTATTGTCCACGGCCAATTGCACGCGCATCGCCCCGGAGGTGGAGTCGATCGCCTGCGACAGCGACTGCACGGTGGCGTCGAAGGTCTGGCCGGGACGCTCGGGCACCGTCAGCTTGGCGTGCGTGCCCGGCTGGATCGAGGCGACCTGGCGCTGCGGCACATTGACGTAGACGCGCAGCCGGCTCAGGTCGGAGACCACGAACAGCTCGCTGCCCTCGCTCATGCCGGTGTTGATCAACGCGCCGACATCGGTGTTGCGCGCGGTGACTACGCCGTCGAACGGCGCGACCAGCTGCTTGTAGCGGGCCAGGGTCTGCGCGCGCGCCACGTTGGCGCTCAGCGCCTGCGCCGTGGCCTGGCGCGACTGGCTGGTGGCGCTGCGTTCGTCGGCGTCCTGGCGCGAGACCAGGCGACTGTCGACCAGCCGCTGCCAGCGCTGCGCGGTGGCCTGGGCGATCTGCGCGTCGCTGCGTGCGCTGGCAAGTTCGGCCTGGGCCTGGCTCAGCTCCTGGTCCAGGTCGGGCGTCTCGATCTCGGCCAACACCTGGCCGGCCTTGACCGGCTGGCCGATGTCCACGTTCCATCGCCGCAGGTAACCGCTGACGCGCGCATAGATCGGTGCGCGCGACCAGGCTTCGACGCGTCCGGGCAGTTCCAGCGCTTCCACCGGCACCGCCTGCGGGCGGATCACGCCGACCGAAGGAATCGCGCGGTCCTCCGCACGTTGCTCGAGTTGGTTGGCGCGGGTGTAGCGCACGAACAGACCAGCGGCGACGGCGATGACGACGATCACGGCGACGAGCAGCTTGCCGCCACGGCGCGACGGAGGCGGAGAGGACAATGCGGGGGAGGAAATTTGTTGCGACATGTCAGGACACTCCCGCAGCCGGCTGCGGCTGCGCGAAAACGGGACGACGGGAAGTACGGCCGTGCACCACGCTGAACAGCACGGGCACGAAGACGAGGGTGGCGAAGGTGGCGAAGATCAGGCCGCCGATCACGGCGCGGCCCAGCGGCGCATTCTGCTCACCGCCCTCGCCCATGCCCAGCGCCATCGGCAGCATGCCGATGATCATTGCCAGGGCGGTCATCAGCACCGGGCGGAAGCGCACGAAGCCGGCTTCCAGCGCTGCGGCGGTGGCATCGCCCAGGTGTTCCAGGCGTTCGCGCGCAAAACTGACTACCAGCACGCTGTTGGCGGTGGCCACGCCCATGCACATGATCGCGCCGGTCAGCGCCGGCACCGACAAGGTGGTGTCGGTGAGGAACAGCATCCACACGATGCCGGCCAGCGCCGCCGACAGCGCGGAAACAATCACCGCCGGATCCAGCCACGACTGGAAGTTGACCACGATCAGCAGGTAGATCAGCACGATCGCGCCGAGCAGGCCGAACAGCAGGCCCGAGAACGCGCGATTCATGGTCTGCACCTGGCCCATCAGCTCCACGTGCGTGCCCTTGGGCACCTGGCCGGCGGTTTCGGCCAACACTTTGCGGATGTCGGCGGCCACCGCGGCCAGGTCGCGATCCTCGGTGGCGGCGTGGATCTGCACCATCGGCTGGATGTTGTACTGGCTGACCAGCGCGCTGGCATTGCTGCGGGTGAACTGGGCCACGCCGCCAAGGGTGGTCTCGGCGGTGCGGGTGCCGTTGCCGACCGGCAGGTTCTGCAACGCCGTCAACGAATCGATGTCGCGCTGCGGGGTCTGCATCACGATCGAGTACGTCACGCCGTTGGCCGGGTTGAGCCAGTAGGTCGGCGCGACCTGGCTGCTGCCGGCCAGGTTCACGACCAGCGAGTTGGTGACGTCGCGGGTGGTCAGGCCAAGCTGCTGGGCCTGGGTGCGGTCCAGGTCGACGTTGAAGCGCGGTGCGCGGCGCGACTGCTGGATGCGTGCGTCGGCCACGCCGGGGATCGCGCGCAGGCGCTTGAGCACGGTCTGCGCGTAGGCATAGTTACCGTCGAGGTCGCTGCCGCGGATCTGGATGTCGATCGGGGCCGGCGCGCCGAAGTTGAGGATCTGGCTGACGATGTCCGCCGGCGGGAACGAGAACGTGGTGTCCGGGAAGCGCTTGGGCAGCACGTCGCGCAACTTGCGCACGTAGTCGGCGGTCGGCTCGTGGCCTTCGCGCAGGGCGATCTGGAAGTCGCCATCCTGCGGGCCCATCACACCGGTATTGTTGTAGGTCAGGTTGATCGCGCTGGGCGGCAGGCCGATGTTGTCGACCATCGTCTCGATCTCTTCCGACGGGATCACCTCGCGGATCGCGCGCTCGATCTGCGCGAAGCGCGCGGCGGTCTCTTCTACCCGGGTGCCGACCGGCACGCGCACGTGCATCAGCACCTGGCCCGAGTCCACCGACGGGAAGAAGTTCGCGCCCAGGAACGGCACCAGCGCGAACGACAGCACCACCGCGGCGGCGAACATCGCGATGAAGCGGCCGCGGTTGCGCAGCGCACCTTCGAGCAGGAGACGGTAGCGCTCGCGTACGTGCTCGAAACGCGCCTCGAAGCCGCGCTGCAGCCGCACCAGTGGGTTGCGCGACGGCGGCAGCACGGCATCGTTGCCGTGCAGGTCGGTGTGCGCGGCGTGCGGGTGCAACAGGTACTTGGCCATCGTCGGCACCAGCGTGCGCGACAGGATGAACGAGAACACCATCGCGAAGATCACCGCCAGCGCCATCGGCACGAACAGGTAGCGCGACACGCCGTCCAGGAAGAACATCGGCACGAAGGCAATGCAGATGCACAGCAGCGAGACGAAGGCCGGGGTGACGATCTGCTGCGCGCCGTCGATGATCGCGGTCTCGACCTCCTTGCCCTGCTCCAGGTGCCAGTTGACGTTCTCGATGGTCACCGTGGCGTCGTCGACCAGGATGCCGATCGCCAGTGCCAGGCCGCCGAGGGTCATCAGGTTCAGGGTCTGGCCGAACACCGACAGGGCGATGATCGAACCCAGGATCGACAGCGGGATCGAGATGGCGATGATCACGGTCGAACGCCAGCTGCCCAGGAACAGCAGGATCATGATGCTGGTCAGCGCCGCGGCGATCGCGCCCTCCAGCACCACGCCCTTGATCGCCGCGCGCACGAACAGCGACTGGTCGTTGATCGGCACCACTTTCAGCGCGTCGGGCAGGCTGGCGCGGATCTCTTCGAGCTTGGCGCCGATGCCGTCGACGATGGCCAGGGTCGAGGCCGAGCCATTCTTGAGCACCGACATCAGCACCGAACGACTGCCGTCCACGTGCACGACATTGGTCTGCGGCGAGTTGCCGTCGTGCACGTCGGCCACGTCGCGCAGGTAGATGGTGGTGCCGTCGACCACCTTGATCGGCAGCCGCGCCAGATCCTCGATCGCCGAGGGCGCGCTGTTGAGCTGCAGGGTGTATTCGAAGTTGTCGATCTTCTGGGTGCCGATCGGGGTCAGCACGTTCTGCGCGGCCAGCGCGTTGGCGATGTCCTGCGCCGACAGCCCGCGCGCCTGCAACGCTTCGGGCCGCACGTCGACCTGCACCAGGCGCTGCTTGCCGCCGTAGGGCAGCGGCAGCACCGCGCCGGGCACGGTGATCAGCTGGGTACGCACCGAGTTGGTGCCCAGGTCGGCCAGCGCCTGTTCGCTCAGCCCCTTGCCCGACAGCGCCAACTGCAGGATCGGCACGGTGGCGGCGTTGTAGTTGAGGATCACCGGCGGCTGGATACCGGCCGGCATCTGCCGCAACGCCAACTGCGAGGACGCGGTGATCTGCGCATTGGCCACCGCGATGTCCACCCCCGGCTGGAAGTACACCTTGATGACGCTGATGCCGGGGTAGGTGTTGGCCTCGATGTGCTCCACGTCGTTGACCGTGGTGCTGAGCAGGCGCTGGAACTGCGAGGACACGCGCCCGGCCATTTCATCGGGCGGCAGGCCGGTGTAGGTCCAGGCGACCGCGATCACCGGGATGTCGATCTGCGGGAAGATGTCGGTCGGCGAACGCAGCGCGGCGAGCAGGCCGCCGATCAGGATCAGCACCGCCATCACCACGAAGGTGTACGGGCGCCGCAACGCGACCAGCACGGCATTCATCAGCATGGCGCTACCTCGCAATCGCGCGGGGCGCGCTGCCCTGCATAGGGCGTGGGGTTGGAACGTGGGGCGAACATGGGGGACGGACTCTTCAATCCCGGCAGCGCTTCATGCGTGGTCGGGCGGTGGGGGGTGAGCAGCAAAACACCGATCGGATCGGCCGGGTGGAACGACAACCGCCGGCCCGCCTCCTCCCGAGGCAGCGGCCCAGGACAATCTAACGGGATGTGGCCCCGCGATTGGATAGCCCCGCTGGAACAGTTGGGTGAGCCAGATTCATCAATGCGACGAAATACACCCGCCTCCGCCGGGGAACCCGTGGCGGAAGTCATGGGCGGGGGAATGAGTGTCCCAAAGACCGGGATCGGCAAAGCCGGGGCGGGGTTTGGCGGCCGCTGGGGGGGCCTGGCGGGGGTGTGACGCGTTGTCGGAGCGGGCTTCGGCCGCGACCGCTGGATCCGGCGGTCGCGGCTGAAGCCGCTCCTACAGGGGGGATCGCCTCGCAGTCGGACCGGCCGGCGATCCGCCGGCCGGTCCGCTGGGTTCTACCGGCTTAATTGGTGTGCAGGAACACCAGCGCATGCGGCGAAGCGTGACCGGTCGCGCCATGCGGCCAGGACGCGCGCATCCAGGAGATGCAGCCGCGCTTGACCGTATCGCCATTGGTGGTGGCATCGGCGAAGCCCTCGTCGGCAGTGAGCCGGCCGTTACCGCGATTGAAATCCATCATGCACACCGTGTTGTCGCCCACCATGGTGGTGCCGGGCAGGAAATCGCCCTTGTAGCCCAGGCTGTTGCCCTTGCCCTTGAACGGATCGAAGGCATCGATGCCGAACAGCGACCACACGCCGGGCACCGCGAACCGCTGCAGGTCCACGAAGTACTGCGACACCGCCCAGCGGTCCTGCGCCTGGTCGGGCACCAGGATGTGCGGGCCACCCATGCTGTGGATGTTCTCGGGCGAGTTGTACTTGACCTTGGACACGGCGACCGGGCAATCCCACGCCCAGTTGTTGTTCCAGAACTGGCTGGGATAGCCGTCGGCGACGATCTGGTCCAGGCGCGGCAATGCGTACCAGGCCGGACCGACCGTGGTCGGCTTGCCACTGCCGCGCTGCGGTACGCCAGTATTGGCCAGCTTGAACGCCGGCGCCGACGAACACGCCGGCCGATGGTTGCCCTCGACCAGCTTGGCGATATCCAGCACGACCACTTCGCGATCGTGCTCGGTGGGATAGTCGCGGTTGTACAGGTTGCCATTGCCGTCGTGCATGTGCGGATTGGTCATCGCGCCCTTCGGAACCACCAGGTAACGGTCGTCAGCGGTGACATGGAACACCGACGGCCCCGTGCCCGGCCCGAAGTCGTACACCAGCCGGAATTCCGGCCGCGGCACGGTGATGTCGTGCGAGTAGTACATCGCGCCGCCGGTCATCGAAGCGACGAACATGCCGGTGTGGTGCGGCAGGTTGGTCATCGCCATCGCCATCAACCCTTCCGGTTCCTCGTTCTGCTCCGCCGTCTCCACCCGTGGGCCATCGGGCACCTGGATCACCGCATAGGGGCCATCCTTGAGCCGGTTGAGGTGGAAGAAGCGCACTGTCGTGCCCTGGTCGACATGGGTGTCGGTGTCGCCGGACACCGCCAGGCTGACCGGGTCGGCATAGTCGGAGAGGGCGAGGATGCCCTTGCCCGGACGCGACTGCGGCGTACTGCCGGCCGGGTACATGCCGCCCGGGGCGAAATAACCTTTGTACGGCGACTTCGAATTCAGGTCCGCGCGGATGCCGATGCCGTGCGGATGCGACTCCGGCCCGGTATCGATCGGCTCCTTCTCCATCAGGTAGGCGCGGGCGCGGAAGCGTTGCGGCGCGATGCGCTGGCCGGCCAGCGGTCCAGCCGGATAGGTGACGCCCTTCGGGATGCCGGCGCGGTACTCGTCGATGACCTTGCCGCGCGGATCGAACTCCAGCAACCCGCCCGGCGTCTGCAGCGTCGGCGTCATGGTCGACTGCGGGAACTTGGCCGCGTCCTGGGCGATGCCGTCCATCGCGCCGATGGTGTAATGGCCCAACACCGAATGCTTGCCGTTGATGCGGCCCTTGTAGCCCATCTGGCTGACGATGAGGTTGCCGTTGGGCAGGATCCTCACGTCGTCGACGGCACTGGTATGGCGCATCGCACGGCTGCCGACCGCCAGGCCGCAGATGTTGTCGGTGGGCGGCGCGCCCTTCCAGCTCATGGGATGCACCTGACTGGGCGCGGTGCCGGCCACCGGCTTGATGTGCATCGGGTCGGTGACGTCGCAGGCGAACAGGTTGGAACTGATCAGCCCACCCAGATACAAGTATTTCCGGCCATTGGCCGGATCGGTGTAGAGGTGGGCGTTGAAGTGGTGGGCCTCGTTGAGCGTGGACGAGGGAATGCCCAGCCCGCCGTCGAGCGCATCGCCCATGCCGGCGGGCGACTGGCTGTTCAAGCGCTGGGCCAGGTTGTCGACCACGTTCTCGGTTTCGGCAAGCAAATGCTGGCCGAAGATCGCCGGCATCAGCGCCGTATTGACGACCTTGCCATAGGTGGGCGAGCCCTTGGTCGCGTCGACCACGGCCAGGAAGTCCGGCTGTCCATACACGCCGTCGTCGAGCACGCGGTCGCCGCTCCAGACCAGCAAATAGTCCTTGGCCTGGACGGTCGCGCTGACCGACGCGCACAGCAGTGCGCTACACAGCGCGATGCGCCGTACTTTATTTGATCTACAACTCATGGTGGATCCTCGTTGGGGAGGTTGACCCGGCATCGCCGGGTGCGGGCGCGGTCGCCGCGCCCTCGGAACTCAGCGCTTGGGCAGGTCGCAGCTGCGGCAGGTGCGGATTCCGAACAGCCGGTACAGGGGGCAGAAGTTGATCAGCGCGGTGACGATGAGCACCGCACCGGTCCAGCCCCAGGGGGTCTGCGGGCCGACAAAGACCATCGCGAGCAATGCGATGCCGACGAGCAGCCTCAGCACGCGATCGACGCTGCCGATGTTTCGATTGAACATGGAGATTCTCCTGGTGGTGAGCCGCCGACTTCCGCGTCCTGCGCGCGCTGCGCGGGCGGCCTGCCGGAACGACGTTGCCCCGCCCGCGCCGGGCACTAGGTACCCGGAGCAAAGCAGGGTCCATCACGTTCGCATCGTGAAGTAGGGCTGTCGCTCGCGGTCGGGTGCGAAACCTCTGGGAACCCCCACTTTCAAGACTATTCTGAGTCGACGACCGGCAACGGCCGTGGCTGCCGGGCGGCTGATCCTTCCTCGGTTCGAGTTTCGCGGCGGTGCGTTCTGCACGGCGATCGGCGGATCAGGGTGCGACCCGAACTGGCGCCTGCGACAGTTCCACCGCCCGCTGCGCTGGCATAGACTCGCGCCCCTCGACATTTCGACTTATCTCATCGCCATGAAGTCCTTCGCCGTGCCGCATGCGCTTCGCCTCTGGCTGGGTATCGAACGCAATACCACCACGCACGGGGAGAAGTGGATCTCGGCGATCGGCGCGCTGCTGGGTATCGCGGCCGTGTACATGACCACCCACTGGGCCTTCGATGCCGGCTTCATCGGCACGCCCGCCGGGCTGGTCATGCTGGCTTCGATGGGTGCCTCGGCGGTGCTGCTGTTCGCGGTGCCGCAAGGCGCGTTGTCGCAGCCCTGGGCGGTGCTGGGCGGCCACTTCATCTCGGCCTTCATCGGCGTGACCTGCGAGAAGCTGTTGCCCGATTTCGCACTGACACCGGCACTGGCGGTGGGGCTGGCGGTCGGTGCGATGTACTACCTGCGCTGCATCCACCCGCCCGGCGGCGCCACCGCGCTGGCGGCGGTGATCGGCAACGAGCAGGTGCACGCATTGGGCTACCAGTACCTGCTGACGCCGGTGGCGATCGATGTGCTGTCGATCCTGCTGGTGGCGGTGGCCTTCAATGCACTGTTCCCATGGCGCCGCTATCCGGCCCATTGGCATCGCCATCGCCAGGTGTCGGCGATCGTCGAGCCTGCACAGCGCCGGTTCGACCTCGCCCAGGAAGACTTTTCCGCGGCGATGGCCGAGCTCAATTCCTACGTGGACATCACCGAGGAAAGCCTGACCGAGCTGCTGGAACTGGCCAAGCAGCATGCCGAACGCAGCGGCGTCCATCCCGAGCGCATCGAGGCCGGGCGCCGCTACAGCAACGGCCGCCTGGGCCGGGCCTGGAGCGTGCGCGAAGTACTGGCCCTGCCCGAAGCCGGCACGCCGCGGCGCAACGAGGTGGTGTACCGGGTGGTCGCCGGCTTCGAGGCGGGCCAGGCCGGACGCTGCGGGCCGGAGGAATTCCGCCAGTGGGCGCGTACCGAAGTGACGCTGCGCGGTGGCCGCTGGCTGCGCGAATAACCTGCGCTAACGAATGCGGGCGCTCAGCGGGCGCTCAAGGCGCCGGCAAGCGCGACGCGTGGCTGGCGACCATGACCCAGCCGCTTGGCTTGCGGATGTAGGTGTCGGTGAACTGGAAATCCAGCGCATAGGGCTGGCCGTCCGCCTGCCCTTGCACGCGGGTGATGCCGGTGACCACCGCCGCATCGCCGTACACGCGCACTTTCGAGTCGCGGTTGCGGAACACGTCGTACTTCGTGCCCGCACGCAGGTCGGCGACTTCGTCGGCGCGTGTGGTCACCTTGCCGGTGGAACTGGTCAGGGTGAAGCTCGGGTCGAGGTGCTGCTGCAACCAGTCGGCGTCTTCGCGTTCGAACGCCGCACAGATATCGGCCTCGGCCTTGAGGATGGCGGCGGTGTCGGCGGCCGGCGTCGCGTGGGCGGCGACGGGCAGCGAACCTGCGAGTAACAACGCGAGCAAGCGATGCATGGGGTGCCTCCTACGCCATGGCGGGTTCGGCCTGCGGATTCATCGAAGGATCGGCGATATTTGCAGGAACATCGGGGTGAGTGCCAGGATCGTCGTCAACACCGGCCACGCGATCATCAGCCAGACCGGACCGACAGAAGGATCCAGCAGGTGCTCCCGATTCCCTGAGATCGAGCGACTCATGGCTCGAAACTGAGCTCGAAAAAGGTGTAGAACGGCGCGCGCGGCGGCACGAAGACCGGTTGCCCGGCCAGGACTTTCTCCACGCATCGCGCTACCGCGGTGTCGCCTTTCAGCCAGCTCTGGCGGGGCTTGCCCGCCGCATCGAGTTGCAGCACGACGGTAAAGGCAGGCAGCGGCTCCTTCTGTTCGGCCGGCATGCAGGCCGAGAAGGTCTTGTCGAGCAGTGTCGTCTGCGCCTTCACCAACGCGACATGCTGCTCGGCCGGCAGCGAAGCTTCGTCGGCATGGGCCAGCGCGATGGCGGCATCGACGTCCGCCGGCGCTGCGGCGAGGGCGGCAGAGAACAACACGGCGGCGATCATCGAAGTCTCCCCTGTCGACTGGCCCGGTGGCGCGCTTGGCCGCAGCGAGCTTAGCGCCCATTGACGCAAAGCTGTAGCCGCATCGCCGGGTCCAGAGCGCCCGGATGGCGGAAGCGCTGACCGTCAGCCCACCGGATGCCTGCTGCCGACGGCGGTGTCGGGCCTCGAGTCAGCCTTGGCCTGCATTGGGGTGAAGCGGCTCACCAGCCTGAACCGACCGCCTCAGCCGGCAAGGATCGCCCTGCACCCTTGGTGTAAAATGGCGCGGCAAGCTTCCGCCTTGCTTCGCGCGTCCCGCTCGGCCTGCCCGCCTTCCGCTTCGCCTCCCTACACCTGCGTGATCCCGCCGCGACTGCGGACGATCGACGCCTCCCGGAAACGTCAGTGCCCAGTTCTCCCGCATCCAACTGCGCGACGTGCGATGCCGTCTGCTGCCGCCTCACCGTCGTCGTCCAGCCCGAAGACAACATTCCCTCGCACCTGACCACCCAACGCGGTGGCCTGCAAGTCATGGCGCAGGACGAAGAAGGCTGGTGCGTGGCGCTGGATGGCGCGCGCATGAACTGCGGCATCTACGACAGCCGCCCGGACATCTGCCGCCGCTTCGTGATGGCCGGCCCGTACTGCAACGCCGTGCGCGAGGACTACAGCGCGGAACGGGCACGGGATATTTCGCTGCAATTGCAGTGAGTGCGCCTGGACTGTTCCGCCTTGGGGATCGTTCCTTCGCACGATGCGGCTGATGGCTTTTCCGGTAGGGCCGCTGTCATGACGCGGGATTTCTACGGTCGCGGCTGAAGCCGCTCCTACGGGGGTCGACCGCCGTCTCGATGACGGCCAGTCAGTGCTGGCTGCCGTGATCCAGCGCGCCATCGCCGGCCTGAGCTGCGGCGGTGCCCGTTGTTGCGCCCGTGGGGCTCGCCTCTTGGCCGCGCCGATGTTTCACCGTCGCGTCGGGCGGCGCGATCTGCTTCACCTCCCTGGCACGGTCTGAGGGTTCGGCCGTTCGTCGCGTGTTGGGCAAGCCTGGCGGATCGCGAGCTTCATCGTCGCCTCCGGGTCCCACATACCACTGCTGCACGACACCGGTTTCGAGGTTGTAGACCAGGTGCGTTCCTTCGCCAGCGGTCGCCGCTTCGGCCCTGAAGGACGCATCGTCGCGACAGGTATCGCAACGAATGGGCTGGGCGCTGCAGAGGCTTGGCAATGCGAGCAGGGCCAGCAGCGCAAGCCAGGAAATCCTTTGTTTGTTCATGGGGTATCTCATGAGTTCGACAGATCAGACCGTCACCCGGCCATTCGCTCCTGCTCGCGCACCACGAATGCAGCGGCAGGATTGCGCACGAACAGCGTCTGTATCTGCTCCTCGTCGAATCCTCCTTTGCGCAACGCCGGAATCAACGAGGAGAAGAGTGGGCTGAAAGGCTTGAACTCGCCCCCTTGCGGTTGCCCGGCGTTATACCAGCCCGCGTCCTGCGAGACGAGCACGCGATCGAGATGCCCCGCGTCGCGCAGGCGGCCGATCATCGCGACATAGTCGTCCTCCTGGCCAGGCCGGTAGCCGTCGAAAGACACCCAGCCACCGCGCTCCGCGACGCGGACATGATGCTCGGCCTGCACTTCGTTGTGCGCATGGACCCAGATCCAAGCAGACGGCGCGACCCCGGCGAGCTCCAGCAGCTCAAGTTGTGCGAAGGCGCATCGCGCATTGCGCCCGGGCGCGACCTCGCTCCACGGGCCGGTGTGGACGGCGATCACCAGGCCTGATTCATGATGCGCGCGCGCGGCGGCCGCGAGCACTTTGCGCTCGGTTGCGCTGAGCGGATCGCCTTCGACCCCCAGCTTGATCAGGCCCGGGCGTATGCCGGTGTCGCCGATGCCATGCCGCCACTCGGCGGTCCAGCGTGCGGCGAGTTGGTCGCTGGTCTCGTCCAGCACATGGGGCGGGATGAAGCGGCCGCCCGCAGACACATAAGCGCCGGTGGCGATCAGCATCTGCAATCCGCTGGCCTGCGACAGGCGCTTGATCAGTGCTGGGTTGCGCCCGACCGTCGTCGCCGTGCAATCGACCAGGGTGCGGCAGCCCAGGCGCCGGATGTCCTGCAGATATGGCAGCACCACCCGTACCACTTCGTCGATGTCGACCGGGATGGGATTGGCCACCTGCTCGGCATAAGGGCGCAGATCCGCGTACAGATGCTCATGGGCCAGCGTCATGCCGAGCGTGCCGGACTCGATCGGGCCGGCTACGGTCATCACCTGTCCGCGCTCGGCTTCACCACTGCGCGGCTTCGTGCAACCGGGCAGGCCCATCGCCAAGGCCGAAGCCGCCAATGCGCCGATGAATTCCCTGCGATGCATCGCTGAGCCTTCCTGCCGACCGAGGTGGGTCGATCCTAGCGCACTCGGACGGGCTCCCCGCGCCGGTCATTTCGGATGGCGCTGCCAGCGCCGGACCCGATCCGCGTTCATGCGAGCAGACCAAAGCCGCGGAGCGCTTCCTCGGCCGCTTCGTGGTCCTGCTCGGACGTACCGCCGGAGATGCCGATGCCACCGATGAGCTGGCCAGCCTGCATCAACGGCACGCCACCGCCGACCGGCATCAGGCGCGGGTGATGCGCCAACGGAGCGACCGCAGGTGCGTCCATGTACTGGTTCCACTGATGGGTCGTCATGCCGAATGATGCGGCCGTCCACGCCTTGTCGATGGCGACGCCGACGGTGAGGAACGGTGCGGCATCGGCGCGCTCGAATGCGCGCAAATGGCCGCCGGCGTCGGTGATGGCGATGGTCGCTGCGAATCCGCGCGCCGCGCAGGCGCGGCGCGCCTCGGCAATCAGCGCGTGGGCAGCTTCCAGGCTGATGGCGGAGGTGGGAAGAGTGTTCGGGTTCATGAGTTTTCTCGGGTGTCGATCGTGGGGAAGATGGAGGCGGCGATCAGCGCGCGGCCAGCACGACCTTGCCAATCATGTTGCCGGCCTCGACCCGGGCATGGGCTCGCGCGAGGCCTGCTGCATCGATGCCATCGATGCGCTGAGTCAAGGTGTGCTTGATATCGCCACGGTCGACCAGTTGTGCGACCCGACGCAGCAATGCGTGCTGCCTGGCGAGGCTGGCCGTGCCGAAGATGGCGCGGGTGTACATCAACTCCCAATGGATGGAGATCGACTTCGCCTTGAAAGGGCCGATATCCAGGCCAACGGGATCATCGATAAGCGCGAACTTGCCTTCCGGCCGCAGCACTTCGGCGATCTGCGGCACATAGCCGGCGCTGTCGTTGAGGCCAGCCACATACGCCACTTCGGCGATACCCAACGCCGCCAATTGCGGCGCCCATGCCTGGCGATGGTCGATGACGTGATGCGCGCCGTGCGCGAACACCCAGTCGCGGGTTTCGGGGCGGGACGCCGTGCCGATCACGGTGAGGCCGGTCAGTTGGCGCGCCAACTGGGTCAGGATCGAACCGACTCCGCCCGCGGCCCCGGTCACGAGCAGGACTGCGTTCTCAGTGGGGTCCGCCGCATGGACCTGGAGGCGATCGAACAGCAATTCCCACGCGGTGATCGCCGTCAGCGGCAGCGAGGCCGCTTCCGCGAAGTCCAGCGTCTTCGGCATCGGGCCGACGATGCGCTCATCCACCGCCTGCAGCTCGCTGTTGCTGCCGGGGCGGTTGATATCGCCGGCATACCAGACGCGGTCTCCCGGCTTGAAGCGCGTGGCCAGCGGGCCGACCGCCCGCACAATGCCGGCGGCATCCCAGCCCAGGATGCGTGCATGGCCTGCCGGCACGGTGCCCCCGCTGCGGATCTTGGTGTCCACCGGATTGACCGAGACGGCCTTCACTTCGACCAGCAGGTCGTGGTCGCGCAACGACGGTTGCGGCAAATCGAGATCCAACAGCGCTTCGGGATGATCGATGGAGTGGTTGTGGTGGAAACCGACGGCTTTCATGGCGCGATGGCTTTGCGTGCTCGGAAGGGATGCCCAGTGTGTCTTTCCGCATCTAGCGGAAAAACAACTAGAATCAGCCAACACTTTCTCCGTTCTGGCGAAAATGATCCGGATCGACGACCTGCAGATCTTTGTCCAGACGGTGGAGGCTGGCAGCTTCTCCGACGCCGCCCGGCAACTGAACATCGCCCCCAAACTGGCCAGCAGCTCGGTGCTGCGGTTGGAAAAAGCACTGGGTGCAAGGCTTTTCACCCGCTCGACCCGCAGCCTGCAGCTATCGGAGGAAGGCGAGCGCTACCTGCCCCATGCCAGGACGATGCTCAGCGCCTTGACCCAGGGCGAGCACGCACTTGCCGACGGTCGGCGCGCCCTGTCGGGCCCCTTGCGGCTGTCCGCGCCGTCCGACTTCGGCCGCAACATCCTGCTGCCCTGGCTGGACGCCTTCCAACATCAACACCCGCAACTCTCCCTGCACCTTCGGATCAGCGATCGCGCCGCGGACCTGCTGCGCCAGCCGCTGGACGCCGCGATACGGTACGGCGCCCTGGCCGATTCATCCCTGGTCGCCATGCCGCTGGTCGAGAACAACCGGCGTGCGCTGTGCGCCGCGCCCGCCTATCTCGACAAGCACGGCGTTCCAGCCAGCGTCGACGATCTGAAGCGGCACAACTGCCTGCGCTTCGTATGGAGCGAGCAAGTGCACGAACGCTGGCGGTTTACCTTGCCGGACGGCGATCGCGTGGTATCGGTGAGCGGCAATCGCATCAGCGACGACGCCGATGCGGTGCGGCGCTGGGCCGTCGCGGGCGAAGGCCTGATCTACAAATCCAGGCTCGACCTCGTCGACGACCTCGCAGCGGGGCGGCTGGTGGAAGTGTTTCCGCACCGGCACTGCGAGCCGTCGCCGCTGAATTTGATCTGCGCCCACCGCACCCATCTGACACCGGCGATCGTGCAGTTGCGGGAATTCCTGCGAAACCGTTGCGAGGCGACCCTGGCTGCGCTTCCACAATAGATCAAACGGAAGCTGGGCCGGCCCGCGCCTCGGCAGCGGGCCATCCCTTCCGCTGGCCAGCTCGCCGCTACTGCTTCACGCGCACGACCGGCGGGATCTGCCAAGTGCCCTCCACGATCGCCGGCTCCGGCCAGTACAAGCGCATGAACAGGTTGAACGAACCTTCCGGCACCGGCAGCCAGTTCGACTCCTTGTCCTTGCCCGGCGCGTCGTTCTGGATGTACAGGGTGAGCGAGCCATCCGGCGCGAACTGCAGCTTGTCGCGATCGCCGATGGCGTAGCGATCGATCGGGTTCTTGATGAAGCCCTGTTTGTCGTTGTAAGTGGTGATCGACCAGAACGCTTTCACCGGCGGGAACTGGCCTTTTTCAAAGCGCATGGTGTAGCGGTTTGCTCCGCTGAGCGGCTGTCCTTCGGAATCGGCCACCGCGTGCGGGTAGATCGCGTCCGCCGGCAGGTTGGCCCCGAGCCCAACCAGCGCGACGACGGCACGGGTGGTGTAGTCGGTACCGAAGTTGGCGACATTGGGTGGCAGGATCGTCCAGCCATTGATCTCTTTTCCACGCGATGCCTTCGCCTCAGCGAGCAGCCGCTCATGGCCCGCCTGCAGGCCTTCCTCCAACGCAGCCGCGATCGCCGGGTCCAGCTTGGAGGCCTCAAACGGTTGCCCCGGCGCAATGCCGAGCTTGGCGAAGCGTTGCAACGCCGGCGCATCCGCTTCATTCGGCGGATTGTCCGCCATGAGGTGGTTCAATCTTCCGAAGTACGTCGCGGCATCCATGCGTGCCACCTGCTCGGGCGGCGGCGTCCTGGTGTCGACGTCGGGCGCAACAGCCAGGCCAGTGGGTGCCGTGTAGGGCTTGCCCCAGGCACTGAGCGGAACCAGCCGGAACTTGTCCTGGATGGCGTGCACGGCGCGGTAGTCGTCCTTGCCATTGGTCTGCGTGCGCCCGATCAGCCAGACCATGTTCGTGGTCGACGGGATGGGCTTGAGGCCTTCGGGCAGATCGCCCTTCCAGTGGGGTCCGACCACGACGAAGTCGCCTTTGCCGCTGCCGGTCGTGCGGGAACCCGGGGAAGCGATCACGTCCGTCCAGGCCCCCATCATCTCCATCATGTAGAAGCGCTTGCCCACGTCGGGAACGCTGAGCACCATCGGCTCCTTCGACAAGTCGAGCCACGCCACCGAATACAGGGTGTCCGCGTTCGGGCTGACCACATCGGTGAACGTGTAATCCGGGAACTCGCGCTTGTGCACGAACTGGTTGACCGGCGCTTTCTGCCCGCTGCTGGCATCGGGCACGTTGGTCGACACTTCGCGGGTGACATCGGTCAATACCAGCGGGTAGCCGAACAGATAGGCATCGGAGATCAGCTGCACTGCTTCCTTGCGCGCCGCCGCATTCTCCGAGTCGGCGGCCGACGGCGGCGTCGCGGGCGCAGCGGTCGAAGCAGCCTCTTGGCGCTGGCACCCACTGGATACACCGGCAAGGGTGGCGGCCATGCACAAGGCCAACGGCAGCCCAGCTCCCTTCATGTTCGACATGGCTTTGCTCGAGTGCGCCCCGGAGTGGGCGAGCGGACGATGGCACCTGAAAAGTTAATGGCCAGTGATACCCCACACGAGGCACTTCTTTGTCATGAACCCGGCCGGCCCGGTTCCAGCTCAGGCCAGAGTTTGCCGCGCTGATCGACATACGCGCTTCTTCCGTCACCCGCGATGGCCCAGAGCGGATCGAACATCGACATCGTGGCCGAGCAGGCCACCCACACCAGTTCGGCGGACGCATCATCGCCCATCGCCGCCACGGAGAGCGCCGCTTCTCGCGTCACCGCCACCGGCGCACGCGTCGATGCCGCCGACGCCAGCAACGCACCGCTGTTCACGTCGACGATTGCGACTCGCCCATCGACGTGCACCAGGAAGTACGCGCCCTGGCCATCGAGCCGCCGCACGTACCAAGCGCTACCGCCATCCGATAGCGCCAGCCCAAGCGACTGCCGGGCCTGCCTGATCGCCTCAATCGAAGTCGCCGAAGCCATCAAACTCCCTTCATGTCGAGCCTGAGCGAGGTGAAGACCGCACCATCGACGCGAACATACACGCGCTGGCTGCCAACGGTGAACATATGGAACGGAAAGAACGGCGACAGCGACTCGAAGCACGGCCGCCACACCAGGTGCGGGTACATACAGATCGCTTGCTTGCGGATGAGTAGCCGGCCCTTGCGGTCGCCGAGCTCGATGCGCTTGCCGACGATCAGCTTGAACGCCTGTTCCAAAGTCAGCCAGGCCGCCTGCGGCTTGGGCAGCAAGGCAGCCTGCAGGTAATCGCCCCAGCGGCCATCCACCGCGGCCAGCGCAACCGTTCCCTTGCCCGACTGAAACGGCACGACCGAATAGAAATTGTCCGCGCGGTCGAGCCGCTGCACCAACACGCCGGGCTGCGGCTTGGCCTTGCGCAACATCGCGCCCCAGTCCTTGCGATCGAACAGACCGTACTCGCGCAGCCCGGCCAGCGCCAGCTCGGTGACCTGCCTGGCCCCCAGCAACTCGCCGTTGCCACGCCGCTTCGGTGCCGGGCGCATCGCACCGCCGCGCTCGGCCGGCGGCTCCGGATCGCACACGGCAACGAACTTGCCGTTCCAGTAGCCGCCCGGAACGCCGGTCATATAGGTCGATTGCCAGGTCGCGTAGGTGATGTGTTCGTTGGCGATGCCACGATCGCCGCCGGTGCCGCAGCCGTCGCCCACACTGTGCGGCGGTGGCGGCGCCTGCGTGGGATCCGCCTCGCTGGGCGTCGGCGGCCACGGGTTATTGATGTCGAACGCGTCGATCGAGTAGGTGTTGTCGCTCGAACTCGCCGGGTGCGCGCTCGTGGTGTAGCCGCGCACCACGATCCAGTGCGCCCACCCGTACACCAGCACGACCGGCGCGACCTGGTAATGGTGGATGGTCCAGCACAACTTGCGCGAGATCAGGTCTTCGGTGTCGAGCGCATACAGCGCGAAGTAATTGGTGAATGCGGGCGGGCGTCGATCCATCAGCGTCCACTGCAGCCCGTCGGGACCGGTGGCCCAGTTCACGCCGCTGTCTAGCGTGCTGTGGCTGTGGTTGTCCGCGTACAGATCGTCCTGGTCGAGGATGCCGGCACCGATGGTCTCCAGCACCATCTGCGCGCACGCCGCGCCGCAGTAGTAACTGGTGTCTTGCTGGTGCATCTGGACGGCGAGGTTTTCGGTGACGGCCATGTCGTGTGTCCTGCTGATCTTTGAGCTGAAGTCGGCCGGACCCATGCACTGGAGCGCCAATGCATTGAGCGGGCGGTTGTACGACGGAGTAGGACGCGGCGAGCAAGCCCGCGCGACCTTTTGTGCTTCGTCATTGATCAGAACGCTCGTCTGGCGCGGGTGAGGACAGCCGTCGCCTCGCTAACGCGTGTAGGAAAACCAGCCATCGCTTCGTAAGGCCGAAGTTCTGCCGACATGTTGGTCAAGCGACCTGCGAGATGGGGCCTGCCGGATGCGGAAGGTGGGGAGCCGGAGATTCCCTCAGGCTCGCATTGGCTGGGATGCGTCAAATGGCCCTTGTCGTCCACCAGCGCTTCCATGAGCAGGCTAACTACGGCCAGCTCCATCCGCGTCGGTTGCAGACGGACTCGAGCCAGCGAGTCAGGGCAGTCCGCACCACGAAACTATGGAAGGAGTGTGGTTCATGGATATGTATGTACTTGACGAGCGAGAGATTGCCAACGTAACAGGAGGTTTGACCATCGATCAGGCCGCCGGTATCGGCGGAGGCGCCGGGGCCTTCGGCAGTGCCATCTACGAGCACGTGCTCTCTTAGCAGAATGGCCGGCCGCCTCGCGCGGGGCGGTCGGCCTCATGGAGTGACCATGCGTTTGAGGATGAAGATCGCAGCGATCACCGGCTTTCTCTGCGTCATCGCCGTACTGGTGGCGTCTGGAGAGATGCCACTAGGGTTAATGCTGCAAGATTCGCTATCGATGATTGCTACCGCACTGGTACTCGGCGGCGTTTGCGTATTGATCGCCATCTATTTCGACAGGAACTTCGAGTCTGACGGCTCGGCCAGGAAGAAGACGGATCGCGGCGGTTCGCGACGCTGATCTGTCTCCAGTCGCGGCGGCAGCAGGGCATGCGAGAGCGCGGCGATTCACCTTGCTGCGTCTGTCGCTGTACCCTCGGCAGGCACATCCAGCCGCACCACCAAGTAAATCAGAAAGAACTGCGTCAAAGGCCCAACGCCCAGCGCGAACACCACCGTGCCGAAGCCGAAGCGGCCGCCCAGCAGCACACCGATGATCAGCACCGTGACTTCGATCAGGGTGCGGATGGTGCGGATGGACCCGCCGGTGCGGCGCGCGAGGCCGGTCATCAAACCGTCGCGCGGCCCGGGGCCGAGTTGCGCGCCGATGTACAACGCCGAGGCGAACGCACATACGACGACGCCGGCGACCATGTAGGCACAGCGCAACGGCAGGCTGTCCGGCGTGGCGAGCAGCGCCAGGTTCAGATCGGCGAACGGCCCGAGCAGCAATGTGTTGGCCAGCGTGCCCAGGCCGGGCATCTGGCGCAGCGGTATCCACGCCAGCAGCACCAGCACCGCGGTACCGATCATGATCACGCCGAACGATACCGGCAGGTGCAGCGAAACACCCAGATGGAAGATGTCCCACGGCGAGGCGCCGACCGCACCCTTGATCATCAGCGCGATCGCCAGGCCGTACAGCCACAGGCCGACCAACAAGCGCAGCAGGCGCTCGGGCAGCCGGCCGGCCTTGAGTTGGGAAAGGGGGCCGAGGTTGGCCAGTTGAACAGGGGCAGCGGTCTTTTTCATGGAGCCACGATCGCCCCGATTGGCCCTTTCCAATAGAGCCAATCGTGCAATAGTGGTCCCATGAACCGGCTCCTCGCCCCGGACCGCCTGGCCGCCCTGGTCGGCGACTTCGACCGCTCCCCGGCCTACCGCGGCCTGCGCCAGGCCCTGCAGGAACTCATCGGCGACGGTCGTATTCCCAATGGCACCCGGCTACCCAGCGAGCGCGCCGTCACCCTGGCGCTGGGCGTCTCCCGCAACACGGTCACCCGCGCCTATGGCGACCTGATCGCCGCCGGCTTCGCGACCTCCCGGCAAGGTGCCGGCACCTATGCCGCCGTGCCGATCGAGCGCCGACGCGCCCATGACCATGCCCTGCATTCCTTGGGCGCGAGCGCGTCGCAAGAAGGCGCGATCGACCTGAACTGCGCGGCCGGTGCGGCGACGCCCGGCGTGGCCGCCGCCTATGCGCGCGCCCTGGCCGCGTTGCCGTCCTATCTGGGCAGCGATGGCTACCTCCCGTCCGGCTTGCCGGTCCTGCAGGCTCTCATTGCAGACTCATATGTGAGGCGCGGCCTGCCGACCGCGCCCGAGCAGATCGTCATCACCTCCGGCGCGCTGTCGGCCCTGGCCATCGTCGCCCGCGCGCTATCGCGTCCGGGCGACCGCGTGATGATCGAGTCGCCGATCTACGCAAACGCGATCGAAGCCCTGAAGCTGGGCGGCGGCCGCTTGATCAGCTCGCCGCTCGCCGACCCGCTGGGCGAGGAAGGCTGGGACATGGACGGCATCGAGGCCACGCTGCGGCAGACCTCGCCCCACCTGGCCTACCTGATTCCGGATTTCCAGAACCCCACCGGCTTCCTGATGGGCGATGACATGCGCGCGCGCTATGCCGGCGCGTTGCGAGCAGCAGGCACCGTTGCGATCGTCGACGAGACCTTGCAGACGACCTGCCTCAGCGCTCGGCCGATGCCCGCTCCATTCGCCACGTACCTGCCCGATGCCATCACCCTCGGCAGCGCCTCGAAGATGTTCTGGGGCGGCCTGCGGGTGGGCTGGATCCGCACGCCGCGTCCGCTGCTCAGCCGCATGCTCGCCGCGCGCGTGCAGCTCGACCTGGGCAGTTCGCTGTTCGATCAGTTGGTGGTCGCCGAATTGCTTGGCGACGACAAGATCCTCGCCGATCGCCGCGAGCAGTTGCGGCAGCGCCGCGATGCGCTTTCGGGAGCGCTGCGGGAGCACCTGCCCGGTTGGCGGTTCAGGCTCCCGGAAGGCGGTCTCACGCTTTGGGTGCAGATGCCGCATGGCAGCGCAACGCAGTTGGCTGCGGAGATGGAGCGCCATGGCGTGTTTGTCGCGCCCGGACCGGTGTTCAGTGTGGAAGGTGGAGCGGATGGTTGGCTGCGGATTCCGTATGCCAAGCCGGCGGAGGATCTGGTGCAGGCCGTCAGGCAGATCGCGAAAGTCTGGACGGTGCATCCGGCTGCAGGGAAGCAGCGCCGCCAGGCGACGAGGCTACTGGTCGCTTGATTTCGGGCTCTAGCAAATAGGCAGGAGCACTTCGGCCCCAGGCCATGTCACGTCATGGCTTGCTGATCGGGCCAACCGAAACGGTTCCCGTCCGGCTTGGCGCACCGTATAACGGGCTTCCGCCGCCGGGTGCGCCTCCGCGTCCAAATTCGACAAGTCGATCGTGTGTTTGCTCCCTGAGGACGTCCAGCGCCAGCTCCCGGGGCTCAAGGGTCCGAACTGCTTGGGCCCCGGTTCTCCCCAAGCTGAGTGCACAACCCCTATCGCCGCCAGACCAAGGGCCATCCATTGCCAGTTCTTCATACATTCTCCTTCAACGGTTGATGCAACACTGTTCGCGGATCACCGCCGCCTGCTGCTTGGCGTGCTGCTTCTGCGCCGTAGTCACCCGTGCCGACAGCCGGCTGACGAACCAACGGTTTGCCTCCGAGGGATCGACCTGCTCGACCACCATCCGGTAAGCAAGGGCCTTGGCGAGATCCGCTGGCACTTTGAAACCGGCCTCGTATGACTCTGAGAGCGCGGACAAAGCGTCGACGCTTCCGCGTGCAGCCGCTTGTTGCAAATAGGCCATGCCGCGGCGCTTGTACTCGATGACCCGCTCGGGATGCGCCGCCCACTCGCTCGGCCCACCTACGATCTGTTTGATATCCAGCGAATAGACGACGGCCGCCTCCACCGAACCCTGTTCGGCCGCAAGCGTCAACCAATGCGCTCTGCGTGGCATCGCGGAATCCGTCAACAGGCGCTCGCACTCACCCATCAACGTAGCCACGCGTTTCGGCCAGCTCGGGGTCACCTTCCGCGTCGCCTCGTTCTCGGACATCGCCAATGGCGACACAGCGTTCTCGCACTGGTTCACGATCAGGTAGATGCGATAGCTCGCGTCGGCCTCGCCTCGTGCCGAGGCCGCCAATAGCGTGCCGACAACCGCTGCTGCATCTCCAGGTGGTCTTATCTCGTGGCCACGCATGGTCACGAAGGCGCGACCGGCAGCCTGACGAGCAATTCCAGGTTCCAGTAGATGCGACGACACCAGGCTCTCTACGTTGGTGGTTCCTGCTCGGGTGGCCTTGCTTCCGCCCGACGATGCCGATTCATCGTGCAGACCACCACCATGAACGTCCAAGTCCGGCGGCGAATGTCGAGTACTTCGGATGAATCCAGCCACCGAGACCGCGACCAATAATGCCAATAGGCACGTCGCACCCAACTGTTTCGCGTTCCAGGCGTTCCAAACCTTCCACGTCAAGACAGCACTCTCCGATCGACTTGGCGTTAGAACACCACGTCGGCCGGATGAGATACATGCGACGAATGCCGCAGCCCTTTGCTAGAGGCTTTGCCTGACGGCTTCCGTGGAACCTCGCACCTCGGCAACCACGACCTCGCTATATCGGATGCGAATCGGATTTCAGATACCAACCGATGATGCGCTCGCCATTCCACTGCAACGTGACGTGTTCCGCCTGTCGAGCAGGGGGCGTCATGGCTTTGGGCGTAAAAAGGGCGACACATTGCCCACCCTCGCGTCGAACGCTGTCGTAGACGATCCCCTCGCCGCCACCCGCTCGCTCCATCCGTGCGAAAGCCTGCGAGGCTACGTAAGAGTCTGGATCAACGAGCTCCGCTACCGCGTGCTTGCCCCGCAGGTTGATCAGCCGGGCATCCACCATCACGCGATAGCAACGCATATCGATGTCGATCGCCGGCTCCGACGTATGGGACAGGAAGCGCGCGCGGTGGTAGCTGACTTCCGCGATGGCGGTCTCGAGGTCTTTGCCGGCGTAGTACACCCCATACGTGCCATCGGTGAAGCGCGAGCCATGGACGTTGAGGTGGGTGAAGGCCGCCATGATGGCGCCCGTCCCGGGACCCGAGACGCGTTGGTCCTTGGGGACAATGTCCAGCTCACCCACCTGTTCGCGAATGCACGGGTTACCCAGAGACTCGATCGCGAAGACCACGTCGAGGTCTGCGGGATCGGCAACTGTTTCGAACAACGCAATCGGCGGATAGCGACTGGGTACCAGGCGGCAGGAGTCCGCCCAGAAGACGCGGGATTGGGGCATCAAGCCCACCCACCCCGCTGCGCGTCCAGGTATTGGCGCACGACGAACAGGTCGGACACCTGCCCACCCAGCATGCGCTTCAGCGCAGACCCACCACCAAACAGTGGCGCGGTATTGGCCTTCCTGATCCAGGCGTTGGCCCGCTCAGGAATCGGCAACAGCACCTGCAGCGCGGCGTAAATACCGAAGATGTGCGAAAGGCGCTCGAGCACGCTTTTATCCAGAGCGGCCTTCACGTTCCCGGCTTTCCACTCGAAAAAGCGGCTGCGGCCGCACCCCAACAGCTCTTGCTGCTCGGCACTAGTCAACTGCCAAGCGTCCGCAATGCGGAAGAAGGTGCGCAATGCAGCAGCACCCGCGTCCGGGGTGGTGAGGTCGGGGGCTTTGCGGGCGACTTCTGCTCGCATCGGGCTTCTCCAGCTGATTGCGGCCGTTAGTGACACTAGTCCACTATCGGACTAATGTCAATTTTAATCCTTTAGCGGACTTTCGGCGCAGCCTTAGCTCTCGCTTCCTCAACCGCAGCCCGGGTAGCTGCATTGGGAACCCTCGTCTCGAACGGAATCGCCTTTTCCTTCACCACCTGCCGCAAGAACAAGCGAATGCCGTCACTGAGGCTCAGGCCCAACGCACCCAGGATGCACTCGGCGTCCCGCTTAAGCTCAGGCGAAACTTGCGACCGGACGTCAGTGGTAGTGGGCGACTTCATGGCAGCTCTCCAAACAATTCCGGGCAGCTTGCCTGCCGAGGCAAGCAACAACCATTCGGCAGATCATCGGGCGTCGGCGCTCCGCTAGGTCGCCTGGAACCGCTGCCCATTGGCAGGTTGTGCCACCACCTGCCACTCGTCTTCGTAGATCACCATGCCCGGCCGCACCGTGCGCAACACCTCTACGTGATAGCCGTGGGGATCCAGCAGCGACTTGAGCCGCCACATGCGCCTGATCGCCTCGTCCGCCGCCGGCTTGAACCACGAGATGGCGCGGCGATTACCTGGCTGCTGCAGCAATGCCGGCACGGTGAGGTGATCGTTGAACCAGGCAATCGCGGTCTTCAGCGCCTCGTGCTCGATCGGCGACAGCGCACCCTCATCGCGCAGATTGTGCGCGGCGACGAGCACGCCGCCGGCTCGGCCTGAGTCCGGATCGGTGTCGAGCACGGCGAAGCGGATGTACATGGTGTCTCTCCAGACCTGATGGCACGGACATTAAAAGACCGCCTTGCAGCGATCTTCTCCTCTCAGCCGTAGAGCCTACCGAAAGGCGCGAACAAGGAGCCTAGAGGACTGCTGTAACCCTCTCAACCATGGGCCACAGCAGCCCGGCGACGACGGCGACATTGACGTTTCAGCGATACGCCTCGTCGATACGCATCGCGCGATAGTGCGGGTACTCGCACTGCCCTATCGCGTGCTCCAGGCGGCCGGACAACGCGATCAGCGATGACGAGAGCGCCCCGCGGCGCAACGGCACCGGCAGCATCTGGTCGTCGGAGGATCGGCCGGTGGCGGCCAGGGCACCGAGCAGGTGCAGTTCGTCGCAGACCTCGCGCAACAACAGGCGAGCGTCTTCGGGCATCAGGTAGCCGGGCGCGCCGGCGGCATCATCTTGATCGAGCATGGCAGTCTTTCTCCGCTCCTTGGAAAGAACCCGCCGCGCCGAAGCGACGACGGGGCTTGGAGAGGGTCGAACTCAACTGCGAATGCCAGTTTCAGCGTCGAAACAAGCGGTAGGCGCTACAAGCCACATATCGCAGGGAGTTTCGACGCTCCTCGTGACTGCACTATGCCCCTCATGCCCACGGAGGTTCTAGAGGGAAAGTGAGCAGGAAAACGTAGGAATGTCCCGCCACGTGATTAGACATAACACAAGGCGCTGGCGCTTATACCTACCACCGGCAGCGCCCGTCGCTCGCTTGTTCCCTGATGAACCCACTGACATACCAGCAGCCTCCGCGTGGACGCGCCCACCACATTCTTCGCAGCACGTCCTTGGTCAGGTCGTTCTCGAAAAGCTGTTCGGCCAGTATCGAAGCGTGCCGCACCAGTCTAACCGACACCAGATGGACTGCTCTCTTTACATTCAACAGCCTGGGCATTCTCGTTCCGCTGCTTCCTCTGATACCTATAAATCGTCGTATCTGAGTTGTCTAGCTCTGTCTCCAAGTTGTCGGATATATAGACTTCATAGAGGCCGGGACGGTCGAATGCCAGGACGTACCGACGCTTACCTTCCTGCCAATAAACGGCGGAAGCCCGCTCGGCATCAATATGAACGTATCCATCGCTCAACCAGGTGCCGGCACATTTGTAGTCCGCGGTGTAGAGATAGATCAACCGACCGGAAGGCGTCTTAACCCCAACCTCGACGGGGTCGATGCTTCCGATCTGGTAGGACAATTCTTCGGCCTGAGCGAACGATATTGGGAAATATACAAACACAGCCAAACCAAGCCGGAGCGAGCGTGCAGCTGCGTTAATTTTAGTACTGCGCATGGAGATGATCTTGTTCGTTAGTAACTGCCAGTGCCTGCTTCGGCAGCCGAAGATCTTAGCGATCCGACTTAGCGGCGCGCTAAATCGTTAGTCCGATGGTCAGCCGCGCCATCACACATACTTGCCCTTATGTTGTGTGCTCGCCCACTCACCCACACTTCGAATACCCACAGTTCAAGCAAGTCGCGCACCCATCCATGATCACCAGCGCCTTGGTATGGCACTTATGGCAAAGGGTCGCAGACGGTGGGAACGAAGCGCCCTCCCCCGTCACGGCGATGTCTTCCTCGTGATCGGCAGGGCTGGTGGAATTCTTTAGGGTGGTTTTCCCCTCATCCGCCCTTCGGGCACCTTCTCCCCTGGGGGGAGAAGGAACAGCATTTACTTCAGGGTTTTTTTTTGAGCGGTCTTCGTACTGCTTGCGCTTCTCGTCGAGGATGGCGCGCTGGTGCGGGCTCATCTCCGGGTCGTGGATGAGGCCGATCGACTTGAGGTGCTCCTCGACGATCATGCCCAGCTCGGCGACCAGCGAGGGCATGTAGACGCCGCCGGCCTTGAAGTAGCCGCCCTTGGGATCGAACACGGCCTTCATCTCGTCGACCAGGAAGGTGACGTCGCCGCCCTTGCGGAACACGGCGGACATGATGCGGGTGAGCGCGACGATCCACTGGAAGTGCTCCATCGACTTGGAGTTGATGAAGATCTCGAAGGGGCGGCGCTGCTCGTGCTCGGTGCCGGCGTTGAGCACGATGTCGTTGATGGTCACGTAGATGGCGTGCTCCACCAGCGGGGATTTGATCTTGTAGGTGGAACCGATCAGCACTTCCGGGCGCTCGATGCGCTCGTGCATGTGGATGATGTTGTCCGCGGGCGCTTCGGCCTCGGCGGTGGCGCGATCGATCGAGGCCGCGGGCACGGGCGCGGCGTTCTCGCGCGCTTTGTCATCGGCGGTGACGACGGTGTAACCCTTGATCTTCTGATCGATCTTGACGGCCATGGTGGTTCCTTGGGTGATGCGTTTGCGGTGTTGGGGGGGGGGCGCTGCCCTCACCCCCGGCCCCTCTCCCGCTAGCGGGAGAGGGGAGTTGGGAGTGCGCGTGCGGCGTTAGCGCGTGGCGCGCTTGGTGGCTTTCTTGGCGGTCTTCTTCGCCGGGGCCTTGCGGGCCATGGACGACTTCATCGCCTTCTTGGCGGTGGCCTTGCGGGCGACGGTCTTCTTGGCGGCTTTCTTGGTCGCCGTCTTCTTGGTCGCGCTCTTCTTGGCTACGGCTTTCTTGGCTACGGTCTTCTTGGCGACCGCCTTCTTTACGCCGGCCTTCTTGGCGACCGACTTGCGAGGGGCGGCCTTCTTGACGGCGCTCTTCTTGGCGACCTTCCTGGTGGCGGCCGACTTCTTGGTCGCCGCCTTCTTGGTGGTCTTCTTCGCGGCCTTCTTGCCGGTCTTCTTGCGCAGGGCGGCGGCTTCGGCCTTGGCGTTGGCCTTGGCGGTCTCGAGCTTCTTCTTCGCCGAAGCAATGCGCTTGCTCACGGCCTTGCCGGCCTTGGCGGTCTTCTTGGCCACGGCCTTGCGCGCCTTGGCGACGCGTTTCTTGACGTTGGTGGAGGCTTTCTTGGCGGCCTTTTCCACGCTGGCGACGGCGCTGCTGGCGGTCGCGGCGATGGATTCGCCCAGGTGGACGGCCGATTCCTTTACGTTGCCGGCGACCTGGCTGACCGTCGCCGATGCACCATTACCGTTGCTCATGTGCCCTCCTTCGGGCGTGTTGAATTACGCGACGATGTATAGCGGGTTGTGAAACGAGCGTGGAGCGGTGGGGATGACGAAGGCGGCTTGGGGTCGCCTGGCCGGAAGTGGTCGGGGTTGGCCCCTTCCACAAAGTGGTGCAGCAACTGTTTGGTAATCGGGTCGCGGCTGAAGCCGCTCCTACAAGGGGCTTCAGGGCCGGGCCGGTTTCCCGCAGATAATCAAGAGCCGGCTTGGCCATCAGAACTTGCCGTAATAGCCTTCTTTCAGGGCGTCGAACAGGTTGGCGGCGCTGTGGGTCTCGCCGTCGTATTCGATCTGCTCGTTGCCCTTGACCTCGACGATGCTGCCGTCTTCGAGTTCGAAGCGGTACGTCGTGTTTTCCAGGTCCGCTTCCTTGACCAGCACGCCCTGGAAGGCAGCCGGGTTGAAGCGGAACGTGGTGCAGCCCTTCAGGCCTTGCTGGTAGGCGTAGCGGTAGATGTCCTTGAAGTCCTCGTACGGGTAGTCGGTCGGGACGTTCGCGGTCTTGGAGATCGAGCTGTCCACCCAGCGCTGGGCGGCGGCCTGCACGTCGACGTGCTCCTTGGGGGAGATGTCGTCGGCGGCGATGAAGTAGTCCGGCAGCTGGGCGGCCGCTTCTTCGGAATACGGCATCGCCTTGGCGTTGACGAGGTGGCGGTAGGCCAGCAGCTCGTACGAGAACACGTCGACCTTTTCCTTGGACTTCTTGCCTTCGCGAATGACATTACGGCTGTAGTGGTGCGCGAACGAGGGCTCGATGCCGTTGGAGGCGTTGTTGGCCAGGCTCAGCGAGATGGTGCCGGTCGGCGCGATCGAGCTGTGGTGGGTGAAGCGCGCGCCAACATCGGCCAGTTCTTCCACCAGCTCGGGCGCGACTTCGGCGACGCGCTGCATGTAGCGGCTGTAGCGGATGTGCAGCAGCTTGCCTTCGATCTGCTGGCCGACGCGCCAGCCGTCGCGCGCCATTTCCGGGCGCTTGCGCAGCATTTCGGCGGTGACCTCGAACCGTTCGTCCATGATCGGCGCCGGGCCTTTTTCCTTGGCCAGGGCCAGGCCGGTTTCCCAGCCGGCCACCGCCATCTCGCGCGAGATGGCCTCGGTGAACTCGCAGGATTCGGCCGAGCCGTACTTCATCTTCAATAGGGTGAGCGTGCTGCCCAGGCCAAGGAAGCCCATGCCGTGGCGGCGCTTGCGCAGGATCTCGTTGCGCTGCTGCTCCAGCGGCAGGCCGTTGACCTCGACCACGTTGTCGAGCATGCGGGTGAACACACGCACGACTTCCTTGTATTCCTCCCAGTCGAAGCGCGCCTTGTCGGTGAACGGGTCGCGCACGAAGGTGGTGAGGTTGATCGAACCGAGCAGGCATGCGCCGTAGGGCGGCAGCGGCTGTTCGCCGCAGTTGTGGGCATGGAAGCCGTTGCCGTCGAAGGTGTTGATGCCCGGCACCTGGACGTCGTACACGTCTTCGACGCCATCGGCAGTCACCGCTTCGACGGTGGCCAGGAAACGCTCGCGGTTCAGCGCGCGGCCGTAGGAAGACAGCGCGCGCTCCAGGCGGGACTGCTTGTCGCTGTCGGCAAAGCCCACGCGCTGTGCGAACACCGCCAGGTTGGCGCCGCTGACGATCAGTTCGTGCTGGGCGCGGGTGGCGTACTCAGCTTGCCCGCCGCGGCCATCAGGCAACAACGTGCTACCAGCCACGCGGCGATCGCGGTAGATCGTGGAAGCAACCCCCAGCCGCAGCAGCATGCGCTGCGCCGCTTCCAGGCGTGCGAGGTCCGACTGCGCCAAGCGCACGCTGACACCCTTGGCCTGCGTGCCCTGCACCGAACCATCGGCGTCGAACAACCCGCGCAGGAAACCGCGGTGGAAATCGCTGGAGCTGCGTTCCATGGCCGGCGTGATCGCCTTGTCGCCCGGAGACATACCCACTTCTTCGGCCAGCGCCTTCGCTGCGCCGAGGGAGAGCCGGTACTCGTTGCGGCCGGCCACGGACTGCCAGCCCTGGAAATCGCTGCGATGCGGCAGCGTCCGCGCGGCACGCTCCACTTCCTGCATCAATGCCTGCGTGCCGCCGGTCAGCGCCAGCGGTCCGCCGTTGGCGGCCTGCGCGGCGCTAAATACAGACAGCACGGCCTTGTCGGACTTCAAGGTGCCGTCGCCGACGAGCATGCCCAGCAACTGGCCCTGTTCGTGGGTATAGGCGCCCGCCCATTCGGCGTTGCTGCCATGGTCGTTGAGCAGCACCTGGTCGCCCGGCTTCAGGTCGCCGGCGGCGCACCATTCGGTTTCCAGCGACCAGCGCGTCACGTGGCTGGCGCGGCGCACCCGGTGATCATCGGTAAGGCGAAGCGCGTGGCCTTCGCGGGTCTGCAAGCGCACCACCGGCTTGGTGGCGGTGAGGAAGAAGCCTTCCGTGCCGGTGGCGTGGTCGCGCCCATCGACACGCGCCTGGAACGACTGGCCGATCAGTTCGGCCACCTGGCGCGGGCCTTGCGAAGTTTGCACCCAGGTATCCGCGGTCACGCACGGATTGGTCGCACGGATGTTCTCGCACCACCAGTTGTTGTTCATCTCGTTGACCTTGTCGATCAGGATGAATCCCGGCTCGGCATAGTCATACGTGGACACCATGATCATGTCCCACAGATGGCGGGCGCGGATGTGCCCGTAGATCTTGCAGGCGACCAGGCCGTCGTCGCGCACGATGTAGTTGTCGTGGATGGGCCAGTCGCGCCATACCACCTGCGCGGCGTCGGCCAGGTCGACGTCGGCCTCTTCCTTGCGGTTGACCGGGAACACCAGCGGCCAGTCGCTATCGTCCTCGACCGCCTGCATGAAGCCATCGGTGATCAGCAGCGAGAGGTTGAACTGGCGCAGGCGGCCGTCTTCGCGCTTGGCGCGGATGAAGTCCTTGACGTCCGGGTGGCTGACGTCGAACGTGCCCATCTGCGCGCCGCGACGGCCGCCGGCCGAAGACACGGTGAAGCACATCTTGTCGAAGATATCCATGAAGGACATCGGCCCGGACGTGTAGGCGCCGGCACCGGCGACGAAGGCGCCGCGCGGGCGCAGCGTCGAGAATTCATAGCCGATGCCGCAGCCGGCTTTCAGGGTCAGGCCGGCCTCGTGCACCTTCTGCAGGATGCCGTCCATCGAGTCGGTGATGGTGCCGGACACGGTGCAGTTGATCGTGCTGGTGGCCGGCTTGTGTTCGAGCGCGCCGGCGTTGGAGGTGATGCGGCCGGCGGGGATGGCACCGCGGCGCAGCGCCCACAGGAAGCGCTCGTACCAGTACTCGCGCTTCTCGTCGCTCACCTCGGCATCGGCCAGCGCGCGCGCGACGCGGCGGTAGGTGCCGTCGATGTCGACGTCGACCGCGTCGCCCTGCTTGGTCTTGAGACGGTACTTCTTGTCCCAGATGTCCTGCGAAGCCGGTTGCATCGGGACAAGGTCGGATCGGGAGCCCTGGACCACTTCCAGCCGTACCGTGCTCATCTTCTTGTTGTCTCCTTTGATGCGGGCCATGGCGAATGCCGGCTCAGCGGGGGGTCGTCGGCGCGGTCGCGCGGTGGGGGATGTCCCGCACGCGCAGCGTGGCCGAGGACGGTCCTGTAGCGAAGGTATCGAGCGGTTCCCTGCCCATGTCTGCACTGTGGATCATGGCTCGCGACCCCGAGGACTACTGCCCAGCACACCCAGATGTTGGGTTTCCTTGAATCGCCACCGCGATATCTAGTGGCGAGTGAGCCGTCACGCTAACGCTGCGCCCGGAGACTGTCAACGCCGTCACACATCGAAAGGCGGCAGTGCGCGGCTGTGACGCGGCGCGCGCCGACCAACGGCTTTCACCGACCATTAAAAGGCGGGGCCTCAGGCTTGTTCAGCTTGCTTGACGTCCCCATTCCGGTCCCGAACGATGCCGTTCCGGATGTCCCCTTCTCCTGCCTGCCACCCGACCCCATGCGCCCGCTGCCCACGCTGCTGACTCTCTCCCTGGCCGCCGCCTTCGGCGGTTTCGCCGCCACCGGCCTGTACGCATGGCTGGACGAGCGCGCCGAGGCGGCGCCCGCCGCGCCCGCCGCTGCCGTGGTGCCGACGCTGGCCGCGCTGCCGGCCGCAGTCGGCGGCCAGCCGGTGCCATCGCTGGCGCCGATGCTGCAGCAGGCGATGCCGGCGGTGGTCAGCGTCAACACCAAGCAGGTGGTGCGGGTGCGCAACCCCTACTTCGACGATCCGTTCTTCCGCCGGCTGTTCCCGGACGTGCCGCAGGAGCGCATCAACGAGTCGCTGGGCTCGGGCGTGATCATCGATGCGGCCAAGGGCTATGTGCTGACCAACCACCACGTCATCGAGAACGCCGACGACGTGCAGGTGACGCTGGCCGACGGGCGCACGGTGAAGGCCGAGTTCCTGGGCTCGGATGCGGACACCGACATCGCGCTGATCCGCATCCCGGCCGACAAGCTCACCGCGATCCAGCTGGCCGACTCCTCGCAACTGCGGGTGGGCGATTTCGTGGTGGCGATCGGCAATCCGTTCGGCTTCACCCAGACCGTGACCAGCGGCATTGTGTCCGCGGTCGGCCGCACCGGCATCCGCGGGCTGGGCTACCAGAACTTCATCCAGACCGATGCCTCGATCAACCCCGGCAACTCGGGCGGCGCGCTGGTCGACCTGCAGGGCCGGCTGGTCGGCATCAACACCGCCAGCTTCAATCCGCAGGGCTCGATGGCCGGCAATATCGGCCTGGGCCTGGCGATTCCGTCGAACCTGGCACGCAGCGTGGTCGAGCAGTTGCTGAAGAACGACGGCGTGGTGATCCGCGGCACGCTGGGGCTGGAAACGCAGAACATCTCGGCGCAGATCGCGCAGGGCCTGGGCCTGGGCAATACGCGCGGCGCGCTGGTGACGCGGGTGCTGCCGGGTTCGGCGGCGGCGGCGGCCGGGGTGCAGCCGGGCGATGTGATCGTCGGCGCCAACGGCGAGCGCGTGGACAGTGCCGAGGCGCTGCACAACTACGAGGGCCTGCAGCCAGTCGGCAGCCGGGTGGCGCTGGACGTGCGCCGCGACGGCAAGCCGCTGCAGTTGAACGCGGCGCTGCGCGAGCAGGCACGCGCGGTCGGCGGCGGCACGCTGGATCCGCGCCTGGACGGGGCGACGTTCACCGATCTGCCCGAGTCGCTGCGCCAGTCCGGCATCAGCGGTGTGCTGGTCAGCGAGGTCAAGCGCGGCAGCCGCGCGGCGCAGAACGGCCTGGTCAGCGGCGACGTGGTGCTGGCGGCCTCGACCGGCGAGTTCGCCGACCTGGCGGGCTGGCGCGCCAATTTCGTCAAGCCGCCGCAGCAGCTGGTGCTGCGCATCGTGCGCGGCAATGCGCAGTATCAGGTACTTATGAGGTGACTGGCCCGGTATGCAGCGAACGCTGTGGTGTTCATGTCGGAGCGGCTTCAGCCGCGACTGAGGAATCACGGCGGTCGCGGCTGAAGCCGCTCCTACATGGGCGGGCTGGGTGGCGGTGTCATGACGAATCCGCGTCCTTCCGATAACACCCCCTACACCGGGGCGGTGATATTGCTAGGCTCCAAGTTCCGCGCCATCGCGGAACCGACCCCAAGGAGATCACGATGAGCGTTCCGACCAATACCGACCAGCTCAAGGGCAACCTCAGCGAAGCCGGCGGCCACCTGAAATCCGCTGCCAGCGCCGCGGGCGAGGCCGTGCGCGGCGCCGCCACCGCCGCCGGCGACGAGTTGCGCCTGGGCAAGGCCAACGTCAAGGCGGAGCTGAGCGACAGCGCGCTGTCCGGGCTGGCCGCGGCCGAGGTCGGCGGCGCTGCCGCCAAAGAGCAGATGGACGCACTGATGGACAAGGGCCGCGACCTGCTCGACAGCGCGTCGGAGCTGATCCGCGAGCGCCCGCTGGCATCGTTCGGCGTGGCCTTCGCGGCCGGCTGGATCATCGCCAAGCTGGCACGCAGCGGCAACCACGACTAAGCCGCGCCGCGTGAGCGACGCCACCCCACCGCCGGAACACGACCCGGCCACCGACGGCACGCCACCACCGGGCATCGACGAGGCCTTGCGCCAGGTCGGTGCCGCCGGCAAGGCGACGCTGGGTTCGGGCAAAGACACACTGCGTGCGCTGCGTCGGCTGATCTCGGCCGACCTGGCGCTGGCACGCAGTTCGTTTGGTCGCAGCCTGGCCTGGGCCGGCGTGGCGATCGTGTTCGGGGCTTCGACCTGGCTGTTGCTGACCGGCGCGATCATCGCGCTGCTGCAGCGGCTGGGCCTGTCGTGGTTCCAGTCGCTGTTCTTCACCGCGCTGGCCAGCCTGGCAATGACCGCTTTGGCGGTGTGGCGGGTGTCGAGCTTCTTCGACCGCATGGGCATGCATGCCACGCGCCGCCAGCTGAGCCGGCTGGGGCTGTTCGACGAGGACAGCAATGACGACGACGAGGATGCACCGGCACCAGCACCGACTGCGCAGCACGCGAGCATGGCCGCGCGCGACGCCGCCGACCAGGAGACGCCGCGATGAACTATCGCCAGTTGCGGCACCGCGTGGAGCGCGCCGAGCGCCTGGTGCAAGGGCGCGCCGACGACACCGAAGTGCACTACAACACCTTGCAGCGGGTCTGGCGCGAAGGCTGGACGCCGCTGCGCATCGTCGGCGCCGGGCTGATCACCGGCTTCCTGGCCGGCAAGCTGGAACCCTCCAAGGGCAAGCTGGTGGCGAACCAGGCCACGCGCTGGGTGCAGATGTTCAGCGCGGTCTCGGGGATGTTCACCGCGATGCAGGCGCAGCACGCCGCCGAACAGACCGAGGCGGCCGGCGAGCAGGCCGAGCGCGCCGCGGACAATGCCGAATCGGTGGCGACGAGGGAGACGCCGGCGCCGGCGAGACCTTCGCCGATCGGTTATGCGCGCGAAGCCGCGGTGCCTGAGGACGATCTGTTCGCCCGCGCGCCGCAGGCAGCCGAGGCGGCGACCGAGGTTTCCGAGCGCTGAGGCGATCGCCCCATTCGCGCCGAGCCAAGCTCATCCGGCGATCAGAACTTCTGCACTTTGCCCACGGCCACGACTGGCCATACTCCGTCAGCGAACACAGCAATCCGCATAAATCCGATCGGCCATGGAGCGGGACCTGGTCAGTTCATCGGCCGTCAGTTCCGCGCTCCGATGAGCCACGAAGCTTGCCCCTGCGAGCGCCGGGCTCACCCGCTGCGCCGCCCTCCAATAAGCAAGCGCAGCCACCCTGTCTTTGGACGTCAGCACGCCGGCTTCGTACGCCGTCGCAAGCCTGATCAACGCATCCACGCTTCCCTGCGATGCCGCCGCATGCAGATACGCCATCGCTTGCGCCCGGTAGGCCAGCACCCGCTCCGGATGGGACAGCGCCACCCTCATGTCCTGCAGTACGTCGGCCGGGTTTATTGCGTACATGAGCTGGGCTTCCAACGAGCCCTGCCTGGCGGCGGTCTCCAGCCAGGGGCCCGTCAACAGGTCGGGACTGTTGAACAGCTCGGCGCATTCGAGCTGGGTCTGTTCCATCCCCTCCAGTACGCTGCGTTCGAGCCCGACCTTGCGGTAGGCCGCCAGTTCGGCGTCATCGACTTCGCGCATGCTGTAGCGGCAAGCGCGGACCCGCAGATAGATGAGGTAGCTCGCCTGCGCGTCCCCCTGCCGTGACGCCGGCAGCAGCGATTCGACATAGGCCCTGGCCGACCCTTCGAACTTCGGCGTCCGCGTCAGCAGCGCAAACGCCTTGACCCCTCGGGCGACCGTCTCGGAGTACACCGGCTTTGCCAGGGGCAGTTCCGCGGCCGCGCGGTCAATGGCGCGCTGGCGCGCGGCACGGTCGGCTACGGACATGACCGGCTGCACCGCCGGCTCGATCCGCGCCCGACCCGATAGCAGCCCGGTCATGGCGCCACACAGGACGACGGCGCCGGTCCCTATCCACAACTGCTTCCGAGTGCTTCACGCGGCCACCTGAACGCCTGGCTCAAGGCTCAGGAGGCCAGATGAAGTGGCGCAAGATCAATTTGATCGTTCGCACCCAAGGCGCCACGTGCTGTTGACGTCCAGCCACCGGATAATGGGCGATCACCGGCGCCGCCGGTCCCCGCCGAGTGCGCATGAGCCGCCCCGATCCGCTCCACCCTTCCGCCGACCCGCTCGGCCCCATCGACGAAGACGCACTGCCGCCCCCGCCGGCGCCCCGACCGCGTGCCTCCGCCGCATTGGTGGTGCTGGCGACGCTGGCTGTCGGCTATACCCTGTGGGCCGCGCAGACGGTGATTCTGCCGGTGCTGCTGGCGGTGTTCTTCTCGATGATCGGCAATCCGATCATCCGGCTGCTGCGGCGGCTGCACCTGCCGCGCTTCCTGGCGGCGCTGCTGGTCATCGTGATCGGCGTCGCCGGCACGGTGGCGTTGACCGCGCAGCTGGTCGGCCCGGCGGCGGCATGGTTCCAGCAGGCACCGTCGCAGATGCGGCAGATCTCGCGGCAGGTGCGCGACTTCACCAAGCCGGTACAGCAGGCCAACCAGGCGGCGGAGAACTTCGCGCGTGCCGCCGGCGGCGAGACCGGGCGGCAGGTGCAGATCGTGCGCACCCAGCTGGACGATCCCTATCGCGCCCTGGTGCGCGCGCCGAAACTCGCCGCCTCGTTGCTGGCGGTGGTGCTGCTGACGTTCTTCTTCATGGTCTATGGCGAGAACCTGCAGCGGCACGCGGTGGCCTTGCTGCCGAGCCGGCAGCAGCAGCGCTTCACCACCGGGATCATGCTGGAGATCGAGCGCGAGGTGTCGCGCTATGTGTTGACCATCACCTTGATCAATACCGCGGTGGGCGTGATCTACGCGGGCATCCTGTATGCGCTGGGCGTGCCGATCCAGGAATCGCTGCTATGGGGCACGGTGGTGGCGCTGCTGAACTTCGCGCCGTACGTGGGCCCGCTGATCGGCGCGATGCTGATGCTGCTGATGGGCTTCGTCACCTTCACCACGCCGCTGGCCTCGGCATTGCCGGCGCTGCTGTACCTGCTGCTGCACACGATCGAGGGCCAGGTGGTGACCCCGATCATCCTGGGCCGGCGGATGGCGATCTCGCCGCTGATGCTGATCCTGGCGCTGATGCTGTTCGGCTGGCTGTGGGGGATCGTCGGGCTGCTGCTGGCGGTGCCGCTGCTGGTCTGCATCAAGATGATCCTGAGCCGCCTGGAAGGCACCCAGCGCTGGGCGCGGTTGTTGGAGTGAGGCGGGAGCGGCTTCACGAGCCGCGATCGCCGGGGTCTTCCCGTCGCGGCTGAAGCCGCTCCTACGGGGCTCAAGGGCATCGGGACTGCCGACGAACGGGCATTGAGCGCCGACGGACACGGTCCTGTGCTGGCCGCCCAACTGGCCTAAAATGGCGGGGTGAACTTCCCCGTACGCGCCATCACCCTCGACCTCGACGACACCCTGTGGCCGTTCGCGCCGATCGGCGCGCGCATCGACCAGGTCCTGCACGACTGGATGCGGGTCCACAGCCCGGTCACCGCCTTGCGCTTCGACGTCGCCGGGATGCGCGAACTGCGCGAGCGCAGCTTCGCCGACAACCCGCACCTGCACCACGACCTCAGCGCGCTGCGGCGGTTGACCCTGCAGCAGGCGTTCGAGCTGAGCGGCGGCGACCCGGCCCTGGTCGAGCCGGCCTACGAGGTGTTCTACGCGGCGCGCAACCAGGTCGAGTGCTACCCGGATGCGCTGGACGCGCTGGCGCGCATCGCCGCGCACGTGCCGATCGCCGCGGTCAGCAACGGCAACGCCGACCTGGCGCGGATCGGGCTGGACCATCATTTCGCCTTTCAACTGGGCTCGCGCGAACACGGCGCGGCCAAGCCCGAGGCCAGCATCTTCCACGCCGCCTGCGCGCGGCTGGGTGTGGCTCCCGGCGAAGTGCTGCACGTCGGCGACCATGTCGACATGGACGTGATGGGTGCGCTCGGCGCCGGTCTGCGGGCCTGCTGGATCAATCGCGTCGAAGACACCTGGCCGCATGGCCATGCGGCGCCCGACCTGGAATTCGACACCCTGACCGGGTTGGCCGACTGGCTGGATGCGCAGCCTGCATCCGTGCCGGCGACCGTATCGGCCGGACGCGGGGCGTGAGCGCCGCACTCTCTTCCCTGCATCACGGCGCACTGCGCCGCGCCTGACCCAAGGACCCGCCATGTCGCTGCCGCAAGGTTTCACCGCCGCCACTTCTTCCGCGCTGCCGTTGTACGTGCTGGACCGCGCGCAGTTCGGCGCCTGGATGGAAGAGCAGCCGGCCGCGGTCGCGGCTTGGGCGCAGGCGCAGCAGTTCGCCGCCGCGCCGGGCAGCGTGCTGCTGCTGCCGGGCGAACACGGCCTGGCCGGGGCGGTGCTCGCGGTCGGCGACCGCAGCGATGCCTACAGCTACGCGCATGCGCCGTTCGCGCTGCCGGCCGGCACCACCTGGACGGTGGCCGGCGCGCTGGATGACGCCGATGCGCAAGCGCTGCACCTGGGCTGGGGCCTGGGCAGCTACCGCTTCACGCGTTACCGCAAGGCGACGCGCGCGCCGGCCGAGCTGGCCGCCACCCCGTCGAGCGAGATCGCCGACCTGATCCAGGCATCGCTGCGCGTGCGCGACTGGGTCAACACGCCGACCGAGGACATGGGGCCGGAACAGCTGGAAGCGGCGGCGCGCGAGATCGCCAGCGAACATGGCGCGCGCATCGAGGCGATCACCGGCGATGCGTTGCTGGCACGCAACTTCCCGACCATCCACGCGGTGGGTCGCGCCTCGCACCGCGCGCCGCGGCTGATCGAACTGCACTGGGGCGATGACGCGCATCCGGCGCTGACCCTGGTCGGCAAGGGCGTGTGCTTCGACACCGGCGGGCTGGACCTGAAGCCGGCCGATGGCATGCGCCACATGAAGAAGGACATGGGCGGCGCGGCGCACGCGCTGGCGCTGGCCGGGCTGGTGATGGCGCGCAAGCTGCCGGTGCGGCTGACCCTGTTGATCCCGGCGGTGGAGAACGCGGTCGGCCCAGACGCGTTCCGCCCGGGCGAGGTCATCATCACCCGCGCCGGGGTCAGCGTGGAGGTGGACAACACCGACGCCGAAGGCCGGCTGGTGCTGTGCGATGCGCTGGCCTATGCCAGCGAGACGCACCCGGCGTTGATCATGGATTTCGCCACTCTCACCGGCGCGGCGCGCATCGCGCTGGGGCCGGACCTGCCGGCGCTGTTCGCCAACGACGACGCGCTGGCGCAGGCCTGGATCGACGCTGGCGAGCAGACCCGCGACCCGGTGTGGCGCATGCCACTGTGGCGTCCGTACCTGCGCTATCTCAACAGCCATGTCGCCGACCTGGCCAATGCCGGTTCGCGCATGGCTGGCGCGGTCACCGCCGCGCTGTACCTGGAGCGTTTCCTGCCCGCCGGGCAGCCGTGGGCGCATCTGGACGTCTATGCGTGGAACGATACCGACCGGCCGGGCCGTCCGGCCGGTGGCGAGGCATTGGCGCTGCGCTCGGCGTGGGCGATGTTGAAGGGGCGGTTTGGCGGTTGATCGGCGGCGCCTCTCCCGCTTGCGGGAGAGGATTGGGGTGAGCCCCGCTTGCGGGAGAGGGTTGGGGTAAGTCCCGCTTGCGGGAGAGGGTTGGGTTGAGGGTGCGGTCCGCATGCCCTCATCCGCCCCTCCGGGGCACCTTCTCCCACAAGGTGGGAGAAGGCTATAGCAACCGCACCACTTCCAGCGCCGCGTACGCCAATAGCGCCAGCAACACGACATAGGTCACGGCGACGCCCTGGAACTGCACACGCGTGGCCAACCGCAGCGAACGGCCGGCACCGCCGAATGCCAGCCGGAACACGCCCCGGACGCAACGCGGCCACCAGTCGATGCGGCGGATGCCGACGGTTTGCAGCAAGCCGGGCTGCGTACTCGACAGCCGCAACAGCGCGCGATGCGCGAACAGCACGTTCACCGTGGCCAGCACCGACAACAGCGCCAGCAAGCCCCGGTAATCGCGCAGGAATGCTTCGAAACCCATCGATCAGATATCCGTGCGATGCAAGGGCCGACACATCATCATGTCCATGGCGCAGGTTACCTGCGCGCGTGCCGCGACGGTAGCGGCGGCCTTATCGCCAAGTGGCGGAGTTCTCGCGTAGCGCCGGAGCGGCGGTGCGCCATTGCTCGCCTCCGGCAGGCCCGACCAGCGCTAACGAGGTCGCGCCGTGTGACCAATATTGCGCCAGCAAACCGCCATCACGTCGTTCGCCGCTGTGCATGTGCGGGTTGCGCGGACGCAGGTAAAGCGCGACACGTTCGCCCTCGGCATTGGCATAGACCAGCATGGCCGCCGCGCCCTCCGGCGTGGACAGCATCCGGCCACCACGCAGTTCAAACCCCTGCGCGCGCAGGTCGGGCATCGTGCCCGAGTCGCCGAAATGACGGTGCAGCCAATCGCCCAGCCGTCCCTGTTCGCTGCCGCCGAATTCCAGCGCGGTGTCGGTGGCGGCGAACAGCCGATACGCGGCGATCGCATCCGCCATCGGTGGACGCTCGACATGCAATTGCACGTCCCGCCATCGCCAACCGCCCCAGCCGCCGAGTCCCAGGGTGAGCACGCAAGCCGCCACGCTGCCGAGGCGTGCACGATGGCGGGCCGAACGCTTCCGTCGGATCCGGGCCGGGTCCAGATTGCCCGGCGGCGGCATCGCGTCGGTCCAGGCCCAGGCCGTGCGAAGCGCGGCAGCGTCGCGCCGCCATTGGGACACGCGCGCGGCCTCGGACGGATGCGCGCGCAGCCAGGCTTCGACTTCTGCCTGAGCGCCGGCGTCCAGGCGCCCGTCCACATAGGCGTGCAGGCGATCGTCATCGGGAATGTTCATTTGAGCCTCCTGAGGGCGGGCGTCGTGTTGCCTTCGCCTAGCGTGCGCAGCCTTTCGCGCGCACGCGACAGCCGCGACATCACGGTGCCGATCGGTATCCCGAGTGCGGCGGCGGTCTGTTGGTAGCTGAAACCTTCCACCGCGACCAGCATCAGCACCGCGCGATGTTCCGGGGCCAACTGGCCGAACTGCGCCAGCACCGCGCGATCGCCATGCACGTGTTCCGGTGACGGCGCCAGCGGTGGCGGCGAGGCGGCCAGCAGCCCGAGCAGGCGCTGCCAGCGACGCGCGCGGCGGGTCTCGTCGAGAAACTGGCGATACAGGATGGCGAACAGCCAGGCCTGCAGCGCATCGTCGTCACGGCGGCTGCCCCAGCGCCGCAACGCGCGTTCGAGCGTGTTCTGGACCAGGTCGTCGGCGGCGGCCGCGTCGCCGGCGAGCGCACGCGCGAACCGCCAGAGGCGCGGGATCAGCGCGCGCAGGCGGTCGTCTTCGGGGCAGTCGTCGAGGGGCGGCATCGCAGGATTCGGTCGGGTCGTGCGGGTGGGACGCACGGGCCTGGCGATTATTCCCTGCTCTTCACTCGCATTGGCGTGGAATAGGGCTCCACTCCGGACGTCTGACTTGGACAGACCCCTTGGAGAACCGCATGTCCGCCGCTCCCGAACCCAGCCGCCCCCGCGGCCGCCGCCTGCTGCCGCTGCTGGGCATCGGCGCCATCGTCGCCGTGCTGGCGGCCGCCTTCGCCTGGGCCGCCGGCTGGATCGGCGGCGGCCTCAGCGCACAACGCATGACCGACAGCATCGAAGCCGGCAACAAACAGCCCTGGCCCGGCTTCCGGCGCGCGCACAGCAAGGGCTTGTGCGTGACCGGCACCTTCCGCGGCAACGCTGCCGGCGCGGCGCTGTCGAAGGCGCGGGTGTTCAGCCAGGCGGAGGTGCCGGTGCTGGGCCGGATGTCGATCGCCGGCGGCGACCCGCACGGCGCCGACAACAAGGCGCGCGTGCGCAGCATGGCGTTGCTGCTCACCACCGACGACGGGCAGCAGTGGCGCACGGCGATGAACAATTTCCCGTACTTCGCGGTCGCCACGCCGGCAGGGTTCCAGGCGCAGACGCTAGCCTCGCGGCCCGACCCGGCCACCGGCAAACCCGATCCGGCGAAGATGGAGGCATTCCTGGCGCGCTATCCGGAGGCCCGCAAGTTCCAGGCATGGGCCAAGACCGCGCCATGGCCGGACAGCTGGGCCAATACCCAGTACAACGGCGTCAACGCGTTCCGCTTCATCGCCGCCGATGGCAGCGAGCGGTTCGTGCGCTGGTCGATGCGGCCGCAGACCCCGTTCAAGGCCATGGACCCGGCACAGCGCGAGAAGGCCGATGTCGATTTCCTTGCCGCCGATCTCACCCAGCGGCTGGCGCAAGGGCCGCTGCGCTGGGACCTGGTAGTGACGCTGGCCGGACCCGGCGATCCGACCGACGACCCTTCGCAACCGTGGCCGGAGGATCGACCGCAACAGGTCGTCGGCACATTGGAGTTGACCGCCGCGCAGGCCCAGGCCCAGGGCCAGTGCCGCGACATCAACTACGATCCGCTGGTGTTGCCGACCGGCATCGCCGGCTCCGACGATCCGGTGCTGGCCGCGCGCTCGGCGGTCTATGCGCAGTCCTTCCACCGGCGCGAGCGCGAGATCGGCTACGGCCATGCGCCGGAGGCCAGCGGCCAGGAGCAGGCACGATGAACACGTCCGCCCACTTCAACGCGTTGGCGCGCACCCTGCACTGGCTGATGGCGCCGATGGTGCTGGCGATGCTGTTCATCGGCGTGGCGATGGTCGCCTCGGTGTCGCAGCGGCCCTGGCTGATCGACCTGCATCGTCCGCTCGGCATCGCCATCCTGCTGCTGGCGATCGTGCGCCTGGGCAACCGGCTGCGCCATGCGCCACCGCCACTGCCGGCCGACCTGCCGGCCTGGCAGGCGGTGGCGGCGAAGGCCTCGCACTGGCTGCTGTACGCGCTGTTGCTGGCGATGCCGTTGCTGGGCTGGGCGACCGTATCGGCCGGCGGCTATCCGGTGACGATGTTCGGCGGCCTGCAGCTGCCGCCGATCGCGCCGCACGACGCCCACCTGTATGCGCTGTTCCGCGATGCCCATGGTTGCCTGGCGCGCTTGCTGTTCGCCACGGTGTTGCTACACCTGGCGGCGGCGCTGTTCCACGCCTGGATACGCCGCGACGGCGTGTTCCAGGCGATGGCGCGCGGCGGACGCGACGAAGCGCCGGCCGACCCACCGGCGCAGTCCGGCGATGCGTGAAGCGGCGGCCGATGGCCGATCACGCCGTCAGCGCAGCACCTGCTCGGCGTCGACGATGTCCACGCCCTGCATCTGGCCGAGCCAGCTGTCGAACCAGGGCTTGTGGGAGACGCCGACGATCGACAGCACGCGCGTGCCGGGATGGTCGCGCACGACCTGCAGGATATTGCCGACCATGCGCAGGTTGCGGATCTCCCAGCCGTTCACCCAGATCTGCGGGTAATGCTCGGGCGAGCTCGCGCGCAGGGCGGCGCCGGCGTTGACGTCGGCGTAGACGGCCAGCGACTTGGGCTCGTTGATCATGCGGTAGAGCGGCAACAGGTCGTCTCCCTTGGCGATGACTTCCTGCTGCCGCTCGATCTCGTCCAGCGGGCCGCGGCCGGCCTTCCAGGCCTGTTCGACGGACGCACCGAAGGCCTTCATGTCGGCCAGCTTGTGGTTGTCGCCGGTGTGGTCGTTGACGGGATACACGCGGTCGTGGCCCAGCCGCGCGGCCAGCTGCGCGGCGATCTGGAAGTCTTCGTTGTTGATCGTCTCGGTCTTGCGCAGCACTTCGACCAGGGCCGCGTCCAGGCCCTCGCCGGCGCGCCGTTCGGCCGCCGGCAACCGCAGCCATTGCACGTAGCCCGAGGCGCGCTCGCCGGCGGCCAGGAACAGCGCGGCCAGATGCCTGCGTTGCGCGGCGGTGGGCTGGGCCGGCCAGGCCGCCAGGGTCTTGTCGACTTCGGCGATCGCGGCAGGGATGTCCAATCCAGTCGCGGCGTGTGCCTTGTCGGTGTTGGCGTGGCCGCAATAGTCGTCGCCGTAGACGGCCGGATTGCGTGCGGCGGTGTCGCACTGCTCGCCGCCGATCGACTCGATGGTGATGTAGTCCGGCCGGTACGCGGCCAGGCGATCGAGCAGCGGATTGAGTGTCGCCGGCTTGAAGTCCTTCTGCTCGCTGAGATGCACCATGCCGAGCACGAGGATCTGCGTGCGCGGGCCGGTCATGTCGCGGTCGAGCGTGCTGAGGTCGACCTGCGCCTGCGCGATTTCCGGCACGAGCGCGAAGCAGGCTGCCAACATTTTCCATTGCCGTTTCATGCATCACCGTCGGGCGCATCCATTGCCCGCATCAGAACAGGGTCGGCGGAGGCGGGCATGTGACGAACGGGCTAATGCCTATCGGCCTAGCTTCGCCTGCAGGTTGAAGCGCCTCGCCCCGGTGCGCAGGGCATTCCCTCACTGGCGATCGGCGGCCGGCACTCGTTCGCGAGGTGTCGGATCATCGCGTCCTTCCCTGCCCCCTTCTCAGTGCCGAGTATCGAAGCCGCCGCGAGCGGCTTCATCGGCCTTGGGTCAGGGTGACCAAAGTCCTGTGCGGCGCCTCATCGCGGCACATCGATGCCCCGCCCGGTCGCGGCCCAGTAGATCGCGCCGTACAGATGGCCGAGGTACAGGGGATCTGCGTAGGCCTCGGCCGGATGGCCGATCGCGGTGGCGAAGACGCGGCCGCCTTCGAACGTGTGGTACCAGGCGACCGGGTGGTGGCGACCCATGCCCTTGGCGACCTGGCCGGGCCAGATCGCGGTCGGGTCGTAGCTGCGCTCGTCCACCTCGAGCACCACGTGCAAGTCGTCGCTGTAGGGCGGGTCGTACTCGTACCACTCATCGGTCCACAGCCAGCGCTTCGGCAGGCCGGCGGTGGCCGGGTGGGTGGCGTCGACGACGTCGATCATCGCGGTCTGGCCGTAGGGATGGGTGCGGAAGGAACGGCCGATCATGCGGTCGTACCAGTCCCAATCGCCCTGCTTGATCGCGAAGGCCTTGTGCACGGCGACCACCCCACCGCCGCCGCGCACATACTTCTGGAAGTGGGCGCGGCGCTCGGGGCCGAGGTCGCTGGCCGGGCTGTTGAGCAGCACGATGGCCTGGTATTGCGACAGGTCTTCATCGAAGGCGCGGCCGTCCCAGTCCCAGGTCAACGCGAAGTCGTGGCGGCGCGCGAGTTGCTCGAACTGCGGCTTGGCGATGGGGATGTAGTCGTGGTGGTACTTGTTCGGAATGGCGGCCACCAACACCTTGAACTGCTGTGCGAAGGCCGGGGCGCAGGCCAGCCACAGGGTGGCGAGCAGGAGCAGGCGCATTGCGATCATCGGGTGTTCCCGCGAAAGGTGGCCTGCAGTCTAGACAGCGCGGTGGCGGCCAGCCCATGCGCGCGAAAATTTCATGGCTGCCTGCCGCAGTGGCATAGCGGCGTCAGAGCCAGCCCTTCTGCCGCGCCAGCCGATACGCCTCGATGCGGTTGCCGGCGCCGAGCTTGCCGATGCATTCGGACAGATAGTTGCGCACCGTGCCCGACGACAGGCCGAGCTGTTCGGCGATCTCGCCGGCCGACAGCCCTTCGCCAGCCAGGCGCAGCACGCGGCGCTCGCGGTCGCTGAGCGGGTCGCGCTCGCCCCAGGCTTCGCTGGCCAGTTGCGGATCGATGGCACGGCCACCGCGATGCACTTGCCGCAGCGCTTCGGCCAGCTGTTCCGCCGGCGCATCCTTGAGCAGGTAGCCGGATACGCCGGCCTCCAGCGCGCGGCGCAGGAAACCCGGGCGCGCGAAGGTGGTGACGATGACCACGCGCAGCGGCAAGCCATGGCGCTGCACGCGCTGGGCCAGTTCCAACCCGCTCAGGCCGGGCATCTCGATGTCGGTGACCAGCAGGTCCACCGGCATCTGCTGCAGCGCCCGCCAGGCGGCCTCGCCGTCGGCGGCGGTGCCGACGACTTCGATGTCCGTCTCCAGGTTGAGCAATGCGGCCAGCGCGCCGCGCAACATGGCCTGGTCCTCGGCGAGCAATACGCGGATCACGTGCGGAAGGTCGCAGGCATGGCGGGAGGCCAAGGTAGCAGGGGCGTCGGGGTCAATGCACGGCCAGCGGCACGGGCCCGGGTTCGGGCAATGGCGGCAATGGCAGCGAGGCCAGCAATCGCAGGCCGGTGCCCTCGCGCGCTTCGATACGCAGATCGCCGCCCAGCGCCTGCAGCCGCTCGCGCATGCCGCTCAGCCCATTGCCGGGGCGGATATCGCCGCCGCCGCGACCGTCGTCGTCCACGCTCAGCGCCACGGTGCCGGCGCGTTGCGACAACTGCACGCGCACCCGGCGCGCGCGGGCGTGGCGCTGCACGTTGGTGACCGCTTCACGCAAGGTCAGTGCCAGGGTGGATTCGATCTCCGACGGCAGTGCGTGGTCGCCGACGTCGGCGTCCAGCAACACCCCTTCGATGTCGAGCAACAGGCGCGCGGAGGCGAGTTCGGCGGCCAGGCCGGCGGCGCGGATGCCGGTGACCGCGCGGCGCACCTGCGCCAGCGCTTCGCGCGAGACGCGCGCCACTTCGTCGATCTCGCGGCGGGCGCGCGGCGGGTCGCGTTCGAGCAGGCGCGCGGCCAGGTCGGCCTTCAACGCCACCAGCGAGAGTGTGTGCCCGAGCAGATCGTGCAGGTCGCGGCCGATGCGCTCGCGTTCGGCCACCGCGGCCAGCCGCCGCACTTCTTCGTGGCTGAGCCGCAGCGCCGCGTCGGCCTGGGCGCGGCGTTCGAAACTGATGTTCATCATGCCCACCGCCAGACCGACGATGACCGCGGTGACGATGTACAACAGCGACCAGCCGCGCAGCAGCCAGACCACCGCGAACAACCCCAGCATCACCAACATCACCGCCACTGCCTTGCGCGGCGACGTCGCGAAAGCGACGAACGCGCATGCGTAGATGAGGTAGCACTGCGCGCCCGGATTGAACGGCAGCACCGCGAAGGCGAGCACCGCCAGCGCCGGCACCACCCAGCGCAGATGGCGGCGGTCGCGGTAATACGCGTGGTGGTACAGCCCCAGGAACAGCACGTAGCTGACCAGCGTCGGCCACAGCCACTGGGGGAATACCGTTGGCTCGTACAGCGGAGTGGCGAACAGCCAGACCGACCACGCCAGCATCAGGATCGGCAGTCGCGAGACCGGTTCGCCAGGCGCCTGGCGCTGGGAGAGTATGGAACCGGGCGAGGGACGCAGCAGAGCAGACATGCAAGACTCCGGGCCGGGGACGGGCAATGCGTGGACTGGGCAGGCGCTGGCCGCAGCGCGGCGGCACGCCATTGTAGGAGGCACCACCGCCACGCCCATGGGCCGCGTACGGTCACTCGGCCCGCAGTGTGGCGCAGCGCCAGGCGGCCGCCCATTGCCGCGTATCAGCCCGCTTCGCTGACAATTGTCACTGGGCCGCCAGCGCCCGTTGCGGCAAGCTGCGCACCGTCCTGCCAGGGATGACGCACATCGGGTGACTTCCGGCAACTTGCGCCCGTCGCGCCGGGCGGTCACATTCCGTCCCACGCCCCGTCACGTGTACATGATGAACACCTCTGCTGATCTGCTGAAGGAACTGAAGATCGACCGGAAGTCCGCGGCTGGGCGCGAGCCGCCGCCGTCCCGGCGTGGGTGGTGGATCGCGGTGATTGCGACGGTTGTCGTGCTGCTGGTGGCCGGCGGCCTGTACGCCCTGCTCAGCCGCAAGCCGGCACCGGAAGTGCGCACCGCCTCGGTGGTGGCGATCAGCGCCGGTGGCAGCAGCGCCTCGGTGCTGGACGCGTCCGGCTATGTGGTGGCGCGGCGCATGGCCACGGTGTCGGCCAAGATCACCGGCAAGGTACGCGACGTGATGATCGAGGAAGGCATGAGCGTCAAGGAAGGCCAGGTGATGGCCACGCTGGACCCGATCGATGCCGATGCCGCGCGCGAGCTGTCGGCCTCGCAGGTCGGTGCCGCACGCAGCCAGGTCGAGAACATCCGCGCCCAGCTCAAGCGTGCCGAGACCGATGCCACGCGCCTGGAGACCCTGGTGTCCCAGCAGCTGGTGTCGCGTTCGCAGTACGACGAGACCGTGGCGCTGCGCGATGCCTTGCGCGCGCAGTTGCAGAACGCCGAGCGCAACGTGAAGGTCGCCGGCAACCAGTTGGCGATCTCCGACCTGGGCGTGGACAACACCGTCGTGCGCGCGCCGTTCTCCGGCGTGGTCACGGCCAAGGCCGCGCAGCCGGGCGAGATCGTGTCGCCGCTGGCCACCGGTGGCTTCACCCGCACCGGCATCGGCACCATCGTGGACATGGAGTCGCTGGAAGTCGAAGTCGAGGTCGGCGAGGCCTACATCGGCCGCGTGCAGCCGAAGATGCCGGTGGAGGTGATCCTCAACGCGTATCCGGACTGGAAGATCCCCGGCGAAGTCATCGCGATCATCCCCACCGCCGACCGCGGCAAGGCCACGGTGAAGGTGCGCGTGGCGATCAAGGTCAAGGACCCGCGCATCGTGCCGGAAATGGGCGTGCGGGTGAGCTTCCTGGAAGAGGCCAAGCCCGAACAGGCGCAGCAGCCGCAAGGCGTGCGCGCGCCCGGGGCGGCCCTGTTCCAGCGCGACGGCGCCACCGTCGCCTTCGTGGTGGGTGAAGAGAACAAGGTTTCCCTGCATACCCTCAAGACCGGCATTGCCCTGGGCGACGACCGCCAGGTGCTCAGCGGCCTGACCGCCGGCGACACCGTGGTGCTGGATCCGCCGCCGGAACTGAAGGATGGCGACGAGGTCCGCATTGCGGGCGCCGAGGCGCAGTAGCTCCCACCGAAGTACATCGCAAGCCCGCACCGCAACGCTGTTCGCTCTAGCTGTTCGCTCTAGCTGTTCGCTCTAGCTGTTCGCTCTAGCTGTTCGCTCTAGCTGTTCGCTCTAGCTGTTCGCTCTAGCTGTTCGCTCTAGCTGTTCGCTCTAGCTGTT